>Ga0068707_1004205_pt1 | contig 9982 bp, 7 predicted proteins | sample YNPNPMetaG_FD_66600 | JGI IMG/M metagenome (GOLD analysis project Ga0068707, IMG submission 66600) | Anoxygenic and chlorotrophic microbial mat microbial communities from Yellowstone National Park, USA - YNP NP MetaG | ecosystem: Environmental > Aquatic > Thermal springs > Hot (42-90C) > Microbial... | reverse complement strand
AATCTGCTACTTTACGCCGCCAATCTTTACGTCCTTTACTGCGGCTGGAGGGTGAGACGCTCGGCGCCGAAACTCCTGGGTTTTTTCGCCCTGGGGTACTTTTTGCTGTTTCTTCTGGTGGGCTGGTGGTTGGAAAAAGAGCCCCTGTTTGTTCTCCTGGCCGTCGCTTACGCCAGCGTTTTTATGGTGCCGGTGCTACTGGGTTTGTTCGTGTGCTTCGTGCTAGCTTATCTGGTGTTCCAGCCTTACGCCGCCGAGACCTTTTTACCGCTTGCCCTGGGCTGGCTGATAGTCTATCGGGTGCATCGATCGCAGGCTTCCCGTCTGCTTGTCGGCTTTCTTTCCGCCGGTTTGGTTTTTCTGGCCCTGGTGCTACTTCCGGTGCTGCATCTTCTTCTGGCCGACACTGCCCAAACGCTACTTTTTTCCCTGGAGCGGGTCGAAGTGCGCCAGGCTATATGGCTTAGCTTGGCGAGTTCCGCTTTGGCTACTTTAATTATTCTGGTCGCGGGTGTGCCTCTGGCTTACGCCCTGGCCCGTAGCCGTTTTCGCGGCCAGGCAATATTGCAGGCGGTAATAGACCTGCCCATACTGGTGCCACAGTCGGTGGTGGGCATTTCGCTTTTGGCCCTTTTGGGGCCGAACAGCCCCTTAGGACAATTGCTTTCGGACCTCGGCCTGGAACTTGCCGGCCGGCTGGCTGGGGTGGTGACTGCCCAGGTGTTTGTGGCTTTTCCTTTTCTGGTAAAGGCGGCGCAAAACGCCTTCGAGAGCGTCCCCGAAGTTCTGGAAGACGTCTCGCGCACCCTGGGTGCCGGTGCAGGGCAGACGTTCTGGAGAATTTCCTTGCCCCTGGCCGTGCCGGGAATATTCACCGGGGCCATTTTGGCCTGGGCGCGGGCCATTTCGGAATTCGGGGCGGTGATTCTTTTCGCTCCCCATCCCCAAACGGCGCCGGTGCTGGCCCACAACGAGTTTCTAAAGGCCGGAGTGAGCCAGGCTCGGCCGGTGGCGGTGCTGCTTTTGGTCTTTTGTCTTTGGATTTTCGTGCTACTGCAGTTCGGAAGAGCTTATCTACCTGCGGTGCTAGGAAAATGGGCCAAGGGGACTGGTCGGCAATGATTCGGCTCGAGAATTTGCTCCTTGCGTTTTCCGATTTTCGCCTGGACATCGAGGAGCTTCAAGTGCCCGCCGAAAGTTATTCGGTGGTACTGGGCCCGAGCGGGTCGGGAAAGACACTGCTGGTAAAGTGCCTAGCTGGAGTAATTGCGCCCTTACGGGGACAGATTTTTTGCGAAGGCCGGGAAATAACCGGCCTTGCGCCGGAGAAAAGAAACTTCGGCTACGTTCCCCAGGGAAGTTTTCTTTTTCCCCATTATAGTGTCAGGGGCAACATTTCTTTCGCCCTGCGCCTGCGCCGGCTTTCGCCGACTGAAATAAACCGGCGGGTGGAAGAGCTTTCCGACCAGCTGGGGCTCGGTCGGCTTCTCGAACGCCGGGTGCAGGAACTAAGCGGCGGTGAGACTCAGAAAATCGCCCTGGCCCGGGCGCTAGCCGCCTCGCCACTGCTGCTTCTTCTGGACGAGCCGCTAAGCCAGCTCGACGCCTTGGAAAGGCGCGCCCTGCGCCAGGAGCTAAAAGCCGTCCAGAAGCGGCTACGTCTTACGGTCGTCCATGTAACCCACGATGTGGAGGAGGCCCAGGCGCTTGCCGATCACTGCCTGGTACTTTTAGGAGGAAGGCTACTGAAAAGCGCGCCTCTTTCGGAAATTCGCAGCCAGCCGTCTTGCCCATTTCTTGCGGCGCTGTTCGGAGGCGAGGTACAGCAGACTCCTTCGGGTTGCGGGCGGCAGTGTTTTACCCGAAGGGAATGTCCGCTTCTTGCCGCCGGAGGAGGACGGCGTGGACAGTAAGCCGCTACCGCTTTGGAAGGTTCTGGAGGCGCCGCTACTTTCTCTCGACGAAAGCTATGTGGAGCTTTTTTCACTGCTCTGTCTGTTTCTATTTGGACTTGCGGCCCTGGCCGCTTCGGGGCGCTATCGCCAGTGGCTGCGGCATCTGGTGCAGACAGTGTCGCTTTTGGTGTTTTTGTTCGTGGTCTATTCCTGCCTGGGCGTTTTCGGCATGATTCGCAACACCATCTACGGCGTGGGGCTTTTAGGTTCGGTCTTTACCGAAGCTTTTTTCTGGATAAGCCTGCCGCTGGTGGTGCTGGCCTTTACGATAAGCGGCGGGCCTTTCTTCTGCGGCTGGATCTGTCCTACTGGAACCTTCCAAGAACTTACCGCCTGGCTGTCCGAACTTTTCACGCCCAGGCGGCCTTCGACCAGATCCTCGCTGGCCTCCCAAATAACACTCGCACTTTTTTTCGCCGGATTTCTCGCCCTGGTCTTCTGGTTGGGAAGCACCCGGCGCTTTTACGTGGAGGACTCCAGCCTGTTTTGGGGCGCGGCGCTTTTATTTTTGGTTTTTCTGGTGCGGGCCGGCCGAGCCGACGACCGGGCTTTGAGAGCTCTGCGGGGGCTTAGCTTTCTGGCCATTTTCGTCTCGGCGCTTTTGAAAACCGCCATCATCTCTCCCATGCATTTTGCTTTCGCCAACGTGTCGGATCCGGCCTCGGCTCTGACCACGCTGGTTCTGGTGGTGGCTTCGTTTTTCCTGGCCCGCGCCTGGTGCCGCTATGTGTGTCCTTTTGGCTATGTGCTAGGAAAACTCCATCGCTTTTCTCGCCTGCGGGTGGTGGCGAATAGCAGTTGCCTGAGCTGCAACGACTGTGGTCGGCTGTGCCGAGTAGGGGCCATAGAGCGGGGAAGGGTAAGGCTGGAAGACTGCCAGTTTTGCCTGGCCTGCGTGGACCGCTGTCCACACCGCGGGTTGGAGATAAAAGATGTCTGGGGCGATTAGTGCGCTGGTTCTGGTAATTCTGGCTTCTCCTACGATTGAATGGCTTTCTAGTAGATTCGATCCTGGCAATACCGCCGCGGCCGAATTTTCCGCACCCCCCGATCGGCCCCTCAAGGGCTGGAGTTACCAGCTTCGGGAGCAGCTTTACACCTACCAGCCAGCCATGACGGTGTGGACTTCACCGGCGCTTTTCGAACTGGACGGAAGGCCGGTGGTGGCCGCCGGTGCCTGCGATCACCGAGTGTATGTTTTCGACGCTTACCGCGGTGAGATGCTGTGGCGTTTTTCCACGGGAGGTGGAGTATTTTCCGCGCCCGTGGTCTCGAATCTTGCTGGCCGCAGCGTGCTTTTTGCTGCATCGAGCGACCGCACCGTATACGCTCTCGATGCGCGGACAGGAGAGAGGCTTTGGAGCCGGGAGCTTGTGGACTTTCGGCCCACCCTGGGCTACAGCCGGCTCACCTCACCGGCGGCCGGAGAGCTTCAAGCCGGTGCGGCCATTTTCGTAGGCTATTGGGTTTTCGATAGTTCTCTGGCTTCCAATTTTCAGGAGGCTGGCCTGGTCGCCCTAGAGGCGGCAACTGGCAGAGAGCTTTGGCGCGCTCGCTTTCTCGATCAGCGGCTTTCCGATCCGCTTTTTTACCGCCACGGAGTGCAGCGACTGGTCTTGGTGGCTTCGGCCGACGGCAATTTGCGAGCGTTGGAAGCGGAAAGGGGGCAGCTTTTGTGGAGCCATCGTGAAATGCAGCCCATACTTTCGGCTCCGTTGGTTTTTGAGACGGAACAAGGTCCACGAATTGTCATCGGTGGGCACCTGGGAAAGCTGCGCTGCCTCGATGCTCTGAGCGGAGAAGAAAAGTGGTCTTTTGCAGCCGGTTCCTGGATCGCCGCGCCGGCAGCAGTGGCCGAATTTGGGGGAAAGAAGCTGGTGGTTTTCGGCACCTACCAGAACAGCGTCTTTGCCCTGGACACAGGGGAGGGAAAGCTACGCTGGCGTCAGTACACCTCGGGGCCGGTCTACTCGGCGCCGGCGGTGGTAAACGACCCGGCCCTGCCTCAGGTGATTTTCGCCGCTTGGGACCACCAGCTTTATGGCCTTTCGCTTGCCGACGGAAAGCTGCTTTGGAAGGTATATACCGGCCGGCCCCTTTGGGACGGGGTGGTCCTTGGCGATAGCCTCTGGGGTTCGCCGGCGGTAGCGCGCACTCCGGGAGGCTGGATGATCTATTTCGGTTCCTACAGCGGTGTCTTTCAGGCTTTGTCTCTTTCACAGGCAGCGCAAGCTGCTTCCGGCAGTCCCTGGAGCAATCTTGAGTTTTTCGTTATGCTTTTTGCGACACTGGTGGTCACGGCTATTTTGGCGGTGTATCTTAGTCGCCGGCGGCGCAATATAATTGTTCGAGAAAATGGACACCAAGATAAAATTTAATCCCCAACACATATCACGCTTACGACTGGTGGTTCAGGTTCTGTCTTTCGCGGCCATCTTCTACGGAGGGTATCTGCTTGCGGCAGCAGGCCTTGGGCCAGAACGGGCAAAAGACGCCAGCTCTATAAAGGCGGTTTACAAACAGCCGGCGGCGCTGGACGTTTATCTTCCGGCCACCTCCTGCATTTATCAGAAGGAGGGACTTTGCCATGGTTGCAGCTTGTATCTAGTCACCGACACCATCGTCTGGAAAAAATCTCCCGCCGAATGGTTGGTGCCGGTGGCGGTGACGTTGGTGCTACTGCTTGCAGGAGGGCGACTGTGGTGTGGCTGGGTCTGTCCCCTAGGTTTTCTTTCCGACCTGCTTACCCGACTTCGGCAAAGCGCAAAAATCCCGCGCTTACGGCTTTCGCGTCGTCTGCGCGACGGGCTGGTCTGGGCCAAATACATAATCCTTGCGGCCACGCTGGTCACCGCTTCTTTGGCTGCTTGGGACTATTTTGCCGACGAGCGCCTGAGCCTGGCCGATCCCTTTTGCCAGGTTTGTCCCCAACGCATCTTCGCGGCTTTTTTCTCTTTCGATCAAGTGTGCTGGACCAACTTTCACGACACCATAACTACCGTAACCACCTGGCTGGGGCTTCTGGCCTTTGGGCTGTTTTTCCTGGGCCTGGCGGTGCGTCGCTTCTGGTGCCGGCTTTGTCCCATCGGGGCGCTTAGTGCACCTTTCAACCGCACCGGGCTGGTCATGCTCCGAAAGGACGACAGCCGTTGTACCCGCTGCCGGGCTTGCGAACGGGTCTGTCCCCTGGACGTAAGAAAAGTCTACGAAGCCCGGCAGAGCGGGGCGGTCACCGCCTACGAATGCCACCTTTGCCTGCGCTGCCTGGAGGTGTGCCCCGAAAAGGATTGTCTTCAGTTCCGCTGGTTCGGAGCCAGGGTCTGCTCATCGGGGAAGAACTTTGATTAAGTCTTTGTTTGTTAGGGGCGTAACTTTAGGTTTTGTGGCTGGCGGCGGTCGATAACGAGGAAAAGCCAGTTATTCGCCGCTTTCGTGACCTCTTGATACCAACCAACGAAAGAGCATGACCAGCTCCTTGGGTTTTGCCTCCTGCGCCAGTGTAAAATCGTCGACAAGAAGCAGAGCCCTGTCGACGCCCAATGCATCTCTGGCTTCGGCCAGTCCCTCCATTTCCCTTTTGAGCGTCTCGGGAGTGTCGATTCGTGATGCCACCTGAATGACCAAAAGAGGTTCTCCGTCTCGCACCGCTACGAAGTCGCATTCCCGCCGCTCTCTCCAGTAATAAACATCGTAGCCACGCCGCCGTAACTCTAGGAAAACGATGCTCTCGAGCTGCCTTCCCTGGTCGAAGTGCCCGGGTGGGGTGATGGCGTTTCTTAGCCCGGTGTCGACCATGTAAACCTTTCGAGGGCTTACGGCCTGTTCCTTCAGCGAACGGGAGTAACGGAAAACACTGAAATAAAGCAGTGCGTCGTCCAGATACTCAAGGTACCGGTAGAGAGAATCCTTGGCCAGGCTGAGTCCCAGGGATTTCAGGTGCTTGTAAAGTCCATTCACGCTAAAAAGCGCGCCACAGTTGGCGGCCAGGTATTTCATAGTCTGGCGCAGGACCTCGGTGTTGGTGACCCCGTATCTTTCCACGATGTCGCGATAAAAAGTCATGGTGAAATAATCCTGCAAAATTTTTCGCCGCAGCCGTTCGGACTCGGTAAGTGTCCATATTTCCGGATATCCACCCCACTTGAGGTATTCCCGAAGCAAATTCTCCAGCAATGCGCGAGACTCAGACGTCTGCGAGTTGGGGTCGATGCCCTTCAGTGTTGCAAGCTCCGAAAAACTCAACGGCAGAAGCTCGTATCCCAGCGTCCTGCCTCGTAGCCTGGTGGAAAGCTCCTTTCCCAGCATCCTGCTAGAAGAGCCGGTAAGAACAACGGTGGCGAAGCGCTGATCGCAAAGGCGCCTTACAGCCAGGGGCCAATCCTGAACGTTCTGGATTTCGTCGAAAAGAATCAAAATTTCTGAGGCACCCGATTCGGCGGTCATGCCGCGAAATCGGTCCACGATGCGGCCGATGTCCTGCGCCACAGCCGGAAGTATTCTCTCGTCTTCGAAGTTTACGTAAAGGACGCTTTGGCGCTTTGCAGTCCGGCGGGCGTGTTTTTCTGCCAACTGGAAGAGATAGAATGTCTTGCCGGACCTTCTTGGCCCGTAGATGGCGGTCACCCGACCCGGAAGCAGTTCTACCTCCAGAGCTCTTGGGGCCAGCGGGGGAACCCAGCGGGAATGAAAGTCGGAGATAAGCTCAGTTATGACCTCGTTTGATAGCAAATTTTTATTTTTTCCTCCTATATAAGGAAAATAAACTGAATTTTTGTCCTTGTCAAAAAGGAAAACTTCTCTCAATCTTTATTTCCCACGCGTCTGCGACTTAGTCGAAGGATATTCAGTACGAAAGCACTACCAGTTCGTTCACCGGGCCGCGGCGGTCGGGGCGGGAGTTTACCGAGCGGCTGGCCGGGACGGTGATCAGGCGAAAAGTTCGGTAGCGCTTTCTTACCCACTCGGTGTCCGAGTTGGAAAGCATGACGTACACCAAACGACGCGAAAGTTCTTCGAATACCTCGGCCAGCCTTTCCTGCGCAGCGAGATCGAAACCATCGGAACAGTAGCCCACGAAATTAGCGGTTTTGCTAAGCGGCACATAGGGCGGATCGAAATAAACCAAATCTCCTTCAGCGGTACGCTCCAGAACTTTTTCGAAAGATTCCTGGGAAATTTCCACTCCTTGCAGAGCGCCGAAGACCGCTTCCAGGTTTTCCCGATCGCAGATGAGCGGATTTTTGTAGCGGCCGAAAGGCACGTTGAACTGCCCCCGGCTGTTTACCCGATAAAGGCCGTTGAAGCCGGTGCGATTGAGGAAAATCATGCGAGCGGCGAGTTCGTCCGGAGGAAGAGTTTGGGGATCCAGGGCGCGCACCGCGTAGTAGTAGTCGTGTTGGTAGCGATGCTTTTGCAGGTGGCTAATTACTGCCTGGACGTTATTCTGTATGGCGCGCCAGGTGGCGATGAGCTCGCCGTTTATGTCCGAAAGGAAGACTCTTTTGCCCTCGAGCCGGCCCGCTCTTTTGAGGGCGAAAAAAAGCGCACCGCCTCCCAGAAACGGTTCGTGGTAATTTCTAAAATTTTGCGGGCAAAGCTCTAGCAGCCGTTCCACCAGTTGGCTTTTGCCCCCGGCCCATTTTAGAAAAGGTCGGGGCATTTCGCGAACCGCCGGCTTCGTTTTTCCAGATATATTCGGCGAAGCAACCTTTGGTTTGCCTTTAATCCGGACCATTCGCCTACTTCTTGCCCGCCTGTTTTTTCAACCTAAGGCCCCAAAGAAAAAGCAGCGCCACCGGAAGGGCGCAGGCCAGGGCGAGCACCACCAGCCGGCTGGGCCGCGAAAGGTTGGTGACCTGAACCGTACCGGCCGCAAGCCAGCCGCGTTCGCGCCGAGCGGCGTTTTCCGAAGCGTCCACCGCAAGCGAGGTTTTATGAAAGAAAGGAAAATTTCCCGCCGAAAATTTCACTTCCAGTCCGAAGCGCTCTCGGGGCGTGTCCGGTCGACGCCGGGCGCTTAGAAGAAAAACGCAACGCTCCCCCGGCGGGCAACGATCGATTTTTTCCGGCTGAATTTTAGACTTAAGGGGCACTTGACCCAGTATTTCTAGGCGAACGTCCAAGAGTTCCAGCGTGGTGGCGTTGCGATAAATGAGCAGAATTTCTCCGCTATCGGCAGGTAGGCGCAAAGCGGAATCTCCCGGCACCAACAAAATCTCGCCCTGGACGAAGTTCTGCTCGCTCTGGGGCGCGGTCATTTCCAGAGGAGTGCGCTCGAAACGGTCCCGCGCGGTTATGTCCGCCCCCGCATTGATAAGAGCCGCGGCCACTTCCTGATTGCGGGCCAGATGAAGCGGGGTCAGGTGATATTCGTCCCGGGCATCGATATCGGCGCCGACCCGTAAAAGCAGCCGCACGCTTTCGCCGTCGGCTGCCTGATGTAGTGGCGTAAGCTTGTGGGCATCCGTGGCTCGAGCATCGGCACCGTGCTCAAGGAGCAGCTGCACCAGACGAGGTTTTCCCATGAGCGCTGCCCAGTGAAGCGGGGTCATACCGTTTGCGGTACGGGCCTTTGCATCGGCGCCTTTTCGCAAAAGAAACTCCGCCGTCTCTTTGCGCCCCGCTGCCGAAGCGGCGTGCAAAGGCGTCCAGCCGTAGAAATTACGGGCATCGACTGCGGCATTCGCATCTAAAAGAAGACGAGCGATCTTTTCGTCCCGGGCAAAATGCAGTGGAGTGTATCTTAGCCGATCTTCTGCCTGCGCAGAAAAACCAGCTCCGAGAAGAAGCCGGGCGATCTCTTCGTCCGCTGCCAAGTGCAGAGTGGAAATGCCTGCCATATGTTCGATCGGACCGGATTTTAGAAGCCTTGCCAGCTTGCTCTTTTTGCCTTCCCAGGCGGCGCGCTGAATTTCGGAAAGGGCGGAAAGCTCGATTCCATGAAAAGGCAGGCGTTCCTCGACCTTCTTTGTACAGCCAGCGACAAGGGCCAAAGCAACGAACGATATAAAGCGAAATCTCATGCTACCGCTCCCGTCCACAGAAAGAGGCGACGGTGCCGATACATGCTATAATACCTCTTCAAGGAGCGGTCATGAAAAAAATAAGCCGGCGAAAGTTTATTAAATATTCTGCCGTTGCCAGCTTGGGGGCGGCAGGTTGTCTACCTCATGTAGAAGGGGACTGGCAAAGCTGTTCCGAACCGCTTCCCACGCCTTCGCCGCCGCCTTCGCCGCGGGTGGTGGAGGTGCTGGCTCCGGAGGCGGTCGACCAGCAGGCGGGTCGGCTGGTCGAAGCCAAGGTGGTCCAAGCCTTCGAAAGCGGGCTTCTGGAGCTTACCCAAAAGGCCACCATCCAGGAGGCTTGGAACGCTATTCTTCCAGGCTGGCAGGCGGGCCAAAAAATATCGCTCAAGGTAAATACCCTAAATGCCGAGGTGCCCACTTCGCCCCTTTTGGTTGCGGCGGTGGTTGATTCTTTACTCCGGTCCGGGTACCCGGCCGGCGACATTTTCGTTTGGGACCGGACGTTACGGGAACTGGAAAGGGCGGGCTACTCGTCGCAAGAGCTAGGAGTGGAGCTACGGGGAACGTATGTCTCTAGCTCCGACCAAAGTGGCCCCGGCTACGAAGAAGAAGCGGCCTGCCTTTCGGGAAAGAAGATCTACCTTTCCCGACTGCTTACCCGCCAGACCAATCACCTTATCAACATCGCCGTTTTGAAGAACCACTTCGCGGCCAAATTCACCGCTTGTCTGAAAAACCATTACGGTTCGTTTTCCCGACCCTACGATTTTCACGCCGACAGCGACTTGCATATCGCCCGGCTGAACTGCCTGCCGGCCATCGCCTCGGTAAGTCGCCTGCAGATAGTGGATGCTTTCTTCGGCGTCTGTCTGGGAGACACCGACAAGCCGGCAGACTGCGCTCCGGGAAGGCTCCTTATAGGCTTCGACCCGGTGGCGGTGGACAAAAGGGCGGTGGAGATTCGCGATCTGATGCGCCAGCAAGTGCACGGCCAGGAACCCG
>Ga0068707_1004203_pt1 | contig 9982 bp, 10 predicted proteins | sample YNPNPMetaG_FD_66600 | JGI IMG/M metagenome (GOLD analysis project Ga0068707, IMG submission 66600) | Anoxygenic and chlorotrophic microbial mat microbial communities from Yellowstone National Park, USA - YNP NP MetaG | ecosystem: Environmental > Aquatic > Thermal springs > Hot (42-90C) >... | reverse complement strand
AACACCGTGCCTGTCACCGTATTTGGCCGTAAGATGCCACAAGTCGGGCTGGGAATCAAGGGGGGGACCGGAGTGTCAGCGAGGTTCCGCACCAATACACATCGTGTCTGTCCCCATATTCGGCCCAGCAAGCGCCCTTTCGGTCACGCCCTCTGAAAGTTGAAAGTTAAACGTTGGACGTTGAACGTTCCTGATCGGTATATCGGACACCGTGTCTGTCCCCATATCTCGGCGCCCCGCCAGCCTCGACCGCTCGAGCAATGCTTGGTCGAGCAATGCTTGGTCACGTCCAGCGGGTTAAAGGTCAAGTCGTCCAAATTGCGTGTCTGTCCCCATATCTCGGACACCATGCGGCCTTCTGGTCACCCCATTGAAAGTTGAGAGTTGAGCGTTGGACGTTGAACGTTCCCGATCGGTATATCGGACACCGTGTCTGTCCCCATATTTGGGCGCCCCGCCAGCCTCGACCGCCTGACCGGCGCCTGGCTAGGTCTGGCGGCTCAAGAGTCCGGTCGCCCAAATTTCGTGTCTGTCCCCATATCCCGCCGTAATTTTCTTGCAGCGGTACAGCACTGGAAGGATCAGCCAGTTCTTTGTTGGCGAGAGACACTCAAAGCGGGCATTGAATTTGCGCGCTGTTCTATGTGGATAAGCGACTCTTATTTGGATTCGGACACTGACCAAAAGGTTGACCCAAACCTTGGAAGCGCAAAAATTTGACCTCGATTTTGACACGAATTTTGGCACGGTCAGCTCGTTCATGTTGTACAAGAAACAAAAGAAAAGCGCCGGAATCCTCTTGTATCGCAAGTCCAGCGAGGGATTACAGGTGTTCCTCGTCCATCCCGGCGGCCCTTATTGGAAGGACAAAGACGACGGCGCATGGTCGATCCCAAAAGGCGAGTTTCACGAAGACGAAGAACCTCTCGACGCCGCCCGGCGCGAGTTTCGTGAAGAAACCGGTTCCGAGGTTTCAGGCCCCTTCGTCGAATTGACGCCGCTGACCCAACCCAGCGGCAAGGTTGTCCATGCCTGGGCGGTTGAAGGCGACATCGACCCGACATCCGTCAAGAGCAACTCCTTTTCCATGCAGTGGCCGCCAAAATCCGGCAAATGGATTCAATGCCCTGAAATTGACAAAGGCGCCTGGTTTACAATCGAGCAAGCACGAAAAAAACTGTTGCCGGGCCAACGCGGGTTCCTTGACGAGCTGCTGCGCAGGGTCATTCCCTGATCAATCAGACTTCCGAAACCATATGCAGAACAAGCCCGAGAAAGACCTCGGACAGCTTGCGTGGATATTTTTGGGATGTGCCAACTCTGTTTGAAGCACTCATGGTACCATATTGGAAAATCTGCGCGGTGATCGCAAATGACCAGGTCATTCGAGAACTTTACCTTGGAACTGTTCGAACCTGTGAACTGTTTTCCCGGCTCGGCTCGGCAAAAAAACGAATGCTACAGCAACGCAGCCGTCCCATCCGCAGTCCGTGTTTGAAGCATGACGTTGCGCGATGCAACGACGAGTTTTTCATTAGCATTGATCGGCGTCAGATGTCAGAATCGGCTACACTTAAATGCAAGCCAGTGCTGTCATCACATTCCTCGTCGTTCTGATAACCGGTTCCACAACAGCCTTTTGCCGAACCGGTTCTGAAGCGGCCATGCCCACTGCCTCGGATTTCGGCCCGAACGTGCTGATATTCGATCCATCGATGAAGGATATCCAGGATCGGATTGACGAGGTTTTTCGACAGCAGGAACGCAGCCAGTTCGGCCCGACCCGTTACGCGATCATGTTCAAACCCGGCAATTACGACCTCGACGTTCAAGTCGGTTTCTACACGCAGGTGCTGGGTCTTGGAAAATCTCCTGATGACGTGACCATTACTGGCGCGGTCAGGTCAAAAGCCCACTGGATGGCCAACAACAACGCGACCTGCAACTTCTGGCGATGCGCGGAGAATCTTTCAGTAACACCCACCATGGACAACAAAATCAACATCTGGGCCGTCTCCCAAGCCACCGCACTGCGTCGTGTCCATGTCAAAGGCGCATTGAACCTGTGGGACGGCGGATGGTCCAGCGGCGGTTTCATCGCCGACTGCAAAATCGACGGCCAGGTCGATTCCGGCTCGCAGCAGCAATGGTTTTCGAGAAACGCACAATGGGGCGCTTGGAAAGGCGCTAACTGGAACATGGTCTTTCTCGGAGTCTCAAATCCGCCCCCGGGTCGGTGGCCCGACCCGCCTTACACGGTCATCGACAAAACGCCGGTGATCCGGGAGAAACCATTTCTTTGCGTCAATGAGGACGGTCGCTTTTTCGTGCATGTTCCGAGCCTCAACACGAATGGCACGGTGGGAATCACATGGGACTCAGAAACAACTCCCGGCGTGTCGTTGCCGATCGACCAGTTTCACATTGCCCGCCCGGATCGGGACAATGCCGCCAGCCTCAATTCTGCTTTGAACTCGGGCAAGCACCTGCTGCTCACACCCGGTATCTATCATCTAAACGAAAGCATCCGCGTTACCCGCCCGCGTGCCATTGTGCTTGGATTGGGCTACGCCACGCTCGAAGTGACCAATGGCACCGCAGCTCTGTTGATCTCCGATGTCGATGGGGTGAAAGTGGGAGGTTTGCTCATCGAAGCCGGCCCAGCCAATTCCGGTGTGCTTGTCGAGGTCGGCGACCCGTGCAGTCGCACCTCGCACGCGGCAGATCCGATCTTTCTCTGGGACCTGTTTTGTCGCGTGGGCGGCGCACATCCCGCAAAGGCCACCTGCATGGTCAAGATCAATTCCAGCGACGTGGTTGGTGACAATTTCTGGCTCTGGCGGGCCGACCATGGACACGGAGTTGGATGGACATCGAATCCGAACAAGAACGGTCTGATCGTGAACGGCAACAACGTCACCATCTACGGCCTGTTCGTCGAACACACTCAGGAATATCAGACGATCTGGAACGGAAACGGCGGACGGGTCTTCTTCTACCAGTCCGAAATGCCCTACGATCCTCCCAGTCAGGAAGCGTGGAGACATGGAAATGTCAACGGGTACGCCTCATACAAGGTCGCCGACACGGTCACGACCCACGAAGCATGGGGCCTCGGTGTCTATTGCGTCTTCTACGCAGCACCGGTCGTCGCCGACAACGCCATCGAAACACCCGAGACGGCGGGCGTCAAAATGCACCACATGGTAACAATCCGGCTTGGAGGACAACCCAACAGCGGCATCAATTCCGTCATCAACGGAAAAGGCGCCTCCGTAATCACAACCCGGAAAGCCGTTGTCGATTGATATCAAACAGCATTGCTTTGGCAATAGATGTACCTTACTGGCCGCGGTAAAAACCAAAGATTAGAACGACTACACGGTAATCGCAAAGGGCAGCCAGGTTAAACTGGCCATCAACGGAGTGCCCATGTGCGAGCTTGACGACCGCGCTCCCGACCGCATTACCCGCGGCTGGCTCGGACTGCAAGTTCACACCGGCCCACCCATGCGCGTGCAGTTCAAAGACATATTCTTGAAGCGCCTTTGAACTGGCGCGCCGTTTGATGCTCGAAGGCGCCAATGCGGCCTTTGATCGACTCTAACCCGCGAATCTCATCGCCTGACCAGACCAAGACACACAAAACTTCATTCCGGTGAGGTTTCCGGGCCGGCATATTTGGCAGCGCGACGCTACGGAGCGCCGGGCTTATCAGGGCAACGAGGTCGCCCGCAGCCTCTTACACCAGTTTCCAGCCTTCCCTGTATTCCCTCCGAAGGAACGCGTTGGCTTCCTCGAGGTTGGTGAACCGAAAGTTCGCACTGTCCCATAGAAGCTTGTAGCGCGTTAGTTTGTCCCTGAGCTGAACCCGAAGCGCAACGTTACCCAACAGCACCGCTTCGGCAAGCGGACCTGCAAATCCGAAGTCGGAACCACACAACGTCTTTCGATCTTTGCACGCGTCCACGAATTCCTTGTAACAGTTTGACGTGCGCGGAATGGATTTTGGCACATCGCTGAATTCGCGCTGACGGGATTCAGGATAAATTCTCGTGCCCAAGATGAACCCGTGCTCACCAACAAGGAGCCTTCCATTATCGCCCATGACCTGTTCGTCCTCGAGACCATCAGGACGCGGCGGGCGCAATCCGCCGTCGTACCACACAACCTTGACCGGCGGCATCGCAACCGCGCCCGCGCCCGGGCCGGACATGCCGCGGACATGCAGGTTCGTGGCTTGCACTGTGGCGGGCCGAGCCGGGAACTGGTACGTAACCATCGAGCCGAGCGGGAAGGTCTCCGTGTTAACCCTTGTGGATGAAGCCTGCACACTCAGCGGCGCCGTGTCGCCAAGTTTCAACGCGCGAAAGATCGGGTCAAGCGCGTGACACCCGATGTCGCCAAGCGCGCCGGTCCCAAAGTCCCACCACCCACGCCATCTGAACGGGCAATAAATGGGATGATAGGGTCGCATCGGTGCAGGGCCAATCCAAAGGTCCCAGTCAAGCGTGCTGGGAACCTCCGGTTTGTCGCTCGGGCGCGCCACGCCCTGCGGCCAGTATTCATCGAACAACCCACGCGAAGGACGATCAGTCCAAACATGCACTTCGTGCACCGGACCGATTGCACCGGCCCAAACCAGCTCGCAAAGGCGCCGAGTGTCTTCCGAAGCCTGGCCCTGATTGCCCATTTGGGTAACAACCCCGGCTTCTTTTGCGGCCTTGGCCAAAACACGCGCTTCCCACACTGAATGTGTCAAAGGTTTCTCGCAATAGACATGTTTGCCCCGCCTGATGCCCTCCATCGCCGCGAACGCATGATGATGATCAGGAGTGCCGACGACGATTGCGTCGATCTCTTTCATTTCATCGAGCATTTTGCGGTAGTCTTTGAATGTTTTGGCGTTTGGGTATCTCTTGAACGTGTGCGCTGCGTGCCCCCAATCAGCGTCCGCAAGCGCAACTATGTTCTCCTTGCTCGATTGCATTATCGAGTCGAGGTCGGCCCCGCCCTGCCCGCCAACGCCAATGCCGGCGATGTTCAACTTGCCGCTCGGCGGGGTTTGACCGCGCAATCCCAGCACATACGACGGGACGGCGGCAAATGTGGTTACGACAGCGGCTGAGCGGAGGAACCCGCGCCGCGTGATCGGTGTCTTGGTATTTTCAGTCTGGTTTTTCATGGTAACAGTTTCTTAGTACTATTAGAAAAATCTGCGCAGCAATCACAGATTGACGAATCGTTCGAGACTCTGGCCTTCAATCTGTTCGGCCATTGATCCCAATCTCATCTCGCCCGTGAGCGACGAAGTCGCCGCGGTCAGCGCAGCACGACAGAGCGCCGATCTTGCAACAAACGCCTTTATTTCACCGGGATTATTCGGTTGCGGCTGCGCCGGGCTGGGTGTAATGCGAGCCGGCGCGCCGGCGCTGGTCTCAGCGACACCCGGCGCATCAGCCAAAACTGGCATTCTCGATCTCGTCATTCGCGGTTATTTCCAGCGCCTCTGAACCGCCTTTTGCCCATCGGGCGCAGGCACAAAAATGTCGGATTTTTTCAGGCCAAGAGTTCTGGCCATTTCGATGCAATAGTCCAACTTGCCCATGTTCGGGTACCGCCCGTTCGATCCAAAAGAGAACTTGACGCCTGCGGCTTTTGCGAGCTTCAGGAATGGCGGGCGCGGCAGCCTGTAGCTGGCGCTGATTTCCAAGGCCACGCCGTGTTTGACCGCCGCATCGATCACTTTCCGCATCCTTGATTCAGTCCACAACCGGTCGTAATCGCGGGCCAATGGAGCGGGCAGCCAGCTCATGTTGGCCATGATGTCAATCGGTTCATTCTCGATAATCGACACGTGCCAATCCACGTAACGATCCATGAAATCTTCGGCATTGGTGAACCCGACGCGCTCGAGCGCATCATCTTCCCAGAGCTTGACACGCTGCCCGTCTTTGCCGGGAAATGTCATCGCGTCTGTCAAAACAAAATCCAGCCGCGCCGCCGTCTCTCTTGAAAAGCACCTCATCCAATCGGTCCATTCGGCCTGAACACCACGGTACACCGGCTTGTTTTCCAGCATCGCCAGAAACTGCGTCAGTTCAGAGTCGTTGCTGAGCACAACCGGATATTTGTTTTCCTTTGTTCCTGCGTGTTCGACAATCCCGAACCTGACCATGCGCGCCTGCGGCAGTTCGAGCACCTTGTCGATGGTGCTGTTGTCCAGATGAACGTGCAAATCCAGAAGCGGAAAGTCGAATTCCACAGACGGTGTGGAAGGTTGTGCCATTCCTTCCGAACTGCCGGCCAGCCCGGCAAATGCGCCCGCACCCACAACGGTTGTCAAAAACCGGCGTCGAGACAGATGATTCGCCATACGCGTTTAGACTGACCTAATTCGGCTGATCTTCAACGCAAAACAACCGGTTTCAGCGGAACATCAGAAGCCGCATGCCAACAAGGATCAAGAGCACGCCGAAAGCGCGCTTGAGATCCGCAGCAGGCAGAGGCTTTGTGAGCCATGACCCGATAAAACCTCCGATCATTGCCGTTGGAATCAAGGCCGCCGCCATTCGCCAGTTTACGTGGCCAAGATCATGATGTTTCAGTGCACCAGTCAGTGCCGTCGGAATGATCACGACAAGCGAGGTACCCACCGCTGTCTTGATGTCCAGCTTGAGAAGCAGAACCATGGCCGGTACCATGACTATCCCACCGCCCACTCCAAACAGGCCGCTTGCCACGCCACTCACAATTCCTATTAACGTCCCGTACAGGTACATCATGCCTGTTTGATGCCCGATTGCGCCCCGGGGCACAATCCGATTCTTTTGATCTTGTCAAACAAGGGACAAGATGTTGGTCTTCGTTTGACGATCGCAACACGCAGCGCGGCGCAGCCGCAACCAAATGGTCGAGGCAAGATGAAGGCGCACGTAACAAGCCCGGGGCTCTGTCGCGCCGCGCGGCCCGGGGCGATTTCGCCGCCATCGGCGGCGGTGCTTTTCGATGAGTGAATGAGTTCTTGGAAATAATGGTCTCGAAGCATCCGCTAATTTGCGATTGCTTCGCGGGTCCTCGAGGGTAGTGCCATGGCTGACTCACTGCTGGTAAATGAGATTTTTCTGAGCATTCAAGGTGAGAGCTCATACGCTGGCTGGCCTTGCGTTTTCGTGAGGTTGACCGGCTGCAATCTCAGATGCTCTTACTGCGACACTACGTACGCTTTCGATGAAGGTCGGCGTGTTGGGATTGACGAAGTCATGTTCAAAATCCTCGCTCTTGCGGAGGCTTACACCCATAAAGAAGCTTTCCAGCCGCTGCCAATCGTAGAATTGACCGGCGGCGAACCCTTGCTGCAGCCGGGCTCGCTCGGTCTAATGTCCATTCTCTGCGACAAAGGATTCACCGTGCTGCTCGAAACCAACGGCAGCCTCGACATCGGAACCGTTGATGAACGCGTTCACCGGATCGTTGACATCAAATGCCCCGGCAGCGGCGAACACCACCGCAATCTCTGGGAGAACATCCGAAAACTCACGGCACAAGATGAAGTGAAGTTCGTGATTGCCAGCCACGAGGACTATGAATGGGCCCGGCGGGTTGCAACAGAGCACGCGTTGCACCGCATCTGCCCGGTTTTGTTCTCATGGGCGTCTCCACTGGAACCATCGCAGCGCCACCCAACTCTTCGCTCTGTGCCCCAGGACCATCGCCCGATCAGCCGGCGCGAGCTGGCAGAGCGCATTGTTGCGGACGCCATGTGCGTGCGGCTGCAGCTTCAACTCCACAAGTTCATTTGGCCATCAGACCAACGCGGAGTGTGAACTCCAACAGCGATTTGTTGGCCCGTGCATTCACTGATGTTAGACCTGCGGCGCCTCAGGGTTCAGCCTTCACCCCGGCAATCTCGCCATCTATAAAAAGCGGGACACCCAGGGCTCCATTCCGGTGGAATTTCCGTGAGCCCGTATATTCGTGAATCTCTTGAAGACACTTGTCTCGCAGACTGCTGAAGTACTAGATTCCAAGGTCTGAGCTGAAATTGGAGATTAGCGTATCGTTCGAGACTTTTGCCTTCAAATTGTTCGGTCACTGATGCCAATCTCATTTCCCGCGTGGGCGACGAACGCCACGGGCAGCGCGATGTTGCAGAGCGCCGAGCTTGCAACGAACGTTTTGATCTCGCGGCGATCATTCGGCTGCGGCTGCGCCGCGCCGAGAAATATGCAGGCTGACACATGAGTCATCAGGAAACTTATCTGCACAACGAAGCATACGCGGAGTACTTGGCTGGATGGGACGCAGCGTTCTATTCCAAGTACGCCGGCGCGTTGCGCCCGGCCAAACCCGGTGGTCGCGTGCTCGACGTGGGGTGCGGCGTGGGCCAGGTCGTGCGAACACTGAAACAAGCGGGCTACGATGTCTGTGGTGTTGATGTGTCCGAACCTTCAATACAGCGGGCAAGAGCGGCGGGGTTGAATTGCTCGGTTTATGACGGGAGACACCTTCCGTACCCCGACGCGTCCTTCGACAGCGTCGGAGCATTCAACGTCCTCGAACACGTGGAAGAACCCGAGGCGTTTCTTGTCGAGCTGGTTAGGGTTGCAAAGCCGGGCGGCAAAGTCGTGGTTTCAAGCCCAAACTTTTTCCGGGCAATCGGTTGGAAGGATTATCATCCGCACATGCGCGGTTTGCGAAACAAATGGCGCAATTTCCACCGTCTGTTGGCCAAGCGAAACCAAATGCGGAGGGAACCTGATAAAGTGCGCTTTGACAGAATGCAACCGATCGTCAAGGAACCATTCACGCCGGACGACGACGCCATAGTCGTCACAAACAGCCTCGAAATAGCATTCTTCCTCGAAAGGGCCGGCTGCGTTATCGACCGTGTGGAATGCACAGACCGGCAGGTGAACCCGGTGATCGATTTTGTGCTGAACCTGACGCCGCTCCGATATCTGATGTTCAACGCATTTGTCGTTGCCCATCGCAAAGATTGAGAGCCTCGCAATGCTGCAATACCTTGAACTGCTGAAGTTGGTGCTCGAGCACGGCAAACCCCGTTGCGACCGCACAGGCACGGGAACAATCGCAGTTTTTGGCGCTCAAACACGGTACGATCTCCAGGCCGGATTCCCGCTGGTCACCACCAAAAAAGTCCATTTCAAGTCGGTCTTGTACGAACTGCTCTGGTTTATCCGAGGCGACACCAACGTCCGCTGGCTTCAGCAGCACGGCGTCACAATCTGGGATGAATGGGCACGACCAGACGGCAGCCTCGGCCCAATCTACGGTGCTCAGTGGCGCGCATGGAAAAGTCGCGACGGCCGAGCCATTGACCAGCTCAAGTGTGTTGTTGATGAAATCCGCCAAAACCCGTTCAGTCGCCGACTCATTGTGAGCGCATGGAACGTGGGCGACCTCGACCAAATGGCGCTGCCCCCATGCCATGCCATGTTCCAGTTTTTCGTCCAGGACGACAGGCTGAGTTGCCAGTTGTACCAACGGAGCGCCGACCTGTTTCTTGGCGTGCCTTTCAACATTGCCTCCTATTCACTCCTGACAATGATGATCGCCCACGTAACGGGCTTGAAACCCGGCGAGTTCATCCACACCTTCGGCGATCTCCACCTTTACACCAACCACCTCGAACAGGCCCGCCTCCAACTGACGCGCGATCCACGTCCGCTCCCAACAATTGTTCTGAACCCCGAGGTCCGCGAGCTAGAGCAGTTCCGATACGAAGACGTGCAGCTCTTGAATTACAACCCTCACCCGCCAATCAAAGCACCAATCGCCGTGTAGCCCCTCGAGACAGGCTTGATCGGCCTTGGGATCACCTCGGGCCAACCCCGGAATTTCACCGTATAGCTGTTCCGGTGTTGTTGACAGGCTGTGGCCAAGTCCGAAGGCTCACTTGGCCAACCAGCCTGTCAACAACACCGTCAGAAAATGTCGCTGCATCAAAAACAACTGGTTC
>Ga0068707_1004201_pt1 | contig 9984 bp, 10 predicted proteins | sample YNPNPMetaG_FD_66600 | JGI IMG/M metagenome (GOLD analysis project Ga0068707, IMG submission 66600) | Anoxygenic and chlorotrophic microbial mat microbial communities from Yellowstone National Park, USA - YNP NP MetaG | ecosystem: Environmental > Aquatic > Thermal springs > Hot (42-90C) >... | reverse complement strand
CTGGATCATGTATCCGTAGGCGTAATTTACACCGTTGACATAGATGTCTGCCTGTACGATGAAGCGGTCGCCAACCTTATACTGATCACGCAGATTCTCCCCCACCCCTACCACGGTCAGCGCCACCTCATGCCCCAACACCACCGGTTCCTTGCGGATGTCCCGAAAGATGCGTGGGTGATTCTGCCCAAGGTTGATCACCTTGATATCCGAAAAACACAGCCCACATGCATCATGTCTGACCAGCAATTCATCTGGGCCGAATTGTGGGATCGGCACCTCGATGGGCTTTCCATCACGGCCCAGGTTGTCGAAACCGGCACCATAGAGGGGCCAAAGGACATTGGGCCCCTTGATCGGCCTGGTTCCCTTGCGATACTCCTCCAACTTGTCAACCACTTCTTGCCTCCTGATTCACCCAAGTTTGAGCTGCTGGCGGCGGTAAACCTCATCCAGTCGGGTATGAATGCGTTCCACGTCCCTCTGCGACAAGAAATGGGGGCCCCCTGCCCCATAGGTGCCAAGCAAAATGCGGGCCGCTTTGACTGCCATAGCAGTGATGCTTTCGACCTGCTGGGCAGTTTTCCCTAACGCGATAAGGCCATGGTTCTGGATCAGGATAATCTTAGGCTGCTCGCCGTACTCGTCCATATACCGTAACATGCGAGCATAGACCTCCCGGGCCAGTGGCACACCAGGGTCCGTATACGGCACGAGCACCGGTGCCGGCCCACACAGGACGATTTCATCCGGGAAGAGCCGGCCGGCAAAGGCCCGTTCGAAGCCGACGGAGCAGGTCAGCGCGTTGACCGCGGTAGGGTGCGTGTGGCCGACAAAGTTCACCTCTGGCAGCTTGAGACAGAGGGCGTGCAGCAACGTTTCCACTGAGGGATGGCCAGGGGCCTGCGGGTCCACCTTTGCGGCCGCCAGTCTCACTCTCACCTCCTGGTCGCTGAGATGCTCATCATCGAGGAGGCTGAGAACACGATCAAAGGCGACCCTCACAAATCCTTCGGCTGTTATGGTGCGCAACTCCGTGCCGCTGGACTTGACGTAGAAGGTGTCCGCGTCGGCACGCGCCGAAGTATTCCCTTCACCCAGGATGACATAGTCGAGTTCGGGCCGCCCCAGGCGATTCGATAGAGCGACAAGTTCAGCGAGGACGTCATGGTTCATGGTCAGGCTCTCAGGAATGGATTGCTGCACGGCTGGCTGGCGTATTCTAACGTGAAGCCGTTACCCTTGTCAAATCTCTCTTTTGACAAAACTTTCGTTAGGTGATAATATGAAAGCAATTGTAAGCACCCATAGAGATTCAAAAGCCACTATGTCAGAACTGCCTCCCAGCACGCACGAGAAGAATATCACCTCGCGTGGTGCAGTCCGGGACCTGTATCTGGAAGAGCGTCGCCACCAGATCCTGGCTCGCATAAACCAGATGGGCCGCGCCACGGTGGCAGAGCTCAGCCAGCAGTTTGGGGTTTCCGAAGTAACCATTCGTGCCGACCTGCAGGCCCTTGCCGACCGCAACCTGGTGCTGCGCACCCATGGTGGCGCAGTCTCTGCCAACACCGCAGGACTGCAAGTCCTCTCTCTGGCCCTGCGCCGGCAACAGCAAATCCAGGAAAAGCGGCATATTGGGGCTGCGGCCGCTCAAATGATCGCCGACGGCGACGCTATCATCCTGGACAGCAGCAGCACCGCTTTGGCCATTGCCCAGCGCCTGAAAGAGCATCGCTATCTGACGGTGATTACCAACAGCCTGGCGGTGGCCCAGGAGATGCTGGATGCTCCGGGCGTGACGGTGGTCATGCCGGGCGGCACGCTGCGCCGCGAGACCGCCTCTCTGGTGGGCACCGACGGGTTGGGGCTCTTGCGCCAGTTCAACGTGCAGAAGGGCTTCTTCGGCGCCCATGGCATCAGCCTGGCCGAGGGCCTGACCGACGTCAGCGCGGATGAGGCGGAGATCAAACGGCCTCTGGTGGCTATGTGCCGGCAGGTGATTGCTGTGTTGGATGCCACCAAGTGGGGGCGGGCGGGCCTGGCCTCCTTTGCCAGCCTCAGCGACCTCCACGCTGTGATCACCGACCGGCATGCACCGGCCGACCTGGTGGCAGAAGTGCGTGCCAGAGGGGTGCAAGTAATCCTGGTGTAGTCCTATCTTTATACGGAGGATAGCCAACCATGCATACTACAGAAACGTTGGACTCCGTCCAACTCTCAGCCCTGATCGAGGAGCAGGCACTGACCAGAGAGGAGTTGCTCACCTACCTGCGCCAGATGATGGAGATCCGAGCTTTTGAGAACAACATCTCAGAACTCTTGCATCGCGCGGTGCTGAAGGGCGCTTCACACCTCTATGCGGGCCAGGAGGCTGTGGCAGTGGGGGCCATCGCGGCCTTGCGAGATGACGACCTGATCACCAGCACCCACCGGGGCCACGGGCATGCCCATGCCCATGGCGACAAGGCCGCCAAAACGCCTGAAGAGAAGCAAATGCATTACAATAAAATGATGGCCGAGGTGCTGGGGAAGTCGGGCGGCTACTGCAAGGGCAAAGGGGGCTCGATGCATATCGCCGACGTCGTCCACGGCAACCTGGGCGCCACCGGCATCGTCGGCGGCAATATCCCTGTAGCAGTGGGTGCCGCGCTGGCGCAGAAGCTGCAAGGCACCGACCGGGTAGTGTTGTGCTTCTTTGGCGATGGAGCCTCGAATACCGGCAACTTCCACGAGGCATTGAACATGGCCAGCCTGTGGAATCTGCCGGTCGTGTTCGTGGCCGAGAACAACATGTACGCCATGTCGGTGCCCTGGGCCAAGGCCAGCAAACTGCCCAACATCGCAGACCGGGCGTGTGCCTATGGCATCCCAGGGGTGGTTGTAGATGGTATGGACGTGCTGGCTGTGCGGGCCGAGGTCGCCAAGGCAGTAGAACGGGCTCGCCGCGGCGAAGGGCCTACCCTGATTGAGGCCAAGACCTATCGCTGGTTTGGCCACTCCCACTCCGACCCGCGCGCCTATCGGACGCGCGAGGAAGAAGCTGCCTGGAAAGCGCGCGATCCCATCTTGCTTCTAAAGCGCAAGATGGAGGCCCTCAATTATCTCACCGAGGCCGAATACGAGGAACTGGAAAAAGCCGTGCAGGCCAAACTGGAAGCAGCCATGGCCTACAGCAATGCCTCGCCGGAGCCCGATCCATCTGAAGTGGAAACCGACGTCTATGCGCCGTCTAAATTCACCCAGGCCGACATCGAGGCCGAACGTGCTCTGCGCGAACGGGTGCGCAGTGACCCCAACATGCGCGTTATCTCCTATGCCCAGGCGCTGGTGGAGGCGATGCGCGAGGAGATGCTGCGCGATGAGCGGGTGTTCATCTTCGGCGAAGATGTAGGGCTTTACGGGGGTGCCTACGGCGCTACACGCGGCCTGTATCAGGAATTTGGCGAATGGCGGGTGATTGACACCCCCATCTCCGAGGCCACCATCGGCGGTGCGGCCGTTGGCGCTGCCATGGCCGGCATGCGGCCCGTGGCCGAGATCATGTACGTGGACTTCACCCCCCTGGCCATGGACCAGATCGCCAACCAGGGTGCCAAGAACCGCTACATGTTCGGCGGCAAGACGATTGTGCCCATGGTGATCCGCACCGAAGGCGGCGCGGGCCGGGCCATCGCTGCTCACCACTCACAAAGCCTGGAGTCGTTGTGGACCCACTTCCCGGGCATCTATGTGGTCATGCCGTCCACCCCTTACGATGCCAAGGGTCTGCTCAAGGCGGCCATACGCGACGATAACCCCGTCATGTTTATCGAGCATAAGATGCTGTACAGGGAGAAAGGCCCTGTGCCCGAAGAGGAATACATTATCCCCCTGGGCGTGGCAGACATCAAACGCCCTGGCAAGGACGTCACCCTGGTGACTTACTCCCGCATGGTCCTGCGGTCACTGGAAGCCGCAGAGATCCTGGCCAAAGAAGGAATTGACGTGGAAGTGATCGACCTGCGCACCCTCAAGCCGTTGGATATTGAGACGGTTGTCAACTCGGTGAAGAAGACTGGGCGTTTCGTTGGTGTGACCGAGGCTTACGAGAACACGAGCTTCATCAACGAGGTGATGGCACAGGTAAATGAGCTGGCCTTTGACTGGCTGGATGCACCCATGGTGCGGGTCGCCGCCCTCAATGTGCCGGTGCCGCGCGCTGAGGTGCTCGAAGACGCCGCGATCCCCAACGTGCGACGGATCGTGGAGGCCTGCCGAAAGGTGGTGAGCTGATGGCCAAAGAAGTCTTTATTCCCAAGCTCGGCCAGACCGTTGAGGAAGTGACCCTGATCCAATGGCTGGTCGAAGATGGAGCACAGGTTGAACAGGGCCAGGAGATCCTGGAGGTAGAAACCGACAAGGCGGTTTTCCCAGTTGAAGCCCCAGCCAAGGGCTATCTGCATATCGGCCCCTACAAGGCCGGAGATGTGGTACCCGTACTGACTGTGGTCGGGGTCATCGGCAAACAGGACGAGCGTTTTGTGGGCGTTGCTGCTGAGACGGCCACGGCCGCCGTGCCGGCTCAGGCCGAGGTCGAAATCCCCAAGGCAAAGGCCGAAGCCGTGGCCCCGGGCAGGGTCTTCGCTTCACCGCGAGCCAGGAAGCTGGCCCGTGAACAAGGGCTGGACCTGGCATCTGCCGGCATCACGCCAACCGGTGGGGCCGGCCAACGTATTACCGAGCGCGATGTGCTGGCTTACCTGGCCAGCATGCCCAAGGCAACCCCTGTGGCCCAGAAGCTCGCCGCCGAGGCGGGGATTGATTTACGTACCGTTACTGGCACAGGGCCAGGGGGAAAGATCACCCGAGAGGATGTGGAGCAAGCTATCCGGCTGCGCGAGGGTCCTGCTGTGGTGCCCACTCCACCGCCGGCCGCGGTGTCGGCTCCTGCCCCCACCCCACCTCCGGCCGCGGTGCCGGCGCCACCGCCCATACCAGTCCCCCTGCCCGAAGCCGAGGTCATCGAACGCATCCCTCTAAAGGGCGTGAGAGCTATTATTGCCGAACGGATGGGGACGAGCGTGCACACCACAGCCCGGGTGACGCTGCTGATGGAGGTGGACGCGACCGAGCTGGTGGCCATGCGCGAGCGGCTGAAGGCTAAGGTGAGCGAGGAATGGGGCTTCGCGCCCGGCTACAACGACCTGTTGGGCAAGATCGTAGCCATTGCCCTGCGCAAGTTCCCCTATATGAATGCCCGCTTAACTCCCGACGCTATCGAGCTCCTGGCCCACATCAACCTGGGCATGGCAGTTGACACCGAACGTGGCCTCATAGTGCCTGTCATCCGGGATGCCGACCGCAAGTCGCTGCGGGAATTTGGGGCCGAGTTTCGTGCGCTGGTAGAACGGGCTCGCAAGGGGAAGTCGCTGCCCGAAGACCTTAGCGGGGGCACCTTCACGATCACCAACCTGGGGATGTACGACATTGAGGGCTTCACACCGGTGATCAACCTGCCCGAAGCGGCTATCTTGGGCGTAGGTCGCATCGCTCCGAAGTGGGTCTATCGGCCCGAGTCCCCCTCAGCCCCAGTGCTGCGCCAGATGATGACCCTTAGCCTGGTGTTCGACCATCGCCTGGTAGACGGTGCGCCGGCAGCCAGGTTCCTGCAGTATGTCAAGAGCCTGATTGAAGAACCGTACCTGATTGTAGCCGCATAGCCTGGATGACCGTTGAGCGTGAGGGGAACATGAAAATCGCTGTTGGCACCGATCACGGGGGATATCCCCTGAAAGAAGCTGTAGTTCAGGTCCTGGACGAATTGGGGCACCAGGTGCTGGACCAGGGAGCGTACAGCTATGACCCTACCGACGACTACCCCGACTTCGCCATCGCCGTGGGACGGGCAGTGCAGTCAGGGGAGGCAGAACGGGGCATCCTGCTGTGCGGCAGCGGTGTAGGGGTAGCGATAGTTGCCAACAAGCTGCGCGGGGTGCGGGCCTGCCTCTGCCACGACACCTATTCGGCAGCCCAAGGGGTTCAACACGATGCCATGAACGTGCTCTGCCTGGGTGGCCGCGTCATAGGTCCGGCCTTGGCCCAGGAACTGGTACGTGCCTTTGTTGGCGCACAGTTCATTGAGCGGGAACGCTACCGACGCCGGGTGGACAAGATCAACGCTCTCGACGAAGAGCGGCCAGTTGGGAGCCAGAGTTAGTCTGGTTCCAAGCAGACAAGTCGGAACACAAATTGCACAGCGATGGAGGACAAAGTGGCTGATGATCGCCTGAGCGCGCTGAGAGAGCTTGGCCAGAGTGTGTGGATCGATTTCATCAGTCGCGAGGCGTTGACCTCGGGCGAACTGGCCCGGCTGGTACGGGACGGAGTATCAGGGCTGACTTCCAACCCTGCCATTTTCCAGAGGGCGATCTTGTCGGGCAACAGCTACGACGCGGACATCGCCAAGCTGGCGGCCCAGGGCAAGTCAGCAGTGGAGATCTATGAGGCGCTGGCCATGGCAGATATCGCCATGGCTGCAGACCTGTTGCGGCCAGTCTATGAGCAGACCAAGGGGCTCGACGGTTACGTTAGCCTTGAGGTCTCTCCGCATCTGGCGTACGACACCGTCGGCACCATTGCGGAGGCCAGGCGGCTGTTCCATACGCTGGGCCGGCCCAATGTGATGATCAAGGTGCCGGGTACGCCGGAGGGCATCCCCGCCATCGCGGAACTGATCGGTTCCGGGATCAATATCAACGTTACCCTGCTCTTCTCCCTGGATGCGTACGAGGCGGCGGCCAACGCTTATCTGGATGGCCTGGAAAGGCTGGCCAGGGATGGGGGCAACCTGCAGCGGGTGGCTTCGGTAGCGAGCTTTTTTGTCAGCCGGCTGGATACGGCTGTGGACGCGCGGCTGGCCGGCCATCCCCAGGCAGCAAGGCTGGCCGGCCGGACAGCGGTCGCGTACACCAAACTGGCCTACGCCCGTTTCCAGAAGATCTTTGCCGGGCCGCGCTGGCAGGCGTTGGCCAGCCAGGGCGCACGGGTACAAAGGCCGCTGTGGGCCAGTACCAGCACCAAGAACCCGGCCTACCCGGACACCCTTTACGTAGATGAGCTGATCGGGCCTTACACCGTCAATACCATGCCACCCCAGACGCTGGCTGCCTTCCGCAATCACGGCCGGGTCGCGGAAAGGATCACCCAGGGTCTGGTCGAAGCTGAAGCCCTACTGGCAGAGCTTGCCACGATTGGGATAGATCTGGACAAGGTGACCCAGGAGCTGTTAGATGCCGGGGTCAAGGCCTTTGCTGAAGCCTTCGATCAACTGTTAGAAGGGCTACAAGAGAAGGCTGCCATGCTGGTTGCTGCGGTGGAAGTAACAACTTGAGGTGTGCCAATCTCGCTATTACTTGGCTCAGGACAGTGATGTTTATCCTGCAGTCGAGGTTCATGTGGAGGGGGTGCATGGCTGTGCGCCCCCTTTTTCTGTCGCATGTGCGCTACGCGGCTTCAGACTCTCCTACGGCGGGGATAAGGAACCCGATCAGCGGCACCCGCTCGAGCAGATCCGAATCATGTGGCGCAGCGGCTAACTCTGCAGTGAGATCGCGGCCGGCCCTGTGAACAACCCAATGGCGGCCTCCCCTCCACTGGAAGCTCGTGCTGACGTCGTATACCTTACCCTCATAAGCGATGTAGGCTGGCCGACCATCCCTGCCATCGTAGTGGCTCAGCTCGGCCTCTGTGAAGGCGCGCATGGTTTGAGACATAACTACAGGCTATCAGGCCAGGGGAAGGCCCATTTGATGACAGGCCTCCTCCACGCCTGAGGACGGATTAGGGGTATTCTGGGCGGCTTCGCCGCCCAGAATACCCCTTTCAAGGGCTTCCTCCGCTCCCAAATCGGGTGGCGGGGGCTAGGGGGTGGGGGTACAGCGTAGTGCAACTGCGTAACGCTGTTACTTGAAGAACTTGGAGACAAAGGGCGACATTTCCCCGCGGCGCATGAAGTGGCCAGACGGTCCCTCGCCCAGGAACTCAGAGAACCACGACTCGTGTTCAATCTCCTCGTTGAGGATCGCGAGCGCCAGGTCGTAGGTGCGATGATCCTTGCCGGCGGTGATGTTGCAGATGTGGGTATAGCCGCGCACCGCGCACCGCTCAGCCTCGACTAACACGGTCAGCATGGCTTTGATGTCGCGGGGATTCTCAGGCAAGCGGGCTGGCGAGCAGGCCGAGATGTTGTGGAAGTCCACCATGCTCTCGGGCAACTTGCCGCCCAGCTCGTAGATGCGAGGCACCAGGGCCTCAAAGTGATTGCGATCCTCAATACGCGCGGCCTCCGCGATCTCCTTGATCCCTTCCCCCTCCAGGCCGATCAGATTGGCCCGCAGGATGGTGTAGTAATAGTAGGTCGTCAGCTCGGCTGCAGCGTTGGCAACCAGCAGTTCGATCAACTCGTCCACGTTAATGCCCGCCTTCTGGACCATTTCTCGTGCAACTTTTGCCATTGTAGTGGCCTCCTTCTCTGTTTGAGCTACTCGGTAACTGCCCAGCCCTGTCTCACCCTTACCCTAGACAGAGAATGCACCCTGGACAATCACCAAAAGCATACATCCATGGCGGATTATCTTCCGTAGCCGTACTTCCCAAACCCACCTATGTGCCACCATATACTTGGCTGGCAGGTAGGCAGGGCAATAGCAGTGCCTCTCTGGGATGGAGGTCGGGGGTCGTAGAAAGCCAAGCAATCACTACCCCAAGTCGCTTCATGATTAGACCACATGCAGGTAAGTACTTATCTTACCTATTGACATTTTGCAAATACTGTGGTATTATACAGATCGAGTGAGATGGTCTGGAGAGGAGGTGCCGGAAAATGCCGAGACGAAGATGGGGAATGGGTTGGCAAGGGGGAGCATGCCCGCGGCGCATCAGCCGTTTCCTGGAGCCGTGCCTGCTGCTGCTGTTGCGCGAGGATGCTACCCACGGCTACAACCTGCTAGATTCGCTGCGCCAGTTCGGCTTTGCGCCGGGCACAGTGGATGCCAGCGTGGTCTATCGCGTCCTGCGCGAGATGGAGGATGCCGGCTGGGTGAGTTCGCAGTGGGACACGGCTGGCTCTGGCCCGCCGCGGCGGGTGTACACCGTCACGCCCGACGGCGAAGAGTACCTCGCCATGTGGGTAGACGACTTACGCCGCACCCGGGATGAGATTGACCAATTCATCGAGATGTACACTCAACAGAAGGCCGCACGCAGCGGCGGGTGAAAGCGCCACATGCCTCCGCTGGTGCTAGGGCACTTGTGACATAACAAGGATGGCAGACATGTACCAAGTTGATGAGATGATCTGCACGGGTTGCGGCGATTGTATAGCAGCCTGCCCCACTGGGGCGATCGCACTGGTGGACGGTCGGGCACGGATTGACGAGGCAACTTGTGTCAAATGTGGAAGCTGTGCGGATGCGTGTCCACAGGGCGCCATCACCATGATCGTCGCTTCGGACGGCGCGCGGGCAGCAAGCGAGCCGGAACGGCCGACAGCCGTGGTGCCCGTGGCGGCCGCGGCGACCAGAGGGCTACGCGCGCGGCCGGACGTCGAGCTCTTGCCACCCGAAACGCGTCGCGGCCGCATCTGGCCGCTGGTGGGCGGTGCGCTCGTGTGGGCCGCGCGCGAGCTGCTGCCGGAGGTCCTGGCTGCCTGGCGGACATCTCGCGCTGAGGTTGAACTGCCGGCAAACCGCAAATCGGTGACGTGGGGCCAGGTGACACCACGGAAGCGCCGCGCCGGCCATCGGCGCCGCCGGGGCCGTGTGTGAGGAGGTTACCAGCACCGGAGACGCCGATCCGCCAATACCGCTTCACCAATTTACCAGCTACCAATCTACCAGTTACCAATCTACCAACCTGGAGGTTCTCATGCGCATTGCAGTTTCCACCGAGACGGACGCCGGCCTGGACGCGCCGGTGGCGGGGCACTTCGGGCGTTGCCCGTTC
>Ga0068707_1004197_pt1 | contig 9987 bp, 9 predicted proteins | sample YNPNPMetaG_FD_66600 | JGI IMG/M metagenome (GOLD analysis project Ga0068707, IMG submission 66600) | Anoxygenic and chlorotrophic microbial mat microbial communities from Yellowstone National Park, USA - YNP NP MetaG | ecosystem: Environmental > Aquatic > Thermal springs > Hot (42-90C) > Microbial... | reverse complement strand
GGCACGTGACCGGCGCGGCTTGGGTGGCGGCGATCGGATGTCTGGCCGCCGTCGGACAAGGCGGCCCCCCTGACCAATTCGTCCTGTTGGATGTCCTCCATACGCACACCACGGCCACCAAAGGGTTCAGTTACTTCCCCCTCCCGCCGGACGTCCCGGACAATTGGAAAAGCCCGCACAACTTTCACGAGGGGACGATCCATTTCCGCCTGGAGGTGATCGACAAGCCGAGCGACCTGGCGGTCAACTACCAGCTCTGCGTCTTTCAGGACAGGCACAGTGCAGACAAGCATGCCTGCGACGGGACCCGGACGTTCACGGACCCCGGGGTCCTGGAGTGGAAGGGATCCCCGGCGGCGATGTGGCAGTCCAAGGTCATCGACTGGTCCCGGAAACTCATGGACCTGATGCTGGTCGTCAAGGACCGCGGCGGCCGGCCGGTGGACGACCGTTACGGGTTCGGGGGCAAATGGGAGGGCAGCCCCGATTTCTCGCTCTATTTTCCCATGACGGTGCGCTTCACGGCCGTGGCGGTGTCCCGGGGAGGGGTTTACAAGCCGGCGGTCCTGTACTGGCGCGTGGGGGAGATGCACTGGAAGGACCTGGTCCACTTGAAGTCCCTGGCGGCCCCCTGGGAACAGGGACAGCTGGGGGCGGTCCTGGTCTCGGCCGAGAAGGAATCGGAGGCAGGGGCGCCGGAGCGGGCGGAGGAGGCCCGGCGGGTGGTGGCCGCCTTCCGGGGGTTCGCCGAGCGGCGGCGGAAGGAACTGGAGGGTCTCAAGGATTCGGCCCCCGACTATGCGGCGGGCGAGCTGGTGCGGCTGGGACAGCGGTTCGCCCCCGCCCCGCTGGGCCGCGATCTCCTGGCGGAGGCGCGGCAGTGGGAGCAGGACCCCGCGGTCCTCAAGGCCCGGAAGGCCCGCGCGATCCTCGATTCGGTCGAGGAGGCGGCCCGGAAGGTGCGGGGGAAGGGGAAGGCCACGGATCCCGCCTTCGCCCAGCGGTACGCGGGGGAACTTCGTCTCATCGCCCAGGTCGCGGCCCGCCTGAAGCGGGAATATCCGGAGACGCCCAGCTGCCGCCGGGCCCTGGGCCTGGCGTCGGGCCTGGGGCTCCCCGTGCCGGAATGACCTCCGGCGGCCTTCCGATTTTACCGCCTAAAAGCCGGCGAAGGGCCCTATAGTAGACGGAGGAGGCAACCCATCAATGATGTGCAGCGGGGAGCCGGAGGCGGCCCACGACGGGGCGGCGCGGGTGGCCGGACTGCTCATGCGGTACCGGACCGATCTGTACGCCTACCTCCTCGCCGCCGTGCGGAATCACCACGATGCGGAGGACCTCCTCCAGGAGGTCTCCCTGGCCGCCACGCGCTCCTGGGAGCAGTACCGGGAGGGGACCAACTTCCGGGCCTGGGCCCGGGAGATCGCCCGGCGGCGTCTTCTGGATCATGCCCGGAAGTCGGAACGCCGGGCCGCCCTCCTGGATCCGGAGGTCCTGCAGCGCCTCGAGGCGGCGGCCGTCGAGGTGGAGGAAACCGAGCCGTCGGAGCTCCGCCGGGAGGCCCTCCGCCGCTGCCTGGAGTCGGTGCGCGGACTGCCCCGGCGGGTCCTGGACCTGCGGTACGAGCAGCGCCTGGATGTGCCCGGCATCGCCGCCGCCATCGGCCGGACGGTCCAGGGCACCTACGCCCTGCTCAAGCGCGTCCGCCAGTCCCTTCGGGAGTGCGCCGACCGGCGCCTTTCGGGAGCCCTGTCATGAAGGAAGAAGGCAAGGACGGGGATCTCCTGTTCCGGGCCCTCCACGGCGGTCTGGACGCGGGGGAGGAACGGATCCTGGCCGAGCGGCTGAAGGCCGAGCCCTCGCTGGCCGCCGAATTCCTCCGGATGGCCCGGGACGAGGCCCTGTTGGGAGAAGAGGTCGCCGAATCCAAGGCCCGCCAGATCGCGGTGCTCGCGGGACGGAGGAAGAGCCGGGGGTGGCGGATCCGCCCGGGGGAGTCCAGGACCCCGCTTTGGGGGATCCTGGCGGCGGCGGCCGCCCTGCTGGTGGCCGGGGGACTCCTGGCCGTCCTGCGCCCCGGGCGACCCCGTCCCCGGGCGGGGGAGGTCGCCGCCCCTGCGGCCGTCGAGGAACCGCGGAAGCCCTCGACGCCGGGGGGAATCATCCCCCTCCCCTCGCCGCCGGAGGTCCCTCCGCCCCCTATCCCCCTGCCCGGACCGCCTCCGGCCCCGCCGGCCCCCGAAAAGACCGCCGTGGCCGAGGCGGCGCCGCGCCCGCCGGAGCGGCCCGCCCCGGAGACGCCGCCGCGGGAGGTCCCCGCCCCCCTCCCGCCGGCCGGGGAGGAAGAACGTCCCCCCACGGTTCCGGCAGAGTCCCCGGCGATATTTCTGGCCCGCCTGACGGGCCCCCTCCGGGTCCAGCTCGCCGCGGGCCGGGCGGTTCCGGGGAGGGCGGGCATGGTGCTCCGGGCCGGGGACGCCCTGGAAACCGGCGCGGGGGTGCGCGCCTCGATCCGTTTCGCGGGGGGGAACGTCGTCTACTGCAACACCCTGACCTCGCTCAGGCTGGAGGAGCGGGGCGTTCAGCTCAACCAGGGTGAGATCTGCTGTGCCGTGGAGCGAGGGGGGGAGTTCCGGATCGTCACCCCGGATGGGACCATGCGCGTCGGCGGCACGAGGTTTCTCGTCAAGCGGGCCCCCATCCTGGGCAAGACGGTGGTCACCGTGGCGGAGGGGGATGTGGAGGTCCTGGGATCGTCTTTCCCGGAGCCGACCCGGGTGTCCGAGGGGTTCTGCCTGACCGTGACCCGCGGGGCGCGCCGGGGAAACCCGGAGCGAGCCGACCCGGAAGCCCTGGCCATGGCCTGGGTGAACGAGCTGCGCCCCGTGCTGCTCCGGGAGAACTTCGAGGGATACGGGGCCCGGCTGGATCCGCCCAACTGGCGGGACACGGGGCCCCAGAACAGCCTCGTGGAAGACGATTCTCTGTTCAAGGTCCAGCCCTACGGGGGGACGAACGCCTTCGGACCCGTATCCCCGGCGGTGAACATCCATTCCCACTATGTGGGTCCGGGCTCGTCTTCGTGGAGCGCCTACCGTTTCTCGGGCCGGATGATCAAGAACGCCCCGGCGTCCCAGCTGGGGGTCACCTTCTTCAGCCGCCTCCCGGAGGGGGAGGACCGGTATTACCGCATCCGCCACCTCGGGACCAGCGATCTGGAACGGCCCTTCCACGTGGCCCCGCACCCCCATCACCGCCCGCCGCCCCCCCTCGAGGGCCGGACCAGTTCGGGTCTGGTGCCCGAAGTGGGGGTCTGGTATGAATTTCAGCTGGAGGTCGAGGCGCGTCCGTCGGAGACGGCCATCCGGGCGCGGCTCTGGAGGGCCGGGACCGCCAGGCCCCGGGAGTGGGCGATCGATTGCGTGGACCGCCGGCCCGAGCGGCTCCGGGGGGGAACGGTGGGTCTCTGGGCCATGGGCGGGGAGAGCCTGTTCGACGACCTCCGCGTGGAGGCGATCGATTGGTGAACTGCCGGCGGGCCGTGGGGGCCGGCCTCCTCGGGATCGGGGCGGCCCTCCTGGGGGCCCAGGGGACGGGCGAGGCCCCCAGGGTCGTCTGGCTTCATCTCTCCAGCCTGAAGGGGGAAATACCCGCCCCGGACCTGGGGCGGCAGGTCGCCTCGCTGATCCTCGACGTCGACCGGGACGGCCTCAACGATTTCGTCATCGCCAGCTACGAGAAGATGGCCTGGTTCCGGCGCGGGGCGGGGGGCTGGACGCGCTTCTGCGTCGAGAACGGCGCGGCCGGGGTGCGCATGGAGGCCGGCGGGGATTTTCGGGATCTCGACGGGGACGGGCGGCCCGACCTCCTGCAGAAGGATTTCCAGAAGGACCGTCGCGTGGACGTCTGGCTGAACCGGGGACGGGGGGGGTACGGGGGCCGTTGAGGGCCTTCGGATGGCCGGCGGGGGTCCCGGCATGACCTTCCGAATGAAGAGGGTTTCCCGGATCGCCGCCGCCGCGGCGGGGGGGGGCTTGCTGGCCTTCGCCTCCGTCACGGCGCTGGGGGGATGCCGATCCTGCGACGAGACGGTCCCCGCCCTACCGGCGGTGGGGGCGGCGCTGTTGTGGGGGGCGGCGGCCGTTCTGTCCGGGGGTGCCGCGGCAGGACTGGGGCTCTTCCTCCTGTTCGGACACGTGGGCCTGATCCTGAGCGCCCCCGCGCCGGCCTGCCTTCCCTGCCTGGTGCTGCTCGGGATCGAGTCCGTGGCCGCGGGGCTCCTGATCTCGGCGATCCCGGCCCGGAGGCTTGCCGTTCTTGCGGGGGGGACGGTGCTGGCGGCGGCGGGGCTGGCGGGGGGGTGGGCGGTCGCCTGGTGGACGTGGAGCCCGTCGGGGCCGGATCCGCTGGGGGAATACGTCCGGGAGGCCCCGCCCCCCTACGGGACGGTGGTGTTCGTGGTGGTTCGGGGCGACTGCGGACATTGCCCTGATGGGGTGGGGCTGGCCCGGTCGGTGGAGGAAAGCGGGAAGGCGCGGGCGGTCATCGTCGAATCCTGGACGGAGGCGGGCCGGCGGCTCCGGTGGGAGCATCGTTTGCGCCGTCTGCCGGCCTTCGTGGCCCGGCGGGGGTCCCAAGTGGTGGCCGTCCAGTCCGGCGGAGGGGTGGAGGAATTCCTGGCCCGCCTGGACCGGTGAGGAAGGTCAGGGGGCGGGGACCGTTGGGGTCGGCGGGGGTCCAGCGACGCGGGCGGCGATGTCGGTGCGGTAGTGGGCGGCGCGGAACTGGATCTTCCGGACGGCGGCGTAGGCGTTGTCGCGGGCCTCGGCGAAGGTGGCCCCCAGGGCCGTCACGCCCAGGACGCGGCCCCCCGCGGTGACGAGGGTTCCGTCCTTGAACCGGGTCCCGGCGTGGAAGACGGCGGCGCCGGTGGCCTCCGCCTCCTCGATGCCGGTGATCTCGTAGCCGGTTTCGTAGTGGCCCGGATATCCCCCCGAGGCCATCACGACGCACACGGCGGGGCGGGGGTCGAATTCCAGCTCGGTGTCCTCGAGGGTCCCGTCGATCACGGCCGTCATAAGGGAAACCAGGTCGCTCTTGAGCCGCATCATCAGCGGCTGGCATTCGGGGTCTCCGAAGCGGACGTTGAACTCGAGGACCTTCGGGCCGCTCTTGGTGAACATGATGCCGGCATAAAGGATCCCCTGGAACCGGCGCTTCTCCCGGTTCATGGCATGGACGATCGGGACGAGGATTTCGCGGACCACCCGGTCGTAATCCCGTTCGCTGGCGACCGGGGCGGGGGAGTAGGCGCCCATGCCGCCCGTGTTGGGCCCGCGGTCGCCGGTATAGACCCGCTTGTGGTCCTGGACGCTGTCCAGCAGGGAGATGGCGCGGCCGTCGGTGAAGGCCATGACCGAGGCCTCCACGCCGCTGAGGAATTCCTCCACCACGATCCGCTCTCCCGACTTGCCGAAGACCTTCTTCTCCATCATGGCCTCGACGGCGACGACAGCCTCGTCCTCGGTCTGGCAGACCACGACGCCCTTGCCGGCGGCCAGGCCGTCGGCCTTCACGACCAGGGGGTAGGGGGAGGACTTGACGAACTGGAGGGCGTTCCGGGAGTTGTTGAAGACGCGGAAGCCGGGGGTGGGGATCCCGTACCGCCGCAGCAGGTTCTTGCAGAAGACCTTGCTGCCCTCGAGTTCCGCCGCCTCCTGGGTGGGGCCGAAACACCTCAGTCCGCTCTCCCGGAAGCGGTTCACGAGGCCGCCGCAGAGGGGAGCCTCGGGGCCCACCACGGTGAGATCGATCGCCTCCCGGCGGGCGAAGGCCAGGAGGCCGTCGAGGTCCTCCGCCCGGAGATCCACGCACTCGGCCAGGCGGGCGATGCCGGCGTTCCCCGGCGCCGCGTAGATCTTTCGGACCCGGGGGGACTGGCGGATCTTCCAGGCCAGGGCGTGCTCACGTCCCCCGCTTCCGACGATGAGGATCTTCATCGGGGTTTCCGGATCCAGGCGCGCCAGCGGGCCAGGTCCTCGCCGAAGTCCTGGCCCGTGACGGCGCGGAGGGTACGGAGGAGGGCGGCCTTCTCGGCGGCGAGGCGTTCCCGGCCCGGTCGGTCGAGGGACTCGGCCCGGACCCGGACGACCTGGGGAAGGGTGATCCGGGTGCCGTCCCGCAGGACGAGGGTCCGGTTGACGACCGCGGTGACCTGTTCGGCGTAGAGCTCCGCGGCCCGGAGCGTTTCGAGGGTGTTTTCGAGGGCCTCCAGGAGGGGCGGCACGGCGCGGAGGTCCGGGAAGAGGGCGAGGGCCTCCGCGCAGCGGATGCGGGCCCCCACGGATTCCTCCCCGAGAAAGGGAACCAGGTGGAGGGCGGTGTCGGGGTGGCGGATGGCCTCGAGGGCCCGCAGGGCGCAGGCGCGGAGGGTCGGATCCTCGTCCCAGACGGCGCTGCGGGCCAGGGGCCGCACGGCGGCGGGCTCCTTCATGCGCCCCAGTTCCTCGATCGCGTGGCGGCGGACCTCGAGGGGGCCCGACCCCACCGCCGCGAGGTAGGCCTGGGTCTTGTACCGGTCCTCGATGCCGGCGAGGGCCTGGCGGGCCTCTTCCCGTTTCCTCGGATCGGAGGAGCGGAGCCGGTCCATCTGGAGGCGCACCTCGCGCAGGAGCTTCTGCTCGAGCTCCTTCCGCTCCTCGAGGGCCGCCTCGAGGTCGCGTTCCTCGGGGGTCATCCAGCACCCCTTGTAACGGACCTGGCCCCGGGCCTCCCGGATCTGGTCCTCGGTCATCCACTGTCCCGCGTGGAGGCGCTGGCCGAGGCCGGCGCGGGCCTCCTCGTGGTCGGGGTCGGCGGCCACCACCTTGAGGAATTCGGCCCGGGCCTCGGCCGCCAGCTTCTTCTCCAGACACCAGCGGGCCAGCCGGAGATGGCCCTCGAGGTCGTCGTCCCGCAGGGCGCGGGCGCGCTCGGCGTACGTCTCCTCGGGGGTCTTCTTGTATTCGATCCGGCGGACCAGGTGCTTGGGATAGGTGACGGAGAACCCGGACCGGACCAGACGGATCGAGTCCCCGAGGTCCTCGACCTTGCCTTCGACGACCTTTCCGTCCTCGAGTTCGACTTCGTCGGCCGCGGCGAGGAGGTTGGGCAGGAAGGCCAGCGCGAGCTCCCTCATGGGACGGCCGGATTCTAGCAGGAGACGCTCCTGCGGGCAAGGGGCGCCGCGGGACCCCCTGATGCCCCTCCGGGGTCCGCGGAAGCCGCCGCGCCCCCGGCGGATCCCCGCTTCCCTGCGGCGCCGCCGGTCCCGGCTCCGAAACCTCCCCCTTCGTCCCGTGCGGACGCCGGACCGCGACCTGAAGGGGCCTCCTGCACGCGTCCCGAAGACACCCCGATCCTCCTTGACTCGTCGCGTCCTTTCGGCGATGAAAGTGCAGGTCATGTACGGTAATCCGGGAGCCGGGCCGCTTTCCCCCTCGGAGGTCCCATGAGATTCCTGACGGGCGCGGCGGCGGTCCTGGCCGCCTTCGGGTCCGCCCCCCTCCGGGCCCAGGACCCGCCCGCGGGGGCGCGCTTCCCCCGCGTCCAGGTCGTCCCCCTGCCGGACCGGGAGTTCTCCTTCCAGCGCGACGGCCGCGAGGTCCTCCGGTACCTCGCCGGCCCCTCTCATCCCAAGCCCTTCTTCTTCCCCGTCCTCGGTCCCTGCGGCCGGCCGGTGACCCGCATCGGCCACCCCCGGGACCCGGAGGGGCACGGCCATCACCTGAGCCTCTGGATCGGTCACCAGGACGTGGCCGGGCACAACTTCTGGGAGACCCGCAAGAGCCCCGCCCGGATCGTCCACGACCGGGTGGAACGTCTCGACGACGGCGAGGCCGGCGTCCTGGATCTCCGGGCCCTGTGGATCGACGGGGAGAACAGGCCGGTCCTGGCCGACCGACGGGAATGGACCTTCCGCCCCCTTCCCGGGACCGAGGGCCCCTCCGGCTTCGGGGAGTTCTTCCTGGACCTCCGGCTGACGCTGGAGCCTCCCTCCGGGGGAGGCCGCGCGGTCCTGGGGAAGACCAATTTCGGGCTCCTGGCGGTGCGCGTGGCCCGGACGATGGGGGTCCGCGACGGCGGGGGCAGGATCACCAACAGCGAGGGGAAGGTCAACGAGAAGGAGGTCCTCTGGCGACCCGCCCGGTGGTGTGACTACTCCGGCCCCGCCGCCCCCGGCGGCGTGGTCAACGGCATCACCCTCTTCGACCATCCCGCCAACCCGCGCCACCCCGCTTCCTTCCACGTCCGCGACGACGGCTGGATGGGGGCCCAGGTCACCCGCGAGGAACCTCTGGAAGTGACGCGGGAGGCCCCCCTCGTCCTCCGCTACCGCCTCTGGATCCACGACGGACCCTGCGACCGGACGAGAACGGAGGCCCTGTGGAAGGCCTGGGCCGAGGAGGGACGATGAAGCAACTTTCCTGGATCCTCCCCCTGGCGGTCCTGCCCGGGGCCGTCCAGGAGCCGCCGCGGCGCCCCAACTTCCTTTTCGTGTTCGCCGACGACCAGCGGTTCGACACGATCGGGGCCCTCGGGAACGAGGAGATCCGGACCCCGGTCCTGGATTCCCTCGTCCGCGACGGGACCGCCTTCACGCGCGCCTACATCATGGGCTCGAACCAGGGGGCCGTCTGCGTCCCGAGCCGCGCCATGCTGCACACGGGGTGGAACCTCTTCCGCGTGGCGAAGGGGATCCCCGAGGAAGCGCCCCTCTGGGGCGAGGTCTTCCGGCGGAACGGCTATATCACCCACGGGATCGGCAAGTGGCACAACGGGCCGCGCTCCTACGCGCGCTCCTTCGAGGGGGGGGCGGAGATCTTCTTCGGCGGGATGTCCGACCAGAACCGCGTCCCCGTCCAGGATTTCGACCCCTCGGGGCAGTACCCCCGCTCCCGGCGGCGGATCGGCGAAAAATTCTCCACCACGCTCTTCACCGACGCGGCCGTCCGGTTCCTCGAGGCACACAAGGGGGACCGGCCCTTCTTTCTCTACGTCTCCCTCACCGCCCCCCACGACCCCCGCACCCCGCCCCGGGAGTACGCAAGCCTCTATGACCCCGGAAAGATCGCCCTCCCGCCGAACTTCCTCCCGGAGCATCCCTTCGACAACGGGGAGCTCCAGGTCCGCGACGAGAAGCTGGCCGCCTCCCCACGGACGCCGGAGGAGATCCGCCGCCACATCGCGGACTACTACGGGATGATCTCCCACCTCGACGCGGAACTCGGGCGCCTCCTGGAGGCCCTGAAGCGGACGGGCCGAGCGGGGGACACCCTCGTGCTCTTCGCGGGGGACAACGGCCTGGCGGTGGGCCGGCACGGCCTGATGGGGAAATAGAACCTCTACGACCACAGCGTCCATGTCCCTCTCCTCCTTTGCGGCCCCGGGATCCCGAAGGGCCGGCGGATCGGCGCCCTCTGTTACCTCATGGACCTGTTCCCCACCGCCTGCGACCTCTCCGGGATTTCGGCGCCCCCGGGCCTCGACGGGCTGAGCCTCCTCCCGCTCCTACGGGGGGAGAAGGACCGCCTCCGGGAGACGCTCTTCTTCGCCTACCGGGACGTCCAGCGGGCCGTGCAGGACGAGCGCTGGAAGCTGATCGAATACGAGGTCCGGGGGGCCCGGACGACCCAGCTCTTCGACCTCGCGGCCGATCCCCACGAAACGCGGAACCGGGCGGACGATCCGGCGGCGGGGGGGGAGCTCGCCCGCCTCCGCGGGGCGCTCGGGGACTGGAGGAAGAAGCTGGACGACCCGGCCCTCAAGTAGTGTCATATCGGGGGCGGAGACCTTTCGGAGAATGCCCATGACCGGCCCCCTCCCATCCCCCGGGGGTCGGCCGCGCGAGGTGCGGCCATGATCATCGGATTTTTCCGCCACGGCCCCGCGGTCCCCCCCGGCACGGCCGGCGTGGAGGACGCCAAGCGCCCCCTGACGCCGGAGGGG
>Ga0068707_1004196_pt1 | contig 9988 bp, 7 predicted proteins | sample YNPNPMetaG_FD_66600 | JGI IMG/M metagenome (GOLD analysis project Ga0068707, IMG submission 66600) | Anoxygenic and chlorotrophic microbial mat microbial communities from Yellowstone National Park, USA - YNP NP MetaG | ecosystem: Environmental > Aquatic > Thermal springs > Hot (42-90C) > Microbial... | reverse complement strand
CGTATCTCGGCATCGGTATAAGCTATCTCTGCGTCGTAGATATCCTCCTTCCTGTCCCCATATCTTGGGCCAACCGGCGGCGGCGTGTAAGGCCCGTGAGGGTCGAAGTAATGTAGCCACAAGAAAACAGGCTGGGCGGAGGCGACCTTTGTCAGTTCGCCGAGTGCCGCCTCTGTCACCTTATCTGCATTGTGAAACACAGGGGCCTTGTAGTCGTCCACAGGGTCGGTGTTCACCACGTCAAAGCCCTGGGCAATCCCCTTCCACTCGCTGATGAACTTGACCGGCAACACCGCAATGGTCCGATATCCAGCGGACCTCAGGACCTCGGCCATGGTCAGATTGGCAGGCAACAGCTCCAGGGGGATACGCGCACCTATGGCGTGGGCGATCTGCGAGTCATACCGCGATGTCCACATCGCCGGGAAGGCCAGCCGGGTGCTCGGGCCCTGGCTGTAGGCCCAAGGGAACCACACGCCCTGCCTGGCCAGCTCCTCGATGAACGGGGTTGTTGGCCTGTGGTAGCCGTAAAGGGACATGTGGGCAGGCGCCACTGCGTCAATGCTCAGGAGGACCACATTGTAACGGCCTCTGGCCTCGCCTGGAACCACAAAGTCCCACCTTGGTTTGCCAGAACTCACAGTGAGGTCCAGGTCCTCGCCGTCACAGTCCTCGTCTATCCCGTTATTAGGCACCTCTATCGCCCCCGAATATGCGGACGGGTCAAATGGCGCACAGTCGCCCTCCCCGTACATGGACAGGCGCCCGTCGCCATCGAAGTCCAGGAGGACCTTGAACGCCCGGTAGCCCAAGGGGGCAAGCCGCGCCCTGGTGGTCACAAGGATGCGGCTGTCATTGTCATGGCCGACCGCGGCCAAAACCAGTATCGCCGAAAGCAACATGAGTCCAGGCAAGCCAAAAGCCACCCCCAGCCGGGCCGTACTCGGCCACCGGGCCACCAAGGCCGAGGTCAAGCAGGCCGCAAGGCCGGCTGTCGCTATCCAGTAGGGGGACAGGTCTGTCGCCGCAAGGACATCTTGCACTGCGGAGGCCTTGAGGGCAAGCACAACAGCAATCCCGCAAATGCAGACAAGCAAAGACACCAACGGCGAAGCGAAGTTGGCAACCTTCGGCATGGTCATGACCAGGGACCTGGCACGACGGGCGAGGAGGTGCCCGAGACCAAGGGCTAGTAAGGCCGCAGGCAGCGACAGGAGCGAGACAGCGGCTGCGGCAAAGGTGGTGGTGCGCACTGACTCGAACACCGTGAGGGCCAAGAGATAGGCCATGATCAAGAAGCAACCGGCAGCGAACGCCCAGGCCAGGAGGGCTGCACCGTCCCTGGCGCGCCTCGCCGCATCCTCTGGCCACAGCCGCCTGAGGCCTGAAAGCAGCGCTGCCCTGGGGTCTTGAACCACCGAGGGTGCAACCGCGCAAAGCACCAGGGCGACCAACACAGAGGCCGCGACCCACGGGATACTATCGAAGGCAAAGATGCCAAGGGCAGCAGATAGGTCAAGGGGTATCTCCTCCTCGCTGGCCCCGGTCACCGCCATGTCGAGCAAGGAGGCACATAGACCGCCAATCGCCCCGTGGGCAAGGCCTTGGGCCAGCGCATGGCGCCAGAGGCATGGATGTTCTTCTTCACTCACCGGTCGCTTCCCCCTTCTCATTCGAGGCCGGTCCGAGCTGTCCGCAAGCAGCCCCTATGTCTCTGCCCCGGCTGTAACGGACAGTCACAGAATGGTGCTTGGCGGCCAGAACTGCCCGAAATGCCTCGACCTCTGCCTGGGTCGGTTCCCTGAATGGGGCCAAAGGCCACGGGTTGAAAGGGATCAGGTTCACCTTGCTCGGAAAGCGCGCGAGCATCCGCGACAGGCGCCGCGCGTCCTCGACCGAGGCCCCGACACCAGGTATGAGCTGGTACTCGATGGTGTAATGATGGCCATGGGGCGGGGGCATGGAGGCGAGGGTGTCGAGCAGGGACCCGATGGGGTAACGCCTGCCCACGGGCACGACACGGTTCCTGGCCTCATCAGTGGTGGCGCAGAGGGAGACGGCCAGGCTTGCGCCGGTCCCGGCCTGAAGGAACTGGCGCATGGCAGGGACCAGCCCCACGGTGGAGACCGTGGTCCGGCGCGGCGCCACGCGCAGGCCAAGGCGATGGGTGATCACGCGCACCGCCCTGAGCACCTCCTCCAGGTTGTCCAGAGGCTCGCCCATGCCCATAAAGACCACATTGCTGATCCGCGACCTCGGCCCCCCTTCGACCGAAAGGATGCGGGCCGCTGCGTGGACCTGCCCAATAATTTCAGCCGCTTTGAGGTTGCGATGAAACCTCATCCGTCCGGTCAGACAGAAGGCGCAGCCCATCCGGCACCCTACCTGGGAGGACACGCACAGGGTGACCCGGTCAGGCCCTGGCATCAGGACCGAGGTGAATGGCCTGCCGTTCCCCGCATCGAATATCAACTTGCGCGTCGCGTCGGCCCCCCGGAGCACCTCCACAGGTTCCAGTCGGGAAATCATGTACTTCTCTGCCAGTGAGGCCCTTAGGGCAAGGGGCAGGTCTGTCATGGCATCAAAGGACGTGACCCCGCGGGCATGAACCCACTTGAAGACCTGGGCGCCCCGGTAGGGGGGCTCCTCTGGCATCAAGCAAGCAAGCTCCTCTGGCAAGAGGGGCAAGAGGTCAACCGGTCCGGCCAACAGAGGCTCCGTCAGAAGCTGTGTTCACAACAACTGGCCACACGGTGCTCGAGCGACTTCCACATCCCATCAGACCAGTCCCTGTCCGCTGCGCAAGGCCGGGCCATGCACGCTGCACTCGGTGCTGGCCCTCGCAAGCGCCCCCATTCTTGATAGCACGTTCACTCCTCCACGGCAACCGCCGCGGAGTCGCCGTGCGGCCCTTCAAAGACCCTTGCCCTGACGTGCGACACGCCTAGAGCGCGCACCTCTGCCGCCACCCTGCCCGCGATGAAGGCGGCAATGGCCTCGGTGGTGGTGTTAGAGATGGGCAGCAGCACACAATCCGACAGGGGCAGCGAGACCACCTTGCCTGCCACATCCAGGGACACCGAGGCCTCGTTGCGAGCAAGTCTGCCCGCAACCGGGCTTTCCGGCAGGAGCACGCGGTGGTCCAGGTCCTCTGCCACGGCCTGACCAGCCTGCCTGAGCGCCTCCGTGGCCCCGAGGGTGTCACCCTGCCTGGGCATGGTCGCCTCCAGGGAGAACCGGAAGTCGTGCCCGTGGAGGGGTTCGCGACCCGAAGGGGGGTATAGCAAGAAATGGGCCGCAGAGAATGCGAGCCCTGGTCCAGAGGCAACGACCACAGTCCCTGTTGGTCGCACCTCGTCAGGCCGGAAGGTGCAACGGGAATCAGGGCTTTCGTGGACCGTGACAGCGACCACGCCAGGTATCCTGCTTGCGATCCGTTCGAACACGAAGCGGGCGATATTCTCGGACGTCGGGACCTCAAGGCCAGGCACGTCGTTCAAGACCCGATGGTCCAGGGGTCCGATCACCTCCCGCCCCACCCGGGCCAGGTCCCCAAAGTCCATGACCCAGCCCAGGGCCTGGTCCACCTCGCCGCCCACAGTGACCTCCACGCGGAAGCGGTGCCCGTGCAGGCGTGAGCACTTGTGCTCAGGCCCCAGGCATGGGAGCTGGTGCGCTGCCTCAAACATGAACTCACGGGTGATCTCGGCCCTCAAGGCACCCTCCAACAACCGCGCCAATAGCTGTTATGAAACGGCAAGGGGCCGTTTCTGCAAACCAGACGTGAATCATCCACAAAGTCGTGGTGGCGTCAAGAAGCGCGGCGTCCGCCAGCTCGCCGGGGCACCCATGTGGAGCTCACGCAGGAACCACACAGGCCCATTTTCGCAACAGCAGCCCTGTACAAGCCGCCCGACCTGGGCGCCCTACAGCTAACCTCCGCTGCCACCTCCTCGCCCACCCCGACCTGGACCTCCACCCAAAGGGTCGCGTGGTTGGTCACCGCCTGCAATCACCTCGTAGAAGACAGCCTCGCCCTGCCGCTCTTGGCGGACACTGCCCCTCTGGCAGAGTGCATCCAGGTGCTTCACCACCTCGTCTGGCGCCATGCCAAGGCCTGTGGCGATCCCCTCGACCGTGCAAGGTCGTCTGCTCAACAAGGTGACGATCTCATCCTCCACATCCCTCCCTCCAACCACTTCCACCCGCTTGCTTTTTGGGCCCTCGGCAATCACCTCGCAAGGGACGGTGAAGAGCCCGCACAAAGCCTCTAGCCGCTCCCTTGGTACGGCCATGGCGTATCTCTCGGCTGGTGGCCGCGACACAGTGTTCAGCTGCACCCGATCCGGCCTCATCCTCTCCACGATGGCGGCAATCCGCCTGACCTCGTCTTCTCGGTCCGTTATACCGCCAACCACGAACACCTCGAGCCAGACCTTCCCTGTAAATTCCCTCGCGAAGGCGATGAGGCCCTCCACCATAACCTCGAAGGACACGCCCCCGTGGGGCCGGTTCACACGCTCAAAGGCCTCCCTGGACCCCGCATCGAGCGACGGCATGACCACGTCGGCCTGGGCAAGGGCAGAGCGGACCTCTGGCCTCCACAGGAGAGAACCATTGGTGATCACGGCCACAGGGACCGCCGTCATCGCCTTTATCCCTGCGATCACGTCGCCAATCCGCCCGTGCAAGGTCGGTTCCCCGGAGCCGGCCAGGCTGATGAAGTCTGGCCGCGGCCCGGACTCAAGCTTTGAAGCCACCTCGGCCAAGACCTCGTCCACGGGCGCATACTCTTCTAACTCCTCGGTCTTGTTGGTGGTGCGCCCGAGCTGACAGTAGATGCAATCATAATCGCACGTCTTGAAGGGCAAAAGGTCCACCCCGAGGGAAAGCCCGAGTCGCCTGGATGGGACCGGGCCGTAAACAAAGTGTCTCTTCATATGAACCTCTCGAGGGCCATGCGCGCCCTCAATGCCCGTGGGCGAATACTGCGACCACCCCGATGCCAGTGCCCACAAGCAAGAGGTCGAGGATAGCCATCCCGAAGCTCGTTCGACCACGCTGGGCCGGGACCAGGTCCGCCAGGGCCACGTAAACAAAACCCGCGGCTGCTACGGTCAGCAAATATGGGCCAACCCCGCGCATCCCTGCCAGGGCAAAGTAGCCGGTCACCGCGCCGACCAGCGATGTCAGGCTTGTCAGGATATTGAGGGAAAGGGCCCGCCTGGGCGTCCAACCGGCGTGGAAATAGACCATGAACTCACCGACCTCCTGAGGCACCTCGTGGGCAGTGGTCGAGAGGGCCACGGCAATCCCCAGCTCTGTGGAGCCCATGAAGGCGCTGGCCATGACGACGCCATCAACGAAGTTATGGAACGCGTCGCCGATAAGCAAGAGGGGCCCTGAGGTGGCGTGGACGCTACAGTCCTCCTTGTGGCAGTGGCGCCAGACAAGGAGTTTTTCGAGGACGTAGAACGAGATCAGACCCGCAAGGAACACAAAGGTAATGGTGCTGACCGCAAGCGTGCCAGCCGCGTGAGGGATCATCCCCAGCAAGGCCGCCCCCAGCAAGGCGCCTGTGGAAAAGCTGATGAGCCTGGGCAGCGCCGGTTCCACAAGGGCCGGACGCACGACCAGGACTGTGCCTGCCAGGAGCACCGAGAGGACCCCCCCGAGGAGGGAGGCCGCGATGATCAGCACAAGTGTCACTTGCCACCCCGCGCTACAGGTCGCCACACTGTGCCCCTAAAGGCCAGGCCGCGCAAGGCTAATCAATCACAGACCCCAGGCCAGGTCAAGCGGACCACGCTTTCAATGTGATAAGTCTCTGGGAACATGTCCGCAAGTACCAACCTCTCAACCCTCAGGTCTCTGGACATAATCCTCGCGTCCCGACCGAGTGTGGCAGGGTCGCAGGAACACAAAACCACCTCTTTGGCGAGGCGGGGGAGGACCTCGGCAACTGCGTGGCCCAGGCCAGTGCGGGGCGGGTCAGCAACGACGCAATCAAACGACTCGCCCGCCCGGACCAGGGCTTGCACCACGGCCTCTGCCTCACCGGCAACCCCCCTCACCCTGTCCCCGCACGCCTCCTCTGCCAGTGCCAGGGCCGCCCTGTTCACCTCCACCGCTGTCACGTGGGCGCCGGCGGATGCAATGGGCACCGTGATATTGCCTGCGCCGGCATACAGTTCGAGGAACCGCTTCGTAGGCCCTGGCCTTGCAAGCTCCATCACCTTCTCGACGAACAGGACGTTGAGCTGAGCGTTCGCCTGGGAGAAGCCCCGAGCATCCACGGCGATGCGGCGCGGCAGCGAATCCTGGCCCCTGGCCGTGGGCCATGCAACCACGCTCCTGCCCCTGACCTGTGCCCCCCACCTGCCACAGGCAACCACACCAGCTACCAGAGGCACATCCCCGAGGGCAACAGAGAGGCGGGCCGCATCTGGCCGCGCGCAGCGGGCCACCAGCACGATTGAGGCGTCATCCGACAGGACGGCCTCCACCTTGCACGGCCCTGGAGAGGCGCGACTTACGGCCTCTCTCAACGCCGGGATCAGCGCGGACAGCCTGGGGCTTGCGATCGGGCACTCGGCTACCTCCACCACCTCGTGGCTCTTTTGGGCAAAGTAGCCGAACCTGCCATCGCGCCAGTGCATCTCTATGCGTCTCCGCCAGCCCCACGGCTCGAGGGCAATGACCTCGGGCCGCGGCAAGTCTTCGAGGCCTGCCCGGGCCAGCGTCTCTTCGAGGACAGCGACCTTCAAGGCCAGTTGCCGCTCGTACGACAGGTGCTGGAGGTGGCAACCCCCACAGCGGCCAAAGGCCTCGCACCTAGGGACTACGCGGCCCTCCCCCTCTTCCAGCAGGCGCACAACCCTGCCTTCTATCATGTGGCCGTGCCGTGCTGTTGGGGCCGCCTCGACCAGGTCTAAAGGCGCAGTGAACGGGACAAGCCACACCATGCCATCCGGTCCGCGGCCAAGGCCAAGGCCCCGGTGGACCAGCTTCTCGATCCGAACCCTGAAAATGGCCATCAAGCCCTCGAAGAGACGTCACTTCTCGGTGGGTGCAGGAGCAAAAGGACCAGGGCACCGGCGATGAGATAAATGCCAGGCCCATCGGCAAGCATCATGATGAGGCCGCACACCCCGGCGGCGTCAAGGGCCATCCAGGCCACCACGGTGATTGGCGGTTTGCCCGCTTCAGTGGGCGCCGCTTGCGTAAGCACGGTCTCTGGCCTCCGGTAAATGAAGACGCCAGCGAGTGCCGCGAGCAGTCCAGCTATCAATAAAACCCAGTTGGCCTCCTGTGGTATTGAACCACTGGCAATCCCCTGCAACGCGAAACCCAAGACACCATAAACCACAGTGCTCCCGATCAAGGCCATGTGCAAGACACGTTGAACCCCGATGTCCATGGCACCTCCAAGGGCAAGGCGGATACGCATTTTATCAAAATGCGCTATTATGGTTCGCGGGGAGGTGCGGCTATGCCCATATACGAGTTCCGCTGCGATAGATGCCAGCACGAGTTCGAGGAGCTGGTGCCTATTGGCACGGCCTCTATCCCTTGCCCGAAGTGCGGGGGCACCGAGACCCAGAGACTGGCCTCTGCGGCTGCATTCTCTAGTGGAGGCAAGATGACCACCACAGGGTCAGGGTGCTCGAGCTGCTCCGCCACCACATGTTCGGGGTGCGGCAGGCATTGAGGTACGGATGCGCTATCTTCCGGCTGTGGCACTGCTGCTTTGCTTCGGCTGCAAGACCAGTGCGGCCACAAAGGCTCATATGCCTGCGCGATGGGCCTTACCCAAAGACTTGAGTACCTGTGATGCGATCCTCACCACACGATGGTCACCGAAGACCACACCCCTCCGGATCGCCTTTGACAGAGGCTCCCCTTCCAGAAACTCCATGGTTAGAAACAAATGCCCATCCTCTGTCTGGCCGTAGTCAAACACCCTGATGGTGTTCGGATGGGTAAGCCCTGCCACCACCTGGATCTCGCGCATGAACCGCCGCGTGGCCACCTCGTCATCAGACGTGACCGACGCCATCTTCAGGGCCACGACGCGACGCATGTCGCGCTGCCACGCCCGGTAAACCACCCCCATGCCGCCGCGACCCACCTCCTCGATCAGGCGGTATTTGCCCGCGATAACGCGGCCAAAATCAGGACTGGCCAGCCATTCCCCCTTATCGGCCGAGACCGTCGGGCAGCCGTCTTCCCCACAGAAGGCATCAGGGGTCCTGGCGCCACATTCCGGGCACACGTTCATAGGCGAATCATACACTACTTGGCATCGTGGTGCTCATGCGCCAACTTCTCGCCCAGCTCATAATGCGGCCTGATATCCACTGGCACGTGAGCCAGGCGGCCAAGGGCCCAAGACACCTCAGGCGGCATGCGCCCGTATTCGTCCAGAAACTTCTGGGCCCCCGTGTAGTCGCCCTCGGCCTGGATCACGAGCAAGTCGTGGGCAAGGGCGCGAATGGCGGGTTCAAAGCGCTCGTGGACCACCCCGAATCGGCCTGTTGCCGGGTCATAGGTGAACGCACCTTGGCGCTTCAAGTAGTTGAACTCGATGATATTGGCCTTGCCGTGGGCCTCCTCGACCCCGAACCGGACGCTACGAAAGATGCCCGCCAGGAAGGTGGCCTCGAGGCGCTGCTCGAGGTCAGCGGGGAAAAAGCCTTTTCTTATCAGGTACAAGGTGTTCCACACGCCGAGGACGTCGGCCTTGCACTCCTCGAGGTGGGAGTATGTCTCCCGGAGGGCCTGATTCACCGTGCGCTTCGACCCATCGGGCGCCGTGATGATGCCTGGACCAAGCCCATGGCTTACCTCGTGCATCAGGACGTGGTTGAAGTAGGCGTCAAAGACGATGAACGGCATGAGCTTCTGGTCCATCACCGTCTTGGCGATGGGGACCAGGCTCTTGTTGAACTTCGCCTCAGCCACGTTCTTCAGCATCACCTTCTTCGACCCCTTGACACTGCGCACCTTCTCGTCATTCGGGAGGTTGTAGGCCGTGGTCTGGACCCCCTTTGCCGCGTCCCCCCCGGCAAAGACCAGGTTCACCACCACGATGGGCGATGCCTTGCCGCGGCTGAAGTTCTTGTGGCGGTCATCCAGGGGCAGGTTCGCCTCCAGCTCGTCTAGCATCTGGGCCACAGCGGCCAGCTCGCGGCTCGAGGCCTCGTCCCTGACGGCCACGAATGCCTCGAAAGCGGCCTTCAGGTTCATCAGGCCGTCCTCATATACCTCATAAGGCCCGATGGTCACCTCGATGGCAGAGGCCACGTCCGCTGGCGCACTACCGAGGTCCAGCCACGCCACATCGCTGTCGAAGTATGCGTTGCTCAAAAAGGCGTCGGCCCGTGCAGTCAAGAAACGTGCCAGGGCCGGGTCCCTGGTCTTTTTTGCCGCGGACCGCAACAAAGAAGCCGCCTCCTCCAGGTCGGCACGATACACCTCGGAATACGGCACCGCATGCAGGACCCGGCCTCCACCCTCCTTGTAACGCACCACAGTGAAAGGCGATTCCAGGGCCTCCCGTTCCGACGGATGGGCAGCCACGTAGGCATTGAACGCCTCCCGGGTCAGGTCCGGTGGATAAAACGTGGCGCCCAGAGGCTTCTTTGTGCACCCCAAGAAGGGCGCGTCAGAATCAAGCCTGTCCCACGGACCCGCATTCAGGTCCAGGTAGTCAAGGAGTGCCGCGAGATACGCCTTGCGTGGTCCGTTGGCCTTTTTTACCTCGTTTGCCAGGGTCTCGCGCAGCGCAAGGCCTTCTTCTGACACCTGTTTCCAGAAGATGCGCGTCATGACCTGGGCCGCTCTAATTAGGTCCGCCATAACGGCCCTGTCCTCTTTGGAAATGGCATCCTCGGCAACTGTGATGGTCACGTCTGCATAACGCGCCCGTCTGGCCAAAAGTTCCTCCTCCGATAACGGGGACAAGGTATTCTTGCCCAGTTCCACC
>Ga0068707_1004194_pt1 | contig 9993 bp, 9 predicted proteins | sample YNPNPMetaG_FD_66600 | JGI IMG/M metagenome (GOLD analysis project Ga0068707, IMG submission 66600) | Anoxygenic and chlorotrophic microbial mat microbial communities from Yellowstone National Park, USA - YNP NP MetaG | ecosystem: Environmental > Aquatic > Thermal springs > Hot (42-90C) > Microbial... | reverse complement strand
CCGTCGACACCAGGACAATGGTCGCCCCTGCGGGCAGCGAAAACCGCCAGGACAGGGCCAGCCCCGCCCAGCAGCATCCAACACCCAGCGCCGCCGCCGCGGGAAGCGCCGTCCGAAACCGCCGACACCACTGCAGCGCGGCCGCCGCCGGATTCACCACCAGACTGAACACCAAAAGCCCCCCTATCGACGGCAGGGTTACCGACATCACCACACCCAGCAGACACAGAATGCCGTAAAACACGACCGTATCCGGTATCCCTGTCGCCCGGGCCACTTCCCGGTGACATGCCACCGATTGAATCTCCTTAAAAAATAACGTAATTACCACCATCGCCCCAACCGCCGCCGCCAGAAGGATGCCTACCTCCGCCCATGACACGGTCAGAATATTCCCCCACAGAAGACCTAACGCCTCCTCCCGATGCGCCGGCAGCAGCCCAAGAAACAGGAACGCCAGTCCCATCATCAGCGAGAACAGAATCCCGATCGCCGTATCCGGTCCAACTTCTCCCCGGTCGGCCAGCGGACCCACACCTGCCGCCGTCAGCAGACTGAACAGGATAGCGCCGGTCACCGGATGTACCCCCGCCAGCAGCCCGAACAGCGCCCCGGCGAAAGCACCGTGCGACAGACACACCCCCAGAAAGGATAGCCGCATCGTTACGATGTAAACCCCCGCCACGGCACACAACCCACCACCGAACAGTCCCGCCAGCGCTGCCCGCGCGAGATAGGCATAGGGCATCAGGCTTTCCGGTATCAGAGTGGTCATGACGGAGACCCTTCTGACCTGCCGTAACAGTCCGAAGCCCCGGACATCACGGACAACACGAAGGAACTGCCTTCTTCCGCGTACAGTTCCTCAAGCAGTTCAGCCGCCAGCATCCGCGCGCGCGGCCCTCCCCGCAGCAGCCGCCCATGCTTGAGCATGAGCACCCGTTCACAGGCCGCGGGCAACATCCATGGATCGTGGGTCACGCATACAATCGCGGCGCCCGTCAGCCGGGGCAGCCGCGCCAGCAGATTCACCAGATCCTGGCGTGCTGCGGGATCCACCGACGCAGTAGGTTCGTCCAGCAGCAGAATTTCCGGTTCCTGCGCCAGAGCCCGGGCGATGGCCACCCGCTGCAATTCACCACCCGACAGGGTACCCAGTGGCCGCTCCGCCAGTTTTTCCACTCCTGTGTCAGCCATGGCACGGCGCGCGACCTCCCGGTCCGATCGGCTGAACCGGCGGCCGAGTCCCCGAAGGCCCGCCCGCCCCAGCAGTACCGATTCCCCCACCAGAATGGGGGCCAGCGGATTGAACCGCTGTATCTGAGCCACCAAACCAATCCGCCGCCGCGCCTGGATACCTTCGCGCCAGTCCGCGGGATTCAGTCCCAGCACTCGCACGCGGCCGGCGGCCGGACAGACCAGACCGCAGATTACCCCCAGTAGGGTACTCTTCCCCGCGCCGTTCGGTCCGATCACCCCCACGAATTCACCGGTGAGAATGTCGACCGAGACATCCCGCAGCACAGACCGCCCATCCCGGACAACCCCCACACCGTCCAGTTGGATTACGGGCGTTGCTGTGGAGGATCGCATGATCCGGTGCCCTCCCGATACCCCGTGAAATCGGCTCCGCGATGACCTAAAGCCTCGGCCAGCCTACGCAGGTTTTCCGCCACCGTGTCTTCCCAGCGGTCAATGCCGGGAAACGCGCCGGGAAAATTGGACCATACCACCCTGGGTACCGACAAATCTCCGGCCAGACGCGCGCCAATTCGATCGTCCCCGCTTTGAAGGTTATCCACCACCACTTTCACCCCGCCGCTCCGGCCAGCCTGGATCAACCGAAATGGCGCGTCCGCGCCCATGGCCTCCCCGCGGTCAAACACAGCCGTCACCCGCAGCCCCGCCCAACGTGCGCAGGGCTCCTGCATCGCCTGACACAGCACCGGAACATCTTCCATGCCGTACGATCGAATCCGCTCGCGAAACCAGGCGCCGATCCGTCGGATCATTTCCGCCCGCTCGCGCGCGCGTTCCCGCAGGGGTTCGCCAGAGCCAAGCCGCTCAGCCAGCACCGCCGCGGCCTGTTCTACGCCCGCGGCAAGCACATCAGGCACCATCCAGTTACCGGAAACGTCTACTGTGATTGTTTCCCGGACACCGGCGGCGTCTATCGCCCGTTTCAGGTTAGCCAACTGGTGCTGCCAGGGATGCACCAGTAGAATCCGGCAGGCCGCCAGTCTGGAAATTTCCGCGGGGCTGACATCAAAATGTCCCGGACACTGGACAGGCGGCACCAGCGTGACCACCTGATCCGCCGTAACACCCAGATCTCGAACCGTCTCCCGAAGGTGCGTGCTGCCGACCCCAATGAGCGGCGGGGAATCCTGTTCATCAGCCGCAACGTCCGCTACGCTTGCCGTCAGCGCCAGAACAAGCCCCGCCAGCGCCCTGAAACAGTACAAGAGGTTACGCATCCGGATTCATTCCCTGTGCCGTGTCAGTACAGACCGAAGTGCCCGACCTCCCGCATAATCCCGGCATCGTTCAGCACCGGAAACTGGGTCGGGAAACGAATGAATTCCACGTGACCGTCCATATAGGCCACGTTGCAACCGCCCGGAACATGGTTGAATGACGCGATCCCCGCGGTAGCCGCCGACTCGGACGGATTGCCAAACGTATCCCATTGCACGGGAATAATACTCTGGGCCTTGTTTGACGCCGCGGGATTGTTGATATCCGTAATGAGAAACCGCTCGATACCCTCACGAAGACGCAATACCTTGTCCCCGCCTGCCGTGCCGGTCGCGATTGAAGCATCAACCATTGGCGGCCACTGTCCGCCGGTCAGGCTCAGATCCTGAGTAAAGTCCTTAATCCGCACGGGCGCTGTTATATTGCTGATCGTTACCTGCGCGGTAAAGGGCAGCGCGCCCATCGCACCCCACATGCCGTAGAACTCACCGACATTGGTCGTCACGTAGCCTTTATAGTAATAAGACCGGCCAAGCCAGGCGCTGAGATAATAATTCTCAGAAATTTTGTCGCCCGTAGCCCGGGCTGCTTCGATCCATTCCTCAAAACGGCCCGTATCCGGCAGACGGGTGGCCACGTACTGACCTGAGGCATCAATTCCAGGATCCGAAGGACACAGTGCCACATTAAGATCATTAAGATATTCCGGATATACCGCCTCGGCGGAGGGTGCGGCAAAAAGGGTCATGCCGTTCATAAACGGATTGCCGTAAGGCGCGCAGGGGGGAAAAGCCCCGCCGTGTTCGCCGGCATACATTTTGAACACCAGGCCAAACTGCTTGAGGTTATTCTGGCAGGACGCGCGGCGTGCCGCTTCCCGGGCCCGGGCCAGCGCCGGCAGCAGAATGGCCGCCAGAATGCCGATAATTGCAATGACAACCAGCAGTTCAATAAGGGTAAAACCTCGATGTAAATCTGAATCCCGGAATCGCATGATGTTGCTCCTCTTCATGATGTTGCTCCTCTTCATGATGTATTCCTTTTCATGTGATGACCCGGTCATTAGTATTACAAATATTCGGAAAAATAATATCAGCTCGACACAAGAAATGCAAACTCGTGGTCTGCCCTACGCCAATACCCCAGCCATGCAGTTCCCCCTGCTACTTCTCCACCGTCATCGTCTGCGCCCAAGCACAGTACCAACGTGGATCTCAAACCTGTACCTTGCGCCTGCAGACAACTGGTCGCTGTCCTGGGGACAACGCAATTTCCGCACCGGTCAGCCCGTGCGCCGGAAACATCCGGATTTGCAAGTTTCGGCGGAAGGTTGATACAATAACACCCCCGCTGATAATCCGCGGCATACTGCTGTATGGAGGCTGTGTCGAAGAACCTATCGGCGGGAGGCGGAACAACGACCCTGCTGGGGCGTCGCCAAGTGGTAAGGCACCGGGTTTTGGTCCCGGCATTCGTAGGTTCGAATCCTACCGCCCCATCCACTTTTCAAGCGGCATGGCTGGCGGACTTTGCTTTTCCAGACCGAATCAGCCAGAAACTTCAAGGGCAGTTGCAATGAAAATTTTCTGCGGCAACGCGAGCCGGACACTCACCCAGGGTATCTGCAATCACCTGGGGGTGCCGGTAGGTAACGCCATCGTGAGTACCTTCAGCGACGGCGAAATCCGCGTGCAGATTCTGGAGCATGTCCGGGGTCGGGACGTGTTCCTGATTAATAGTACCTCGCCGCCCGTGAACAATCATCTGATGGAACTGCTGATTCTGATCGATGCGGCGCGGAGGGCGTCAGCGGGACGGATCACCGCAGTGATTCCCTATTTCGGCTACGCCCGGCAGGACCGCAAAGACAAGGCGCGGGTACCTATTACGGCCAAACTGGTGGCCAACCTGATCTCCGCAGCCGGTGCCGACCGGGTGCTGACGGTAGACCTGCACCGCGGCCAGATTCAGGGCTTTTTTGACATTCCCGTAGATCATCTCAACGGCGAGGTGGTCTTTCGGGAAACCCTGCGCCGCGAGGGCCTGCAGAAAAACCTGGTGGTGGTTTCGCCGGACATGGGCAGTGTAGCGCGGGCCCGGGAATTTGCCAACCGGCTGGGGACCCCACTGGCCATTGTCGACAAGCGGCGGCCCCGGGAAAACGAATCGGAAGTGATGAACCTGATCGGCAACGTGGACGGCATGCACGCCCTGTTGCTGGATGACCTGATTGATACGGGCGGAACGCTCGTCAAGGCGGCCAAAGCCATCAAGGACCATGGCGCCCTGAGTGTTCGAGCCTGCGCCACCCACCCGGTTTTCAGCGGGCTGGCTCTTGACAACATCGAACAGTCGGTGCTGGAAGAATTACTGGTGTGTGATTCGGTGCCTCTGAGTGAGCGAGCCGCCGCCAACCCGCGTATCCGCGTGCTTTCGCTGGCACCGCTGATCGCGGAAGCCATCCGCCGAATCCATTACAATGAATCGGTAAGCAGCCTGTTCATAAACTGATCGGACGGCCGGCAGCGCCGTCAGCAGACCTCTGGGAGCGTAAAACTATGCAACTCAATGAACTGATCGTGAGTCGACGGGAAACCGGAACCAAGGGGAAAACCCATGCCCTTCGCAGAACCGGACATATTCCGGGCATCCTGTATGGCAGTCACGGTGAAAACGTCCCCATCAGTATTGACAAGCGGGTATTCGACCGGTTGCTGCAACGTTCTGAAGGCAACATTCATCAGTTCGTGTCCCTGAAATTTTCGGACGGCAACGAACAGTGGAATACCACAGCCCTTATCAAAACGGTCGATTTTCATCCTGTCAAGGGACATCCCCTCCACATCGATTTTGTCCGTGTGCGAATGGATGAACGGGTACGCACAACTGTCCCGGTGGAACTCCATGGCCAGGCCAAAGGGTTCATGTTCGGCGGCATCGCAGAACAGTTACTGCGCGAAATTGAGATCGAGTGCGTGGCTGCCCAGGTGCCGTCCCACATCACTGTCGACATCAGCAGTTTGGGTGTCGGCGACTCCATCCACGTCGGCCAGATTACGCCGCCCGAAGGCGTAACTTTGCTGGATGATCCGGAAAAACCGGTGGTCACCATCGTACTGCCGCGGGGCGCGGTGGCCAGTGAAACCGCTGAAACCGGAACAACCGAACAGAAAGCCGAGCCCGAAACAGTCAAGAAGGGCAAGGAAAAGGAAGAATAATCGACTGATTCCGTTAATCGCGCGCGCGACGGAATCTCCCGACCCTCGCTGGAAAGGGGCCGCATGTGGAAACTGGTGGCGGGTCTGGGCAATCCCGGACCCCAATACGAGCGAACGCGGCATAACATGGGGTTCATGGCTCTGGACGCTCTTGCTGCGGCGCTTGATATCTCCCTGGACCGGGAAAGAAATGAGGGGCTGTACGCCGAAACAGCGGTCGGCAATGAACGGGTTATGCTGGTAAAGCCCCTCACCTACATGAATCGTAGCGGCCATTGTATCGCGGCCTGTTGCCGGAATCGAATCACAGATTTTTCCCGGGTACTGATTATCGTGGATGACGTGAATCTGCCCCTGGGACGGCTTCGCTTGAGGCCGGAGGGCAGCGACGGCGGCCACAACGGGCTCAAATCCGTGACAGAGCGTCTCGGAACGGCCGCTTTCCCCCGCCTCCGGCTGGGGGTCGGCCGTCAGACAGACGACCAGGATCTGGCCGATTATGTCCTGTCCCGATTTACGCCGGAGGAGTGGCCCGTCGCGGAAGCCCTTGCCAAAACCGGTGCCGAGGCCGCGCAGTGCTGGCTGACTGACGGGATTCTGGAGGCCATGAACAGGTATAATGGACGGAAACGGTGAAAGGCTTCCCGATGAGCAAAAAACACACGATCAGCGTGCTGGTTCATAACCAGTTCGGGGTGCTGGCCCGGGTTTCGGGCATGTTCAGTGCCCGGGGCTACAACATTATCAGCCTGTGCGTGGGCGAAACAGAGGATCCGCGTTTTTCCCGGATGACCGTAACAGTACGGGGGGACGACAATGTACTGGCACAGATCATCCAGCAGTTGAACAAACTGGTGGATGTCATCGAAGTGGACGACCTGACCTCCTCGCCTTTCGTGGAACGGGAACTGGTCATGGTCAAGGTCAAAGCGAGCAGCAAGAAACGCAATGAAGTACTGGAGATCGCCCAGATTTTCCGCGCTCGGGTGGTGGATCTTGATCCCCACACCATGACTGTGGAAGTCACCGGGGCGGGCGGTAAGGTGGCCGCTTTTATCGAAATGATGCGGCCTTTCGGCATCCGGGAACTGGTCCGGACCGGTGTGGTCGCCATCCGACGGTCCGCAGCAGATCATCACGAGGTTGAGGAAGAAAACGAGTGAGCCGGATACACACGCAGTGTAACGCAGGACGACCGACGCGGGAGGCCCTATGCCCTCGGATGGATCGAGGCGGGTGGGTGTACGCGCGCTCGTCCGCTGGATTCCAGGCGCGGCCGATTTCCGGTCGCGCCTTATTTTTTGGGAGATAAGTATTAAAACCTGGAGATTTAAACCATGCGTGGCATGATCGCGTTACAGGATCTTGATCTGCAGATCACCGAACTCGAGGAGCGCAAACGGGAAATTCCCCGCCATAAAAAGGCATTCGCCGAACGCATCAGTCGGCTGGATACGGAACTCGCCGAGTGCGAGCAACGGTTCAAACAGCAACAACTGGCCCTGAAAGAATGCGAACGGGAAATTGAAACCCTCAAGAGCAACATCCTCAAGATGGATGCCCAGTTGAATACCATCAAAAAGAACGACGAATACCGGGCCATGCTCAACCAGATAGATCTGACTAAAAAGCAGGTCGCGCAGAAAGAAGAACAGGCCATCCGGTTGATGTATGAACTCGACGAGGGAAAAGTGAAGCTGGAAGCCGATCGGAAGCGCATCGCGGCAGAAAAAAAACAGGTTCAGACTGACGCGGAAAAGGTAGACAGCGTCCTCAATTCTATTCAGGCGGAACTGGACGCCTTAATCGCCCGACGGGCGGAACTGGCAAAACAGCAGCCGCCTGACATCCTGGCCAGATATGAACGTATCCGCGCCGCGAAACGGTTCCCGGCCATTGTGCCGCTCAAGGACGAACAGTCCTGCGGCGGCTGTTTCATGCAGATGCGCCCCCAGGTCATTAACGAACTGATCCAAAGAGCCGAATTCAAAACCTGTCCTCAGTGCGGCAGACTGATCTATTATCCCGCCCATCTGACCGGGAGCGTGGTGGATGAATCGGCCGGACAGGCAGAGGGCTGGTAAGTCATGTCGCTATTCCGCAGGAAAAACCTGAACCCCTCGGAAACGGGGAAAAATACAATCCCCGACGGTCTGTGGATGAAATGCGACGGCTGCGGACAGACCGTTTTCAAAAGTGAAGTGGAGGAAAACCTGCGGGTCTGTCCCCTGTGCGGGTATCACTACCGGCTCACTGTGGCCGAACGCATCCGGCTTACATTTGACCCGGACTCTTTCCAGGAAATCCACTCAGACCTGGTCAGTTCCGACCCGCTGGGATTCACCGTCGGCAAAGAATCCTACGCCAAACGCCTGCAGCGTGCCCGGGAAACTTCCGGAAACAGTGAGGCCATGGTCACCGGCTTCGCCATCCTGGAGGGAATGCGCCTGGCGGCAGGCATTATGGATCCCGAATTCATTATGGGAAGTATGGGCGCGGCAGTAGGCGAAAAATTCTGTCTGCTGGCCGAAGACGCCATACGCGAAAAAGTGCCTATGCTCATCTTCGCGGCCTCCGGCGGCGCCCGGATGCAGGAGGGCATCGTGGCGCTGATGCAAATGGCCCGAACCGCCGAAGCCGTGGCCCGGCTCAACGAGGCATCCATTCCCTACATCTCCGTGCTCACCGATCCCACAACTGGCGGCGTCTACGCCAGTTTTGCTTCCCTCGGCGACCTGGTCATCGCAGAGCCGGGCGCCTATATCGGTTTTGCCGGAAAACGGCTCATCGAAGGCGCCCTCAAGACGTCCCTGCCGGAGGGCTTTCAGCGCGCGGAATTCCATCTCCAGAACGGCTTTCTGGACGCGGTGGTCAAACGCGCTGAACTGCGCGGCTGGTTGTCCCGGGCCTTCCGGCTGCTCACCGGATCGCCCGGCTACCCGGGATTTCACCGGCGGGTCGAACTGCGGCCATCTCTTCTGCCGGACCATGAATGAGCGGGACATCGACGTACGGGATGGTTTTCCCCACCGCGCGTGGCTCGCTTCCCTGATCCGGCACGGCGTCAAACTGGGGCTGCGCAACATCCGCACCCTTCTGAATGCTCTGGGAAATCCACATCGGCGTCTTCGCTGCATCCACGTGGCAGGAACCAACGGAAAAGGCAGCACCTGCGCGTTCCTGGATGCCATGATCCGCGCCGCAGGCCTGCGTGTGGGCCGTTACACCAGCCCGCATCTCCACGACGTTACGGAACGGATCCAAATAAACGGTCAGCCCATCTCCGAAACCGCTTTTGCCGAGATCATGGAGCGGGTACGCTGGGCGGCATCATGTCTGCCTCATCCGCCCACCTTTTTTGAAGCCCTGACGGCGGCAGCCTTCGACTGGTTCGCCCGGGAAAAAGTAGACGCGGCAGTCGTGGAGGTAGGCTTGGGCGGCCGGTTCGACGCCACAAATGTGATCGGGCGCCCCGTAATCTCCCTCATCACCGGGATCGGTCTGGAACACACCCGGCATCTCGGTACCACTCTGCAAGCCATTGCACTGGAGAAAGCGGGCATTCTGCGGGCTGACACGCCTGCCCTGGTCGGACCCTGTCCGCCGGATGCTGTTTCGGTCATCGAAGCCAGGGCCTGGTCCATCCGCGCTTCCATCGCCTTCGCGAACCGGGATTTTTATCTGGAACCCCTGAATGATTTCTGGTCTCCGGCGGTCCGGATTTACGCAGACGATCAGACATGGCTTTCTCCCATTCTCCCCCTTCCCGGACGGCACCAGGCGGTCAATGCGGGACTGGCAGTCACCGCTGTGTACCGTGCGCGGAACGCCCTGGGCCTGAAACCGGAAATGGACGCGCTGATTCCCGCCCTGGCATCCGCACGATGGCCCGGCCGGCTCGAAAAAGTGCTGGACCATCCTCCCGTCTATCTGGACGCCGCGCACAATCCCCAGGGAATTGAGGCCATTCGGCCTGCTCTGGAAAATGCTGTGGTATTGTTTGCCGTGGCTTCGGACAAGGACGTGGTGGCCATGGCCGCTCTGTTGGAACAAGGTCCTGCGGAAGTCATCATCTCGGCTTTCCAGGGCAGCCGTGCCATGCCCGCCGGGCAGCTTGCCGGCTACTTCTCCCGTTCGCTTTATGCGGTCATTCCGGCTATACCGGATGCTCTTTTCCAAGCGATGGATCTGGCCCGCGAACGGGGCTGCCGACTGATCGTGCTGGGTTCGATCTACGCCATCGCCGAGGCACGGGCAATACTGACCGGTTATCCCGCAACGTCCGTCTCCCCTGAAA
>Ga0068707_1004193_pt1 | contig 9994 bp, 13 predicted proteins | sample YNPNPMetaG_FD_66600 | JGI IMG/M metagenome (GOLD analysis project Ga0068707, IMG submission 66600) | Anoxygenic and chlorotrophic microbial mat microbial communities from Yellowstone National Park, USA - YNP NP MetaG | ecosystem: Environmental > Aquatic > Thermal springs > Hot (42-90C) >... | reverse complement strand
AGGGTTACCATACCACCAAGCAAACCCCGTTAGCCGTTTGAAACCCATCTTCTTGCATCCTTCCCAGAAGCATTCTGCTTGTGACTGACCGACCTCTAGGGTAGGCACACGCGCCTCTGCCGAAAGCCGATACAGGTATATCCCGCGTGGAGCCGTGCTACCATCCGCCAGCCTGCCATCCCATCGCCATCACGATGCCGCGCCCGCAGATAACCCTACAGCCCCCTCTGCCCACGAGGCAAACGCCAGTAAGCACCCCAGTGACCCGTGTGCCACGCTATCTCATCTGAACATAGCGAAACCGGATGGACGTGAACCATACCGAACAAACCACGTGCTCCGGGCACCATAGCTATCACTCTAAGCACAGGAGCCCCCAACGCGACGCCTTCCCCCAGACATCGGGACCTCGCCAAACGTCTGGGTGAACGTTAAAGCCAACCGAGTCTCCTAACTTGTTCCATTGGATTAGCACCTTGTCTTTGCCCAAGTACTGAATCAAGCGACAAAGAGCAACATCCGACAGTATCTGTCTTGCGGAACGGTGTTCCATGTCAAAGCTGAAAATCTGAGCACGATAAAGCACAAGAAGGTCGGTTCCATCCGAGGAATGACCGATAACCAGAGGAACAGAGGTCGACTGATGCCCACCAACCGCAGGGTGTCGCAACGATGCAGCTAGCTGCACCTCTGTAAAGCGATGCTGTGATAAACGCCGGGTCGGAGGGTGATACAGAAAAGAAGCAACGCTCGCGGGTTCCGTCTCCGTATCTACAGTCACACATCCGGCACATCCGTTCGGCAAGAATGTTACTCTGTTGTCTGGATCTACCTGAGCAGGAAATGGCAGTGAGATGACATTTTGCTGCAGAGTGTCGAGCAAATAATAGCCTATTATGGGAGAAAGATGCTCGTTATCTCTGTCCCGGTTTGCGGAATTGGCGCCAGGCTTACGCTCTCGATGAGCGAGAACTAAAAGGTACCTTCCATCTGGTGAAAGAGCTGTAGCCGGTATGTGAACAACCTGCATCGGCAACGTCCATACATCATCAAGTGCCAACGCACCTGTGTTGCTAATTCGAAACCTTCTCAAGGCCCAGACGGTGCGGCTCGCCTCCTCGTACCACTGCTTGGTCAACACAACCGATGTTCCGTTGCTAACACTACTTGACACGACTACGCTGTTTCCAGTGAAAGCGGAACATGAAAGCCTTACTATCTTGGCTTGACTGGACAGCCAAATCACCCATGTCAGTGAGGAATCAGGATCGGCATTCTGCCTGTAACAATAAACGAGGTTGTCTCCTATCCACTTTGCGTCATGGATGAGTCCAGTGGTTTCATTACCGGCTGTTAATGTCGCAACGGCGCGTGCAGGTATTCGGTCTTTGTCTGTCTTCCAGATTTCTATTCGTGCTGGCGCGTAAAGACGTCCATCCGCCGTATGGCGTGGGCGATAGACTATTGCCGCCACCCAGCTCCCGCTCGCGCTGTAGGAAACCGAAGATTGCCAAAACCGCGAGGGGAGGTCTCGCAATACACTCTTGCTACCAAGAACGAACCCGCACATGGTGCTACCCTCACGGTTCCACATAAGCTTGTAGTAGACTGCGGTTTCCTCTTACATACCAGCCTCCGTCTGTGACTGCATCATGCACTTCCGCGTAATGGTTACGAATTATCGTTTTGAGTTCTTGGTCACTTCCATTTAAAGCAGGAACGTCGCGTTTGATCCTAATGTAGATGAAGTCGGAATGACTTCCCCCGTCCAGCATCAATCCGTCGCTAATATTAAACTGCTTCACGCGCGCCCTGTTCATGCTGTAAAGCCCGTAAGGAAGAAAGTCAGTAAGGAATTGCCTCGCATCCACCCAGGTCCATCCAGCGCCTAGCCCAGTGTCGAGAAGAGGGTCTCCTTTCGCCCAGACTAAGAATAAGTCGTGCCTATTGTATGTCCAAGCGCACAATGTCCGTGCGTAACACCCGTCCATTTCGTTAAACCCCTCTAGCGCTTCGTTAGGGTCTATAATACTCCTTCCTTCGTGAATTAGGCAGCCAACCCCAGAAAGCCCAAAGGGGAAAGAAGATACAGCGTCTGGTATATCGTAGTGGCTGCCCTTTAGAACCATTCGCCAAACTTTGAACGACAAGGAAGGCGATATGCCGAAGACCCATCGGCAATACATTACGGGGTTTCCGGTCCATGGCCACAAGCCTTCGCCGACCCGTCCGACTAATGGATAGGGATACGCGGTGTGGTTGAAAAAGGCTCCGTTAACAGCTGCGAAAATTGTGCCTTTACGGAGGTCTCCGGCGCGAGCTTTTGCCAGAACCTTTGTCCAAATGTAATGTTGCACTGACGGAAGGTCAACATCTGGATTGCCCGTATTAGATACGGGTGCTAGTACATTAGTCTTTACGCCCTTCACGTTAGCGTTGGTGGCTCTAGAGGAATACGCACCCATGCGATTTGGAATTGTGTGGCTCGGTATTCGTCATTTCCGACCCAGAGTATGGGAAGCATGTCAGCTTGTGCATTCAATCCTAAGGCCACTCGTGTCCGATGTGCTTTATCGTCGATACTATGTTCGTCCATAAAATAGACAAGGAACCGATATTCACCCGACTTCGAGAACAAGTAAGTTGGTAAGTGAAATAGGAGCCCGTGCATGGCTCCTGCAGTATCTTCATTTTGCACACCATCCCCGTCATTGTCAACGCCGTCAGGGCAATCCTCGTCGTACAGACCGTCGCCGTCATCGTCAGTAGGAATTGCTACCAATCCGTCCGCGCTGCCTGCGTGTGCAATACAAGGGGCTGCTTCGAGCCCCCATTCACCTACGGGGTTGACATCAGGATCGAACAGTACAAGTCGTACCGCGCTTGCATTACGGTGTGCGGTGTCATAGAGTGAATACCAACGAATGAAATAGATGAATGCATCATCGAATTCGTCTGCTGGTGTCCCTTTGTCATCATACCCCCAGTAATCGGCATACAGTATCGGCTCATTGTTCTCGTCAACCGCCCGCTTAATGAACAGGTAGTCCGACCGATTGCTATCCCTGTCCGGCGGCGCACTGCTATAAACGTACGCACCCAACCGATATACATATACCCCCGCAGGCGCAATCGTGCCGTCATCCAAACGACCATCCCACGTCCATGACCAGATGCCCGGACGAGAAACGTTCGCAAACTCCTTCACCACGACCGCGTTCTGGTTATCGTCACTGCGGAATATCCTTCACCGTGCATGTCCCAGCCTGCGCGTGCTGCAACTGCGCCGAAAACGCCACACCTGTCATCTCATCCGGCTTCCACACAAAATAAGGCTCTGCCCGACTGTCCACGAGCAGCAGGTTCAATACGTTGAAGGTGAACGAAGCCACCTCCGTGAACGTCTGCCGGTCGTTGGGTGGAGGATTGCCTGTGGAGACCGTGTATTGCACCGTCACATCCAGCCGATACTGCCCGTTGTGCCTGTCCGCGAGGTTCTGCTGGCTTTGCAACACCACCACGTTATCAGTGGGGTCACCGTAGGCAGGATTGGGCTGTGTGCTCTGGAAGGTTGGGGATGTGGGCGTTACCGGATGCACGTCGGTCTGCTCGGCGAGGGTGGATTGGGTCACGCTGGCACTGATAATGTAACCGCTTTGGGGTTGCACCCGCAGACGCAGGTAGAACCATCCGCCGATAGTGGCTCCGTTTTGCGCCACTTGAGGAGGACTGTTGTACCCGTTGGGATACCACACGGCGTAGACGGTAACGGAAGCGTGCGCGTCATGCAGGCACAGCAGGCAGAGGGCGGTCAGTACCCCCCCCCCGTTTGAGTAGCAAAGCAAGGCGTTTCATCTTTTTTGCTCCTTTCACAAGTGGTAGAAGTTTACTTACATGATACAGCTCTCTTCCGGAAATGTCAACGTTTTGGAGGGGGTGTTTGTTGATGTGTTGGTGGCATAGGCTAATTTTCGAACACCCCCAGTCCCTCTTGACAAGCGCGGTACATCGGGGCTATAATAGCATTGGAGTGCTTACAATGAGAGGGAAGATGGTGCGAATGCCGGGCGGACAGTTTAGCAACGACTGGGTACGTATCCTGTGGCGAGGCGAGGCTTGGGGAATGCCGTCGCAACAGGATAGCCACTGGCGTCACCATCGCTTCGGACACGTGATGCGTTGCCGACTATAGACTCTGTCAAGCCCGCTGCCGTGTCCGCAGCGGGCTTTTTCGTGACGAACGGCAGGAAGGGATCGATATTGGAGGCGGAAAGACAGGTTCTCGTGTTGAATAACGACTACGAGCCGTTGAACGTGTGCAACGTTCGGCGCGCGCTGGTGCTTGTGCTGCTGGGCAAGGCAGAGGTGCTGCACGTCGATGGCGTTCGCCTGCGCACCGTGGACAGGGTGATTCAGGTGCCGTCGGTGGTGAAGCTGCGCTATCACGTCAAGCGCCCCCTGCCTGAACTCAAGCTCACGCGGCGTACCATCTTCGCCCGCGACGACTACACCTGCCAGTACTGCGGCTATCGCGGTAAAGATTTGACGGTGGACCACGTGGTGCCCAAGCGTCTGGGCGGTAGCGACGACTGGGAGAACCTGGTGACCTGTTGCCGCAAGTGCAACCTGAAAAAGGGCGACAAACCGCTGCATCAGACGGGCATGACGCTGTTGCGCCAGCCGCGGCGTCCGCGCTACGTGCCCTATATCAGTCTCAGCAAGTATATCGAGGGCGCAAAGAACGAGGTGTGGCGCAACTATCTGCCGTTCTTCAGTGACGTCACGCCTTCTCAGGACTGACCCCGCCGGTGGGGTCAGTCCCCCCGGTAATTCTGTGCCAGCTCGTCCAGCACCAGTACACGAACGGCATCTACTTGTTTCAATCGTACTTCTTCGGTGAGGAGCGCATCGCACCGATGTGTAGCATGATTAACGTCACCATCTGGCATCACCCGCATCCTGATACCGCATTTCCGCAGAGGGTGTTCGAAATTGGTAATTAGAATGAACAGATCACCTAACCCCCTTGCCCCCTTCCCTGCGAGAGAAGGGGGGAACGCCCCTCTCCTCTTAGGAGAGGGGGTGAGGTAAAGCAAGAGCGCCTCTCTCCTTACGCTGCAACCAACTTCTCAACAATTCTCGAACACCCTCAAGGGCTTGGGGATATCAGTGTATTCAGTGAGGGAGGTATGGTAGAATAGGATTGCGGCGAAAAATCTCGCCGCAGCAGGGGTAGTTCGGCACAGGGGAGGCGCAGGCAACGTGATGAAGACGATTGTTCCCCAGATAGTTCCGCTCTCGACAGATAAAGATGGTGTCATACGGGTAGGGTCTACTCGGATCACGCTGGATACGGTCATCTCTGCCTTTCTGGACGGCGCGACCGCAGAGGAGATCGTTCATCAGTATCCCTCTCTCCAACTGGCGGATGTGTACTCCGTGATTGGCTATTATTTGAAGCAACGGGATGAGGTGGATGCCTACCTGCAGCGTCGCCGAGAGCACGCGGAGCGGGTGCGCCGACAGAACGAGGCTCGTTACGACCCTGGGGGTATTCGCGACCGCTTGTTGGCAAGGCGCGCTGGCGGAGGGGGCTGAATTGCTACGGTTCGCTGCGGACGAGAACTTCAACGCGGACATTCTGCGCGGTCTGTTGCGTCGCAAGCCCGACCTGGACATTATGCGTGTGCAGGATGTGGGTCTTTCGGGAGCCGATGACCGCGCGGTGCTGGAATGGGCGGCTGAGGAAGGGCGAGTGCTTCTGACACACGATGTGTCCACTTTGACCCGTCACGCCTACGAGCGGGTAGAGGCAGGTAAGCCGATGCCGGGCGTTTTTGAGGTGAGCCGTAGCGTTCCCATCGGGGTAGCGATAGAGGATATCTTGCTGATAGCGGAGTGTAGTCTGGAGGGGGAGTGGGAGGGGCAGATACGTTACCTGCCTCTTCGCAGTTCCTCCGTAGCCTGAGGTGGATAAACGCCAGCGCGCACCTTGCCGTTGGGTGCATACACGTACTGGTCCCTCGGCAACCCTCGTGGGAAACTTGGGTTAAGCATCTCCCACTCCTCGTCGATTCGCTTCGCAGCAGCGGCACCCAATCGGCTGATGCGTCGTATGCGCACGTCAAACTGGTATAACTGCTCCGGTTTTCCCCCTTTCTCGAAACCAGATTGCTGAGGGTGTTTGAAATTGGCGGTTAGAATGAACAGATCACCTAACCCCCTTGCCCGAGGGAAGGGGCGAACGCCCCTCTCCTCGTAGGAGATGGGGTGAGGTAAAGCAAGAGCGCCTCTCTCCTTGCGCTGCAACCAACTTCTCAACAATTCTCGAACACCCTCATTTCCGCATGACATCCTCTTCTAAAAGCGGTACAATAGAGGTGGTATCACCTAAGGGGTCAACAATGCTGGTCAAACGCATTATCCCCTGCCTGGATGTGAAAGATGGCAGGGTGGTCAAAGGGGTGAACTTCGTGAACCTGCGCGATGCGGGTGACCCGGTGGAGCTGGGTGCACTGTATGACGCGCAGGGTGCGGATGAGCTGGTGTTTCTGGACATCACCGCCAGCCACGAACAGCGCGACATCGTGGCGGAGATGGCGGCACGGGTAGCGGAACAGGTATTCATCCCCTTTACCGTAGGAGGTGGCATTCGCACTGTAGAAGATTTTCGACGTATCCTGAAGGCGGGCGCGGATAAAATCAGCATCAACACCGCTGCGGTGCAGAACCCTGACCTTATCCGCGAGGCATCGGAACGGTTCGGCAGCCAGTGCGTGGTGGTCGCTATAGACCCGCGCCGGGTGGGAACCAGACCGGACGGCACACCGTACTGGGAAGTGTACACACACGGTGGTCGCAAACCCACGGGACTGGACGCCATCGAGTGGGCACAGCGGGTGGAGCAGCTGGGGGCAGGTGAAATCCTGCTGACCAGCATGGACCGCGACGGCACGCAAATCGGCTATGACATCGAACTGACGCGGGCGGTAGCTCAGGCAGTGAGCATTCCCGTGATTGCTTCCGGCGGGGCGGGGAAGCCAGAGCACCTGTACGATGCGCTGACGGAGGGACTGGCGGACGCCGCACTGGTTGCCAGCATCGTGCATGATGGGCATTATACCATTGCCGAACTCAAAACCTACCTGCATGAGCGGGGTGTGCCCGTGAGGCTCACGTAAATAACCGACAAAACGAAGAAAGGAACCAGAGGCATGTTCCGTGCTTTACCATCGCTGCGATTTGTCATACCGGTTATCCTGCTGATTGCGCTGTGGTTTGTCGGCAGTCACTTTTTCACTCAGTGGCAGCTGCAGCGCATTGAAGAATCCCCGCTGCAACGGTCTCGCGTGATGTTCATCGCCCTGCCCGATGATTTGACCGCTATCGTGGCGAACAAGACTGTTTACGTCTACCGCAGGGGGGATGTGCAGGCGAAGTCCTTCTCGGCAGGCGAGGAACCTGCTATCCGCCCGGGCGCGAAGGCGATTATGGTGGAGCAACTGCTCGCGCGCGCGCCCATCGTGCTTACCGAAGCGCAGTTTGAACCGAGTGCGGAGCTGCGTACCGCTCCTGCTCCTCCACCTCTTACGGGCGACTACGGTATCGTCAAAGTGCGCCTGACCGACGAGGGGCGGCGCAGGTTGTGGAAGTTCTCCGCAAAGAACGTGGGTCGCACGCTGGTCATCGCTGTCGACAACCGCTATGTGGCAAGGGTGCAGATCGAAACCCCGCTGAACGTGACCGAGTTCGAAATACAGCCGATATGGCATGTGGAGAGCGCGCGCCTGCTGCAGGAATCGCTCAACGCGCCGAGGGGGCAGTGATGGTATGGCTGGCTCTGCTGGCGGCGGTCTTCTGGGGCACTTCGCCCATCCTAGAGAAGCGCGCTTCGGTATGATGCTGGTAAGCAAACATGAGTGAGCAGACCGATAGTGTGCCGAAAGGCAGACACCGTATCGCTTGCGTGTGACTGGACGCCCATGTGGAAAGCGTTGCAGTTCCCACACCTCGTCCGCACGTGTGTGCAGACCATCAGCATATCTGCCGCCACGGTCTGTTTACTCTATGCGTGCAGCAGCGGGCATCACACAGCGAACCTACCATCTGAGGAACACCTGCTGTTCTCTTTCGAACGCAGGACGATGCTGCCAATGGTTGGCGGGACGGCGCCACGCTCTATTGCTGCGGAACACGCCACAGAGGGAAAACATTCGCTGCGCCTGAAGCTGTCCCCACGCCACGAGACGGTCATTCTGGACACTGGCGGTTTCCCGATGGACTGGCGTGGGTGGCGGACGCTGAAGCTGGATGTGTTCCGAAAAGGCTCGCCTATCGCCGTCAACCTGCGCCTTACCGACGTGCATCAAAAACGCTGCTGGATATGGAACAGGCGGATACAAACCGGCGCCAACACAATGCAGTACGACCTGTCCTCCGTTAAGAGACAGATAGACCTGTCGGCAATCACCGAGCTCATGTGGTATGCCGAACAACCTTCCGGTGAAATCTATATGGATGCCATTCGGCTGAGCAGGTAGCCGTCTCAGCCCCTTTCGGAGAATCGGTTCCAGAGTTCTTCGGCTCCAGTGTCCGCTGCGAGTACGACCTCGGCGTGAGCGAGCAGGGGATAGCGTTTCTGTACCTCCTCCACCAGTTCCAATCGCACCACCCAGACCATCACGCCAAACCCATCTGCAAGCAGATGTTGCAGAACGGGCGCCCATCCATCACCACGCAGCTCCAGCGGCCCCACCTCGTCCACAATCAGCAGCTGTACGTTCGCTTCCTTCGCCGATTCCAGAGCCTGTCGCCCGAAGGCGATGCCGTCGGGGTCAAAAGCGAAAGCCCCCACCCGAATCGTGCCCTCTTGCTCAGACCGCCGCGCCAGCACACGCTCCTCTCCCGACTGCAGGTCTTTGACCAGGTAGACCTCGCGTTGTCCGCTGTTGCCGTAACAGGGCGAGACGATGCCACCTACGGTCCATCCCGCACGACGTGCCCGTTCTGCGAGGGCAAGGCAGAGGGTTGTTTTGCCCTCGCCCCTGCCTCCAGTCAGTATCACCCGTCGGCGTGCCGAGAAGCGTTCCTGCCATCTGTCGACAAGCCGAAAAAGGCGCGCCATCGTCAGGACCGGCTCCGTCAGAACATCCTTCAGATTGGGGATACTCGCGAGGAAGTCGGGCAGGGCACGAAACGCCGATTGCACAGCCGCCTGCACCACCGCCAGACGCCCCCGCGAAAGCAGGCGCAGGATGCGCGGATGCGCAACCTCCACACCGATGGCTGCAAACAGAACCACCACCAGCACCGCACGCAAAGCCATCCGTGCTCCTGCCAGCAGTCCCCCGCCAGTGTCTCTGCCAGCCGCCCCCAGCACCAGCCCAGAGAGCAAAGCCAGCAGTAGTATCTCCGCCCATAAACGGGGATTGCTCAACCTGGCAGCGGTGTGGCGATAGCGTAAGAGTACTGCGGCAACGACCACAGCGACTGCAGGCACGCTCAAGGAGAGCGGAGCCGTGCCCACAAGCCACAAACCCGCAGGCAAAGCCAGTAGCCACACAGCCAGTACCGGAAGGGAGCGGTTGAAATCCGCACTATCTTGCCGGGGCGTGCTCTGAGTGGTGATTAGCCGGGCAACATCCTCCGGACTGCTGGCATACGTGTCCTGAACCCGCCTACCCACGTACCAGCCGACGAGCCCAGCCGTTATCCCCAAAGTGCCCTGTATCGATACCAGCGCAAGCAGTACGCCGCCGGGTTGCAGCCCCTGCCAACCTGTTCGCTGAGCGGCGAACCTCACCAGCCCCGTGAACACGCGCATCAGATCGATACCGTAAATAATGGTCAGCGAAACCATCTTCTGCAACAGGGTGTAGCTCACCGCCAGCGCGCCTCCTGCGGCGCAACCCAGCCACCCTCGCCCAAGCAGGCGCAGAGACACCTGCAGGATAACCCCTTCGACAAAGATGCCAATCATCGGGCTGAGCAGAAC
>Ga0068707_1004191_pt1 | contig 9995 bp, 7 predicted proteins | sample YNPNPMetaG_FD_66600 | JGI IMG/M metagenome (GOLD analysis project Ga0068707, IMG submission 66600) | Anoxygenic and chlorotrophic microbial mat microbial communities from Yellowstone National Park, USA - YNP NP MetaG | ecosystem: Environmental > Aquatic > Thermal springs > Hot (42-90C) > Microbial... | reverse complement strand
CCCCTTTCTCCTCCGTCGTCCCGCTCTCAACCATGCCCTCTTCGTGGCCTTTCGCCTCTTTGTCCCCGTAGCATGCAGCGCGTCACGAGCGCTTGGGAGCTTGGTCGCCTCCATTATACTCCGGTTTCGCCAAGGGCGCTAACTGGCCCCCCGGAGAGGCCGTCGCCCCCGCAGCGCCTCCCTGGCGGCTCCTGTTCATGATCAGGGGGACGGCGAGGTTATAATTTTGGCTCGCAGAGGGCAACAGCTTCACATCGTCCACGTAAACCCAGGTGGGATACCACTTGTCCACGCGGTTCCAGACCTTGAACTCCACGCGAATCTGCTGCCCGGCCCAGGGCGTCAGGTCTACGCGGTAGTGTCGCCAACCCAGGTCGTACAGCGTGTTGGCGGCGTGCTCTCCGAAATGGCCATCGCGCAGCACCTCGGCCAGCTCCCGGCCGTCGCGGTCCAAGATGTGCACCTCAAAGGTATCCAGCCAGCCGTAGGTGTTATTCGGCAGCTTGCCCCAGGCGTTGTCGTAGGTCAGGATGCGGTACCAGAAGGAGAGCATCAGTCCCTGGTTGCGCCCGCATTCCAGGGGAGGAAGTTGGATGGATTGGTAGAACGAGGCGTAGGCGTTCACCGGCACGTCCGATAGGGGCCATTCCTTGCTCAGGCGGGCCATGCAACTGCTCCCGCCGGTGCGCGTGGTGGCCTCCAGGACGCGCGCCGTGAGCTTGCCCGCGCTGTCTGTGCTGGGGATCCAGAGCGGCCAATCGCAAGAGTCAAACGAGGCGTTGCTCAGGCCCTCCACGTAGAGGAAATCGCTGCCCGGCGAGGACCATGCCCCGACGCGCCCGGCGTTATCCTCGGCCCTCACGCGGAAGTAGTGGAAATCGTTGGTCGTCAACCCCGTGCGCGTGGTGCAGGTGATGGCCGCCGCGATCTCTGGGAGCCAATCCTGCCAACTGCCACAGGCCCCCTTGCGATATTGCACGGTGTATTTGGCGATCCCCGATCCTTTGGGGCCGTCCGTGCCCGTCCAGCATACGTTGGCCCCTTCAACGGACCGCCCCACGTAATCCGGGGTGACGCGCAGGGTGCAGCTCGGCGCAGTCAGGTCCAGCTTGATCGTGGTCGTCTGTGTGGCCTCTCGGTTGCCGGCCGCATCTACCGAGTAGTATTCCACCACGTGGGTGCCCTCGGTGTTCAGGGCCACGTCCGCGCCGCCCCAGAGCTGCCATGCCCCGCCGTCGAGGCGATAGCGCGTCTCGGTCACGCCGGAGGCGTTGTCGTTGGGCCCGAAGCGCACGTTCACCGGCGAGGTGTACCAGCCGTTACGCCCCGTCGTGCCGGTGACGGTGATCCCGGTCGTCGGCGGGGTACGGTCGTAGCGCAGCGTCACGCTGATGGCCGTACGATAGTCCGCTAGCCCCACGCGGTCCTTGAGCCAGATGTACACGGGCGTCTGCCCCTCCCGGTCCACGGTGAGCCCGGGGATGCACGAGGGCGCCCCGAGGGGCAGGGCATAGAGCTGCCCGTCGCCGTTCGCCGTCGGGGGGCTGCCCTTCTTGTAATAGACGGCCACCACGCCGGAGCACTCCTCGGGCGGGTTGCTCCAGCAGATGGCAAAGTTGTTGCTGTTGCTCCAGCTCGCCGGGCTGACCGTCGGGCTGATGGGCGCGGCCGGGGCTTGGCGATCCATGCGCACGGTGATGGTGCCGCTCACGGCCTGGGTATTGCTCGCCACGTCCCTCGCCCAATAGGAGATGGTCTTGCGGCCACAGTCGTAGCAGAGGGAGAAGGAGTGGCGCGCCGTCGGCGGCCCGCCGCTGACGGGCACGGTCACCACCCCCTGGCCCTCCACCTGGTAATAGAGCGCCGCCACCCCGCTCAGGGCGTCGTTGCCGGTGATCGTGACGGTGACGCAATCCGTGAACCACAGGGGATCCTCGCCCAAGGGACCCTGCACGGTGGCCGGGTCGCTGTAGGGAGGGGTAGCGTCGTATTTGAGGCCATTCAAGAGCACCTGGCGGCTGTAGCGGTCACTGTTGCCCGCGCCGTCTAGGAGCCAAAGGTAGACCGTGTGTTGCCCCTGGCTCGGCACGGTCACCGCGGAGATGGAGCTGATCCCCGTGCCCGTGATCGGGCCGATCGGCGTCCCCCCGGTGATGGGGTCCACGCCGATCTGATAGTAAACGCCGGCGATGCCGCAGGGATCGGGAGGGTTCACCCAACTGAGGGTGAAGGTGTTCACGTTCGTCCACCCCACCGGCGTGGCGGCGAGGTTGGTGGGCTGCCCTGGGGGCGTGCCGTCGATGTTGAGGGTCACCGTCTGCGTCGGCGAGGTGTTGCCGGCGATGTCTTGCCCCCGATACTCGTAGACATAGAGCCCATCGGCCCCCGTGACGGTGAAGGGGGTCGTATAGGTGATCCACGACGAGGTGCCCAGGCGGCGATACTGCATCCAGGCCACGCCGGAGAGGGTGTCGGTGGCCACCAGGGTGACCGTCACCGGAGGCTGCAGGCAGAGGCCCGTCTTGCTGGGCGTGGCGCTGATGGCCGGCGCCTCTTGGTCTATGCGGCACAGGTTGGAGGCCGTCTGAGGGCTTTCGCGGTTGCCGGCCACGTCTACGGCGTAATACGCGAGCGTGTGCGTGCCGTTGGTTGAGATGACCGCCACGTTGCCCTGTTGCCATGGCCCGCCGTCCACCTGGTAGTAGGCCTCGCCGGCCCAGCCCGACCCGGGAGATGGATCCACCGCCGAGATGGTGACCGTCACCGGCCCCGTATACCAGCCGCTAGGAGGCGGCGGGGGGAATACCGCGATGGAACTGGTCGGGGGCACGGTGTCGATCTGTACCGTGAGGCTCTTGACCGCCTCGCTGTTGCCGGCCCTATCCACCGACTGGTACTCGTAGGAGCCGCTTTCGGAGACGGAGAAGGAGTTACCCACGTTCCACAGCCCGCCCACGCGCCGCCATCTGGTCTCTTGGATGCCCGAGGCGTTATCGGTGGCCTCCAAGGTCACCCCCACCGTCCCGCTGAACCAGCCCCCTGGCGGGAGGGGCGGCGCATAGCTAGGGGTGGTCGTGGGGGGCGTGATGTCGTAATTGAAGGCGTTGCTGCGCACGGCCCGGGTGCTGGCGCTAGAGTTGCCGGCCCGGTCCACGAGCCAGATATACACCGTGTGGGAGCCTTCGCCGCTCACGGTGATCCCCGAGAGGCTGCTGATGTTTTCCCCCAGGATCGGCCCGATGGGCGTCCCCCCGACGAGGGGGTCTATATCCAACTGGTAGTACACGCCACCGATGCCCGACGGATCCGCGGGATTCGTCCAGCTCAAGCCGAAGGCGTTCACGTTGCTCCAGCCGGGTGGCGTGCAAAAGATGTTCGTGGGCGGCCCCGGAGGCGTGCCGTCCACGTTGACCGAGATGGTCTGCACACCCGAGGTGTTGCCGGCCCGGTCATAGGCGCGGTATTCGTACGTGTAGGTGCGGTCGCCCTGCGAGCCATCAATGAGGATCTGAGTCCCCATCTGCCAGGTCATCGTCCCCTGGAGGCGATACTCCGTGCGATCCACCCCCGAAAGGGCGTCGCTAGCCTGAAGGGTGATCCTCACCGGCGGCTGAACCCACGTGCCCGTCTTATCGGGCGTGGCCGTGACGGTGGGCGGCGTCCCGTCCACGGGGATCGTGCGCGGGCCGGAGAGCTCCTCTATATCCCCCAGGTCGCGGATGCGAAACTCCACCTGGTTAAGCGAGACGGAGTCGATCAGCGAGGAGGTGGTCAGGGTCAGATAGACCGTCGTCGCCCCCGACGAGCTGTACGCCAGGCCGTCGGAGAGCCAATCGCTCCAATTGGAGCCGCCGTCCACGGAATAGCGGTACGAGGCCGTATCCCCGCGCAGCCCGTCGCTATCCTGCACGGTCGCGCAGATCACCGAGGGCCTCCTGGCCCAGCTACCCGCCGCCGGGCAGGTGAAGGTCCAGGTCGCGGAGCCCGCGAGGGGGGACGGCAGATGGGCGTCGGCCCCCCTGTTTGCCCGGCTCGCCCAGGCGTCGCTCTCGTTCCGCGCCCCCGCCGCCGAGGGGATCAAAAGCAGCAGGCAGCTCAACAGGACACTTAAAAGACGCTTCATGTGTGCTGACCTCGGGTGATTGCTGAACTACGGTTCCCTCTCAAAACGGTATCCAAACCCGCGCACTGTAGTGATATACGTGGGGTTCTCCGGGTCCGGCTCTATTTTGTTGCGCAGCCGGCGGATGTAAACGGCGATCTGGTTGCTATAGCCCTCGTACTCGTAACCCCAGGCGTGGCTCATGAGAAAGTCGTGGGTGAGCGTCCTGCCGGCGTTGCGCATCAGGCAGTGCAACAGGCGGAACTCAATCGGCGTGAGATCCACCGCCTTCCCATTGCTCAGGATGACCTGATGGGTGACCGGGTCAAGGCGCAACCCGCCGACGGCCACGGCGACCTTGGAATCGTCAAAGGCGGATAGCTCGCTGCGCCGCAGCACCGCCCGCACGCGGGCCAACAGCTCGGAGGGGTCAAAGGGCTTGGGCAAATAGTCGTCCGCGCCCAGCTCCAACCCCAAGACCTTGTCCGCCGTCTCCCCCTTGGCCGAGAGGATGATGATGGGGATGTCCATCGTCTGGCGGATGCGCCGGCAGACCTCCAGGCCGTCCATATGGGGCATCATCACGTCCAGGATGACCAGGTCCGGGTTCTTGGAATCCAGTAGCTCCAGGGCGGTGCGTCCGTTGTCGGCGGTTATGACCTCATAGCCCTCCTCGCCGAGGAGGAAGGCGAGCATCTTCAGGTTGTTGCGGTCGTCATCAACGGCCAAGATGCGCATGGCTGATCCTTCTCCCTCTCCTAACGTGCAGGATCTCAGAAGACCCGGTTCAAACGAACGGGCCCTTGGCCCCATTATAGTCGCTCCGGCCGTCTCTGCAAGGCGGAGTATGTCCAGATTTACGACGGTGGGTGGGGGAAAAGGTTACGGCAGTTGGTTGAAATTCGCCGGGCGCAGGCTCAGCCTCTGCCTTGGAAGCGGGTCAGGTAATCGCGACGGACCTCGCTCTCGGCGATGCGCTCTAGATCCAGGCGGGCCTTGATGATCTCCTCGTGATCCTGGTTGGCCTGCGCGAGGACCAAGCCCAGCGGGTCTATGATCTGCGAGACCACGATCTGCAGGGGCCCGGCGACGTTCGCGGCGACGACGAAACAGCCGTTCTCCGCCGCCCGCGCTCGCAGGTGAGCGGCCAACACGGGCACCTTCCAGGTGTCTTTGCCCGCGCCGTAAAAGCCCTGCATGATGATCTCTGCCCCTTGGGCCAGGAGGTCGCGATAGCCTTCGGGGAAGCGCACGTCGTAGCAGATCTGCAGCCCGACCTTGATCCCCTTGAGCTCCAGGAGCACGTTGCGCGTCCCCGGGCGGTAATAACGCGTATCGTCGTTGGTGAGGTGCACCTTGTCGTAGCTGGCCGCGAGCTGGCCCTTATCGGAGTAGACGTAAAGGCGGTTCACCCAGGCTTCGTTTTCCCAGGCCTCGCTGCCCACGACGACCCAAAGGCCCAGCTCCTGGGCCAGTCGGGAGATGGCCTCCAGGCCGTCCTGGATGCGCGGCCATTCCGCCGGCTGCCGCCCGTGGCCGATGTTGGGGCTGTAGCCGGTGAGCGCCGTCTCCGGAAAGACCACGGCCTCTACGTCCTCGGCGGCGCAACGGCGCATGGTCTCCAGGATGCGCCTGAGGTTCTCCTCGACTTCCGCCGCGATCTTGAGCTGCGCGGCGGCCACGTGAAGCGTTCGTCCCATGATGCCTCCAAGGGATGAAGTAGGAAGGATGAAGGATGAAAAAGCCCCTCTTCATCCTTCATCCTTCAGCCTTCATCCTTAATCTCTAGCTCTTCCCGGTGCAAGGCCAGATAGTATAGGGCGATAATCGTCTTGGCATCCACGATGCGCCCCTCCTCCACCATCTGCAGCGCCTCCTCCAGGCGAAAGGTGCGCACCAGGATGTCCTCGCCGCTTTCGGCCAGGCCGCCCCCTTGGCCCACGCGCCCCTGGGAGCTGACCGTCGCGAGGAAGATGTGCATCCGCTCCGAGGTGCCGCCGGGGCTGGGATAGACGGTGGCTACGTGCCGAAGGTTATCCAGCCGGTAGCCGGCCTCCTCCAGGGCCTCGGCGCGGGCCACCTCCTCCGGCGAGCGGCCCTCCTCCTGCGCGCCGGCGATGATCTCCCAGAGCCAGCCATCGCCATCGCGCACGTAGGCCGGGTAGCGGAATTGCTGGATGAGCACCACCTCGCCCCGCTCGCGATCGTAGGGGAGCACGGCCACCGAGTCGCCCCGCTCCAAGACCAGGCGGGTCACCACCGGGCTCATCGTGCCGTCGTAGCGCTCATAGCTCACCTCGGCACGGTCCACCTTGAAAAAGCCGTCCAATAGGCGTTGCCGGGAGAAGACGATGACCCTTTTGGACATAGCTTAACCCCCCAAGGTATCGCGGTAGCCGCGTTTCCCCGAGGCCGGGGTGCTGCGGCTACAGAGCCATCCCGTAGCAGCGGTTCTCCACCGGGCCGGGGATAAGCCTCGCCCAGAGGCGCGTCGGGCGGGCGTCCAGCAGGCGGAAGCCGAGCCGCTCGTAGAGCCGACAGGCGGCCACGTTCTGGCTGGTCGTCTCCAGGTGCACGCCCCGCACCTCCGCCGCACGCGCCTGGGCCAGGAAGGCCTCAAGGAGCCTCCGCCCCAGGCCATGCCCGCGCCAAGGGGCGGCGATGCCGATGTGCAGGTGCGCCGGATAGCTCGCCGAGTCCACGCGGGGGAATTCGCCGCATAGCAGGCCCCGGGCATGGGCGAGGACGTAGCGCGCCGTCAGCCTCCCCAGGCGGTAGCGCCCCCCGAGCGCCCGCCAAAGGAGCCGAGGCAAGACCTCCCGCCTCCAGCGGCGCCGCTGGGCGCGCGTGTCCAGGCAGCCCAAGAGATAGCCCACCACCTGGCCATCGGCGCAGGCCACCCAGGCGTGTTCTGGCTCCCGGTCGGTATAATAGGCACAAAAGGCCTCGGCAAAGAGCCGCCGATCCTCCAGGAAGGCCTCCAGCGGCTCGCCGAAGAAGGCCACGTCCGCGGCGACCTTCAGCACCGCCGCGCGGTCGGCCGGCTCATAGGGGCGCACGCACAAGCCTGACATCAGCCTCCCCCTATCGGCAACCGACGGATGCGTATACGCGTCTGGTCAAGGACGACAACGCTTCCTTGTTCTAGCGCCTCCCGTATCGTATCCAGGTTGGCCAGAAGCAGTGTTACCTGTTGTGCCGGGCGGCGCCCTGAACCGCGCCGAAACAAGATCACCGAAGGTTTCCTCTCTTGCCGAAGCGCCAAGAGCATAGCAAAGTCAGTGTCTGCGGAGACTAGAGTACGCTCCTCTTGGGCTGCCCTGGCAAAAATCTCCTCGTCCAGGGCTGCCTGCATCCCATAGTCGCGCACATGCGTCGCATCGTGCCCTGCTCTTCGCAAACCCTCTGCAACCATGGGCGATAGAGGGTTATCTATAAGGAACTTCATCAGGCCACCGCCAAGGGCAGCTCGCGCTCGCGCACGGCCTCGGCAGCGTAGCGCAAGGCCTCGCGGATATCCTCGCGCTCCAGGTCGGGGAAGGCTTCAAGGATCTCTTCTTCGCTCATGCCGTCGGCGACCATGCCCACGACCGTAGCTACCGGGATGCGCAACCCGCGAATGCAGGGCATTCCATCCATCTGTTTAGGATTGACAGTGATCCTGGTGAAACCCATCTTGTGTCCTTTCTCTATACACCTTTCTCCGGGCGCACGGGCCGGCGGCGCTCCAGGAGGGGGCCATCTGGCCCCCTGCGGATGACCGTGTAGAGCGCCCAGCGTCGGTCATCCTGCGCCAGCGGCTCCAGCGATCCCTCGGCCGCGAAGCGCAGGTGTGGCCCGCGGCTCTCGTCGCGCTCCAGGGCGGCGCGGGCCACCAACCAGGCCACCTGGAGGATGTTCGCCGCCTCCAAAGCCTCGTTCAAGGGCACACCCTCGGCGCTGACCCCACGCTCGGCCAGCTCCTCTAAGGTTTGCACGAGATCCCTTAGTCCGGCCTCGGTGCGATAAACCCCGCAGGCGGCGGACATGGCCCGGCGCACCCGCTCGCGCACCACGGTAGGGGCGTTCAATTGAACGCCCCTACCGCCTTGGGCATTCAACTGAACGCCCCTGAACAGACGTCGGATCGCGTCCTCGGCGTCTTGCGGCGTTGGGCCGCGCACCGAGGGGACGCGACTACCGGCGGCCAGGGCGAACTCGGCGGCGGATTCTCCGGCGATCCGCCCAAAGACCTGCGTATCCAATAGGGCGTTGCCTCCGGGGCGGTTGGCCCCGTGCTGGCCCCCGGCCACCTCCCCCGCCGCATAGAGGCCGCGCAGGGTCGTCTCGGCGCGGGTGCGGATCTTGACCCCGCCCTGAAAGTGCTGCACCGCCGGGGCCACCTCCACCCGGTCCCCGCGGGCCAGATCAATCCCCCGCGCGGCCAGCCACTCCACTGCCTGGGGGTTGATGGCCCTCAGGCGCTCCAGCGGGCTGCGCAGGCGCGGGTCGCCCGGCTCCAATCCCTTGCCCCGATACCACGCGCGCACCCGCTCGTGCACCGCGGTAGGGGCATTCGATCGTGCACCCGAGGCAGTAGGGGCGTTCAACTGAACGCCCAAGGTTGTAGGGGCGTTCAACTGAACGCCCCCACTGAAATCCAAACCCTGGGGGTCGCGGGCGTAATCCAAGTAGACGCGCCGCCCGGCGGCCAACTCCCGAGAGACGGCGATGTCGATGAGGTGCGAGGGCTCGTTCACCGAGACGGGCCAGCTCGCCCCTTTGGCGAAGAGGAGGCCGTACATCTCGGCGGGCGTCGTCCCCGGCGGCAGGTAGCGGGCCAGGAACTCTTCCTCGCGGTCGTTGACCAGGCGCGGCAGGGCGCGCATCATATCCCCGGAACAGGCCAGCCCGGTCTGGAGCGAACAGAGGCCGATCTGGATGAATTCCAGGTTGACCAGCTCCGCCCCCGCGCGATAGGCCAGGGCGTAGCCGTCGCCGGTGCAATCGGGGGGATAGACGTTCACCGCAAAAGCCTGCCCGGCCCCGCCCGTGGCCAGGACGATGGCCTTGGCTCCCAGGGCGCTGATCTGTCCATCCCGCTCCGAGACGAGCGCCGCCCCGATCACCTGCTCACCGCGCGCGTCCAATAGGAGCTCGGCCACCAGGGTCTGCTCCACGACGCGGATGGGCAGCTCCCGCAGGCGGCGCAGGAGGGCCTCCTCGATGTGGTTGGCGGTATAAGGCCCGGTGTAGCAGGCGCGGGCGTAGAGCGAGCCGTCGGTGAGGAATTGATCCACCGTGCCGTCGGCGCGGCGCACCCAGGGGACCCCCAGCCGCTCCAGATAGGCAAAGGCCTGGGCGCTCTCCTTGGCCAGGAGCTCGGCCAGGTCCCAATCGGAGACGCATCCCCCGATGCGGTAGATATCCTCGGCGTGGTAGCGCCAGGCCTCGGGGCCGCCCGGCTCGGTGGTGGGCAACGTGGCGTGAAAGGCCATGCGGTCGGAGCAGGCCGTGGCCGTCACCCCGCTATGGCCCAGGTTTCCCTTGGTCACCAGGACGATCTGGAGCCCCGGAGCGCGCTCATAGGCGGCGATGGCCGCACGCAACGCCGCCCCCCCGCCGCCGATGATCAAGACGTCGCAAAGCTCGCTCATGTCTATCCTTGGATAGGGACGTTCCATTGAACGTCCCTACTATACGGGGGGATGGGTGAGGCGTCAAGTAGGGGCATTCAATGGAACGCTTGGGTAGGGGCGTTCAATGGAACGCTTGGGTAGGGGCGTTCAATGGAACGCTTGGGTAGGGGCATTCAATGGAACGCTTGGGTAGGGGCATTCAATGAAACGCTTGGGTAGGGGCGTTCAATTGAACGCCCCTACGTGGGGGATGGGAGTTGCGTCAAACTCTCTAT
>Ga0068707_1004189_pt1 | contig 10000 bp, 10 predicted proteins | sample YNPNPMetaG_FD_66600 | JGI IMG/M metagenome (GOLD analysis project Ga0068707, IMG submission 66600) | Anoxygenic and chlorotrophic microbial mat microbial communities from Yellowstone National Park, USA - YNP NP MetaG | ecosystem: Environmental > Aquatic > Thermal springs > Hot (42-90C) >... | reverse complement strand
TCCATGGTGGAAGGCCGCTACGTCCCCTGGGACCTCCTGGTCAAGGACGTGCCGAAGTCGAAACACCGCGATCTCGACTACCTCGTGGACCAGCTGGACTGGAAGGGCAACACGGATCCCCATTTCCGGGACCACCACTATCTGGAGCCGATCCCGGTGGCCGACACGGAGAGCGAGGGCTGGGTGGACCGCTGGGTGGTGTACGGGACGGTCGGGGGCCGTCAGCTCTTCTCCGCGCGGGAGCTGACGGTCCAGCCGGGGGTCCGCTGCACGATCCGGGACGGGGGGGCCAGCGGCGTCATCGCGATCCAGGGGTCGGGGCGGATCGGTCCGTTGCGCCTCGACACCCCGGTGATGATCCGGTTCGGGACGATGACGGAGGACGAGGTCTTCATCTCCCACGAGGCGGCCGTCCGGGGGTTCGAGGTCCAGAACACGGGCTCGGAGCCCCTGGTCCTGCTCCGCTATTTCGGGCCGGATACCTGGCCGTCCGTCCCCCGGGTCGGCGACCATCGGAAGGGGAGGAAGGGATAGACGAGGAAAGGAGGATTCCATGGCGGTTCCCCCGAAGGGAGCGAAGAAGGGGTGGCCGAAGCTTCACAATGCCGCGTGGCCCGGCCTGGTGGGGAAGGGGCCGGACTCGGAGCCGCCGATCGACCTGGACACGATGATCCGCCTCACCGCGGCCGCGGAGGTCGGAGGGGTGAAGTTCGACGGGATGGATCTATTCCTCTTCGACCCGCACATCTCCATCGATCTCGACGACGACGGGGCCAAGCGCCTGGCCGAGAAGTTCGAGAAGGCGAATCTGGCGGTCGGGTCGCTCGTGGCCCCGGTGTGGCCCCCCACGGGCGGGGGGTCCGCGGCCGGCGGCGAGGAGGAGCGGAAGAAGTTCGTCACCCAGGTCCGCAAGGCCTGCGGGATCGCCCAGAAGCTCAACAAGCTGGGGGTCCGCCGGTACGGCGTCATCCGCATCGACACGGCCTGCAGCCCCTCCGACTGGCTGAAGGATCCGGTCGTGGCCACGCGGAACATCGTGAAGACCTTCCGCGAGGCCTGCAAGGTGGCCGAGGGGTTCGGGGAGCGGCTGGCCGCCGAGGGCGAGATCTGCTGGGGAGGGCTCCACTCCTGGAGGAAGGCGCTGGAAATCCTGCAGCAGGTGGACCGGCCCGAGACCCTGGGCTTCCAGGCGGACATGGCCCACACGCTGCTGTACCTGCTGGGCTACAACGCCCCGGAGGACGCCCTCCTGCCCCAGGGCTTCGACTGGCAGGATCGGGACCGGTTCGACGAGGCCTACCGGACCATGACGGACGCCCTGCGTCCGTGGACGATCGATCTCCACGTGGCCCAGAACGACGCCACGGTCAAGGGATCCGGGTCGCACGACAAGACCGGCCGGCACTGCCTGCCCGACGACCCCGGCGGGAAGCTCGACATCCCCAAGTACGCGGGCTTCTGGCTGCGCGACGGGAAGGGGAAGCCGGTCCGGAAGCTCAAGCACCTCTGCTGGGACGGATGCATGTTCCCCAACGAGGTGATGATGAAACCGGAGACCTGGAACACGATCCTGTCGGTGATGATTCAGGTGCGGGACGCCCACGGCTGGTAGGGCTGGCCGGGTTCCCGCGATCGAGAGGAGGCAGGAGATGGCCAAGGAATTTCGCATCGGCATGATCGGGTACGGATTCATGGGGCGGGCCCATTCCAACGCCTATTGCAAGGTGGGCCATTTCTTCGATCTTCCCCTCCGGCCCGTGCTCCAGGCGGCCTGCGCCCGGAACGAGGAGAAGGTGAAGGCCTTCGCCGAGCGGTGGGGCTACAAGAAGGTCGTGCTGGACTGGAGGAAGCTCGTCGAGGACAAGGACATCGACGCGGTGGACATCTGCGTCCCGAACCACCTTCACATGGAGATCGCCCTGGCGGCCGCCAAGGCGGGCAAGGCGATCCTCTGCGAGAAGCCCCTGGCGATGAACGCCGCGGAGGGCGAAAAGATGGTCGCCGCGGTGGAGAAGGCCGGGGTGCCCAACATGGTCTGGTTCAACTACCGCCGGGTGCCGGCCGTGACCCTGGCCAAGAAGATCATCGACGAGGGGCGGCTGGGGAGGATCTTCCACTACCGGGCCAACTTCCTGCAGGACTGGACGATCTCCGCCGAGGTCCCGCAGGGCGGGGCCGGGACGTGGCGGCTGGACGTGGCGGCGGCCGGCTCGGGGGTCACGGGGGACCTCCTGGCCCACTGCATCGACACCGCCCTCTGGCACAACGGCTCCATCACGACGGTGAGCGCCCTCACCGAGACGTTCGTCAAGCAGCGGAAGCACGTCGAGACGGGCAAGGTCCAGCCCGTGGGGATCGACGACGCCTGCACCTTCATCTGCCGGTTCGCCAACGGCTCCCTGGGGAACTTCGAATCCACGCGGTACGCCCGGGGACACAAGGCCCTCTACACCTTCGAGATCAACGGGGAGAAGGCCTCGATCGCCTGGGACCTCCACGACCTGCACCGGCTGAAGTGGTTCGACCACCGGGACGAGGGGGCCCTGCGGGGGTGGCGCTCGATCCATGTCACCGACGGGGGCGGGGCACACCCGTACATGGACAAGTGGTGGGTCCCGGGGCTGCAGATCGGCTACGAGCACTCCTTCGTGCACCAGGTGGCCGATTTCCTGGAGGGGGTGGCGAAGAACAAGCCCGCCTCCCCTACCTTCCGCGACGCCCTGGCGACCCAGTACGTCTGCGACGCGGTGCTGGCCAGCGCCAAGAGCGGGAAGTGGGAAAAGGTCAAGGGCGCCTGACCGGAACGTCCCGGTGATCCGGGGTCCCGGGGGAGGCTCCGTCCCTCGCGGATCCCTTTTCGCCGCCCCCGGGGGACCGTGCCTCAGAGCTCCGACCAGGATCCCGGGACCGGCACCGGGTAGCGGCCCTGGGCGTCCGGCTCGATCGGCGGCGGGCTGTCCTCGGTGAGGCGGTCGATGTCGGGGAAGAACCGGAATTCGGACGCCATCGCCTCGTCCCAGGTGACGACCTTGCCGGAGTGAACGGCCGCCCTCCCCAGGATCATCGCCGGGTTCGAGAGAGCCGCCCGGCGCGCCTCGTTGTGCGGCCGGTCGCGGGCGAAGGACTTCTCCATGAAGACGTGCACGCCCTTCTCCACGGCGTACTCCAGCTGGGCCGGCCGGAACCCGGCGTAGCCGGTCAGCGTCGCGATGTCCCCCGGGCGCAGCTGGTCGATGGCCTTCCGGTAGGCGTCGAAGCCCGTGAAACGCCGCTCGGGGGGCACGTCCATCTTGTCGGGGTGCATCCCGCTCAGGTGCCTGTGGCAGGCCTCGAGGCGGCGGGGAAAGAGGTCCGCCATGGTCCAGAGCTTCACGGGCCCCCCGGGGGCCTCGAAGGCGTTGATCGCCGCCCCGCCGCCGGCCCCCAGGAATTCCCGCCGCGACGGCCGTGCCCCGTTCTCCTCATGTCGGCCTCCTCCGGTTCCCCGCCCGGACCTTCCCCCCTTGAAACGGTACGCCCGGGCGGGAGGCGGAGGGCATCGCACCGGGGAGACTCAGTGCTTGATATACCCCATCGTCAGCAGCAGGTTCGCCCAGTTCCGCTCGTCCCCCGTGGCCACGACGAGCGCCGTGTCCGGCTCGCGGGACTTGTCGTAGAAGGCGAACCGCTGGAGCTTCTGGAGCTCGATCCCGGACGGCAGGAGCCGGCGGAACTCGGCGAAGACGGGCTGCTCGGCGCCGTCCGGCGGGACCATCACGAAGGCCTCCTCCAGGGGCACCGTGGCCGCGATCGCCTGGAGCACGTCCGTCACCCGGACGATTCCCGGCGAGAGGTTCAGGTACACCCGCCGGGCCGTCGGGGGGCTCCCCGTCACGAACGGGTAGCAGCCGTCGGCGATGAGGATCCGCGATCCGTGGCCCATCGTCCCCAGCGCCCCCAGGATCTCCGGCTGGTTGAGTTTCGTCCGCAGCATGGCCGTCCTCCCCGGGTTCCCGGGGATATCGTAGCACCTGCCGGGAAGGCGGGGGCCGAAAAACGGGGCCGCGCGCGAGGGAGCCGGTCACCCGGCGAAGAACTTCCGGTAGGCCTTCATCGTCTGCGCCGCCGCAGTCTCGGGGTCGGGCCAGGGGAAGGCCTCCGCCGAGGCGTACCCCCGGTAGCCGATCTCCCGAAGCGCCCGGACGACCGATCCCCAGTCCAAGTGCCCCGTCCCGGCCGGGCCCCGGTGGGTGTCGGCGAAGTGGAGGTGGGCCACCAGGTTCCCGGACTCCCGCAGCGCCCCTTCGATCGAGGCTTCCTCGATGTTCATGTGGAAGAGGTCCGCCAGGAGGCTCACGGATCCGAGGTCGGCCGACCGCAGGAACGAGGCCGCCTCCCCCAGGCGGTGGAGCAGGGCGCTCTCGTAGCGGTTCAGGGGCTCCAGGAGGAGCCGGACCCCGCGGTCCGCCGCCCAGCCTCCCAGCGTTCGCAGGCCCTCGCCCAGCCACTCCAGCGCCCTCCCCCGCTCCACCCCCTCCTCCGGACGGCCCTGCATGGACCCGACGATGGCCGGAGCGCCGAGCCGCGCGCCGAAGTCGATCATTTCCCCGATGAAGTCCACGGCCCGGCGGCGCACGGCGGCATCGGGATGGGTCAGGGTGAGCCCGTGGAGGACCTTTCCCGCTCCCGTCCCCACCGCCGCGACCGCCAGCCCGTGCCGCTCCGCCAGCGCCGCCACCGCGTCCGGATCGAGGGCATCCCCCGAGGCCGTGAACAGCTCGACCGCGTCGAAGCCGTGGGCGGCGGCCCGGGCGAAGGAGATCTCGGGGGGGTCCCGGAAGATCCAGGGGCCCGGCCCGGCCGCGGGGACCGGGGCGACGGTGACGCAGGACCGGACGGCGCGGTCAGCCATCCAGGGCGACCAGGATCTTCGTCACCGCGGCGGGGTCCCGGGCCCAGTCGGCCAGCGCCCGGGGGGCCTCCGCCAGCGGCACCTCCCGCGTGATGACGTCGTCCACGGGGAACCGTCCGGATTCCAGCAGGGCGATCACCTTCGGGAAGTCCCCCAGGCAGTTCCGGGAGCCCAGGATGTCCAGCTCCTTCTGGACGAAGAGGCGCGTCTCGTACTCCACCGGGGCCTTGGCGTATCCGATGTAGACGACGCGCCCGGTGAAGGCGACCGCCTCCACGGCGGCGCGGAACGTGGCGGGGTGGCCCACGGCCTCGATGACGACGCGGGGACCGTGGCCGCCCGTGCGCTCCCGGAGGGCCGCGGCGAGATCCGTCCCGGTGGAGTTGATCCCGTGGCGGGCCCCTGCCTTGAGGGCGATCCCGAGCTTGCGGTCGTCGATGTCCACCGCGAACACCTCGGCCCCCCGCACCGCCGCCCCGGCGACCGCCCCCAGGCCCACCAGGCCGCAGCCGAGGACCGCCACCGTGTCCCCGGGACCCACCCGGCCGCGCTCCACGGCGTGGAACCCGACCGTCAGCGGCTCGGCCAGCGCCAGTTCCCGGAGGGAGAGCCGGTCCGAGGGGAAGACGTCCCGCCAGGGGGCGGCGACGAACTCCGTCATGGCCCCGGGGCGCCGGACCCCCATCGTCCGGTTGTCCACACAGGCGTTGGGCCGCCCGCTCCGGCAGGGAAGGCAGGTGCCGCAGGCGAGGTAGGGGGAGAGGGTGGCGCGGCGCCCGGGGCGGTACTCCGGGGGAACGCCCGGCCCGACCTCGGCGATCACCGCCCCCACTTCGTGGCCCAGGATGCAGGGATATTGCTGGAGGGGGAAGGTCCCCAGGAAGGCCCGGAGGTCGCCGCCGCAGAAGCCCACGCGGCCGATCCGGAGCAGGACCTCCCCTTCCCGCGGCCGGGGCGCCTCGACCTGCCGGACCTCGGCCCGGCCGGGCTCGACGATGAAGAGGGCTTTCATGCGGGGACGTCTAGCCCTTCCCCAGGTTCTTCCTCAGGAAGGCCAGGGCGTCGGCGCAGAGCTTCTCCTCCGTCTTGTACATCCGCCGCCAGATCTTGGTCGCGGCCGCCAGCTCCGGAAGGGCCAGCCCGAACGCCTCCACGACGTAGGGTCCCTGGAATCTGCTCTTCTTGAAGGCCGCGAACATCTCCTTCCACCGGACGTTCCCCTGCCCGGGCGTGCTCCGGTCGTTCTCGGAGATGTGGACGTGAATCACGTACTTGCTGGCGGCCTGGAAGGCCTTGGCCGGGTCCTTCTCCTCGATGTGGGCGTGGAAGGTGTCGAACATCATCCGGCAGTAGGGATGGTTCACCTCCTTGACCATCCGCAGGGCGTCGGCCGCGCAGTTGAGGAGGTAGATCTCGAAGCGGTTGAGGAACTCGATGCCGAGCCGGACGTCCACCGACTTTCCGTGCTCGGCGGCGGCCCGCAGGCCCTCCACCGCCCACGCCCATTCCTCGGGGGTGGGCCCCTTGCCGGTGAAGACCCCGAGCGCGGCGTAGAGCGGGCCCACGACCATCTTCGCCCCCACCGCCTTGGCGGCGTCCAGGACCTGCTTTAGGTAATCGACCCCCGCCTGGCGGATCGCCGGGTCGGGGCTGATGAGGTTCGTCCTGTCGCTGAGCACCGTCACCGAGGTCCGATCGAGCCCGAGGTCGTCCAGCCGCTTGCCCAGATCCGTGAGCTTCGGCAGGTCGAGGTTGAACAGGGGGATCTCGACGGTGTCGTAGCCGATCTTCTTGATCTTGGCGTACAGGGATTGGATCTCCGGCGCCGTTCCGTCCGCCGTCCACATCAGAAGATTCATCCCGAAGCGCATGGCCGTCCCTCCAAAATAGCGGTCCCGGGGGTCCTACCTTAGCACCTCCCTCCGGGCAGGCCAAGGTTATTGTGTTCGCCGGGGCGCCGGGGTATCCTGAAGCCGAGGAGGGATCCATGGAACCGACCACCCGCCGCCGCCTGCTGTTCGGCGCCGCCGGCGCCGCCGCCCTCGCGTCCTGCCGCGGGGGAACCCGCCCCGCCCCTGCAGGCGGGGGACGCCTCAAGCAGTCGATCGTGCAGTGGTGCTTCCAGAAATACTGGGACCTGGAGGGACTGTGCCGGATCGCCAAGGACCTCGGCTGCGGGAGCGTGGAACTGGTCCCGCCCCGCGACTGGCCCGTCCTGAAGAGGCACGGCCTGGTCTGCGCCATCGCCGGGAGCCACGGTTTCGAGAAGGGGCTGAACAACCCCAAATACCACGAGATGTGCCTGGCGAAGATCCGCGAGTCGGTCGACGCCTGCGCCGCCGCGGGGTTCCCGAACGTCATTACCTTCACCGGCTTCCGGGAGGACGTGCCGGACGACGCCGGGGCCCGGAACTGCGTGGAGGCCCTCAAGAAGGTGATCGGCTACGCGGAGGAGAAGAAGGTCAACCTCTGTCTGGAGATGCTCAACAGCCGCGTGGCGGAGGAGATGAAGGGACACCCGGGCTACCAGGGGGACCACATGGACTACTGCATGGACATCGTCCGGAAGGTGGGGTCCCCGCGGATGAAGATCCTCTTCGACATCTACCACGTCCAGGTCATGGACGGAGACGTGATCGTGCGGATCCGGAAGTACGCCGAGTACATCGGCCACGTCCACACGGCGGGCGTCCCGGGACGGTGCGAGCTGGACGACGGACAGGAGATCAACTACCGGGCCGTCTTCCGGGCCCTGGCCGACACCGGGTACGCCGGCTACGTGGGCCACGAGTTCGTCCCCACCCGGGATCCCCTGGAAGGGCTCCGGGAGGCGGTGGCGCTGGCGACGGTGTGACCGTCCCTACCGGCCCGGCCGCACGCGGGTTTCCCAGTCCGCCAGGAGTGCCTTCAGGCGGTCGCGGTCGGCGGGGCGCGCCGCGGAGAGGTCCTGCGCCTCGGCCGGGTCCCGCTCCAGGTCGAACAGGAACTCCTCGAGCTTCCCGCCGTCCTGCCGGGAGACGTACTTCAGCGGCCCCTCCCGCGCGGCCCGCCAGGTGCGGTCGCCCCGCCGGGCCCTCCAGAAGAGGGGCCGCGGGGAGGGGGGAAGGCCCCGCTCCACTTCCTCCAGGATGTCGACCCCGTCGAAGGGGCGCCCCGCCGGCGGCCGCGCCCCGGCGAGGCGTGCGAACGAAACCGTCCAGTCCATCGTCATCGCGGGCCGGTCCGCGACGGTCCCCGCCAGGAGCCTCCCCGGCCAGCGGGCGATGCAGGGGACCCGGATGCCGCCCTCGAAGAGGCCCCCCTTCCCGCCCCGCCAGGGATGGTTCCAGCCCCGGGGATCCGCGCCGTTGTCGCTGGCGAAGACCACCAGCGTCCGGCCAGCGAGCCCCTCCGACTCGAGGGCCTCGAGAATCGCCCCCACGCCGGCGTCCATCCGCTCCACCATCTCCGCGTAGGTGCCCCGGGTCCCCCGGTTCCACTCCACCTCGGGGACGGGCGCGGGACGGCGGTCGCGGGGGCCCTGGTAGGGGGCGTGGGGGGCCGTGTAGGGGACGTAGAGGAAGAACGGCGACGCGGGACGGCTCCGGAGGAACCGCAGGGCCTCGTCCGTGATCAGGTCCGTCAGGTATCCTTCGCGCCGGACGGGCCGCCCATCCTGGTAGAGCATCGGCGTGCCGTCCGGCTCGCAGTGGTGGAAGTAGTCCACCGCGCCTCCGAGCGGGCCGAAGGCGCGGTCGAACCCGTGGCGGTCGGGATGGAACTTCCGGTCGTATCCGAGGTGCCACTTCCCGCAGATCGCCGTGGCGTACCCCGCGTCCTTGAGGAGCCGGGCGAGGGAGGGTTCCGAGGGGGGAAGGCCCAACTCCCCGGCCGCCTGGAGCCGGACGGCGTCGTCGTACCGGCCCACGCCTCCGAGGCCGATGGCGCACTCGAGGCCCCCGACCCGCTGCTGGTACCGTCCCGTGAGAAACGCGGTCCGCGTGGGCGTGCATTCCGGACCGTTGGCGTAGAACTGCGTGAACCGGACCCCCTCGGCGGCCAGGCGATCGAGGACGGGCGTCCGGAGGTCGGGGGCGCCGTAGCAACCCACGTCCCCCCAGCCCAGGTCGTCGGCCAGGATGAAGACAAGGGAGGGACGCGGCAGGGCGGTCCCGTCCTGCGGCGTCCCGCAGGCGGCCGCCAGGAGCGTCAGCCAGAGCGGCGCGCGGCGTCTCATCGCGGAAGGGCCCCCCGGTGATTAACGCCCGCCGGGCCCTCCCGGTTGGAGACCGATCCTACGGCGGGGGCGGGGCCAGGACCGTCTCGGGCGGGCCGCCCCCCTCCGGGGCGGTCGTCCCGTCCCGGACCAGGACGATCTTGTCCACCACGAACCCCTTGCTGCGGTGGGCGATCTTGAGCGTGTAGCGGCCCGGGCCGGGGACGAGGGCGTAGACCGGCTTGCCCTTGATGGCTCCGGGCGTGTGGCTGCCGGGGCCCTTGGGCTGGCAGACCCACCTGAAGGCGGGCCCGGCCGACCGGATCCCGTCCGGGCGGCTCTTGTCGTCTACGGCGTACAATCTCTCCCGGTCGAGCGTCACGAAACAGTCGTTCGTCTCCGTGTTCCCGTGGTCGCGGCAGAGGAACCAGACGTAATACTTCCCGCCGCGCGAGAAGAGGATGTGGAAGGAGAGCGATCCGCGGCCGTCGTCCTGGAGGGCCTTTCCGCTCTTTCCCTCCACCTCGATCCAGCCCTTTGCCGGCGCGGCGCGCTCCGCCTCCATCGAGATGACGCCGTCCTGTTCCACGAAGACCGTCCCCTGGGCCGCCAGCAGAATACAGAGCGCCATCATGGGTCACCTCCTTCCGAGGGCCAGGAGCGCCAGGATGACCAGGCACTCGGCGCCCGTCGCCCCGCAGCGTCCCTCGCCGCCGTCCTCCTCCTCCGGCGGGATCCCGCCCGCGGGGAGCCCCTCCTGCGCCTCCCACAGCGTCCGCCCGTCCGGCAGGAAGGCCGACTCGTCCGGCACCCCGTCCCCGTCCGTGTCCGCGGAGGCCGGGTCCGCCCCGTAGGCCCCCTCGAAGTCGTCCCGCAGCCCGTCCCCGTCCCCGTCCCCCTCGCTCTGCCAGCAG
>Ga0068707_1004185_pt1 | contig 10003 bp, 7 predicted proteins | sample YNPNPMetaG_FD_66600 | JGI IMG/M metagenome (GOLD analysis project Ga0068707, IMG submission 66600) | Anoxygenic and chlorotrophic microbial mat microbial communities from Yellowstone National Park, USA - YNP NP MetaG | ecosystem: Environmental > Aquatic > Thermal springs > Hot (42-90C) >... | reverse complement strand
GATACGAGTGCCAACCCGAGCGAGACATTCTCCGGAGACTGACTGAATTCTTTTTCGAGCAGTTTCTCTGCCTCCGGCGTCTGCTTTTCTGCGGCCAGGATCTCAGCGCGCAGAATAGTCGCCTCGGCCTTCGTCTTGTCATCTTTTTCCAGAACGCCTAACCACTGCTGGACCTCTTGCCAGTTCCGTTGTTGTTGAGGTTTATTCAGAGTGCTGAGAACAAGGAGTCGGGTAAATTCAAGAACGATTTGCGCCGAGGCCTTTCCCAACTGGACTAGACTGCGATACTCATTGACTGCCTCGTCCAATCGCCCCAACTCCAGGAATGCTATGGCTCGTCCTAGACGGGCCTGCGGCCAGAGTGGATCCTGGGTCATTGCTTTGGAGTACGCAGCCACGCTTTGGTCCAGATTCCCCATCTGGCTATAACAGATCCCCAAAAGGAAATCTACCTGCTTGACCAGGTCCGGCGAGTCTGTGATGTCCGGGCGGACCGACTCTAACCTGCGCGCTGCCAGAAACCACTGCTGTTGGGCGACCAGTAATCGGCCACGGAGAAATTCGATCCGCGATTGAGGATAGGAAATTCCTTCGAGATCCTTGATTGTGCTTTCGGCGTCAGCAAATCGCCCGGCATCGATATACATGCTTGCCAGGGTCCAGTAGATTGGTCCTTTATCCTTTACCTTGGATGTGGCCTCTTCAAGTGTCTTGATTGCGGCGTCTTGCTCTCCTTTGGCCGATTGAATTGCCGCATACACCGTGTACACATCGGAACGTTCCGGAGCGAGTTTAATTGCCCGTTGGGCGTAGTTCTCTGCTTGCTCCAACTGTTCGAGACGGCGCAGACTGTCTGCGGCGATCAGAAACATCTCCGGGTTAGAATCATCCTTGTTAATAGCCTCTTCTGCCCACTTGAAAGCCGCTTCATAGTTTTGTGCGGCGTAAAAGTACGAAGCTGCCACGATGTAAGCCTCGGCCGAGTCTCCTGCCGTGAGGACCATCTTCGTGATCCATTGATCACCCTGCTCTGGTTGCTTTAAATCATGACGATAGGTGCCCGCCAGTTGTGCATAAGCCGGCACATAGTCGGGTTTCAACTCGATCGCACGGCGAAAGGTTGTTGTTGCCTGTTCATACTGTCCCAATCCGCGCTGACAGCGTCCTAACTCTGTGAGTAACTCGGCGTCATCGGGAGTTTCCTTGAGAAGGTATTGCTGGAGGTGTTCCTGGGCATCTCGGAATCGTCCAATTGCCGTCAGCACTTGAACAAGTTTGCGTCGCGAGTCAAGACGCCCGGGATCCAGCCGAAGCAAAGTCTCTAGACGGTAGTAAGCGGGTCCATACGCCCGCAAATCAACAAGCAGGGCGGCGTACTCGGCGAGGGCATCCAAGTCATTGGGTGCTAACTCAACATACCACTGGTAATTCTTAAGGGCGACGTCAAATCGTTCCTCCGCCTTTGCCTTTTGGGCGCGTTCGAGAAACACTTTGGCGTTACGGCGGATTTGAAAACCATGCAGGAAATACGCCCCGATCCCCAGTAAGATCAGAGCAGCCAACAAACTTAGCGCAAATTTCTTGTTGACGGTTCGCATCGTTTCATACACCCCACTTGACAGCTCGACTCTTACCCTAATTGCCCCGACTCCGCGCAGAGGTGCCTCGGTAGCCAAGACGTTACAAGGTCGTTCTCTTCAACTCGCTGATCCAGCAGCCAGCGACTGATCTATTATAAATCAATCTTGGGGCATCATCGACTCTTTGCAAAACGTTTTGCTCATGTGGTCATGTGATTGCCCGTACGAGCGTAATGTCCCAGCCGGTAAAATGGGGGGTACGCCCGTACAGAGCAAAAAGGCCGGGATCAAGACGCCCTTATCCCGTTGCAAAGGCATTGTGATACGGTTCATCTGGAGCGATTGCATCTTCAAGAACTTGAATTTATGCGTCGCGTGCCTAACAATTGGGTTGATCAATCTTAACATGGTACCCCTTACAGGAAAGGTCTTGCATGTTCTTTCAAGCATCGCCAGGGCGTCTGGTTCGGTCTTCTCAGCAATTCGTCATAAGCCGGAAGATCACAACATCGGGCATAATCGGCATTTTGATTACAGTCGGATGCTGTTATGGATTGGATGTCATAGGGGCGATCGAAGCAAAAGACGCGGGTCCCGCTGCCTCGAATCCAGTTTCAGATAGTCGGTCGGAGAGCTCACCGGCATCACCAGACCAATCAAGCGGTTTGCTTAGTTATGAGCAGTGTGTGCGAAATCTTTCCGCAGGGACGTCTGAAGAAAAAAGGCAAGCCATTCGTTCTCTTATGCATTATCGAGACTCAGCTCTTGAACCAATTCTTAATGCGTTACAGGATGAAGATGCTGCGGTTCGCGCTGAAGCGATCAAGGCCCTGGGCGAATTGGCACCACTCAAGGCGGAAGTTGTCGTTCCTCGCCTGCTGAAGTGCATCGAGGAGGACGATGGGTACGTTGATGAACAGCCGAATTGGATCAGGTCGTTACAGACAATCGGTAAATACAGAGAAAAGGCCCTGCCGATCATCGAGCAACAGTGGGAAGGTGGAGATTCCAGAAAGCGGGCAATCCTATGCCTTGTGTGCTATGAAATTGGACCTTGCGCGGCCCCGATGGTGCCCAAGTTGATGGCGCTTGCCGAAGAGGGACCTGACATTTGTCGTCGGACAGCCATCGGTGCGTTGATGGCTATCGGCCCCGATGCTGCACCAGCGGTACCGAGTCTGAGAAAGCATCTCTATCACGAAGACTTCCACACCCAGTATTGGGCCTGTCGCGCGCTGGCCGCTATCGGCCCCGCGGCCTTGCCGGCTGTGCCCGACTTGGTCGATCGGCTAAAGAACGGAGTGGCTTCTGTGCGACGAAATGCGGCCGCTGCTCTTGGCAAGTTGGGGCCTGAGATTGGTCCCGATGCGATTGCAGCACTGATTCAGGCTGTTGATGACCCGCTTCAACCCGTCCGCGAACAAGCCGTCCTGGCCCTAGGCCGACTTGGGCCGGATGCAGCGGCACAAGCTCGGCAGGCTATTGAGAACTCGCACGAGAAACGGCCGATCTTTCCCAGGTCGGCTGCCACGTGGGCGATTTGGCGTCTCGGTGGGCCGATTGAACCCCTCGTGGAAAGTCTCGTCACCGAAATCAAAGAGGGGGTTTACCGAGAAGAGGCAACCGAGCTTCTTCGCACGATGGGAGATGCCGGTCGCCCAGTGCAGATTAAGCTCAAGGAATCTCTCGCCGCAGTTGCCGAGACTAATCCCGAAGAAGCTGCGAACATTCGGGAAACGTTGCGGGAAATCGACCAGGAACCCCAGAAAATTGACAAGTCGTCCAAAAAAGGTGATGATGGCCATCCCGAGTGATATTGGCTATTTCTGGGGCATTTCGAGCATTCCCAGCTCACTCAGGAGCTTTCTGACGAGTAAACAATGCTGCTCAACACGCGTATCAAACGGCTCGCGGCGAGTGGTCTCAATAATCATGGCGTTGGCTTTCAATATCTGAGCGGCTGCCCGTGTCAGGCTTCCCTTTGCAGGCCACTCCAACATGAGAAACTTCTTGGATTCGTCCGTGATTGTGTTATTCACCTCCTGTAAGAGTTTCTTGACAAGGGGCAAGGTATCTTTGTTTGGGCAGACGATGATGGTATTACCAACGGTCTCCGGATTGATGCGGCGAAAATTGATCGATTCATGAAGGTCGATGAGCCAATTGGGCGACTGCTCGTTGACAGCGCGCCATAATCCTGCTGCGATATCACCGACCGGGCGACACTCAGATTTATCGACGTGGAAATTCCGATTCAGATCCGCCTGCTGTTCGTCAACTCCGGGAATCAAACGTTTCTGCGCTGCGATCGCTGCCCGATTCGCCTCGGCGATGACGACAAGTCGCCCACGAAGGATCTGCCAACCTGCGATTCTTTGGGCTGCAGCAATGCCTGCCGTTTCGTTTCCGTGGATGCCGGCAACGATGAGAACGGTTGGCCCCTTCACACCCGAGTCGATAACGGTAACCTCTGGCTGGTACGACGAGGTCTCGTCTTCCGAGCACCAAGAGTCTCCGCCAGTGCACATAGCCAGCAATAGCCAACCGGCAGTGAGCAAGGTGACCGCGTTCATGATATCGTCAGGCTGCACGATTGAGTCGCTCTCCCGCAGTGTATTACCACTGGGAAGGATATTCCATATGCGGCGTAATGGCAATAGTGCCTCTTCCAGCAGGGCGCAGGAGAATCTTTTCCGGCGAGGGACACCTTACGTTTCCGGAGCGCGTTCTTCATATCGGCAAAGAGGCCCAGCGGCTAATCTCTCTCATCTTACCTGTCTTGCTGGGTGAGATCGATTTGCTTGAGCGCTGCCAGCCGCGGTGCCAGACACCAATTCGCAGCCTCGACGATCATCTGTTGAACTGGTGGGGATTCCAGGACCTCACGATGATGCCCATTGGCAAGGTAACAGACACGGCCCGCGCCATAGGTCCGAGTAAAACCATGAATCGATCGTCTGTCGGTTGCGTCCGCTTCTAGGAATATCTGCACATCGGACACGTGAAGCTTAGGCCAATGCCGTTCATCGATTACCGAATAGTCCTTGACACCGCGTACGACAGGGTGCTGGGGATCAATCACACGGACTGTATAATCCTCTTGTTCTTTCCCATGACCGGCATAGCTTGCCCCCAAAATTTGAGCGTAAAGCGACTCTTGATCATCCAAGCGCTTAAGGGCCGTTGCGTTATGAAGAGCAAGATAGCCGCCGCCATTACGGACAAACGAGGCAATCGCTTCTTCCTGTTTCTGAGTGAGCCAAAAGACACGTTCTTTACCAAATGGGTCGTTCGGCTGCGGTGATGGCCATAACATGCCGTCGCGGAGGACTATCAGCAAATCGTACTGTTTAAAAAGCTGCGCATTCAGCAATCGCACATCATAGATAAACGTTACTGATAATCCGAGCTTTTGACAGGCCCTTTCTAAAGGCGGACGAATATAACCCGGATGATGATATCGATCACCGATCAGGGCAATCGCCCTTGGACGCTGGGGAGGTGCTTCGGGAACCGCGGTCAAAGCGTCGTACATGGCGGCCACAAGGTCTTCGACGGCGGCCTTAGCTGCAAGCGAGTCCAAGGCCTGCGATTGTGCGATCTGCTGGCACGATATCTCCAGAGAACGGCCCATCGAGATTTGATAAGCGACAGAATCTCGCAGAGAAACAAATTCCTCTGGCGTCAAAGAAGCGAGTAGCTCAGACGGACGCGGTGATCGCAGCAAAGTTGTTTGGCTTTCCTCACTAGCCAAAGATTGAACTGTGATGAGGTCGTAGATCAATACTCCTGCGAACAGCCCCAACGTGATGTTGCTTGGTAACGTCACTCGAAAAGTGCCGCCGATCAATGCAAATCTTGACATCTTAAAAATTCCTCTACGGTGAAGCCAGGTCAAGACATACATTTCCTGCCGATTGCCAGCAGCCCAATTTTCTTCTTGCAGAATAATTAGACGACGTGGAAGAGGCAAAAGTATTGCGACACAATATATGGCCCCTATTGTGAGCAAACCGCTTGTGTATGTATGTTCCGTAGATTACTGTCACCGCCGGGGCGATGGTCATCGAAGTCTTTCGTTATTCGAATTGGTGACAAAGAATATCGAATACCGTTTTGGAGAAGTCGGTAAGAACGTAAGAACTGAGAGGAGATTTTCTCATGAGATGGTCTATGATCCCGACGACCGTGGCTTGCCTTTATGCGGCGATATCAATGGCCGAGGAGTTCCATGACACGGCTTGTGACGCTAGCTATCGGCATCATCTTCAGGGAATCTGTGTTGACAAAAAGGCTATCTACTGGTCGTTCACGACAACACTCGTCAAAACAGACCTTAACGGCAAGGTCCAATTGACGATCCCGGTTGCCAATCATCATGGTGACCTTTGTTTTCATAACGGTAAGCTCTACGTTGCGGTCAACCTTGGGAAATTCAACGACCCGGACGGTCATGCCGACTCGTGGGTTTACGTTTACGACGCCGCAACGCTCAGGGAATTGGCACGGCACGAAATCCAGCAAGTCTGTTATGGCGCCGGCGGCATAGGTGTTCGCGATGATCGGTTTTTTGTTGTGGGTGGGCTGCCCGACGGAATTGATGAAAATTACGTTTATGAATATGACGATCAGTTTAACTTTATCAAACGACACGTTATCAAGAGTGGCCATACGCATCTGGGGATCCAAACGGCCACTTTTGCAAACAATCGCTGGTGGTTCGGATGTTATGGGGAGCCAAAGATCCTGATTGTCACTGATCCTGAGTTTCGCATGTTAGGCCGATATGAATTCGACTGTTCACTAGGGATCGTTGGTCTTCCCGATGGGCGTCTTCTTGTTGCCGATGGTCGATGTCAAGGTGAAGCCGGCTGTACGGGTTGGGTTCGACTTGCTGTCGCAGACGAGAAGCTAGGCCTTCGGCTTTGCGGAAATTAATCCACCATAGTTCCCATCGGGGTTGCTGTACCGGGTAGCGGAACGAACAACCGCGGTGCAGATGCCGGAAGAGCCCTGTCGTCATGAGCGAGGCATGGGGCGACGACGATCATCGTGATTCTCTGTTGCCTTGCACGGCGTTTACCAGTTCGCCAAATTGATCGTTAGCGGTGGGGATTTTCATACCAGACGACACCAAGGCCGGCTTGCTCTTCCGTCGTGACTAAGTCGAGGTCTCCATCGCCGTCGAGATCCACCGGCTGAACAAGGTCAAACTTGATTCCCTCTGGACCGCTCACATCGTGAAATACCCACTGTTCTTGCCCCTTCCGAGAAAGCCAAAACACTCCCGACTTACCGTCGGCATGCTCGCAGGAAATGGCCAGGTCCTGGACACCATCCATATCGATATCACAGATAGCTACGGCTTTGCCTGTTCCTGCTTGTTCCGGCATCGGGATTCTCTCCGACCGCCAGGTGAGGCACTTACTGTCTTCTGCCCGAATAATAGTGATACCATTTTCCGCGGTAACGCAAACGACACATTTTGTTCCATCAAGGTTTGCCAAACACAAGAACATCGGCTCGACGTCTTGACATCCAATCACACGTTCCGGCCAGGATGCCTTGATCGGGTCTTGAGGTTGCTCGAGCCAATAGCACCCGCGACGTGGCCCTTTGCGATCGGAAAACAGAATGTCCAGATCGCCATCACCATCCATATCAGTTGTAATTATTGACATGATCCATCCTACAGGGCGGAGCGAATGCCATCGCCACGCAGCGACGTCTTTAGGGTTGTCTGGGGATTGCAGCCAGCCTAATTCGGCGCCTGGTCCTTTTCCGCCAAGAATAAGATCGAGTCCATTTGCCAAATCAATCTGGGCAGGTTGGCAGAACATGAACTGTTGTTTTCCACGCAGCCCGGGAAAAGCCTCCATACGCCAGGCTGGGGGCGCAAGATATTCCGTTCTGGTCGGCGCCCAATGAACGAAGACCGAACGTTCGCGACCTTCACAGCACGAGACGACGTCGCAGTTTCCGTCCTGATCCAGATCAACCAGAACGGCATCCTCAACAGAAGGGGTCTTTCCCACCGTTAGCGCGGGCCAGGGATCGCGAACTCGTTCTGCCCCAGGATGTAGATACACGCGAACAATCCCGGCCTCCTCCCAACCCGTTACGCCATCTGGCAATGCGTCGCCATTGACGTCGGCAAACCGAATTCCGTCGGCCCCGCGAGCCGTATTGTCAATCGTGTGTCGCACCCAGGGTGATTCATTGCTCTCGAGACCCTCAGCACGCGATGAAACCAGCTGGAGACATAGCGACATGATGAACAACAAAAAAGACAAACAGATTTGTTTCAGACGACACAGCGACTTTCGTTCTTGCAACGAAACAGGCTTCTCTAAACGGCAACTCATTTCTGCGCATCCTGATTCAGGGTTATCTCTGGTGGCCGCAAGTTATCATACATGTCGCCAATGAGCGAAGCTACAGTGAATAAACTGCTGAGAGATCGGGTACCGCGTTTTCCACCTCTGATAAACGGACGACACGCGGTGGGATTGTCCGCTAAGCCCACGTGGACAACGTCATTTCGGCGCATTAAACTGCACGGATTGACCGTTGGTTGTTGCGCGTCACTGTGGTTTCTTTTGGGGAGTTGCGACGATGATGAGAAAGGTTGTACGGTTTTTGGGAATGGTTGCAATGGGCGCTGCTGTCGCGACAGCGGCGATGGTTGGCCTGGCAAACGATGCCGTCAATCCCGTTCCTCGTTCGGATCAATGGTGGATGCAAAGGCATCAATCCATGAACGAGCGGGTGAAACAGGGAAATGTTGACTTGATTTTCATCGGCGATTCCATCACTCACGGCTGGGAAGGGGCGGGCAAGGAAGTGTGGGAGGCGTATTACGGCCATCGCAACGCAGTCAATCTTGGAATTGGCGGGGACCGAACTCAGCATGTTCTCTGGCGGCTTGACAACGGCAACATTGATGGCATCAATCCTAAACTCGCCGTGATCATGATCGGTACCAATAATGCTGCGCCGAACGAACCAGAGGAGACGGCCGAGGGGATCAAGGCCATCCTCACGAAACTTCGTGATCGACTTCCCAAGATGAAAATCGTGCTACTGGCGATTTTCCCGCGAGGTGAGACTCCGGAAGACCCGCTCCGTCAAAAGAACGAAAAAGTGAACAAGCTGATCGCTCAATTCTGCGATGGGGAGATGGTCAAATTCGTCGATATTGGCGCGGCCTTTCTGACTATTGACGGAGTCTTACCTAAGGATATTATGCCGGACCTGCTTCACCCTAACGCCCGCGGCTATTCCATCTGGGCAGCGGCAATTGAGCCGTATGTGGCCGAGGTTCTGGGACCTTTGCCGCCCCCAAAGGGTGAGCCCGATGCCGAAGGGTTTGTCCCCTTATTTGATGGAAAGACGATCGCAGGATGGCGTAAGGCTGGTGGCAATGCCACGTATTGGACGGAAGATGGATGCATCATCGGCAAGGTAGGGCCTGGACCGAATACTTTCCTCTGTACGGAAAGGACATTTACAGATTTTATTTTGAAGGTCGAAGCCAAATTTGATGTGCCGGGCAACTCGGGGATTCAGATCCGCAGTCATCAACGCCCGGATACGGGACGGGTCTATGGCTACCAGTGCGAAATTGATCCTTCGGATCGGGCCTGGTCCGCAGGGATTTACGACGAGGCCAGACGAGGCTGGCTGTTCAAACTCGATCAGAACGAGGAAGCCCGCAAGGCCTTCAAACGTGATGACTGGAATGAATTCGTGATCAAGGCCGAGGGCCGCCGAATTCAAACGTGGTTGAACGGCGTTCCCTGTGCGGATTTCACAGACGAAAGCGATCAGGCAGACCTGGAAGGTTTCATCGCCCTGCAGGTTCATACCGGAAAACAAGGCCAGATTCGCTGGCGGAATATTCGCATCAAGTTGCTGGAGAAATCCGAGTGATTGCCATTTTGTGATTTCCAGATTTGGACAACGATGGCCCGGTGTGGGGCATGTGATGTCCCGCACCGGGTAGCTGTTTGATGCCAATTGTGTTTTTTTGAGACAACGGTTTGATGACATGGAAGTGCTTGTATTGCAGTCCGGTAGTCGGGGTAATTGTGTCTATGTGGAATCCGATGGCGTTGCCATCTTGCTTGATGCCGGGATCAGTGCCCGCCAGGTTCAGCTTCGTTTGATGCAGCACGGAAAACGGCTGGATGCCGTGCGGGCGGTTGTGATTTCGCATTCTCATCGAGACCACATTGGCCATGCTGCCGTCTATCAAAGAAAGCTCCGACTGGCGACGTTCATGACAGAAGACGGAACCCGGGTTGTTCGTGACCTGGATGAAAGTCTGTGCCACTTCTTTCGCCCCAATGAGCGATTGGAGTTCGAACATCTGGTGGTCGAACCGATCATGACACCACATGACGCCCCAAACTCACTCGCCT
>Ga0068707_1004183_pt1 | contig 10006 bp, 8 predicted proteins | sample YNPNPMetaG_FD_66600 | JGI IMG/M metagenome (GOLD analysis project Ga0068707, IMG submission 66600) | Anoxygenic and chlorotrophic microbial mat microbial communities from Yellowstone National Park, USA - YNP NP MetaG | ecosystem: Environmental > Aquatic > Thermal springs > Hot (42-90C) >... | reverse complement strand
AACATTTGTGTCAACAGTAAAAATATTTTTTTGAGTGCTGTTGTCGCAGCTTATTCGGCCGTATTGTTTTTTTATTGATTTTTTACAGCGCGGTGAGGGTATATCTCCCGTAAGAGGTGTTTGCCCACTCGCGGGGCTGGGGAGGTTTTCAGGATTATTAATGAATGACGTAACCATAATATCCTATCCGGGAACGCGCGACGATTTGCTCCTCTCCCTCACGGAGCATCGTTCCCGCTACATGCTTCCCCTCGGCGGTCGGTTCAGGGTGGTCGATTTCACCCTCCGGAATTCTTTTTCCTCGAATGCCCGCACCACGATCATCTACAATAATGTCGATGATGACCTCGAAGAATACGTGGATCGCTACGGCCCGTTCGGAGACATGAAATTTCCCCCGATAAAGGTCATCACGCGCGACTACGCCGACATCAAAGTCTGTTACAATCTCATTCTCGAGAGCAATACCGAACACTATGTGATATACAACGGTGACAATCCTTCTCTCATCGATTTCGCGTCCATCATGAAGAAATACCGATCCCGAAGGACAGGGGCGGTGCTCTTTCGTCTGAACATGAACGGGAAGCCGTCAATGGCCTATACCGTGCTTGTCTCGGATCAAAAGACCCTGCTCGGCGTGATTCACACCGCCATGAAGGAAAAGAGAACCGCGCCGAACCTTTTCGAGATGATCATCAACATCATGGTCAACCAGGGGATTCCCCGCGGGAGCTTTGACGCCCTCTACTGGCCGATTAAGAACATACCGGAGTATTTCAATATCAACCGCGAGATAATCTGGAATCCGGAAATATTCGATCTCCTCTACCGCGAGCGCGTCATACAGAGCAAGATCGTGGGGAGCGGCCACGCGTTCGTGGGAAGCGGAGGTAAGGTTGTTCGGTCATTCGTGTCCGATTTCTGCCGCGTCGAAGGGACGGTGGAGGACTCAATCCTCTTTCCCGGTGTTGAGATCGGCCCTCGCGCGGTGGTGCGCGATTCCATCATCCTCCCCTATAATCGCATCGGTCCGGAGGCTCGAATCGTGCGCACCATTATCGACGAACGGACGGATCGTTCGCCTGAGGCGGGCTACGTGAACGTGGGCGCCTCCTGCCGCATTGGTTCGACCGAGGAGTTCATCAAGAACGCAGAATATCCCCGCTCGCTCTTTGCGAGCATCACCCTTATCGGAAAGAACTGCCGCATCGCTGATGGAGCACGCATCGGCGGTGGATGCTACGTGGCCTCCGGCCTCGGGGAGGAATTCCAGGGAAGCAAAAAGTACCTCTACGACGGGTCCTCGCTCCTCCCGTCGGTGCAGAAGGCGGTGTGAAACGGGCGTGCGCTCCCGCCGGTAAGGCAGAGAGAGAATCAATGAACAAGAAAACGGCCGCAATCATCATGGCGCTGTTCTCATTCATCTCTGGGACGACCTGCGCCACAACCGGGGGGGATATGAAGCATGCGGATGCCATGGATTTTGATGCGTTTGCGCGCGAGATGGCGGGCCAGGGTGATTTCACCGTCACGGTTGAGGGCAAGCCGTCCCTTTCATTTCACACCGGGAGGCGATACGCACACTACGAGACCGTAATTCTGTTCGGTGACGACAAAGAGGCATCATCGTACCAGATACTCTATCACACGGCGCATGATATTATGCTCAGGCAGGGGGATCGGTTCGTGGCTGTGCCGTGGAGGCGCATGCGCACGCGACTTGCGCCGTCATACGAAAAGAGGCTCGAGCGATCGGATCCTGCGTCAGGCGCGGATGAAAAGAGCCGTTCTCTTTCGGCAATCCTTGACCATGAGGGTGTCTCCAGCGCCCTGCTGGTGGAGTACGGCCTCGAGGTCGGCCGCGCCTATCACGCCATGATAGAGACTGAATATTATCACCTCCCGCCTGCCGGGCCTGAGGGCCCGAGAAGGCGCGCGAACCGCGTAATCATCCTTTCCGATTCACCGCTGCCGAACGAAAAAAAACCCACCCCTCTCTACCGCGGTTGGAGATACTGATGTTGTTCCGCGCATTTCGCTGCGGCAGCGTCCCTCGGTCAGGAAAGAATTGACATTTTCCGCTCAGTAAGCCATAATGATGAATATGGGTAGTGGCGCCGAAGCCTCATCTGCCGCTGTAAGGGGAAGAGCCATGATGAATAAAACGATCCTGTGTGTCGCCGCGCTGATTGCCGTCTCTCTTTTTTCCTGTTCCCGCTATGACCGCGGCCGGGCGGAGGATGAATACCGCCGTTATGTGTACGAGCGGGATGCGTGGGCGGATTGCGATCCATGCACACGGTACCGGCCTTATTATCCGCGGGAGTTTTATCTCCCAGACGATTTTGGATTGCGGTCGAGGGACTGCTATGAGGATTGCTACAGATGCCGTGGGTGTGTCCGAAGCGAATCTGATCCATGCCGCTATGAAAGGAGGATTCAACGGTATCGCGCCTATCGCGTGCCGTGCGATCCCTGCCTCAGGCGCCGCGACTGGTACGTGAACGAGGATGCGGTATCGGAGCGCCTCTCATTTCCGCCGCCTCCCGATACCTACGTTGAATAATCCATATAATCTGTGCCGCCTATGCCTTTTCTTCGAACCAAAAGTCGAACCATCAAGACCGCGGATTCGATCTCTGCGATGAGTCGGATTGTGGAGCGTTACATAGATTTCAATAGTCTGCGCGTCGCAGACGGCGTGGAAACCAGGCCGGTGAAATCCATCATCGGCATTGATTTCAGCGGTTCCCGCTTCGGCCCTCATATCGTGAACGTGCTACCCAATCATGTCAGGCATTTTTTCCATCATCGCAGGAAATAGGCCTGCGCGCCTCGCCGCCCTATTCTTCGCGTTCTTTGCTCTGGCTCAGGAGGCGAGGGCGGACGAGATCGCGGTAATCCCCTATCGCGTCGAGACCGTCTCTGAAGGCTTTACCTTGGCGATGGGCGCTGAGTACGCACGGCTCATCGCCGTTGCGGCGGCGATCTCGCGCCAGGGAGTGGAGGTGACGCCGCCGCGCGACGTGGCCCACGACCTCGAAAGCATGAAGCTCTCGCCCCAGGAAGTGATAACCAAGGAAGATCTCGATCTGCTCGGCAGGACGCGCCGCGTGGACCGCTTTCTCCTCGGAAGCCTTGCGAAGATTAAAGGAAGGTACCGTTCGCAGAGCGTCCTCTATTCAGTACGGGAACGACGCGTGGTGGCGAGGGCGGATGCGGAGGCGGATACCCTGTTCAGCCTCGCGGAGCGTGAGCTGAAGGAGGCGCTCGCCGGTTACCGGTCTAAGGCGCTCGGGCGCGGCGAGGAGGGGCGGGCCGTGGATATCTGTTTTCTGATAGATGCCTCATACCGCATGAACCGCGAGTGGGCTGAACTGACTGACGCGGTTGCCGATACGGCCGCCGCGTTCATTGATACGCGCCGCGCTGATACGCGGGTATACATTGTGCCCTTTTCGAGCCGCGTGGATCTCGGCGCGGCCGCGGTTTCGGAGAATTCAATCACAACGGTTCGCGAGGCGCTCGCACGACTGCGGCCGGCAGGCGCCGCGGAAGATGAACATTTTGTCCGCGCGTTGCGGTATGCGGTGAAAAATCTTAGGTGGCGCACGGCTGCGGCCAAAATCATAGCGTGCGTCTCGAATTCTCCCCTTAAGCCTAAAGGGGCTGAACAGCTCGCAGTCATCTGCAAGGGCAAGGGGATAGTTATACATGCGTTGTCGCTCGGCGGCATACCGGGCGATGCCGCTGAGTTTTTGGATCGCTGCGCGCGCATCACCGGTGGCACGCACCGGCATGCGGCGTACCGTCAGAGGATCTACAACGCGGAAGGTGATTTCGTAAATCTCTACTACGAGAACGGTCGAATATTCACCTCGCGATCGGTGAATGCTCCGTGGCGCGCGGGGCTCTACGAACGTGGAGAGAGCGGCCGGCCGCGGCGTTTTCTCGAAGAACTGTTTGTGAAGGATCGCGCCTCGCCGGAGCCGTACCGCATGGGAGAGTACTACGAGCGGGGTTCGGGAGAACGGACGGTGCGAAGCGAAGCCCTCGAGACGAATATCGGAACCCTGCTCGAATCACTGGCGGGACAAACCAGGGGGAAAGCGGCTCCTGCAGCGGCCGGCAGGGTGTTATTGACCGACGGCGTGATTTCTTTTTGGACCTTCGCGCCTGATGAGGGGTTCATGGAATTTTTTGAACGCATGAAAAATGCCGATCGCTATTTCCCGCTCTGCGTGTCGGTGAAAAAAAACGCCTCGTCTCCCTATGGGATCGAGCTCGTTCCTGTGGCGAAAGACTTCTCCGCCGATTACATCCCGTTGATCATGAAGGCGCCTCTTGACGATATGGTGAAGAGGAGCGATTACTATCTCACAAACGGCCTGTTCGTGCCGCCGGTTTGGTTCGTGAACGTGAAGGTGGGAGAAGCGGAGCGCGGCCCCCGCGGCATAGACGTGAGGGATCGATGAGGTGAATCCTCAGACGATGGCGGTTACAGCGTATTGCTTTTTCAGCCGTTCATGAAAGCTGTTGAATTTTTCGAAACCCCCTAAGTCATACCTTTCGAGGATACTATCTTCGATGTAGTAGTAGCTGTATTTTCGCTCTTCGATTCCGACCATCATGTTGGCGAGGTAGGTGGTCTGGACGATGTCGCGGTAACGATCGCCCGTGTTCAAGGGCGAATGATGATTCAGGATGGATTCGGTCAGGTATTCCGGAAAGTTCCACTTGCGGGATATCATTGAGCCGATGGAGGAATGGCTGATGCCGATAGCGATCTCCTCCATGGTGGTGGTGGTTATCTTCCTGTCTTTGACGATATCGGCGATCTGCTTCACCAGTTTTCTGTCGGTGGCGAGCAGGATAATCTTCCCCAGGTCGTGCAGGAGGCCGGCGGTGTAGACGTTTTCGAGAATATCGGTCATCTGCGCGTTCAGGGCAAGCTGACGGGCGTAGAATGCGACCTTGTTGCAGTGTTCCCATATCATCTCAAATGTTTGGTAGCGTTCATTCAGGATGCGTCTCGCGTTGCATGCGGTGAGAATGGCGTTCACGTTTTTGAGACCGATGGTGACGACCGCGGATTTGATGTCTTCGATGCGTTTGCCCGCCGCGATACCCGCGGAATTGGAGAGCTTGATCACGTCGCTGCTCAGCGCGGGATCGATCTTGATGCGCGATACTATCTGATCTATGGACGATCGCGGATCGTTGCAGAGGCGCTGAAGCTGGATGATATTCTCCGGAAAGGTGGGAATCCCGTCAATCTCCGCCAGTATTCGTTCTTTTATCTTGGTGGTGATCCCCGCCGGCTTGAGCATGGAGGGTATCGTAAGCATGGTGCGCGTGTTCTTTTCGTGGATGTCGATGACGTAATTCGAGGGGTCGATACCCATGTTCTTGAGGAGCAGGATGGTCAGCACGATACCGAGGCCGGCCCCCTCGGTTTCATCTTCGATCTCTGCGTATGCCTCGGAGAAGTCGTTGTATTGGATTGCCTTCTGAATCCGGTACTTGACCCGCTCGAGCTCCACGGGAAGGATCTGTGCGGTGTTGATAACGGCGATTCGTATCATCTTAGGAGAGTAGTAGATATGTATCTGGACGTGCATATCGCTTCGTTTCAGATCCCATTCGATATTATTGAAGTCGCCTATGACCTGTTTTTTGAAAGCAGCCATTCCTTTTTCATAGTCGCGCGGATCCGTAAGGGAGAAATTATTTTTCATGAAAAAAGCGCGCTTGGCATTCGCCTTGAGGGCGTTGACGATTACTTCGCGCAGTATGGTAATAACAGAATTGAGAAGGTATATCTGATCGTTTTTCGCCAGCATGCGTGCGATGATGCTGTTGAGGAGCATCAGGATTTCTTCGTTGATGAATTTAAAGGAGAGATGGATAGGCTCGTTCTTTTCGATTTTATTCGCAATAAGCTTTCTGTTGGATATGTTATCCATCGCTTTTTATGTCCACCGCCTTACGGCTATGAAATAACTGAATTTACGGCGGAGTAATAATATCGAAAAACTTCATTCAGTCAAGCAATTAATGCGCTGTATCCTCACCTCCCTTCCTCGCGGCCAGAAACTCGCGCGCTTTTTCGACAAGCTGATTCCGATCATTGAGCTCCGGCCTGTCCATGACCGCCTCGAGCAGGTCGTTCAGGATTTTGCCGATAATGGGCCCTTCCTCAAGACCGAGTTCTTCCATGAGGATGGTGCCGTTGATTGCGAGATCCTTAAGCGAAAAGGCGTTTTCTTCTTCTATGATTCGTTCAATGCGTTTTTTCAGACGCTCGATGGGCGCCGGAAGGCCGCGGCGCGCCCCGTTGCCCTTGCGGTCGGCCACGCGGAGCGTGAAGAGATTGTCGATATTCTCGAGGCCGACCTTTCTCATAAAACGACGCACGGCGCCGTCGGTCCATTCGTCGGTATAGTGGAACATGTGGTTCACCACGAGATTGGTGACCGTTTCGATCTGTTCGTTCGAAAATCTCAGCCTCTTCATGATCCTACGCGCCATTTTGGCGCCGATGACCTCATGATTGTAGAAGGTCGCATCGCCGTCCGCTCCCGGCTGTTTGGTGGGGAGCTTGCCGATATCGTGCAGGAGAGCGGCGAGTCGGATCATCGGCTGGTGCGCGGGTGCGGCGTCGCACGAATAGATGCTGTGCGTGTAGATGTCGTACATGTGGTAGCGGTTCTGTTCCACGCCGTAGCATTGATCGAGTTCCGGTATGATGAGGGCGAGAAGACCGGATCGGCGGAGATACTCAAAGCCGATTGAAGGCTTGTCGCTTTCGAGGATCTTGAGGAGCTCGTCTCTAATACGTTCAGGTGAAACCTTCGATGCCACATCAAGGGTCTCGGGTATCGCAGCGAATGTCCGTTCATCAATAGTGAAGTTCAGGCAGGCGGCGAATCTGCAGGCGCGGATGGAGCGCAGGCCGTCTTCCCTGAACCGCGATACGGGATCCCCGATGGTGCGTATCACACGGCTCCTGATGTCGTGAAGGCCGTTAACGTAATCGATGAGGGTTTGAGTCATTGTATCATAGGCGAGCCCGTTGATCGTGAAATCGCGCCGTTCCACGTCGATCCTGAGTTCTTTCGAGAAGGTGACGGTGTCGGGATGGCGGCCGTCGATGTAGGTGCCGTCGGATCGGTAGGTGGTGATTTCGAAGGAGATACCGTTCACCAATACGGAAACGGTTCCGTGTTTAATGCCGGTCGGGAGCGCCCTTCTGAAAAGCTTCATGACCTCTTTTGGGAGGGCGTCCGTGGCGAAGTCGTAATCGCGCACCTCTCTGCCCAGGAGAAGGTCGCGCACGGAACCGCCGATAAGGTAACATTCATGGCCCGCGTTGCGCAGGGTGGCGACGACCTTTTCTATCGAAGGGCGGACGTCCGCGGGGAACTGGATGGCGCGATGTTTTTTGAGCATGGAGGGAACGGTGGCGCTGCCTGTTGTGAGAGTCTTATTATGGCAGGTTCCGGGAGATGAACGGATTCGTCAATGGATTTTTTCGTGTGGTATGTTTCGAATTTCGGATCCGCCGTAGGGCCTTGCGGTCACCGGCCGTGAGAGGTCGGATTCATGGTTATGAGGGGTGTCCGGTTTGTAGGAGTCATAAGCGGTTACGGCGAAATAGTAGAGCACGGTGTTCTTCAAGAAAGGATACGAAAGGCGACCCGATGTATCCAAGGCCTTGTTTTCATCGATGAGATCGTCGGTGATTGTGACCTCTATCTGACCGCCGGCGGTGATCTCGTTGGTAATCCGCTTGCCCTTGACCTGCGATAGAATGCCGTCATAGGTCCCGGGAGAGGTGCCGTAGTAGATGCGATACCCGAGAATATCGTGGTCCGTGTTCTTCTTCCAACGCAGGGTGACGCCGCGGTCGAGAGGGAGAGCTTCAACGCTCCTCGGCGGCTGGGGCGGAAGATCGAGGCGGTAATCGAGTTCAATGCCGAAGAGCTTCGGCGTCCGCATACCGTCTGGGGAGGGAACGAGATGGGCGCGCCACTGATAGTACTTGCCCCGCAGGTAGGAACCGTCGTTGATCTTGAGAAGGTAGATATTCTTTTGGGGCGTCTTGACGCGGTACCAGCGCGGCGCCGGGTCCCGGTCGGTGAAATAATCGTCTGATATCCTGAACTCCATCCAGATAAAGGTGTCGGCCGGCGAGTCCTCCATCCAACGAAATTCCATCACCTTCGTGCCGGTCGAAGCGAATCGATAGACCGGGCTGGTGACCACGCCTTCGACATTGAATGGAATGCGGCCGATGCGGCCGGTCTGGCGGTAGCGGCGGTAGGCGATCGCGGCGGCCTGTTCGAGATGTTCGAAATAGCGGTATGAAATCCTGAATTCATCAATGAGGCCGGCAAACCCGCGCCCGATCACCGCATGAGGGGTTTCCACACAGCGGAAGGCCCCGTTCTCGGTGCGGTCGCCGAAGGATGGTTCATATACTCCGTTAAATGCTTCACCGCTCGCGGTCATGAAGATCGTCTCTTCTTCTTCGCCGTCGAGGTACTTCGAGAGCTTGCCGCTCAATCGGTCGTAACTGAGCGCGAAGTGGTACCAGCGGTTCCGCTCGAGGATCCGCCCCCTGCCGAGCAACGCGCCGCGCTTCGAACGGTTCGGCACCTCGAATATGCCGGGGAGGTCCGCGGCGATTCGGCCGTTGCGCAGGCCTATCTCGATGCCCCGCTTGGCGCCTGAGAAGTAGCCGATCCGGGAGAACATGATATCGCCGTCACGAATCTGATAGGGGCAGAACCTGAACTCGATGGTGAAGGAACCGAGATCGCCGCAGGCGCCGAGCCATCCTCCTCGCGTTGTTTCTATCCACACCCCGTCTTCTTTCTTGAAGAAGCGCGCGCACCCCTCGCCGAGGGCCCCTTCCCCCGTCAAAAAACCATAGGAGGCCTTCGCGATGCGGTAGTGCTTCATGTCGTCGCGCAGGAGCTTGTCCGCGGGGGTGTCGAATGAGATGACAATGTCGGTGATGAATGGATCGGCGGTGCCCCGATACGACAGATCCTTGACCGTGTACACGCCTTCTCCGCCCGATCCTCGCACCGCGCGCACGTTTGAAAGGTGAGGGCCGGAAAGGATCTGAAAGCGTATCGTGCCTCCCGCGTCCGGCCGGGGCGAGAGGAGGATGGTCGAAAAGACGATCAGGAGGGGGATGGTGCGTCGCAGGCGCCGGGTCGATGCGTTCTGTGTGAAGCGGGATGTCACGATCGGCGCCCCTCCAGGGCGTGGATTTTATCGACGCGCCGCTGGTGGCGGCCACCCTCGAAGGGCGTGGCGATCCACCGCTCGATGATGCGGAGAGCGAGTTCCTCGCCGATCACGCGTGCTCCAAGCGCGAGGACGTTCGCGTCGTTGTGGCGGCGCGACATTTCGGCCATGTATTCGTTGCAGCAGAGGGCGGCCCTGATGCCGGCAATCTTATTGGCCGCGATGGCGGCTCCGATGCCGGTGCCGCAGATCACAATCGCCCGATCAGCCTCACCGCTTCGGAGGCGGCCGCACGCGATCGAAATGGGATCCGGATAGTCGCAGGGCTCACGGTCATGAGTTCCGACGTCGATGAATTCGATGTGCGAAAGACGGCGCTTGATGGATTCTTTGAGATCAAACCCGCCGTGATCCGATGCGATTATTATCTTCATCTGACCCATCGATGCGGCATTGGTATGTTCCTCATGTGACATATCATGACAATTTGATCAATAAAAAATAGCTGATATGTTATTTTTTTTCGCGTTTTCATCCAAGTGTTTTACATGAAACGGGAACCCTATCCCACTCACCATGAAACACCTCTCGTCACTTCGTTGTTATCTTCCTGATTATTGAAGTAATAATAGACAATATGATGTGACCCCCTGCGCGCACACCGTGTATTTACCGACAATGTAAGTAGTCGGACTTAACAAGTCGGACTTAACACATGTTACCGATGAAGGTAACAAATCAA
>Ga0068707_1004182_pt1 | contig 10006 bp, 10 predicted proteins | sample YNPNPMetaG_FD_66600 | JGI IMG/M metagenome (GOLD analysis project Ga0068707, IMG submission 66600) | Anoxygenic and chlorotrophic microbial mat microbial communities from Yellowstone National Park, USA - YNP NP MetaG | ecosystem: Environmental > Aquatic > Thermal springs > Hot (42-90C) >... | reverse complement strand
AAGATGTGATGAAAAACAAAAATATTTCAAATAACCAGCGCGAAAATTATTCGGAATAAAAACGCCCCGCCGCCCCCACCCCAAACTCCTTACCTCCAACTCAGACTTGACTTTTAATAAATTAAATGGTTATATAATATGGATATGCCTGAGAAAAGTCTATCTACGAACCGGACTTTTACTTCAAATATGCCCCCTAATCCTGTTTCCAGAATTAACCCAATAACAAATTTACCTAAAATCGCTTCAATTATATTACCGGAAGAATTTGAACTGTTACCCAATACCTCAGAGGTCTTTGAACTGGAATTCGCTTATTATGAGCATAAATTTCTTACTAAAGACGAAATCATCCACCGGGGTGCATTTTTTAAAAGTGTTGCTGGCATCCCAACCCATCATTATTTGATTTGTTCAAACAACAGCCCGCTTATCTGGGAAGGCAGGTCCGAACTAACCAAATCTTATTTCAAAGAAGGTAACTTTTCTACTGGTTACGCCACCCATGGTCTTTTTCCTTACCGGGGCAAATTCCATCCCCAGTTAATAAAAGGGATATTAAATATCCTGAAAATTCAGCCCGGCGAAACAGTCCTTGACCCGATGTGCGGTAGCGGCACTTTGAATGTTGAGGCGAGCATAATCGGCATTGATTCTATCGGAATTGAAAAAAGCCCCTTTTGCGTTTTAATGAGTAAAGTTAAGTTTGAAGCATTAAAAGCAGGCAACTCCACGTTATCATCAATCATTGACGAACAGCACCAAAATTTTGAAACTCTAATAAGCAGCAAGCAATTGCCTCCGGATTTTTCTTATCATAATGAATTTAAACCCGCGAAAGCAATAACCCTGCTTGCCTTTTTAGATGCGATGGGCTATGCCCGGAGATGCACAAAAAGTATTGCTGTCCTTTTCCCAGCTGTATTAAAAAGGTATGTGGGGCAGATCAATTCCTTCATCCAGATAAGAGAGAAACTCAACCTTACGATCGGCAATGCCCGATTTGAAATCGGTGATGCGCGGCACCTGAATTTAGCCGCCAACTCAATTGATGCTATTATTACTTCGCCCCCATATTCTTTTGCCATTGACTACGCTGAAAATGACCGGCCGCAATTGGAATACTTGGGCTATAATGTAAACGAATTAAAGGATGAAATGATTGGGCTCAAAGGTAAAACACGAAAAGAAAAACTTGCCAACTACTTTGAGGATATGAATAATGTTTTAGCAGAGATGCTCCGAGTTTTAAAAAAAGACAAATACGCAGTCATTATAATTGGCTCAAACGATATCCAGACCGGTGGAATCCGGCTGGAGACAAAAATTGAAGAAATGGCGATAAACCTTGGCTTTAACCTTGACCAGAAGATAGTAAAACCAATAAAGGGGATACAGAATACGATGAAAGAGGAGTATATATTGTTTTTAAGGAAAGGAGGAAATTAATATGCCGAGACCAAAATCAAAGATAGATGAAATGTCTGATAATGAAAAAAAGAGATTAACTCATCGCCTTTTTGAACTACAGGGCGGAATCTGTTTCCTGTGTGAGGAAAGAATTGATTTAGAGGCTGATAGAGTGGAAATAGACCATATTAAACCATTGGCAGATAATGGACCAGATGAAGAAGGAAATTGGGCACTTATGCATGAGGAATGTAATCGTAAAAAGAAAGCACAGAATCTACAACTTGCGAAAGCTAAGATGAAATTCGATAGAATAAAAGAGAGATATGACGGAGCTGTTACTACTGCCCAAATTCTGGAAGAATTTGGGGGGAGTAAAGAGGAAGTTTTTGCAAAAATTGAAAATAACTTTTGTAAAATCCGTTTTGGAAACAAAGACTACGAATTCCCTATCTTTACTGATCCAAGCAATGATTCCTATAGGTGTTTCTTTGGATTACTTCCTATTGAGATACTTTATCACGATTCAGAGTTAAATCCACGAAAAATTATAGATATAGACAAATTGATAGATGAGTTTTTTAGGAAAAACCCACAGCTCCATGTTGCTTTGTGTAGAATGCATTTTGAAGAAAATGGCGGAAAAAGTAAGGTCCTCCTTTTTGATGGGCAACACAAAACCGCTGCTCAGCTTGTCTTAGGAAGAAAGAAAATATTTTGTAGGGTTTTCATAAATCCTGACAAGGACAATTTAAAAGAGGTTAACCGCAGGGCTCATAAAGAATTAAGGCAAATAGAGTTTTTTAGATCAGTTTTGGATACACTTGGTGAAGATATTTTCAGCGTTAAATTTAAAGAGTATTTAGAAAACCCTGAAACTAAACCCAAATCTGAAAAAGGATTTATAGAGTGGATCGAAGCTGGAAAAAGAGTAGAGATGGAAAAGAATTTGAATCATTATCTAAAAGCAAGAATTAGAGATTTTAAGTCCCCTGAGAACAAATTCTTTAAGTTCGTAGAAATGGAAAAAGCCAGAAGTAGAACATTACCTATATCTTATGACTCAGTAGAAAAAACATTTTTTAGATGGTTTATAGATTCTACACCCTGTGAAATTGATATTTACGAGTGCGAAAACCAGGGCAAACTTTATCCAAGAGACATAGAAGCTAAGAATGTTGTTAGACTTATGAATTTGTTGGCAGAGAAAACACTTGAGAATAAATTTGATAAAGAGATAGGAGCTTTTAAAATTGAGGAGCAAATCAGAAAAGGAAAAAGTATTTCTGATGAGCATTTACAGGCATTCAGATTATATAGGCCAGCAGCTTTTGCTGTTTGGTGCGAATTACTTAAAGAAGCAATAGCAACTTATTTAATTATGAACAGAAAGATTACCAATGATATGAAAACGGAGAGAAAAAAAGGAAAAGGAACAAGAATTTTTTGGGCAGAATTAAACGAAGATGATTGGAATGCTATAAGCAAAATGATAGATAAGATGATAAACCACAAGATCTGGATTGATAGAGGTGAAACAATCTCTAATGCATTTGGGCAAACAAGGCCTGAATTTTTCAAAAGATTTTTAGAAAAAGGGGAAATTGAGGGTAAAAAACTCATTGAACAACCAATAGATATTCAATATTTACTATCTGCTGTAGGGGAATAAAGTGAAAGAGAAAAATTATCCATCATTAAATGACAAATTCAACACCGTTCTTTCTAAAAACACCTTCTACTTCTACAACGAAGAGTTTGAGGAATACTATGAAGGGCATATTTCATCAATAGCCCAGAATATTTTTCTTTTGAAAAACAGGATAGAGAGAGAAGGGTTAAAAGAATCAACATTAGTTGGACATATCACAGAGGTTGAAGATGGCATAGATGCTATTCTTACCATCACTGGGTTTTCAAAAGAAAGTCTGCAAAGGTTGGTAACATTCATCAGAGTGGTAGAGGATAAGACGCTCTACTCATTAGTCAATAAAGACTACTGGCCACAAGAAGATTCTCAAGAAAAAGAAGATTTTCAGGAATGGGGATTGGATAAGATAAAATCACTCATAAAAAGTAATAGAAAATTTGCCGAAGGGATTGTAAATTTATTCTTTAAGGGATCCACCGTTCCAGCAATTAAAAAGGTGTTGCCATTATTTGAGTTTAAGAAACTGGATATAAATAAATATAGTTTTTCAATAGAATCACTTATTGATACCATAATTAGATACAAAACAAAAGGTGCTTACAAGGCATCAAAGGGAAGTAATCCAGAGGTTGTAATCGAGAAAATTTTGGAAAACCACAAACTGACATTTGAAAAAGGAAAGTTTAAGATCCCTGAGGCAGGGAATATTCCAAGGACAATGGATTTTATTATTCCTAACAAAAAATCCCCGAGAATAATCATTGAGTGTTCATATTCAGTAACTACTGCCTCTGGAATGGGAGACAAAGCAAAGACAGAAAAGACCGTTGCAGATTTCTTAAAGAAGAATTATCCAGATGTTATTTTTGTTGGATTTGTGGACGGGATTGGGTGGTATGTAAGAAGAGGAGATTTAAAACGAATGGTTGACGCCTATGACTTCGTTTTTACATTTCACAGGGATGAACTTGAAAAGTTCGAAAAACTTCTGAGGAAGACCTTCTATGGAAAATAAAGAATTTTTTAGTTCCTTAATAAATAAGGTTATTCAAGGCGACTGTCTAAAAATTATGAGCAAAATTCCTGATAATAGTGTTGATGTTACTTTTGCTGACCCACCTTTTAATCTTAAGAAGAAATATAACAGTTATTATGATAAGCAGGAAGTTGAAGAATATCTCGCCTGGTGTAAAGAATGGTTATACGAGATGGTCCGTATTACCAAACCAACCGGCTCTATTTTTGTTCACAATATCCCCAGATGGTTAATCTATTTTGGTTGTTATCTAAATGAAATTGCTATCTTCCGGCACTGGATTGCCTGGGATGCAATGGGCTCACCTCTAGGAAAAACCCTGCTTCCTAATCACTATGGAATTTTATACTATGTGAAATCTGACAAATTCAAATTTTACGATATCAGAATGCTCCATAAGCGCTGCCGGAATTGTAAGTATGTGCTTCAGGATTATGGCGGGAAAAAGGCACAAATGCACCAGTTTGGCCCTCTTGTCTCTGATGTCTGGACCGATATTCACAGGATAAGGCATAAGAAAAGGCGGGATGAGCACCCCTGCCAGTTACCTGTTCATCTTCTGGAAAGGCTGTTGCTTATGAGCAGTGATGCGGGGGATATCGTTCTTGACCCTTTTGTTGGCACCGGTACAACCGCAATCGCCGCCCAAAAATTGGGAAGGAAATTTATAGGAATTGATATTGACCCCAAGTATGTTGAAATTACAAATAAAAAATTAGCCGGGACCGAACCAACCATTATTAACGGATGTTATGTCAGTATTTTTCTTGATAATGTAATTACGATCCGGGATAAGGACTGGCATAAAATTAAAGAGGCGTTCGCCATTCCCGCTAATCCAAAAGAATTAGAAAAAAGAGAAATTTACCTGCTTGATAAAATGGTAAACAAAAAGAACCCCATTGTGGCAGAGAAAACTCAGTGTAACTTATTTTCTTCATTATGCAGGGAAAAATGAAAATTGCCCTCCCTTCAGATAACACCAGATAAAATGCATCGGTGTATTTTGTCCAGCTTGCCTTCGTAATCACCTTTATCCGCAAGCTGTTAAACAATTCAGACTTGACTTTTAAATTAAAACCTGCTCTGCCCATTACCATAAACCCCCAATTTTAAAACAACCCGCTATGATTTTGCGGGCGGCTGGCTGCCGATTTTTTTCTGATTGACAGTTCGGGGAGAGGGGTTAGAATTGAGAAGAGATGATGCCGGTAAAATTATTCTTGCGGACGCACCGCAACGGGAAATTTAACGGTGAATAGAAATACCTTTATTGCGGTAATTGTTGCCGCACTGGTAAGCGGGCTGGGTGTTTACTTCTGGCAACAGGCGCGTTTCCGGCAAACGCTGGCAAGACAAGCCGGTCAGCCATCTCAGGATCCAGGCCGGTCAAAAATCCAGTTTGTTCCTGCAGAGGTGGATTTGCTCAAAATCTATGGCGCAAATTCGGATGCAACCGAACTGGAAGTAAGTTGCTATGTAGCGGTGCCGAAAAATCTTGCTTTATCTGAGAAATTAGCATTGCTCGCCCGGCATTTGTCCGAGTCTAAATTCCGGCAACTGCCGATAAATGTTCTGGAGATTAAAAAGGCCGGCACAAAAAGGGTGGCGGTGGTTGAGTTACGCGAATCACCGCTCGCCGGAGAAGTCTCTTGGTCACGCAATTATTTTCAGGGTTCAACCGGCGGCTGGTTGACCAGCGAAATTTTGATTAAAACCTTTCTGCAAAATGATTATCCCGGCGAATGGGTTGATGGGGTAGAGTTTTATTACCAGGGCAAGCCCCTAACCGGCGAGTATGACCATATCTTTTTGAGCGGAACAATCTGGCGCCAGCCCGGAAATAATTAACTGCGCATTTAAATTTGCAATTGGCACTCTTTGCCGGGCGCCGGTTACTTTCTGCCCCAGAGTAATCTACCTGCACTGTCATAAACCGACCAGACCGCACCGCTATCCGACAGTTGCACCACCAGTTTACTCTTGTTATCCGGGTCAATCAAATTGAGCACCAGCCCCTGTTTTGTTGCCACCAGTGAGCCTTTATTTTCATTCAGGTTGACCAGAATACTATCCTGGGTTGTGTCCTTTAACTGCCGGGCAACGTTGCGGTCCGAAATCGTAACCGTTGCCCGCAACTGCTCATCCCGGTCATAAAACCGGATTAAGACGCTGTCCTCTGTAACCTCAAACTTTCCCTTTAACCCGGACTGAATAGATAGGGTGCGGGTCGTGTCATTATCAACCACCGCTACCGTAACATTGCCGCGAGGACAGCCGGCAAAAAACACCAATCCAATCAACAGTCCACAAAGCCATTTTACACCCATATATTAAAGATAAATCGTGGATAAACCGTTGTCAACCTGAGCAAATTAAGCAGAATATTGACTTTTCGCAATTTTGGGGATAATTAATTCTTAATGAATTTGATTAATTCCGACCCGGAGCCGGTGCGGTTAAGCCCGGGACAACCGTTGACCCCGAAGGAGATTGTCGCTGAGCTTGACCGGTATATCATTGGCCAGGAACAGGCCAAGAAGGTGGTGGCAATCGCCTTGCGCAATCGCTGGCGCCGAAGTCAGATTCCGGACCGGCTGCGCGAAGAAATCCTGCCTAATAATATCATTTTGATTGGTCCAACCGGTGTCGGCAAGACCGAAATCGCCCGGCGCCTTGCCCGGCTGGCTCAGGCACCGTTTGTTAAGGTTGAAGCCTCAAAATTTACCGAGGTGGGCTATGTGGGCCGGGATGTGGACTCAATGATTCGGGACCTGATGGAAATCGGGGTGAATATGGTCAAAGCCGAGAAGGGACAGGAGGTCCAGGCACGGGCTGAACAACTTGCTGAGGAACGACTTTTGAAGCTGTTGTTACCTGGTGAACCGGAAATTGGACCAGATACCCGGGAACGTTTGCGCGCGAAACTGCGCCGTGGTGAACTTAACCAGCGCCTGGTGGAGATTGAAACCACCACCCAGAGTTTACCTCTGCCCGATATCCTCAGTCAGTTTGGCGGTGATGAGATCATCATTCAGTTGCAGGATCTGCTGAGCCCGGCATTACCCCGGCAGACCAAGCGCCGGAAATTGACAGTTGCCGAGGCAAAACGGGTGCTGGTTCAGGAGGAGACCCAGAAATTGATTGATATGGATGAGGTGATTGCCGAGGCAAAACGCCGGGTTGAGCAGTCCGGAATTGTTTTTATTGATGAGATTGATAAAGTGGTAAGCGCCACCCCGTCCAGCTCGGGTCCGGATGTTTCGCGCGAGGGTGTCCAGCGTGACCTCTTGCCCCTGGTGGAAGGCTCAAATGTTTTAACTAAATACGGGCTGGTGCGTACCGACCATATTCTGTTCATCGCCGCCGGTGCCTTTCATAAGGTTAAGCCTTCGGATATGATTCCAGAGCTGCAGGGCCGGTTTCCTATCCGGGTGGAACTTCAACCCTTGACCGCTACCGATTTTGTGCGAATTCTGACCGAGCCGGAAAACGCCCTGATCAAACAGTATACCGCACTGCTGGCGACCGAAGGTGTAAACCTGACCTTCACCCGCGAGGCAATTGTCCGAATTGCCGAGATTGCCTATCAGGTTAATACCGAGACCGAGAATATCGGCGCCCGCCGTCTGCACACGGTGATGACCACCCTGCTTGAGGACATTCTGTTTGCCCTGCCCGACCGTAAGACCGAAAAGGTGAAAATTACCAGCAGTTATGTTGAAAAGAAACTTAAGGATATAGTTGCCAACCGGGATTTAAGTCGGTATATTTTATAATTATGAAAAAAGACCTGACTTCAATTGCCGATTTAAGCAAAACCGAAATCCTGGACCTGCTGAAAGCAGCAGGCGAACTGAAGGCGCAGATTAAGCGCCAGGGAATTATCCCGCTTGCATATGGCCGGATGGGGGTGCTGGTTTTTGAAAAACCGAGCCTGCGCACCCGGGTTACTTTTGAACGGGCACTCCAGCAACTGGGGGCAGCGAGTATCTATCTCAGTCCCGCCGATATCGGGCTGGGCACACGCGAGAGCGTGCCTGATGTCGCCCGCAACCTGTCCCGCTGGGTTGACTGTATAGTTGCCCGGGTTTTTGAGCATGAAAAAATCACCGAACTGGCTCAAAATGCCAGTGTGCCGGTGATTAATGCCTTGAGCGACCGGGAACACCCGTGTCAGATTCTTGCCGACCTTTTGACCATTGCCGATATTCGCGGCTCACTGGCTGGGGTTACCGTTGCCTGGACCGGTGATGGTAATAATGTCTGCCACTCGCTGATGCTTGCTGCCGGAATTCTGGGGTTTAAACTGAATGTCGCCACCCCGAAGGGGTTTGAACCCGCACCCGAAATTACCGAGCAGAGCCGGAAATTGGCAGAGAAAAGCGGCGCCGAAATCAACCTGACCTATGACCCCTGTGCCGCGGTTGCGGATGCCGACTTTGTCTATACTGATGTCTGGGCATCAATGGGACAGGAGAATGAAGCCGAACAGCGCCGGCAGATTTTCCGCCCGTATCAATTAAACCGTCAACTGCTGTCCCGGGCAAAACCCACTGCCCGAGTTTTACACTGTTTGCCCGCACACCGGGGCGAGGAAATTACCGATGAGGTTCTGGACGGGCCGCAATCAGTTGTTCTGGACCAGGCTGAAAACCGGCTTCATATTCAGCGAGCAATCCTTGCCCGTTTATTGAGCGATGCCCGAGCCTGAGATTCTGATTATCGGTGCTGGTCCGGCAGGACTGACCGCAGGAATCTATGCCAGCCGTGCCGGTCATCATACCCTGATTCTGGAAAAGGAGATGCCCGGCGGCCAGATGCTTAAAACTACAATTATTGAAAACTATCCGGGCTTTGCCCAACCGGTTAACGGGTTGGACCTGGTGCAACAGATGGAGGCGCAGGCAAAAAAGTTTGGCTCTCAGATTGAAATCGGCGAGGCAAAAAAACTGCGCCTTTTGGACCAGGGCTTTGAATTGGAAACAACCGGTAATACCTATCATCCCCGGTCAATAATCATCTGCACCGGCGCTTCCCCCCGGCCTCTGGGTTTGGCAAATGAAAAGGAACTGACCGGCCGGGGTATTTCCTATTGCGCCATCTGCGATGGGCCACTTTATCAGGGCAAGGAGGTGGCGGTGGTTGGTGGCGGTGACTCGGCACTCCAGGAGGCAGATTATCTCACCCGTTTTTGTGTACGCGTCCATCTGATTCACCGCCGGGAAGAGTTTCGGGCGGTAAAGGTGCTTCAGGACCGGGTCCGCACCAACCCGAAAATCAACCTCTATCTTGCCCATATCATTACCGGTATTAACGGCACTAACCGCCTTGAGAGTCTGGAGTTGAAAAATCTCAAAACCGGCGCCACCACCACTGTTCCGGTTGCCGGGCTATTTATTTACATCGGTCTTATCCCGGACACTGGCTGGTGTGCTGATATTATTAAAACCGATGAAAACGGGTTTATTATCACCGACGATAAATTGCAGACCACTGTGCCCGGAATCTTTGCCGCGGGTGATGTCCGGCAAAAAGAACTGCGTCAGATTGCCACCGCGGTTGGCGACGGCGCGCTGGCAGCAATGAACGCCCACGACTTCTGCACCCGTCATAAAAACTAATAGAATATTTCGGCTATTTACTTAAATACTCACATCCCTCAGATCTCCAACAATCAGCATTAGCCATTTTGCCTCACCAAAACCGATTCCATAATCAATGACCCGCAAATCTAACATTTTCCTTAAGATTAACACGCCCTATCCAAAACATTGACAAAAGGGGAAAATAGTTTATAATATTACGCAAGGGTGTCATTGATGTGTAATAAAAAGGAGGTCAATATGAAACCCTTAGGCATATTGCTTAACGCACTCTTTATCTCTGTGTTCCCCTGTTGGGGGGGG
>Ga0068707_1004179_pt1 | contig 10014 bp, 10 predicted proteins | sample YNPNPMetaG_FD_66600 | JGI IMG/M metagenome (GOLD analysis project Ga0068707, IMG submission 66600) | Anoxygenic and chlorotrophic microbial mat microbial communities from Yellowstone National Park, USA - YNP NP MetaG | ecosystem: Environmental > Aquatic > Thermal springs > Hot (42-90C) >... | reverse complement strand
TTCTCCGAGTCATTCCAACCGCTCTCCATACCCCAGAAGATATTCGCTATCTGGTCGAATCTCTGAAAACAATTGAGGCCACATTGAGCCTTGGGCAGCTCATGCCCGTCGTATGATAAGGTCAGGGACCTTCGTCCTCGGCTTCGCGCAGCCATTGTTGAAGAGTCTTCTTTTCAGAGACATCGGCTCGTTCTGTCGAAAACGCGTCCTCTGTTGCTTCCTCGGCAGACTGTGAATCCGCTGACAAATGGCTTGTCGCACGGGATTGGTCAAGCTCAATAAGCAGAGAATTCGACCGCCTTTTGTCCTCGGAGCTTCTTGACATCAAATCGCTCAGCATAATAATTTGACTGTCGCCACTCCCCTCCACAGAATCTCCACCCGCAATCTTGGCATCAGGATAAAGAGGAAAAACGATGGCGCCTGCGGGACAAACCCGGGCACACGCTGGACAACCTGGCCGACACTGATTAGGTTGTGCGGTAAATACCCGCCCGTCCTTGTTCAGATCGTACACCCCGAAAAGACAGAAATTGAGACACTCCAGGCAGTTGACGCATGCCTCATCGTCAATCACAGGATACCAACGTGGCCGCACGTCTTCCTGGACTTCCTCTATGACAGGACGACTGTCGACGAGCGGCTGAACGCCTCTCACAAATCTCGCGACCAACGCGGCAATGGTGTTCTGAAGGACTTCGAAGGAACCGTACTCGCGGTAATCAAATGCCCATAAACGCCGCGCCCCGTCTTTTTCGGATTGCTCCGCCTGATCCGTCGTTTGGCGTACCAATCGGAACCGCAATCCATTGGCACGCAGCACAAGTTGAGCGGCCCTTGGATATAGCGGAGCAAGCAAGATCATGTCCGTAACCACTTGCCGCAGATATCCAAAGACAGGACCTTGGGGCGCCACATCGTAAAGATGCGGGACGATCAGAACAGGCAGACCACCGACTGCCTGAACGATTTGGGCCACCATATGCCGGAAGGCAGGCTCCGCATGAGGATCCCTGGGGCGCGAAAAAACCAGCGTGATGGCCGAAGCTGTTACCACAATTACACCCTATTCACCAAAACAAAAGACCTACCGAACAGTATAGCAAATTCCCGAGAAACGTCGATCTCGAATGCCCCTGCGTCCTCAGGCACAGCAAATGCATCTCTGCATTTTGCCAGGTCGCCGCTCGTTCAGACTAGCCACACTGCGACCGAATCGTTTCCGGCGCCTTAAGCAGGAAATTTGCGTAGACACTGATAACGGCCAACTGGAGAAATCAATAGAATTCGCTTTACGCGTTATGGCGCGAATACCAGAGTAAGACTGCGAAAAGAACCGCGAATCCTAAACCAATCCACGGCAAACTTTGACCGATCACCGAAGAATGGAACGGCGTCGTCAACACAAGGTATTGTTTCGCCGCGACATCCACCGGATAGACGTGGTGGACATAACGTATCCCTTTTCGCTGCTCGGAAACGTCTTGCGGATGAGTGGGCCCCTGGGCCAAGAGTTTACTCAAACGCGGCCACGGGATCGGCCAGTGCGACGCCTGCTCTTCCTCAGAACTGTCATAAGGCAGGGCGAGAATAATCGCGTCCTGCCCAGGGACCCCTTGTGCCAAGAACACTTGCACCGACTCAATGGGCAGCCGGCTTTCTAGAATGCCCAAAAGTTCTGGGCGAAGGCCCTCAGGAGTTTCTTTCAATTGGTTAGCCGTCTCAGCAATGATTTCGTTCGGTAGCGGGACGGAATGGAAATCCGAGAGCAACGCCCACGTCGAGAGCACGATCAATACGACCACCAGTATCCAGCCGCAAGCACGCATGGCAACTCCCTTTTTGTGTCAGTGTCTTTAAGATGGACGGCACCAGTGGGCAGGGCTTTTCAGCCAATGAATGACACCTATTTCTGCCTACCCCGCCGACTGGGTAAGCAAACGAACAGTCCGGAAACGGCGAGAAAGATCAATGACGCCCCCACGAGATCCGCCCAAAGCCAGCTGTACGGTTTACCGAAAATCTCGCCAGTGTGCATGGCCTTGACCCATTTCTTCAGCGGCGAGGCCGGCGGAGCAGAAGGAGGCTTTCTAGACCCCGCGAGGTTATTCCTTTCATCCACTGGGCGAATCAACTCTTGTTCAGCCGACGTGCTTGGATCGACCCCTTTGACAATAATGACCCATCCTTGCCCGACATGGAATCGAATATCCACGTGTTTCAACCGGAAACCTTCTCCGCGCTCAGCTGCTTCCTGGAGTGCCGCCGCTAAGGCCCGGGCTGCTGCCTCCGGCGACAGCGGCTGTGTTGGCAGAGTGTCTGGCCGACGGACTTCGTAGAGTCCGGGGTGAATCAGAAGGATGCCCGTCAGGCTCATCACCACACAGGGGAGCAACACGGCCAACCCCACCCACCGGTGCCATTTCCGCAAAAGCGGCGATAATCGGCAGACAAATCGACTCGTTCCCGGATTCATTCTGTGGCCTGCTTGAAGTGCCTCCTGATGTTGTTCATCGCAATGTGTCACGTGCTTCCCCTGTCAATCGTCTTCTTTGGATGCCGGATTCTTCCCCCGCAGAATTTCCCATTCCGCTTTGCTCCCCACGGAGACGACGTGGCCATCCACAAACAGCACGTTCATGCGGCCTGTGTGGAACGGTTGCACCGTGAAGACACCCTTGGCGGGAAAGAACTTGATCTCGCCTGCCTTCCACGGTTCGAAGAGGTCGTGGGCAAGCTGGATTTGGTGGGATTGCACTTGATCTTCCGGTTTCAGCTCTTTGCCCTCGGCGGCCTTTTTGGCATCGTAGCCTTGAATGTGGTCGTCCAGTCGTCGCACGAAGAGCGGCTTGGCTGCCTTTTTCTTCTGTTTCCAGGTTCCGGTCTCGGCGTCGTATTCCAGGACCGTTCGTTCGGGCAAATAGGCCTGACTGAAGGCCCGTCCCTCAAGCTTGTAACTCGATCCGAGTGCAGTGAAGAACCGCGTGGAATCTTCCACACTGCCGACATCGCCAGGACACGCGAACACCGCCCGGTTGTTCTCGCAGAACGGGAGCAAAGCTTCCACTGCCGACTGGCGGGGATCGGTCAAATCGCCTTCACCCACGTGAAAAGGCATAATCCCGCTATGAAGATTCGCGTAATGATGCACGGCAATACCAATCTGTCGAAGGTGGCTGGAGCATTCGGCGCTTCTGGCGGCTTCCCGTGCCATTTGGACCGCCGGGAGCAGCAAGCCCACTAGCATCGCCACGATCGCGAGCACCACCAATAATTCCACCAGTGTAAACGCCGTTGCTTTGAAACACCTTTTCGTCTGCCTGCGAGACATTTGATACTCCTTTCATTGATGGGTTACGGAACGTTTACGTCTTGTTTGTAGGCAGATCTCTTGACTTGGCGCCATTTGCTTTTGGAGGGACCCGCTTGTCGCGTCCCGTTTTCGGAGGGACGCGCTTGTCGCGTCCGCTTCTCGGAGGGACCCGCTCGTCGGGTCCGCGAAATAACCTTCGGCGATCCATTCCGCTTCGGCAGGCGTGACAGGCACGCCCCTCCAAGCGGGCGTGACAAGCGTCCCGCGTCATTTTGCTCGCCGCCTGACCCGCAAACTTGATGCGCACATGTCACCGGGCGATCGGCTTTAATGCTATTGAGACGCAATATCAACTATAACTCTCACCCTTAACGATTGGCTGCCAGAGTGTCAAGGACGCTTCTTTTGTTCGGGGTTCGAGCAGACAACGACGTAGGCATTCGCAATCACCATGCCAACCCGAGGGGCGCTATCAGCAAATCCCATTGAAGAGGAAACCTGCATCAAAACCCCATTTTGAGCGGCAAGAGTTGTGTTCCGGTGAGATTGGGAATGCCCGCGGACACAGGCCCATGTCGCGCAGCGCAGCAGGGATATCGCGCCCGTGGAAGACTAACTTAGAAGCCATTCAGCGAGTGCGACACCCGCGTTGACGGTCCGCAGCAAAGGCTTTAAGATAAAGTCTTTTACGGCGTCTGAACGGCATGAACTGCGCCCTGCCAGGAGGCATGGAGAGGGAATTGCATTAACAATCGACGAGCAAAAAACACAAAATTACTTAACTGAAATATTCATCAAAAATCTGTGTCGTGAGGAACCTCAATGGCTGTCCCAAAAAGAAGACAGAGTAATGCCAAGACTGGCGCGCGACGCGCTCACGATTACCTGGTCGTACCCCCCCCAAGCTACTGTCCGAACTGCAACGAGGCGGTAGCTACCCATGCGATGTGCCCAAAATGCGGTTATTACATGGGCCGAATCATGACGGACTTTGAAGATCTTGACCGCCAGAAGAAGCAACGTCAGGCAAAACGCAAGAGAACATAGGCGAGGCAACCTTGGGACGCATTGCTTTTCTCTTTCCTGGTCAAGGGGCCCAGGTGGTCGGGATGGGACGTCGTCTTTACGATTCCCTCCCCTCGGCTAGGGCTTTGTATGAACGGGCAAGTCAAATTGTGGGTTACGACCTAGCGCGGGTCTGTTTTGAAGGTCCCGCCGAGGATCTCGACTCCACAGTGGTCAGCCAGCCGGCCATTTTTGTGACAAGCATGGCCGCCCTCGAGTCCATCCGCACCGAGGCCCCCGATGTCGTCCTTTCTTGCGAGGCAACGGCCGGGTTGAGCCTTGGCGAATACACAGCGTTGGTTTTTGCCGGGGTCCTCGAGTTTGAGGATGGCGTTTGGCTGGTGCAAAAGCGTGGGGAGGCAATGCAAGATGCCTCGGATGCAACCCCCGGTGGAATGGTCAGCATCCTCGGTCTGGAAAGGTCCCAGGTCGAGTTGATCTGCGATCAGGCACGGGGAGATGAGATCCTGGAGATCGCCAATCTGCTCTGTCCGGGAAATATCGTCATTTCGGGGGCCTTGCGGGCATGTGAGCGGGCGGCGGAAATAGCCAGGCAAATCGGGGCTATGAAGGTGGTCCCCTTGGCGGTGGCCGGGGCATTTCATACGCCGATCATGCGCCCGGCGGACGAGCGATTGGCCGCCGCCCTGGAAAAGGTTTCTTTGCGGATACCGCGAATTCCCGTTGTATCCAATGTCGATGCACGCCCTCACAGCGATCCAGAGGAAATCAGGAGGCTGCTGATTCGTCAGGTGATCGAGCCAGTCCGCTGGGAAGACTCGATGCGTTACCTGATCAACGAAGGATTCGATAACTTCTATGAGGTGGGACCGGGAAGGGTCCTGCGAGGCTTATTGCGAAGGATCGAACGGGGCGTGACGTGTCAGAACATCGAGGTGTAACCTCGGACACTCGGGAAGCGCGGACACCGTGTGCGGCAAAATGGAAAGCCGCCAGATGGGCTGTGCGGGGAACGACTCCCAAGAATACAATCTCAATCAGGTCGGGGGAAAACAATGGACGGAAATGTTCCACGAATTCAGGTTGACTTGAGCGGAAAAGTCGCCTGCGTCACGGGGGGAGGACGAGGCATTGGACGCGCGATCGCTTTGACACTGGGGCAGGCTGGGGCCTCGGTTGCATGCGTCGATGTCAACGGTCCCGCGGCAGAAGCGGTGGCCGAAGAAATCCGTGCCCTTGGTAAGGCACAGGCCATCGGCTTGGCATGCGACGTAACCAACAGCGAACAGGTATCTCAAACCGTTGAGTCGGCGGTTGAGAAACTGGGCGGTTTGCATATTCTGGTAAATAATGCGGGGATTACACGCGATGGCCTGCTTCTGAGGATGAAGGATGATCAGTGGGATGCCGTTATTAATGTCAACCTTCGGGGAACTTTTTTATTCACACGGGCGGCAGCCAAGTATCTCATTCGTGCCGGCGGGGCGAGGATCATCAATATTGCCAGCATCTCTGGATTGATGGGCAATCCAGGGCAGGCAAATTATTCGGCATCGAAGGCAGGGGTAATTGGGCTAACCAGGACGGTTGCAAAGGAGTTAGCGTCGCGGCAAGTTACGGTGAACGCAGTGGCGCCAGGCTTCATTGCCACAGAGATGGCTCAAGCCCTCGGGGAAGCCACGCTGGAGGAAATCAAGAAAAGGACCCCATTGGGGCGTTTGGGCGATCCGCAGGACGTAGCTGACCTCGTGCTGTTTTTGGCGAGTGATGCGGCTTCTTTCATCACGGGAACGGTCATCCGGGTTGATGGCGGACTGGCGGAGTGAGATTTGCTTCCGACCGGTCGATGGTCCGTTGGAAAGCTCCCCGTTTCGCCAGGATCGTCGTCTCTCGGTATGGACACTTGCCCAAAAACCATGTAACGTAATAAAGTTGCGACCTAAGTCAATGGGGTGGGTTAGTCCTAAAAAGACAAGCGCATGTTTTGCGGGAGGCTTCGCGTTGAAGTCAAGGAGTCTCGGTCTTAACACAAGGTAGGAGCGGTTTTCGACTCCGGCAATTGGTAAAGAAGAAAAAGGAGGATGACTGTCGTGGCATCGATTGAAGAACGTGTCATCAACATCGTTGCAGAGAGTCTGGCAGCGGAGAAGGATAAAATTACGCGAGAGTCTCATTTTGTAAACGATTTGGGCGCTGATTCGCTCGATCTCGCGGAGCTGATCATGGCCCTTGAGGATGAGTTCGACATCTCCATTCCCGAAGAGGTCACCTCGGAGATTCAAACGGTCGGGCAGGCCATTGATCACATCAAGGCCGCAGTTGAAGGCGAAGGCAGCACAGCAACCTCGGATGAGCACGCATGAAGCGACGCGTCGTTATTACGGGAATGGGTGTGGTCACACCGCTAAGTTGCCAGGTGGAAGACCTCTGGGAGCGTCTTTGCCGGGGCGAAAGTGGCATCCATTTGATTGAAGGATTTGATACCTCCATCTTTCGCGTGAAATTTGGAGGCGAAATCCGCAATTGGAATCCCACCGGTTATATCGACGCCAAAGAGGCCAAGCGTATCGACCGGTTTGCTCAGTACGCCGTGGTGGCCGCTACCGATGCCGTTCGACAAGCTGGTTTGGATTTCGATCGCGAGGACCCGTACCGCTGTGCTTCGATTATTGGTTCCGGGGTCGGTGGTCTCGGCGAGATCGAAATGCAGCATCGGCGACTTCTGGAAAAAGGTCCGGACCGGGTTTCGGCATTCACGATCCCAAAAATGATGCTGAATGCCGCAAGCGGTTGCGTTTCCATTCAGTTCGGCATCAAAGGGCCGAGTTATGGCGTCGTCACTGCCTGTGCCAGTGCGTCGAGTGCCGTCGTGGAGGCAGCTAAGGAAATCCAGTTCGGCGAGATCGACGTTGCCATCACTGGTGGTACAGAAGCGGCTGTAACGCCTTTGGGTATCGCCGGCTTTACGGCTATGAGTGCCCTTTCCGAACGCAACGACGCTCCAGAGAAGGCCAGCCGACCGTTTGATCGCGATCGCGATGGGTTCGTTCTGAGCGAAGGCGCAGGTATCGTGGTCCTGGAAGACCTTGAACATGCAAAGCGGCGCGGGGCGACGATCTTGGGTGAGTTGCTGGGATATGGGGCAAGTTCCGATGCCGGTCACATTACCCAACCCGATGAGAATGGAATCGGGGCTGCGCGCGCCATGGCCGACGCCCTCCGGAATGCTGGGCTAAACCCAGAGGATATCGGCTATATCAATGCCCACGGCACGAGCACGCCGCTTGGCGATCGTGCCGAGACCGTGGCAATCAAGAACGTGTTCGGTCTGTACGCGAAGAGCGTCAGCGTGTCGAGCACCAAGAGTCAGCTCGGCCACCTGTTGGGTGCGAGCGGTGGTGTCGAACTGATCATTTCCCTTTTGGCCGTCAAGAAAGGTGTGATCCCTCCCACCATCAATTACGAGACGCCAGATCCCGAGTGCGATCTGGATTACACCCCCAATGTCCCGCGAGAGCGGCGCATCAAAGCTGCCATGTCCAATAGCTTTGGCTTTGGGGGCCACAATGTTTCGCTGATTGTCGCGGATTACCAGGGCTAGGTCAGCCCGCTTTCATCCCTTTCTGCCAAAAACAAGGAAACCCGGTCCAAATCTGATCGAAACGGACCGGGTTTTGGTGTTTTTCTCCCGTGGTTGATCGGAAGACAATCTCGATCGACACCCGCGAGACCGACTACTTTCGGGCCTCATTGGGAGGATTAACAACGGCCTGGATATCTTCGAGACCTCGTCCCAGCTTCTTTCGGCCCGCACCTCCGACCTGAGGCGAAACTGCCAATCGCTTCCATTGCCCGGCATCGGGTGTTGCCCGCAAATACTCACCAATACGCTGGCGGTAATCACCACCATCAGGCGACGTTCCCAAACTATCCACGGCGTCGGCAACACCCAGCAATACGGCTTGTCGAACGCCCTCGCGAATCCACGTGAAGAAGTTCATGCGATCCTCCTGAAATCCTTCTTAAAACGGACTCTGCCCACCGACGTCATTGACTCAAAGAGAAATGAGATTACCAGCTGTCCGCGATTTAGGCCAGAGCGATTTTCCGTTAACCCGCTATTCGGGGTGGAATGAAACCACATAGCAAAGGTATCGCCTGCGGACCTGACAAGCAGGTCCCTCCGAGAGTCGAAGCGGGTTCCTCCAGGTGTCGGAGGGGCACGCTCGTCGTGCCCGCTGAAGCGGGATCGATCATCAAGTGTTGCGCTGCGGACGCGACAAGCGCGTCCCTCCGAAAGCCGAATCGGAGGGGCGTGCTTGTCACGCCCGCGGAGTCGCAATGGATAATCCAACGGGGTGTGCCGGACGCGACAAGCGCGTCCCTCCGAAGGGTGGACTCGGAGGGGCACGCCTGTCGTGCCCGATGAGCTCTATTTGTCATCCTCGAGTTTCTGGAGGGCCTCTATCAGTTTCTCGCGGGTACGGGGATCGCTCGTGAGCTGAAGGGCGGCTTCAAAGTCAGCTTTGGCCTTGGCTCTCTCGCCGAGCGATAGATACGCCTGGCCGCGGGAGGAGTAAGCTTCACCGGCTGCCCAAAATGGCCACTTGGTAAAGTCTTCGCTGCCAAAACGGTCGATGACTTCCTGCCCCTTGCGCTGGGCGAGCAAATTGGCCATTATGGCGTTTTTCCGCTCGGCTTCGATTGGAATTCGCGCCGTCAATTCTTCGGCGCGGGTGTAGTCCTTCAAAGAGCGAGCCGCAGTGGCAGCGAGTTTCAGCGCATGCGAGCGCTGAAGATCGGTCAATTCTCCATGCGATCCTTCGGCCAGGGCTACCAGTGTCTTCATGGCCTCGGCGGGCGATAACTCTGATGCCCTGCGAACTGTCGTCAGATAATTCGTGACCGTTGTGTCAGCCTCGAATGTGTGCGATCGTCCGGCATACAGGTGCGCGAAGCTTAAAGGATGGTGAAAACCACTCGTTCCCGTCGGCGAAAAGGCCGAATGTTCCACTCCGTTATCTCTCACACGTTGCCGGCAAATGTTAACGTGCCACGGCAGGCTCTCCGTCGGCTGGCGACCGACCACCAGATGGAATGGGTCATTTTCGTCGTCGGTAACCGGAATACGGATTTCCACCGTCCATTGGTCATCGGCAACTTGCGTGGCGACTTCGGCCTTGGAATCCCAACTCAGGGCCGAATCCTTGCTCATCCCCCGGTCGAGGTCAGCCACGGCCCCGACCGGGTTGACGGCAATCTGATAATAGGAATGCATGTTTGTTTCCAGGAGGATTTCGACGACATCGCCATACCAGATGGCGGGATCGTCGTGCTTCTCGGCGGTAACATTCGGCTTTTCGCCGGGCACTTCCTGGCAACGGATGGCGAAGTATAGGTTGTTCTCATACCACCCTGCCATCACGGTCGTGCCCAAAGCGGGCGGGCGACCAGTTTGCAACTCACGAAGTCGGCCCACAGAGCCGGGGTTGATGGTCTTCCAAAAAGGCTCATCGAGGCAGCCATCGACAACAATGTCTTTCGCTTCGCCCACTAAGCGCAACTTCGGCACCACGCCCCGTTTTTGTCCCAGAAGCCTCGATTTTGTCCTCAAGCCATCGAGGAACTTATCGAGCAGCGCCAGACGGCGGGCCTCAATGCTCGACGGATCAAGT
>Ga0068707_1004178_pt1 | contig 10014 bp, 19 predicted proteins | sample YNPNPMetaG_FD_66600 | JGI IMG/M metagenome (GOLD analysis project Ga0068707, IMG submission 66600) | Anoxygenic and chlorotrophic microbial mat microbial communities from Yellowstone National Park, USA - YNP NP MetaG | ecosystem: Environmental > Aquatic > Thermal springs > Hot (42-90C) >... | reverse complement strand
AAGAGCGCTTGGAGCTGACGTCCGCCGGCTTGAACAAAGCGTATCACATGAGCTGTGCGGCGGTTGCCTTGAGATACATGCTAAGGAGGAGCGATGACTACTAAGCGGTAAGCACGCACAGCGCCGGCGGCGGTGTTCCGGAACCGGCGGAACACCGCCAAAACTCCTGCGAAAAATAGGCCAAAAGACCTATTAGAGGTATTGACAATCTCGACGGATGTGTGGTATAATCATAATAGAACAGAGCGGCGGAAGCCGCGGAGTCAAGGAGTCAAAGGAGCGCAAAGATGGCAACGTTCAAGGCAAGAAAGGCGAAGCATCCGCAGGTCGGTATGGCCTGCGACATCTGCGGAATCTACCTGCCGAGTCGGCACTACCGCGTAATCGACTCCGGCGGTATGACGACGTTGTGCGGCGCATGCGCCGCTGAGCTGAAGAGCCTGATTACTGACGAGCCGCAAGACCGCGCGGTGTGCACGGTCTGCGGTTATCATGTTCGGAAGGGCGACCTGATCGCCAGCGGTCGCCGCTTCTACCATGCAACCTGCTTCGCTGGCCAGGTCCGGTACCGCGCGTAATGTTGTGTTCAGCGCCGGCCTGGACAACCAGGCCGGCGCAGGTCAAGGAGCAAGACAATGAAAGAGATGGAGTTGTACGCAGATGCGATTGCCCGCCATGTGGCGGGATGCACGGAGTGCGTTAATGCACTCGTCGCCGGCACTTGCCGGTTATACACAACTGATGGCCGGTGCATCACGCCGGACAAAGTGGCGCGTGAACCGATTCAGGCACTGTTGCTGATTGCGCCGCGGTCGGACTGGTGGCAGGACTGCTATCCTGCCGACTGGCCGGCGGCGGCGGCGGCTTGGGTGTGGCTCGCGGCGGATCGCGAGCTGTTGGTCGAGTTCAAGAGGTACTAAGGTGTCAGCCGTCGAGTACGGATATAGAGCACTTAAAGCAAAGCCGGGCCGTTCGGCCCCGTGCGAGCTGTGCGGCAACGCTGAGTATAAGTCGGTTGTGCACCGCGTTGACGGTAGACGCGCCGCCGTGGTGACGCGTTCTACAAAGCGCACAACCATTGAACAATACTTCGCTGACGCCGCAGGTCATCCGGAGTTGACCGGCCTGCGGGTCTGTCCGTCGTGCTATCTTGTGATTACCGGTCCGGCAAACGATGCGCCGGATGCGGTCGCCAAGCTTGAAGCGCTCTTGGCGGAAGTCAAAAAGCCGCAAAAATAGGTCTTAAGACCTAGTCTAGACCTATTGACTCGCGCCAAGATTGTGGTATAATCCAAGTAGAAAAACGAAGGCGCCGGCGGCGCGGAAACAGCCGACAAAAAGACCGAAAAGAGCCGCCGAAGCTATTGACAAAGTTTGAAGGCTGTGGTACAATACACAGCGAAAGGAACCGAGCAAGGAGGAAAGCAATGACAGTGCAGAAGGTAGAAGTGCGCAAGCGGTGCGGACACCGCGAGGTCGTTGAATACACAGGCTGGGGCAATCCACTTCGGAACGAGCGCTGGCTGGAGCGCCAGCATAATCAAGACTGCGCCGCATGCCGCAGGGCCGCGGCAGAGAAGTTCGACGCCGCACATGGACTGCCAGAACTCGTAGGCAGTCCGAAGCAGATCGCCTGGGCATCCTCTATCCGCCAGAGTGCGCTCCGCACTCTACCGGATGACAAGAAGCACCTCGTGAACAAGCACACGAAGGCGGCGTGGTGGATCGATCATCGGTTCGGCCCGACTGCCATGCCGCGCACCGGTGCGCAGTGGCTGGAGGTGCTGGAGGACTGAAGCAAACATCATCCGGCTTGTCCTGCCGACCGACAGGACAAGCCGGACTGTGATGAAGGAACAGCATGATGACGAAGCAGTCAAAAGCGGCAGAGACTAAGCAAGGAGGAGCAAAAGCAATGAAAATGGTAAAGGTGCTAAGCGATTGGTGTTTTCCGGTCTGGTGGCCCCGCAAGTGCGAGGAGCAACTGGCTGAATGGCGCCGGCTGTGCCGCCGGTTCCGCCTGAAGCCGGAGCGGAACATCAAGCTTGAGTACAGGTCCCACGATGGTGCGTATGAGTGGGACATCTTCGTCAGCAAGCGCCTTTACGACAAGTGCGAGGCGCTGGACAACTAAGCAACGTCATCAATCCGGCTTGTCCTGTCGATTGGCAGGACAAGCCGGACCGTAAGCGAAAGGAAAGACAAATGATAACAAAGCATCCGGAGGCGACAGTAGAGCGGTGGCATCCTGAAAAAGGCTTTGGCTTCGTCCGCCTGCCAGACGGCAAGACCGCGTTTTGTCACAAAACGGCGGTCTGGTACGGCGGCGGTTACGGAGCCGCTGAGCTGTACGCCGCCATTTCGAACCTTAAGGCCGGTGACAAACTGGCTGAAACATGGACAGTGAAAACGTCACGCGGACTGCAGGTAGTCCGCTTCTACTTCAGCTACACGCTTAAGGCGTGGGAGTCCTACAAGCTTGAACGGCCTGCAGAAGGCCGCTGGCCGATCTTCCGCTTCTACCCGGGCATAATGGCCCGGAAAGGCTTGGCTGGCGCGATCGGTCCGGAGCCGGACCGCTTCGCCGAGTTGAAGCCTTTGATCTTCTATGACTATTCAAACACGCCGCCAATCGAGTGGTGGATATTGCCGGACGACCTGCCGGCAGACCTGCACAATGTGTTTCTCAAGGAAGGCCCTCGCGGCCTGAACAAATATGCGTAAGGAGGCGCGAAAAGTGAACGTGTATCCGATCTTCACCATTAGGAGCGGCAGAGTGACTGAAGGCACTGAAGTCGGACGGTTCAACGTCCGGAGCGCCAACGTCACCATTCCTGCCGTTATCGTCGGAGAGGCCGGGCGCGGTCGCGAGCTCGGCATTGTACCAATTCAACTACCGCCTGCGCTCTATCAAGAGTGGCAGGAAAGCAGTAGCGTTGTGATTATCAAAGCCGCGGCAGTTGGTCAAACCAGGACCGGTCGGCCAAAGCTGATTGCGGCTGATGAACCGACGGACACAAGCAAGATCATTGCTGTGTTCAGGACGTACATCGGCTTCAGAGGCAGTAACAGCCACACAGGCGACCGGACTGCCGACGGCCAGTATCTACCATTTCCTGGCGAACTGCTTGCATCCGGCACAATTGCGCAAGGCACCGCGGGTCGGATGGGCCGCGGCGGCCAGCTTGTTGCCGTGATGCCGCAGGACGTCATTTTCCGCACTGGCTACTCCGGGCGCTTGTATGGCGCACCGAGCGAACACTTCTATGTGTGGACCGGCACAGAAGTGTTGTCGGTTACAGCCGAAGAGCGCGAGCTGGCGGAACTCTTCTAAAGGAGGTGCACAATGCGAGAAGTAACGGATGCCGTAAGAGCGGCGCGAACACACTTGCTTGCCGCGATTCAACGAGTACAGACGTACACATGGCTACAAACCTACACGAAAAAGCGTCTGTACGCGCTGATAGAGCAAAACGAAGATGCGTACTTCATCTACGACGCGCTCAAGCCGCTTGAGAAGCGGCGCGGCGGCTGGTGGTACAGCACAAAGGCCGACTTACTGATAAAGGAAGTCGGCACACGCAACGGTGTCTATCCACGCTTTATTGTCAAGAGTCCTCGCGCGACGGAAGGCGAGGAGCTGGTCATCTGGTGCGACTAGGAGGTGCAAAATGAAGATCGTCAACATGACGCCGCATGAAGTAACGATTATCATAGGCACACAGAAAGTGTGCATACCGCCGTCCGGCGCAACAGCGCGGTGCGCGGTGACAGGCAAGCTAGTCGGCACGATCAACATTGCCGATGTTGAAGTGCCGTTGTCTGAAGTTCAGTACGGCGACCTGGAAGGTCTGCCGGAGCCTGAAGAAGGCACGTTGTACCTGGTGTCGAACATCGTCCTGGACGCCGCAAAGCGGAGCGGTCGCACGGATGTTGTTGCGCCTGATACGGCACACGCCATCCGTGACGCCGGCGGCAAGATTGTCGGCGTGCCAGGATTGGTGCGGTGAATAGACAAGCGAAGGGACCGCAGTGCGGTCCCTTCGCACCTTCACACTCAAAAACAAGGAGGCGTACAATGAAAGTAGAGAGAATCGCGGACCGACTGCGCGACACATTCATTGCCAGCGGAGAGACCGAGAATGCAGATGTGCTCAAGCAGTATGCGCAGTGGGCATCAACCGCGGCACGCCGCGGTGACTATGCAGGCGAAGCACATCAGCGCATCCGCGTGGCGATCCTAACTGCCGTCAGCGATGCTGGCGACTCCGTCGAGGAACAGGTTGCCGCATTTGCACATGCGGCGCTGTTGTTGAATTCGCTCCTGGAAGAGTTCCTAGTGCGCCGCCGAACAATCACGGACGCACTACAGACTGAACGAACGCTGGCTAAGGAGCCGCAGACCGTATCGCAGTATGTAGCGCGGCTCCAGCGCATCGCTCAAGCCGAAGACGAGGAACAGCGGTACACGCCGGCGTTGTCCGCGCTGGACGCGGCGCTGGAGGTCGTCAATAACATTATCTACGACTTCCTAGGCCGACGCGACACACCGGACCTTGACGCCGGCGATGTCGTTGTTAGAATAGAACACGGACGTGCTGTGTTCATGTTCCGGAAAAGCGGACAACAGGTCCGTCTGCCGAAGCGAACTGCATAGGAGGCGCAGATGAAAGCGTTGACAGTCATTCTGTTGGCACTCGCGGCGGCACTGCCGGCATCAGCGTCGCCGCAGAAGCCGAACTGGTCGCTGATCTTTCAAGCCGGACACCGCGTCGCCCGCCAGTATGCCACAGCCGCGTACTGGAGCTGGCGGTGGTGGCTCCGCAATCCTTGTCCGGAAGCATGGCGGTGGTATCAAGCTGAACTGCAAGTTGCCCGCCGCGCATGCGAGTTCGAGAAGACACCGGCGGCGGTTGTTGCCGCCATTGATGACGCGCTCGAAGGAGGTCAGAAGTGACTGACCAAGAGCGCGAGTTCGAGCAGTGGCGCCCGCTGATTCGGTACTGGCTTCGGCGGTGCCGAGTCAGCAATGATGAAGACGCGGCACAAATTGCCGCAATCGCACTGTGGCAGGCGATACAAACATACAATCCTCGTATCGCCGCGCGGCAAACGCACTACAGTGCACGTATCAGATATGCGCTGGCGGAGTACATCCGCACTACGCGCAAGTCGCGCATGAAGAAGCCGCCTGTATTCTACCACTTCGACTTCACCGAAGCCGATGGTGAAGACAACATGGCGGTGATACTGAATGAACCGCACGTCGACTCGTTCGAAGACACTGTCTGCGAAAAGGTCGACGCACAGCGCATGCTTGAAGCACTGCCGCCGCGGCTTCGACAGGCTGTTTGGCTCTACGCTGAGCACGGAACTCTCAAAGCCGCCGGCACACTCTTGAATGTGTCGGAGTCGCGGGTCTATCAGCTAGTCAAAGAAGCCCGCAGGATTGCACGCGGAATGACGAGCGGTTAACCGCAAGCGGGCAAGATAGAGGAAGGCCGGTTGAGTAATCAACCGGCCTTCGCTGTTGGAGCAAGGAGGCGCAAATGCACACGTCAGCCGTGCGGGGGACTTTCACGGCTTTGGCTTGTTGCACCACTAGCATTATCGGCACAACCGTGCTTTTCCTGTAGGGCGGAAAACTGCCGGCGTTTTAATTGCCGTTAGGCAGTGGACTGACAACGTCCCCAACATGTTAACGCCGGCAGTTTTCCGCCGTCCGTCACCGCGGCAAGCGCAGGCCCCAGTGTATATGATCGGCATGGTCGCGCGGATCGGTTGCCGGCGTAATCAGCTCGATCTCTTCGCCGAACGATACAGCTTCAATCGCGCCGCGGAGCAGATTCCAGAATGCCTCCGCATGCGGATTGTTCCAGTCGCGCCGAACGTTCAACGTCCAGCGGTCGTGCACAACAAAGCCGGCTAAGTCGATTGCACGTCCGTAGGCGTGCAAACTCAAGTTCCGCCCGCGCCGCGTCTTGCGATGACTGTACAGCCCCTGCGTGTGCAGTTCCGACAAGCCGGCCTTAGTGCGCAGTATGCCGATCAGCTTCACGAGCCGGTTCAGGAACACGCGTTCGCCGTAGAGCGAGCGCAGTTCCACCGGCTTGCCGCCGCCAACATACACAATCCGGACGCCGACAACAGGGCACGGTATTTTTATCATTTCGCGTATCATCATCTAGAAAGCGTCCTCGCCGCGCAGTTCCCACTTCTTAATTGCCGCTTTGACGACGCCGGCAACAGCAACAATCAGCGGTGTGTACGTCCCCGCTGGAAGCTTGGCAATTGTCGTATCAATGAATGCCAACACGCCGGCGGATATGGCGACAACAACCGCCGTCTTGAAGCCGCTCTTTACGGCTCTAAGCCACATTAGTATCACCTCCTGACAGTGCCGTCTTATCTTACCGCATCAGCGGAATAAGCGCAACAGCCATGCCGTTAAAGACGGCCAGCGCCAATGCCGTGATTAATCCTAAAAGCACAATGCTGTTCCGCATCGTTGCACTCCGTTACACCACTCGCAACAGCCGCAGGATGATGTTCAGCACCGTAAAGACAAGCGGCGCGATGACCGCGAGCGCCTTCAGCGCACCTTCTAGCTGTGCCAGTCGGCGCTCGGTTTCATCCAGCCTGCGCCGGATGTCGCGGACATCATCAATCAGCAGTTGAATCCGATTGTTGTCGGTCATGCGTGCTGATCTCCACTGCGGCTTCAGTCGCCGACACCGCGCGGATGTCGGCAGGACTGTCACAGATGCTTGCCGTCAGCGCATCAAGCTGTTCGATGAGTTTCCGCTCTTCCGCACCTAAGTACGCGATGAACTCGCGGACCGCTTGAAGCTGTGCGGCTTTCATGATAAGCGCATTTGCCAGCCTGCCTTTCACAGTCTTTGTTTTTGTCACCGTTCTACCTCCTGTTTCAGATCGCATGCGGCTTCCTCAAGTATCCATGCCGCCTTAATGATATCATCGCATGCCGCCAGCGCCCAACTGATTGTGTCGCGCACGCCGTCTGCTTCCGGTGCATCAAGTGCGCGGTCAGCATACTCGGCGGCATCGTCAACGTACCGCCTCGCGACGCGGGCAGTTTTGGCGAACCGTGCCGCGACTCCGCGGATAAGATATGTTCGCTTGCGGTCATCCCGCGGCAAGTACTTATATGCTGATGCTTTCATGGTCGCACTCCTAAGGCTTTGCGCATGCATAGCACTGCATCGCCTATGTCGGCCCTGCCGTTGCTGTTGTAGTCAGCATCGAGGCGCTGAATGTCAGGATAGCCTGCCCCTTCAAGGACCCAGCGCAATATCAGCATAGCATCGCCGATTGTCACACGTCCATCACCGGTGACATCGCCGGTGCGCACAACAATCGTCGCCTCCGCAACAGTCACAGCAGGCCTGCCGTCCACTATGTACGTAACTTCAGCGCGGACCGTCACCAACCGCGCCAGCAGAAGCAGGAAGCTAATCAACGACATTCTGTGCTCCTATGTGCTAGCCAACAACTTGTAGGTTGTCCCGCCTATTGTTACCGTCACGTATCCGGTTGCACTAGGTGCGCCTGAACTATATGTGCCAAGCGTCCAGCGGCCTGAACCAGTGTTGAAAGTACTGGCCTTTAAGTGGCTCGATACTGTCAGCTCATAATCAGCACTGTGTGATATTGAAGCACTATATGAATAGCTATCGTTGCTAAACACTATATAGGCGCTTCCGGACTGTGCATGTAGGTCTACGTAACTGCCGGCCCCACCAGCGCTTACTCGGCCAACTCCAGAAGTGTCAGCTACCAGCTTTGCTTCACAACTAGTGCCACTAGCCCGAACTTGTGCCGTGGACTGGCCGCTCGGTACAGTCAGTGACAACTGCGTGCTCCAGCTTGTGCTGGTGCCCCACGAATGGTCAGAAGTGCTACCTAGGCTGTGCTGGCGAGCATGGTGCTGGTCTGGCAACACATTCGTCAGCGTTGAGTGGTCATGCGTATGACTCGAGGAAGCGAAACTTGACGCATGGTAGCCGTCAAGCAGGTCGGCGTTCAGATTGCTACACAGGACGGTCGAAGTCACGGAGAGAGGCGAAAGCGTCGCTTCATCAACAACAAGCCGGCGCACCTGCACCTGCGCCCCGCCCGTGCCTGCGCCGCCGACATAAACGTTGTCATTAGCCGCCGTCCTAATCAGCTCGATATCAGCCGTGTTGCCGGCATTCCGTGCCGTGATGGCCTGCTGGCTCGGCAGACGTATCGCACCGGTGCTGGCAACCGTGGACCCGACCTCTAAGACGCCTGTCGGCACGCTTGTGCGGTCCACGCGGAGCGCCAGCGGCTCCACGGTCGTGTTGTCTGTCTTGCGCAGGCCAAAATGAATACGGCCTTGAACCGCCGTGCTTCCGACTGCGTCTGCGATAGCATACATTTGCGCCGCCAGCGAGTAAGCGCTGGCGTTGTAGCCGTACACGTTAACCGCGCCGAGGTACACGCCGGCTGTAACTGCCGTAGGCGACGCGATTGTGCCTCTCGTCCGGTAGAGTGCAAGCATCGGATAATACGTAGCAGTATCATGATGCAGATATTGGCCTATTATCGGCCAGCCGGCGGTCTCGTTGCGGCCCCATATCTGGCCGCCGTCAGCGCGTATGTTTCCGCTGACGTCCAACGGATACTCCGGAGTCCTGCGGACTCCGAGGTAGCCTGCCGTACCGCCAGCATAAGGTATGCGTAAGACTAAAGTGTCCACACTTGAAAGCCGCGTGTACAAGTCGAGCCGGTTGTTAGCGCCATCAAGCACTAGCTTCGCGCCGTGCGCGTTTGTCCATTCATACAAGCCGACCGTATGCAGTGCATCACCGCCGCCGCTCAGATTGATAGTCGTGCCGGCTGACTTTGAATACGTCTGGTCGCCCTGCCAGGTGTTCGCGGCGCTTAGTCGCCCGTAACGGTCATCATGCAAGTGAAGAGACGTGTTGCCGCCGCCGGTCAGCCCCGTTAGCTGTGTATTCGTTAAGTGATAATATTCACCGGACGCACCGCCTTGGAGCGATTGCAGATCATTGTGCAACCGAGTGGCTAGATCAGTAAGGTTGCTTCCTGTCTTGTTAACTTTCGACCATGATAGAGTGCCTGAATGGTCGGCGCCATCAAGCGCATGCACCTGCGGATGGTGCTGGTCAGCAGAAACACCACCTAAGTCGCCGTGCGATAGCTGTGCATTCGCCCAGGCTGATCCGTTATACCTCAGCACCTGTCCGTCCGACGGCGAAGACACATTGACGCCGGTGTGGTCGGCGCCTGTGAACGCGTGCACCTGCGCATGATGCTGATCGGCAGTCACGCCTGTTAGGTCGCTGTGGTTGCGCGTAGCCAGGTCAGCAAGGCTACTGCCTGACTTGTTCACTTTGCTCCAGGACAGTGAACCGGAATGGTCGGATCCGTCGAGCGAGTGCACCTGCGCGTGATGTTGATCCGGTAGCACATTTGTCAGCGTCGCGTGGTCGTGCGTATGGCCGGACAGTGCAAAACTGGATGCATGGTAGCCGTCGAGCAGGTCCGCGTTCAAGTTCGTACATAAGGCCGTGCTTGATATAGCAAAAGGCGATGAAGTAGCTTCCTCAACAGTCAGCCGCCGCAAGCGCACTTGTGCGCCGCCGGTTCCGCCGCCGCCGAGCACAACATAATCCGATGCATCAGATGCCAACAACTCGATATCCGCTGTGTTGCCTGCATTTCTTGCTTTGACGGCCTGCGCGTTCGGCAGGCGGATTGCACCGGACGATGCTGTTGTGGAGCCGACGGTCAGCACGCCGACGGAGCACTCGATGCGGTCGGTCCGTATGACAAGCGGTTCTACAGTCGTGTTGTCTGTCTTGCGTAAGCCAAAGTGGATGCGGCCCTGCACCGCTGTAGCACCGACGGCATCCGCAACGCTGTACATCTGCGCCGCCAACGAGTATGCGCCGGCGTTATAGCCGTACATGTTCAGACCGGCAAGTGTAGTGCCGGCTGTGACTG
>Ga0068707_1004177_pt1 | contig 10015 bp, 7 predicted proteins | sample YNPNPMetaG_FD_66600 | JGI IMG/M metagenome (GOLD analysis project Ga0068707, IMG submission 66600) | Anoxygenic and chlorotrophic microbial mat microbial communities from Yellowstone National Park, USA - YNP NP MetaG | ecosystem: Environmental > Aquatic > Thermal springs > Hot (42-90C) >... | reverse complement strand
GCCACGGCGCAGCCGCCAAAGCCGGCGCCGGTCATGCGGGCTCCGTAGCAGGCGGGATGGGCCTGGGCCGCCTCGACCATCGCATCCAGCGCCGGGCTAGAGACCTCGTAGTCGTCGCGGAGGCTTTGATGGCTTTGGTTCATCAGGCGGCCGGCGGTTGAGGCGTCGCCGTTGCGGAGTGCGGCGGCGGCTAGAAGGGTTCGCTCGTTTTCGGTGATCACGTGGCGAGCCCGCCGGGCCGTCTCGGGATCCAGTTCGGCTACGCGGCGCTGAAAATCCCCGAGCGGGACATCCCGCAGGGCCCTCACGCCGAAGACCCGGGCCGCCGCCTCGCACTGTGCCCGCCGCTGGTTGTAAGCCGATTCGACCAACCCCCGCCGTGTGGCCGTATCGAGCACGACGACCACCGTTTCTGGCGGCACGGGCACCTGTTGGATCTCCAGGCTGCGGCAGTCGATGAGCACGGCATGGCCGGCCTTGCCGCACCCAGAGATCAACTGGTCCATGATGCCGCAGTTGACGCCTACCCACTGGTTTTCGGCCTTTTGAGCCAAGCGGGCCATGCGGGCCGGGTCCCACGGCAGGTCGCTGGCGGCGGCGAAGGCCCTTGCGGTGGCCATCTCTAAGGCCGCCGACGACGACAGCCCCGCCCCCACCGGCACATCGCCCCCAACCACGCCTTCCCAGCCCGAAAGCCGGTACCCCGCCCCTTGCAAAGTCCAGGCCACGCCCTTGAGGTATTCGTACCAGGCCACTGCAGCGGCCTGCTTCTCAGGAAGTGTTTGGTCCGGCCGCCGGGCATCTTCCCCCCGCCGGGCATGCTCGCCGGCGAGATCGTCCAGGCCGAACTCGCCACGGGCAGGAAAGTCGGCCGACTCCACCACCACCCGACGATCATCCCGCCGGCGCAAGGCGATCCACACGGCCCGATCGATGGCCAGCGGCAAAACGAAGCCGTCGTTATAGTCGGTGTGCTCGCCGATGAGGTTCACCCGGCCCGGTGCCCGCACCACCCATTCGGGCGCTTGACCAAACCGAGCTTTGAACATGGCAATCAGGTCTTCGCGGCAGAGGGTCATGGCGGTTTCTCAGCCCAGCGATTCTCGATGACGGCCGTGGTGCGCCCCGATTCCCGGTTGTGCTGGTTCGCCGGTTGCCATCGGGGAACGGGTCCGGCTTCGTTCCTCTTGCTCCTTCAGGTGGTTGCCGTAGCCCACCGTGACCAGCGAGGCCACAAGGACAGCCAGCCCCAGGGCCACACGCCACCGGGTCCGTCCGCTGGTACCCCGCCATTCTTGAAGGGCGATTCCCCAGGCGGTGCTGAAAAGGATGATACTGGCCATGTGCAGCGACCAACTCGAAAAATCATACGGTCCCATCTGTGTGGTCCCCATGCCGTAAAACATGAATTGAAGGTACCACGTGGTGCCGGCCAGGGCGGAGAAGAAATAGTTGTTGGCCAGGGGCGTTCGTCGATCGAGGTAGTTCCCCGTGGAGCGGTTTTTCAGGTTCAGCGTGAGGCACCAAAGGCAGTTGGCCGTGAAACCGCCCGCCAAAATCACGACAAATACGGGCGTATTCTGCCAGAGGTTGGCGAACTCGGGAGCGGCGCCGGCAGCCAGATTGGCTTGCCGGGCCAGTTCAGCGATCGGTTTGCCCGCCGCAATGCCGTACGACATGCCCGCGCTCATTACGCCCGAAAACGTGGCCACCAAGATCCCTTTGAAGAAGTCGAACTCTTGGATGGCCCGGCGTTTTTCGGCTTCGGATAACTCGCGTTCTTTGGAGACGCCCGCCAGGCCGGTGACGAAGATGCCTGCCAGGCACACCGCCACGCCCAGCAACACGACTTGGCCACCGTGCGAAGTAACGATCTCTCCCATCTGGCCGGCAAACACCGGCGGCATGAGGGTGCCAAAGGCGGCGCAATACCCAAGCGCCACGGCCATGCCCAATGACACGCCCAGGTATCGCATTGTCAGGCCGAAGGTGAGCCCTCCCACGCCCCACATCAAGCCGAACCCATAGCTGCGAACCAGGCTGCTCCATGGGGCACTGCCCAACACCTGCATCACGTTAGGGCAGGTCAACAGGGCCAACACCCAGGGGGCGACGATCCAACTGAATACGCCGCCCACCAGCCAGTAGCTTTCCCACGACCACCCGCGAACCCGCCGGAAAGGAATATAGAAGCTGCCGGCCGCCAGACCGCCCAGCATATGCAACAGCACCCCCAAAAAAGGATTCGCTTGCATTCCACGCACCGCCACAACACGTGCCGCCCAGCCGCCCCGAGATCAAGCGTGCTATGGTATCTGCCGGTGCGGGGCGATGCAATCGGCAAGCGGGGCTGGCGGGGCCACAAGGCGGGCGGCGGCTTGCCTGGGTTCTCGCTCAGCCAGCGGCGGACCGAAAATGCGGCGAACCCAACATGAAGTGCGGCGAGAGCTAGGGCCGCACACCCGCCACTTCACGGGCAATACACCCGATCGCCTTATGACCTGCGGGGTCTTGACCGCCTCGGGCAGCCCCGCTAGCTTGGACCGCCGTAGGGCCGACGGCGAGCCCCGCTTGCCCGTGGCGCGGTCAGCTCGCGTGCGGTGGTGGCATGCCCGCCATGCAAACCCCCGAGGAGTGGATCATGTTGCAGCGATTTCGGCGAACAGGCTGGTTCGCACTGGGCCTGGCTGGCAGCGTGCTTTTGGCGATCGGCTGGGTGAAGTTCACCGGGGCGGCCGACACGCCCCAATCGCCTCTGAAGTCGCAGGTGGTGCGCTGGGATGATGCCCGGGTACACCAGGCCGATTGGGGCCAAATGCGTTTTTACTTCACCGGCCAGACGCAAGCCACCAAAAACGTGCTGACTGCCGTGGCGGTGGTCGAACCCGGCAAGGCCGTCCACAAGGCCCATCGCCATGCCGAGGAAGAATACCTCATGCTGGTCGAGGGAAGCGGCACATGGCACCTGGCGGGCAAAGACTTCCCCGCCCAGCGCGGCGACATCCTGTATGTCGAACCCTGGGTGTATCACGGACTGAAGAACACCGGCGACCGGCCGCTGATCTTCGTCGTAGTGCGGTACCAGGGCAAGGGCGTGACGGCGCCACCGCGGCCCGACGACCGGCCCGACGAACTGTGAGCGGCCCAGCCGCCTTGCCCCCCATTGAACGATCGTCCGCCCGCATGCAGCATCCGGCGGGCGTTTCCACCTCGAACCTCACGGGGAGCCGACCATGAGTATCCAAAGCATCGTCTCGCAAAAGCTGGCCATCCACGGAGGTCCTAAGGCGGTGACCAACCCGTTGCCGGGCTGGCCCCAATTCGACGAGAACGCCATTCGCGCAGTGGAGGCGGTCCTCCGCTCCGGCAAAGTGAATTACTGGACAGGGCCGAAGGGGATGGAGTTCGAACGCCGCTTTGCCGAGTGGCAAGGCAGCAAGTACGCGATCAGCGTGGCCACCGGCACCGCGGCGCTGCACGTGTGCCTTTCGGCATTGGGGATCGGTCCGGGGGACGAGGTCATCGTGCCCAGCTACACCTTCATCGCCACCAGTTTCGCGGTGGTGCAGGCGGGGGCCATTCCGCGCTTCGCCGATGTCAATCTCGAGGATCACTGCATCAGCATCGCCTCGGCCGAAAAGCTGGTCAACCGCCGCACCAAGGCCATCATCCCCGTGCATCTGTACGGCAATGTGTGCGATATGGACCCCCTGCTGGAGTTCGCCCGCAAGCACAACCTGTTCGTCATCGAGGACAACGCCGAGGCGTTTGGCGGCAGCTACAAGGGCAGGAAGACCGGCACCCTGGGCCACATGGCCGCGTGCAGCTTCTGCCAGAACAAGACGTTCACCACCGGCGGCGAAGGGGGCATGGTGACCACCGACGACGAGGAACTGGCCTGGCAGGCCCGCAGCTTCCGCGACCACGGCTACGATGTCAAAGAGCGCCTCAACCTGTTGGCCCTGGAGCAGAAGCTTCCCTACATCCACAACCGCCTGGGGTGGAACTATCGGATGACCGAGATGCAGTCGGCCATCGGCCTGGCTGAACTGGACCGCATGGACACGTGGAACATGCCCCGCCGGCGCCGCAACGCCCATATCCTCATGGACATGCTGGGGGAATTGCCCCAAATCAAGTACATGCCCATCGACACGCCGGAGCGGCAGAACGGCTGGTATGTCTGCGCGTTCTCGCTGGACATCGAGAACATGGGGTGCGATATCCAGCAGTTCGTGGCCGCAGCCACCGCCGAGGGCTGCCCCTGCTGGAAGGTCTTCTGGCCCCAGTGCCATACCGAGCGGGCCTATCAGGAGCGGCGTGGATTCGGCAACTCGGGGTTCCCCTTCACCTCCAAAGAGTACACCGACCCCGAAAGCGTCGATTACAGCAAGGTGGAGGTCCCCAACGCCCGGTGGCACGAAACTCATACCTTCACCTGCTTTGCCTTTCCTACCTGCTCCGAGGAAGACATGAAGCAAATCGGTGCCGGCTTGGTGAAGGTAATCAAGGCGTATTCGTGAGGCGATGGACGTACGCGCTGTGTGACCCCATTTCGGAACCAGTGGCGCTGTACTCTGCGGGGTAGAGCGGACTGCTGGCGACGCAGGCGGGTAACGGTCCGGAGCCCTCACTTACATAGCGAGGCCCTCGGTAAAAACCAAACAAACGTCATAAAAATCTGGGGATTGCCGAGGTCATGTGCTGGCTCGGAATGGCGGGGTACGAATCTCTACCGTTTCTGTAAACTTACACTTGCGCGGGGGTTGACCCGTGGGGCGTGGGTTGTTATCTTCCGCGGTTCGGTTTCGCGGCGGCCCATTTGGGGCGAAACGTCGGCGGTCAATCATGATCAGGATTGACACCAAGAGGGTGCAAGAGCGGCCGCCGTGCGCGGGCAAATGGTGGTCAAGGGGCATGGCGGGATGGTCAAGGAGCGCGCAAAGGTGCCTTATCACTCCATCGTGTGCGTCAAGCAAGTGCCCGACACGGCCAACATCACGGCCGAGGCCATGAAAGAAGACGGCACGGTGAATCGGGCGGCCCTGCCGGCGATCTTCAACCCCGAGGATTTGAACGCGTTGGAAGTGGCGCTGGAAATACGCGACCGCCATGGGGGCACCGTCACCGCGCTTAGCATGGGGCCACCCAAAGCGGCCGATGTACTTCGCGATTGCCTGTACCGGGGGGCAGACCGGGCCATCCTGATTACGGACCGGAGGGCGGCGGCCAGCGATACCCTTGCCACCAGCTATATCCTTAGTCAGGCTGTGCGGAAGGTGGGGCGGTACGACTTCGTATTCTGTGGCCGGCAGGCGATCGATGGCGACACGGCCCAGGTGGGCCCCCAACTGGCCGAAAAACTCGGCTTGCCCCAGGTAACCTATTTGGAGGAGCTGGTAGGGCTCGAGGATGGCCGGGTGCGGATTCGGCGGAATATTGGCCATGGCTGGGAGCTGGTCGAGGCCCGATTGCCGCTGTTGGTCACGGTGCTGGGGACGGCCAATACGCCGCGTCCGCCGGCGGCCCGCCGGGTGATGCGGTTCAAACGGGCGCGGGTCGAGGCGGAATTGGTGGCCGAGGTCCAACAGGCCCTGCCGCATGCCAGCGACGCCGAGCGGTCCCAAGAGGTCCGCCGCCGCGCCGAAGCTCTCCGCCAGCAAGGCCTTTTGATCGACGAGTGGAGTCTGGACGATATCCAGGCCGACGTTTCACGCTGCGGACTGGCCGGCTCGCCCACCAAGGTCTTCCGCGTGCAGTCCATCGTGCTCACTAAACAGGGATATACCGAGATCCCACCAACCGAGGAGGGCATCCGGCGCCTCATCCATGAACTGGTCATAGACCATACTTTGGGCTAGGCGCATGGGGCAGCCCCCGCGGCTTTCCCTCGTGGACAGTCGGCGGTCGGCCGGGCACAGCGCAAGCGGCCACCCGTTATCGAAGCAGAGAGTATCGCAGAGCGATGATCGAACCCAACCGCCAGGGCGAAGTGTGGGTCTTCGCCGAACAGGAAGATCGGGTGCTGAACGAGGTGTCGCTGGAGTTGTGCGGCAAGGCACGCGAACTGGCCGACCGGCTCCAGGTCCCCATGGGTGCCATCCTGCCGGGCGAGGGGGTGGGGCCGCTGGCCGGGCGGCTCATCGCCCATGGGGCCGATCGTGTGTACGTGGTCGATCACCCGCTGCTGGCCCACTATCAGACGCTTCCCTATGCTCGCGTCCTGTGCACGCTCATCGAGCGCCACCGGCCGCAGATCGTGATGTACGGGGCCACGCCGCTGGGGCGGGACTTGGCGCCTCGGGTGGCCTCGCAGATGCGAGCCGGCATGACCGCCGACTGTACCGATCTGGACATCGCGGACGTCACCGATCCGCGAACGCGCCAGGTACACAAGAATCTGTTGCTTCAGATCCGCCCGGCGTTCGGCGGAAACATTATCGCCACGATTGTCAACTACGACCGCTGGCCGCAGATGGCCACGGTCCGCGAAGGGGTGATGGCCTTGCGTCCCGCGGATTTCGGGCGCAGCGGCCAGGTGATCCAAGAAACGGTGGAGTTGGACGAGGGGCTTTTGGCCCTGCGCGTGATCCAGCGGCATATCGAGCCGCGCAAGGTGAACCTCAAGGGGGCTCGGGTGATCGTCGCCGGGGGGGGCGGCGTGGGCAGCCGCGAGAACTTCCGCTTGATTCACGAATTGGCCGGCGTGATCGGCGGTGCGGTGGGCGCTAGCCGGGCCGCCGTCGACAGCGGCTATATCGGCAAAGAGCATCAGATCGGCCAGACCGGCACCACGGTCCGGCCGGCCCTGTACATCGCCGCCGGCATCAGCGGCGCCGTGCAGCACCGCGCGGGGATGGAGGAATCGGCCAAGATCGTGGCCATCAACAAAGACCCCAACGCCCCCATCTTCTCCGTGGCCCACTACGGCATCGTCGGCGACCTGAATCAGGTCATCCCCATGATGATCAAGGCCCTCAAGGAGCGGCGGGCAAGCTAGGGCTCCAAGGTCGAACCACCTGTGTGCAAAGTCCATCGCCAGCGCGAAGGTCCGCCTTTAACCGCCAAGACACCCTGTCCCGGCGGTCCCGGCCGGACTTTCCGATATCACCAATCGCCTCCGGCAGCGCGCCGGCCTGGCGCTGCGCCAGGATTACCGACAATCGGTTACGAGGTGGCCTGTGGGAAACTTCTTTCTCGATAACCAGGACATCCAGTTCCATTTCCAGCACGCCGACCTTCTGACGCTGGCCCGGCTCCAGGAAGACCGCACGGCCAACGGCCAGGCCGATTACGTTCCCGTGGACGAAGCCGATGCGGTGGACAACTACCGTCGTGTGCTGGAGATCGTGGGCCAGATCGCGGCCGACGTCATCGCCCCCCATGCCGAAACGATAGACCGCGAGGGAAATCGGCTGAACCCCGACGGCACGGTAACCCTTCACCCGCTGGTGCAGGAGAACCTCCGGCGGATGGCCCAGGCCGATCTGATGGGATTCACTTTGCCCCGGAAGTACGGCGGCCTGAACTGCCCCACGCTGATCTACACCATGGCCACGGAGATCGTCAGCCGAGCCGATTGTTCGTTCATGAACCTTTTCGGCCTGCAGGGCATTGCCGAAACGATCAATGCCTTTGCCAGCGACGACATCAAGGACTACATCCTGCCGCGGTTCTGCCGGGGAGAGGTGACCGGGGCCATGGTGCTTACCGAGCCCGACGCGGGGAGCGACTTGCAGTCGGTGCGGTTGCGGGCGTATCAGGACGAAAGCGGCCAGTGGCGGCTCAATGGGGTCAAACGGTTCATCACCAACGGCTGCGGCGAGGTGTTGCTGGTGCTGGCCCGCAGCGAGCCGGACATCGCCGATGGCCGGGGCCTGAGCCTGTTCTACGCCGAGCGCTCGGACCGGGTACGGGTGCGGCACCTGGAAGAAAAGCTGGGCATCCACGGCTCGCCCACCTGCGAACTGGTGTTCGAGGACCTGCCGGCCCGACTCATCGGCGAGCGGCAGCGGGGGTTGATCACCTACGTCATGGCGTTGATGAACGGAGCCCGGGTGGGCATAGCCGCCCAGTCCCTGGGCGTGGCCGAAGCCGCCTTCCGCCTGGCCCGGCGCTATGCCCACACACGGCAGCAGTTTGGCGGGCCCATCGAGCGCCTCCCCGCCGTGGCCGAGATGGTTACCGACATGCAGATCCACCTGGAGGCGGCGCGGGCCCTGGCCTACGAAACCGCCCGCATCTGCGACCACGAAAACAACAACCTGCGAATCCTCGAAGGAGGCTTGTCCCGCGACAAAGAGGAGGAAAAACAGCGCAAACAGGCCGCCCGCGCGTGGAAGCGCATCAACGGCATGTTGACGCCCATGAGCAAGTATTACTGTTCGGAAATGGCGTGTTCGGTGGCCAATCAGGCCCTCCAGGTATTGGGGGGGTCGGGCTACATGAAGGACTATGCCGCCGAGCGATACTTGCGCGACGCCCGCATCACGACTATCTACGAGGGAACCAGCCAACTCCAGATCGTGGCCGCCATCCGCGGCGTGGCCTCCGGTGCCTTGGAAACCTGCGTGGCGGATTTCGAGAAGGTGGAGTACAGCGATCCGTTGCTGGCCGGCCTGAAACAGAAACTCATCGAGGCCAAAAAGCAGCTTCTGGAAGCGGTGCAGTTCGTCAAGGGACGATCCGCATCGTATTTGGACCTGTCGGGGCGGCGCTTGGTCGATGCCGCCATTGTGGTCATTATTGGACACTTGCTGCTGGGCCAGGGTGCGGTCAACGAGCGGAAAAAACGGGTGGCGCGGCGGTTTATCGAGAACCAGCTTCCCGTGCTCCGGATGAATTTGGAACAAGTGCTCAGCGGTGACGCCTCCGCCCTGGAAGAATACGAACTACTGGCCGGCCCCGTCCCCCGGGACGTGTAGCCCAGTGGGGCCCGCGGCGGCCGAAAGCCGTGTGCACCGCCAAAGACTTCGTTAAGGCACGGCCCGAGATAGTTGGCCCACGCCGGCCGGCGGCATGTCCCACACCCCGTGTTCCCTTTGTGTTCTTTCCAAACCACGAGCTTGAAAACTAACGATGGGCGACCTGTTTCGCGGCAAGATCGGGTTGGTAATGGGGGTGGCCAACGACCGGAGTATTGCCTGGGCTATGAGCCAGGCCCTGTATGCCGAGGGAGCCGAGTTGGCTTTTACCCATCTGCCCACCCCTTCGAACGAGCGCCGAGTGAAACGGTTGGTTGAACCCCATCGCCCGCGCCTAGTGATCCCGTGCGATGTCCAGAAAGACGAGGACATCGCCCGGGTTTTCGAGGCCGTGCGCGAGACCTATGGCCGGTTCGATTTCCTCATCCATTCCATCGCCTTCGCCCCGCCCGAGGACCTTCGCCGGCCGTATCTCGAATCCAGCCGCGCAGGATGGCACCTGGCCATGGATATCAGCGTGTACAGCCTGGTGGCCTGCTGCCGGCACGCCGCGCCGCTATTGAACGACGAGGGGACGGTGGTCACCATCAGCTACTTCGGCGGCGAGAAGGTGATGCCGGGCTACAATCTGATGGGGGTGTGCAAAGCCGCTTTGGAACACAGCGTGCGCTACCTGGCCTGGGACCTCGGCCGGATGGGCCGCGGCTTGCGCATCAATTGCATCAGCGCCGGACCGATGCGCACGCTCAGTTCGGCTGGCATCGCCGATTTCGATCAGATGCGCGAGCACGCCGCACGCAAGTCCTGCCTGGGCCGAAACGTCACCTTCGAAGAGTTGGGCACCACCGGCCTGTATCTGCTCAGCCGGCTGTCCGGCGGCTTGACCGGCGAGACGCTTCATGTGGATGCGGGATACAGCATCGTGGGGCTATAGCAAGCGCCGTCTTGACGCGCCCCGCAGCCGCCCGGCTGCGGCCCAGCCTGGCGTGGAGGTCCATGTTGGTCCTGGCCCCGGCGCATGGCCAGACGGCTCGGCAAGGCACGCCTCGCAGCCCGTCCCTTCCAGCCCACTCCCGCCATCAATTCCAAAC
>Ga0068707_1004174_pt1 | contig 10019 bp, 6 predicted proteins | sample YNPNPMetaG_FD_66600 | JGI IMG/M metagenome (GOLD analysis project Ga0068707, IMG submission 66600) | Anoxygenic and chlorotrophic microbial mat microbial communities from Yellowstone National Park, USA - YNP NP MetaG | ecosystem: Environmental > Aquatic > Thermal springs > Hot (42-90C) >... | reverse complement strand
CCCGCCTCGCCCCGCGGATGACGGATCCCCACGATCCAGTCGCGTCCCCCGCGCCGACCGCTCACCAGCACGTCCCCGCCGGCGTCGATCACGAAGTCGTGAAAGCCCAGGCGCCGCAGCACCGCGGCTGCCTCGTCGATCGCGAACCCCTTCGCGATCCCGCCCAGGCCGATCTGCATTCCCCGCTCCGCCAGCCGTGCTGTTCCCGCCGCCGGGTCCACCTCGATCTTGTCCCAGCCGATCTTCGTCCGCAGGCGGTCGACCTTTGCGCGGAACGGCTTGGACAACGGGTCGAGGTCGGCCTGTTCGAAATCCCCCCAGGCCTGCCGCAGCACCGCCCAGCTCACGTCGAACGCGCCTCCGCTCCGCTCCGACACCTGCCGCGCCGTTTCCAACACCCGCACCACCTCGGGCGACACCGCCAACGGCTCCGTGCTTCCCGCCGCCTCGTTCAGCCGCGACACGTCGCTGTCCGGAATCCACTCGCTGAGCAGCCGCTGGAGCTCCTCCACCCGGTCGAAAGCGTCGCCGATCGCCTTCCACAGCGCGTCCGACGGCTCGGCGTACACGCGGATGACGAAGTGCAGGCCCCGCAGCTCCCGCGCCTGCTCGATCACCTCTTCCCGCGAACGCTCGCAGCCCGCCGCCGCCAGGCCCGCCGCCGCCAGGCCCGCCGCCGCCAGGCCCGCCGCCGCCACCCGCGCCGCCGCCGCTGTCGGCCGCCAACCGATTCCCGGCCCGCTTCGACCTCCGCTCATCGCTTCACCTCGCCCCGGACGAACCGGAAAAATCAAACCGGCGTCGTCGCGCCAGGGGCGCCAGCGCCGCCGCCGCCACCACCCCCACCGTCGCGGCCGGCGGCAGGAACCCCAGCGCCGTCAGGCCGGCGTTGAACAGCGCGATGCCTGCCGCCGCCGCCACCTGGGCCCAGACCGCCGTGGCGGCTCGCCGCGCCGCCACCAGGCAGGCCACCGCCACCCGCGGGTCGTCCGCCGCCGCCGCCACGTCGCACGGGAACCCGCGCGGGTCGGAGACCCCGATCGCCACCGCGACGTCCGCGTCCTGGATCACCTGCGCCGGTTCCGCCGGCCGGCCCACGACCGCCACCGGCACCCCCATCTCCCGCAGCCCGCGAATTTCCGTCGCCCGCTCCTCTCGCGTCAGCTCCGGCCGGATGTGGCGCACGCCGGCCGCCCGCGCCACGTGCTCCGTCGTGGTCCGGCTCTCCCCCGTCAGCAGGTGTGTCTCCATGCCGTGTCGGTGGGCCAGCGCCGTCGCCTCCGCCATCTCGGCACGCACCGGGTCCCCCAGCGCCACGATGGCGTGCACTCGCCGCTGGAGCGCCACGAACAGCACCGTGTACCCCGCCCGCTCGAAATCCCGCGCGTCCTCCTCGACCGGCGCCGTCGACACCCCCTCCTCCAGCAGCATCCGCCGGCCCCCGATCCAGATCTCCCCGCGCGCCGACGTCGCCTTCACCCCGTGCCCCGGCCAGAACCGCGAGAGGCGCGTTCTTGCCTCTCCCGCCGCGCCTCGCCCCTGCGTGAACGCCAGCAACGCGTCCGACAGCGACGAACCGCCCGCCGCCTGCTCCGCCGACGCCACCAGGTCCAGGATCACCGCGTCCGGCTGATCCGAATAGTTCACGAACTCCGCCACCGCCGGATGACCGTACGTCACCACCCCGCGGTACAGGAACACCAGATGATGCGTGCGTGCCGCCCGCTCCACCGCCGCCGGATCCAGATATCGCACGTTGGCCGCCGCCGCCGCCCGGCACAGATCCCCGAGCACCAGCCCGGCGTGCCGTACCGACCAGGGCAAGAACGCCAGCGCGCACCCCGCCAGGATCGGCACCAGCCGATCGGTCAATTCGAGCCACCCGGCGAGTCCCGCCGCCGCCGCCGCCGCCGCGGCCGCCGCCCCCAGCGGCAGCAAGGGGAAGAGGCGCAGCCCCAGCCGCAGGCCGCGCACCAGCGGCCCCCGCGCCCCGCCCCAGTCGACGAGAGCGTCCGGCGGCGGTCCCCCCTGGATCGCCGCCAGCGGCGCCGGCCGTTGCGATAGCAGCCGCCGCTCCGCCGCCACCGCCGCCGCATACACCGCCAGCACGGCCAGGGCCTGCGGCGTCCCCGCCGCCCACCCGGTCGTCCGCGATGCTGCCGTCAGCGCCCCGCACGCGAGCCCGACCACCAGATGATCGACCCCCCGTCCCCGGCGGCCCAACAGGTCCGCCACACCAAGGACCGCCAGCGCCGCCGCTCCGACGCCCGCCACCACGTCCGCCAGCCCGTCCGGCAGATCCACCCACGGGAGCCACCGTCGCGCGAGGTGCACTGCGGCGAACAACCCGAGCCCCAACAGATACGCGAACAGCACCGCCGGCGTCGCGCCGATGGAACGCGGCCCGGACTCCGCGGCCAACGCGTAGGCCGGAAGCTCCAGATTCCGCGGCTGCCCTTCCCCTCCCTCCCCCGCCTCGCCCTCCGTCTCCGGACCCTCCCGCGCTCCGCCCTCCCCCTCGTCCGGCCCGTCCGTCCCCGCCGGCCGACGCGACGCGGCCGACGGCGGTGGGATCGTCGAGACGGACGTCACCACCGGTGGCGGCAACGACGACGGATGACCCTCGGGCGGAGGCGCCGAAGGCCCCCCGACCCCGCCCGGCCCCGCCGGCAATCCCGCTCCGCCGACCGAGCCCGCCGCGGCCGAACCGCCGCCGACCGACGGAACGGACCCCGATCGACCCGCCGCCGCCGAGCCGCACGGCTCCCCGGGCGACGAGACCGCGCTCGCCCCAGAACGTTCCTCGCGCCCCGCCCCCTCTCCCACTTGCGCCGCCGCCGCCGACGCGCCCGACGCCGGCCCCGACGCCCGTCCGCCACCGGGAGACGGGCCGGGCGCCGAAGCACGCGCGGCTCCGAACGTCGAACGACACGCCTCCGAACAGAAGTAAACGAACGCCCCGTCGAAGATCGCGACCGCGCCGGCGCGCAGCGGGTCCACCGGCTTGCCGCAGACCGGACACCCCCCCGGACGACTCGCCGAACCGCCCATCCGCGCCTCGCGCATCCCTTCTACCAGACTCCCGCCGACCGAGAAAGCCGGCCCGGCCGCTCCGACGCCGCGGGCGACGCCTCTTGCCTGCGATCCCTACGGTTCGGGAAGACCCAGCACCCGCCTCCAACGCGTCGCGTCGAAGGAACGCAGGTAGCCGAGCAGATTGCTCCAGATCGGATGGAAGCCGAAGCCGCCCCCCGTCATCTCCGCGATCGCCTCGTCGGCACTCCACCCCTGCACCACCATCCGGTAGATCGCGACCATCATCCCGGTCCGGTCCGCCCCGTGCGCGCAATGGACGAAGACCGGCCGCCGCGCGGGGTCGGTCACGATCCGCAGGAACGCCTCGACGTCCTCGTCCTCCGGATGCCACGGATGAAAGCGGATGTGCTCGTAACCGAGCCGCGTGCCGCGCAGCTCGTCGCGATCGGAATGGAAGGCGCGGAGGTTGATCACCGTCCGCACCCCCATCCGCTCCAGCGACCGCATCCCCTCCGCACTCGGCTGCGCGCCGCGGTACAACCCCTCGTCGACCCGATACAGGTTGGGCAGGCCGGGCTCCGACCGCGGCACCGCCCACGCCGCCGGCCGCGCGTCGGGCGATCGCTCCGCCACCCGCTCGGCTCCGCAACCGACGCGCGCCGCCAGCCACACCGCCGCGAGAAACCAGATCACCATGCCTCTCTCGAAACCCGGCCGGCGCCCCGGTCGCCCCTCCTCACCCCGCCGCCAGCCGCAACGCCAGTTCCAGCACCCCGGGCAACACCGGGTCGACCTCGAACAACGCCCCCGTCGCCGCCTCCTGCAACAACAGGCGGCCCGTCCCGTCCGGACCGCCGACCCGCCATTCCTCCGCCGCCGCGTCCTCCGTCGCCCGCCGCTCGACCCGGTACCGCACCGGCCATCCGGCCGAGTCGTCGGGCGCCGTGAGGGACAGCGCGCCGCGCCATGCCGGTGCCGCCGCCGCCGCCCCCACCGATGCGGCCACCGTCCCCGGCAGCTTCGGCGAGACCCACGCCGTTCCGTCCCACGTCAGCGTCAGCCGCCTCCCGTCGTCGCGTGCCACCGCGATCGACGCCCCCTCCCCGGGCCGCATCGCCAGCGCCTCGGCCGCCACGAGCGGCCGGGTCAGCCGCTGCCACCCCGCCTCGGACATCCCCCGCCCGTCCGACTCGCCCGCCAGCACCACGACCCGCAACCCGCGCGCCGCGTCTTCCGCCGCCGTCCCCGACATCAGATCGGCCCCGTCGCGGCCGACCACCCGCACGCTCCATCCCGCGCCCGCCCTGGGTGCCGGACCGACCCGCGGCTGCAGCGGCAGGCGACACAGCTCGCCGAGCAGGAGATCGACGCCCGCCGCGTCCACCGTCCACCGCGAACCCTCGAAGGCCCATCCCGCCCCCGGCGCGCGCGCCAGCACCTGCACCGGCCGGCCCGCCGCGCCGTCCACCGCCCGCTCCCGCACCTCCAGCCGCACCGCCGCCAGCGGATCGCAGGCCGCCCCCGCGCTGGCCAGATGTGCCTGCGGCGACACCAGCAGGTACGATTCCTCGGGCGTCAGCCGGAACGCCGCCGTCTCGCCGGCCCGCCGCACCGCCACCGTGCCGTCGGGCCCCGGCGCCGATCGCTCGATCCGCACCGTCGCCCGTCCGCGCACCGACAGTTCGACCGCTCCCGCCGGCGCGAACGGCGCGTCCGCCGGCCGCCCGGGGTCCACCGTGACCCGCAGCAACCGGCGCAGCCAGCCGCTCGCCACCGCCGGGTCCGCCGCGAACCCCACCCCCTCCGCCTCCCAGCCGCCCGCCCCGCGCCGCAACGACCATCGCCCGCCGGGCTCCTCCACCGCGATCGACGTCACGTCCTCCGCGTCGAACGCCCCGAACAGAGACGTTCTCGCCAGCAGCGGCGCCAGGGCCCGCGGCGTCTCGCGCAGGTCGCGGTCGACCGTCACGCCGGTCCGCCCATCGACGCAGGCGACGGTGTCGGACGCTCCGTCCGAACCGCCGGTCCAGACAAGTTCGTGACGCTCCCCCGGCGCCTCGACGATCAGCCGGGGGCCGGCCGCCGCACCGCCGCACGCGCCGTTCTCTCGGAGGCCCGACGCTCGCGGCGCCGCCGCCAGGTCGAACAGTCGCCCGGCCCGTTCCGGGTCCGCCGCCGCCCCCGGCGGCGTCACCCGAAAGCCCTCTGCCGTCCGCTCGACGCGCACCGCCGTCTCCCCGTCCCGCCACTCCACGGCCGACACCCGCGCCGCGGGGAGCGTCCACAGCCGCCGGTCGCGCAGTTCGGCGGGCGTTCGCGCAAGGGAGCGCCGCAAGGCATCCTCGGCGATCCACACCAGGCCGGGTTCCCGCGAGCTGCGGAGGTACAGGCGCGGCTCGCCGGGCACGGGCGCCCCGAGCTCCACCGTCCATGTCGTCCCGTCGGCCCCCCACAGCCGCACCGTGCCTCGCGGCGGTGCCAACCCCAGCCGCGCCGGCGGCGCCGCCGGGTTCTCCAGCCGGATCGCCCGTGCCGGCCGGGCCATTTCGAGCGCCGCGAGCATGGCGTCGACGACCGCGGGGTCGGCCGGGCCGCCCCCCGCCCCCGCGATTCGCCAGTCGTCGCCCCCCGCCCGGCGCGCCGCCCGCTCGAGCCGGACCGGCTCGGCGACCCGCAGCTCCAGCGCCACGACGTCCGCCCCGGCCGGCACCAGCCGCGGCGCCTCGGACCCGGCCGGCCGCCGCGACCACCAGGCCAGCGGCCCCAGCAACGCCGCGGCCAGCACGCCCAGGGCGACCAGCGTCCCCGTGCGGAAGCCCATCGCCTACCTCTCCCCCCGCCGCCGGACGCGCCACACCAGGAACCCCGCCAGCGCCGCCCCCGCCGGCATCGCCACCACCAGCCACCACCACAGGAAGCCCAGCGTCCCCGGGTCGAGGAACAGCCGCACCCGCTCCGCCAGCACCGGCGGCAACGGCAACGCCGCCGGCCGGTCGACCAGCCACGCCGCCGCCTCCATCACCAGCGCCAGATTCGCCGTGTCGCTCCGCGCCGCGAACGGCGGGAACAGCACCGTCGACCCGCCGAACACCACGAGTCGCCCGCCGCCATCGATTTCGGCCGCCAGCGCCAGCGCCGGCGAGCCGTCCCATTCCTCCACTCGCTGGCTCGCCGGCGCCTCCACCAGCGGCACGGCGCGGCTCGCCGGCCCGGTCGCCCGCAACCCCACCGCCTGCAGCAACACCACCCGCCGCCCCGCCAGACGCCTCGTCCGTTCGAACCGGTCGCCGGCCGTCCCGACCACCAGCGACGACACGCCAGGCTCGAGCATCCGCGCCGCGTCGGTCTCGCGCACCGCCCCCCGACTCGCCTCGATCCCCGCGCGCTCCAGCAGCGGCCCGAGGCCCCACGCCGCCTCCGCTCGCCCCTCCGCCGGCGCGTCGAGCAGCACCAGCAGGCGCCCGCCCCCCTCCAGCCGCTCGCGCAGCCGCTCCGCTTCGCGCGGCAGGAACGCGCGGCTCGGACCCCCGATCACCAGCACCGCGCATCCCTCCGCTTCGAGCCCTGCGGCCGGGTCGAGCGTCCGGATCTCGCAGGCCTCGCTCTCCAGATGCGCCCGCAACAGCGCCTCGGCCTCCGGGCCCGCCAGGTCCCACTCGCCGTGGCCCGTCGTCAGGCACACCACCGGCCGCCGCGCCGCGGCGACCTGGAGGATGGCGGCCGTCAGCTCCCCCTCCACCGCCACGGGCGCCGACGACGACCGGTCGCCCTCGGCCGCCGGGGGGAACAGATCGTCCAGCGACCGGAACGCGGCCCGGTCGCCGGACTCCACCAGCACCCCCGGTTCGAGCGCGCCTTCGCCGGCGCCGGCGCGCCCGAGCACGAAGGCGCGGCGACGCACCGTCTCCGCGAACGCGCCCGGCTCGCGGTCCGGGTCGACGAACCGGACCGCGATGCGGGGCGACGCCGCCGCGTAGCGGTCGAGCAGCCGCCGCAGCAGCTCGTCCCGCCGCAGCCCCGCCGCCTCGAGCTCCTCGGACAACAGCACCGTCAACGTCACGTCGCGGTCCAGCGCCTCCAGCGCCGCCACCGTCCGCGCGGAAAGGGTGAACACCGCGCCGCGGCTCGCGTCCAGCGCTCCGGACCAGAAGGACGACAGCGCGTTGACCTCGACCAGCAGCGCCAGCCCCAGCGCCCCGGCGAGCCCGGCACGCCGGCGCACGGACCGGGACGGGAACCTCACGCCGACCTCCGCAGGTCCAGCACCACCCGCGTCCACAACAGCGCGACCGCCGTGACCGACACGCACAGCACGACGTCCCGCGAATCGACCAGCCCCACTCGGAACCGGTCCATCATTTCGAACGGCGACCCGTGGCGCAACACCCGGCCCGCCGTCGAACCGGCCGGGAGCAGCGAGCCGCCGAGCCCCGCCAGCAGCCAGCCGCCGCCGAAACCGAAGGCGAGGATCGCCGCCACGATCGGACGCCGGGCCAGCGCCGAGGCGAACAGGCCCAGCGCCGTCAAGGCCCCGCCGAACAACGCCACTCCCAGATAGCCGACCAGGATCGGCCCCACCGCCGGGTCGGCGTGCCGCCACAGGAGCAGCGGATACAACGCCGTCGGCACCCACAACGCGAGATAGAACAGATAGGCGCCCGCGTACTTGGCCAGCACCACCTGGTTCGCCGTCACCGGAGCGGTCAACAGCGGCTCCAGCGTCCCCGCGTGATGCTCCTCCGCGAACGAACGCATCGTGATCGCCGCCGGGAACAGCACTAGCGGCAGGAACGACCACAGCGAACCGCCGAAGAACGTCGCCATCGGCGTCCCGTACGGCGCCGCGGGACGCGACAGCACCCACAGGATCTCGTAGAAGTAGATTCCCGAGAGCAGCAGGAACGTGCCGAGCACCACCCAGGCCGTCGGCGACGTCCCGATCGCGAGCAGCTCGCGCCGCAACAACGCCCGAAACGCCCGCACCGTCACTCCTCCCCGCGTCGGCCGCACCCCGCCGTCAGCGCCAGGAACGCCCGTTCCAGACCCGGCACCGCCTCCCCCTCGTCCCCCGGACTTCCGACCGGACGACGCGCGATCTCCTCCGGCGTCCCCGTCGCCACCACCCGGCCCCCGGCCACGATCACCAGCGCTCCGCACACCCGCTCCGCCTCCGCGAGCCGATGCGTCGACACGAACACCGTGTGCTCCCGCGCCAGTTCCCCCAGTAGCGCCCGCACCCGCCGGACCTGCTCCGGGTCGAGGTTCGCCGTCGGCTCGTCGAGCAGCAGCACCGGCGGATTGCCGAGCAGCGCGTCGGCCAGACCAACCCGCTGCCGATAGCCGCGCGACAGGTTGCCGATCAACCGTCGCTCGACCGAACCCAGATCCAGCCGCTCCATCGCCTCGCCCACCGCCCGTCGCACCCCGCCGCGATCGAGCCCCTTCAGATCCGCCCGCAACCGCAGATACTCGCCCACCCGCAGCTCGCCCGGCAGCGGTGCGTTCTCCGGCAGGTAGCCGATCCGCCGGCGCACCTCCAGCGGCGCGCGCACCACGTCGAACCCGGCGACCACCGCCGTCCCCGCCGTCGGTGCCAGGAACGTCGCCAGCAGCCGCAACGTCGTGGTCTTCCCGGCGCCGTTCGGGCCGAGGAACCCGGTCACCGCGCCCGGTGCTACGGTGAACGACAGGTTGTCCACCGCGCGCACGCGCCCGAAGTTCCGGCAGAGTCCGCGAGCCTCGATCATCTCGACCCGTCCCGCGCCTCCCCGGGCGCGCCCGGTCCGGACGCTAGCAAATCGACCCGACCCCACCCAAGCGACTCTTTCGCCCTTTCCGGCCGATGCCGCGGGCGGAGGGAAGCCCGGGCTCGCCTTCGCCTGCCGGTCTTCCCCCTCCCGCCTCCGCCCTCCGGCCTCTCGCCGAGCTCGCCCTCGCCTTCCCATTCGCCCGGCGGGGTCGTGGTCGCGGAGGCCGTCGCGGGCGTCCCGCCCTTCTTGCCGACCGGCCGCCGAACGGCAACGGCGGACTCCGACACCTCGGGCCGGCCTTGGCGCGGGATCCGGTCTGCGGTAGGAAGGTGTCATGAGCGCTTGCGGCCGGCCCTGGCCCTACAAGGTCGCCCCGCCCGACGACCTGGGTGCGGACGCGACGGGCGACCCGACCGCGGTGGGCGAGGCGATCCTTCGCCGGCGCGACCGCGCCGCCCGGCGCGCGCTCGGACAGTTCTGGACGCCCGCGCCGATCGCCGAGCTGATGGTCCGCTGGGCGTTACGCGACCGTCCCGGCCGGTTCCTCGATCCCGCCGCCGGCCCGCTGACCTTCCTCGCCGCCGCCGACCGCGCCTTCGGACCCGGCCGCGCTTCCTGCGTCGCCTTCGAGCTGGACCCGGCGCTGGCCGCCGCCACGCGGGCCCATCTCGATCCCGCGCGCTGCGAGCTGCACGAGGCCGACTTCCTCACCGACGCTCGGAGCTTCCCCGACCTGCCGGTGGTCTGCAACCCGCCCTACACTCGCCATCACGAGCTGCGCGACGAGGTGAAGGCGGAGCTCGCCGCCTGGACCGACCGGGCCTTCGGGTTCCGCCCGTCCCGGTTCCTGGGGGCCTACGCCTGGTTCCTCCTGCGCGCGATCGGCGCGGTCGGCCCCCGTCCCCGGCTGTGCTTCATCACCCCCGTCGAGCTGCTCGCCTCGAGATCCGGACGCCGGCTCCTCGAGCGGCTACCCGCGTCCCACTGGCCGCGCCGGGCGATCGTCTTCGGCCCGCGCTGCGACGCGTTCGCCGGCGTGGACGCCACCGCCATGGTGACCTTCTTCGACCCGGCGTCCGACGGACGGTCCTCCGCCCTGGTGCTCCACGCCTGGCCCGGAGCACCGGCGCTCCTCGAATGGCTCGACGACCCCGCCGCCGGCGCCCCCGGGGCCTGGGGCGAGGCGCTGCCGCTGGTCCGCGGCCGCCGGTTCGAGAGGGGACCGGCGCCGGC
>Ga0068707_1004171_pt1 | contig 10022 bp, 2 predicted proteins | sample YNPNPMetaG_FD_66600 | JGI IMG/M metagenome (GOLD analysis project Ga0068707, IMG submission 66600) | Anoxygenic and chlorotrophic microbial mat microbial communities from Yellowstone National Park, USA - YNP NP MetaG | ecosystem: Environmental > Aquatic > Thermal springs > Hot (42-90C) >... | reverse complement strand
ACGCCGTCGCTCACGCTTACGCCGTCGCTCACGCTTACGCCGTCGCTCACGCTTACGCCGACGCCGACGGTGACGCTGACGCCGTCGCCAACGGATACCGCGACGCCTTCCGTCACGCCAACGCTGACGCTGACGCCGTCGCCAACGGATACCGCGACGCCTTCCGTCACGCCAACGCTGACGCCGTCGCTGACGCTTACGCTTACCCCTACGCCGACGGTCGTCTGGCGGCATCGTCACTATCTGCCCTTGATCGCGCGCCAGCCAACGCCAACGGCTACGCCGACGCCGTCGCTCACGCTTACACCGTCGCCGTCGCTCACGCTTACGCCGTCGCCAACAGATACCGTCACGCCTTCCGCCACACCATCGCCGACGCCGACACCATCGCTGGCGCTTACGCTGACGCCGTCGCTGACGCCGTCGCTGACGCTTACGCCGACGCCCACCGCCACGGCGGCCTTTGCCTGTCGCGATGCGATCGCCAACGGTGGCTTCGAGCACGATGCCGCCTGGACCTTCCCAATCACGGCCTGGACCGCTGGCTACTCGACCCTCAGAGCGCACAGCGGCCTGCGCAGCGGCCTGGCGGGCCTGCTCGCACCACCGGCCATCTACAGCTACTCCAGCAGCACGCAAGCCGTCACGATCCCGGCCGACGCCACGTACGCGACGCTGGGCTTTTGGCGCTACCCGCAGAGCGGCGAGCTGGCGACCGGCGCACGCGCCGAGGTCGCCGCCGACGTGCTGCCGGCTCGTATCCCGGCAGCAGGCCCCTTGCCCTTCGCAGTCGCCGCGCCTGACCTCCAATACGCGCTGGTGGTCTTCCCGGACGGCTCCTACGACTGGCTGCTGCGCGAACAATCGAACGCGCTGACCTGGCTCTATGCCGAATACGACCTCCTGCGCTATCGCGGCCAGACGATCAGCCTGCACTTCGGCGTCTACAACGACAGCAGCGACGGCGTGACGGCGATGTTCATCGATGATGTCACGCTGCAGGTCTGCGTCGGCGCGACCCCCACGCCCACGAATACGCCGACGCCAGCGCCGCCGCTGGACGCCCTCGTGATCGACGGCCGCTGGGCGGACCGGGTGATCGGCGACCGTTTCCGTAATGTGCTGTACGCGCTCGCGGATGGCCGCCTCTACCGCTCGCCGGACGATGGGGTCACCTGGAATCTCGTCACGGACGCTCCCGCCGTCGACCAGTTCATCATGAGCGCGGCCGACCCCGACGTCCTTTACAGCAGCTACGGCCTGGCCTGTCTGGCCGGCGGGCCGGACGTGCTGCTCTATAAATCCACCGACGGCGGCCTCACCTGGCAGGAGCTATCAGGCGTTCGCAACCTGCAACCGCTGCTGGCGCACATTGCCGAGGTCGACTGGGTCCTGGCCGCCGGTTGCGACGCGCCCTATCTGAGCATCGACGGCGGCGCGACCTGGACGGCCAGGCCGGATCCGTCGCCCGAGTCGCTGTGGGGCATCTACGAGGCGCGCCGGATGGCGGCGGCGCCGCTGGCAGAGCCGCCCGAGCCGGAGATGCCTAACTGGGATCGCGTCTACGTCGGCGGCGTCTCGGAAGGGGGCGGCGGCGCCGTCATCTTCACGGGCGACCTGGGCGCGACCTGGACGCGCATCTCGCCAGCGTTCGATTCAGCGCCGTGGTGGATCTCCGCGCTGGAGGCGGACCCGCTGACCGCGGGCCGCCTGTGGTTCGCCGATCCGCACGGCGTCTGGGCGACGGTCGATAACGGCGGGAGCTGGGTGGTCACGTCGTCGGGGTTGGAGGATGTCATCTATCGGGATGAGCCGGGCGCGACCTTCGGCCTCGATGCCCTCGTCTTCCATAACCCGCGGCTGGGCGGGGCCACGCAACGGCTCTACCTGGGGACCGTGCGCGGCCTCTACTGGAAGGGGCTGGCTGATCTGGCATGGCAAAAGGTCACGGGCACAGGCTTCGATGACCGCGCGATCGGGGGGCTGCTCTTCACCGAGACGAACCCCAGCATCCTCTACGTGAACACCGCCGATGGCGCGTTCAAATACGTGATCCCTTAGATCGATCTCAGGAGGAAGTATGTCTTGGCATCGCCCCTTGCGTCTGGGCTGTCTCGGTTGCGGCGGCATGGCGCGCGTGCACATGGAGAGCCTGCGCCATGTGCCGGAGTTGATCCCCCACGCGTACGCTGACGTCCATCTGCCGGCGGCGGAACGCTTCCGATCCGAGTTCGGCGGAGCTTACGCCAGCGCCGACCCCTACGCCGTGATCGCCGATCCCGCCATCGACGCTGTGCTCATCTGCACCTGGCACGACGCCCATCGGCCGCTGGCGGAGGCGTCGTTGGCCGCCGGCAAGCCGACTTTCGTCGAAAAGCCGTTGGCGTTGACGGTGGACGACTGTGTGGCGGTCGAGCGCGCCGCCGCGCGCGCGGGCGTCCCCCTGATGGTGGGGTTCAAATTCCGACTGGCGCCGCTGGTCGCCGCGGCGCGCCAGGCGGTCCCGATGCCCCTCCTCACCGTGGGCCAGATCGCCGACCGGCGCTGGCCCGACGCGAGCTGGGCGCAACAGCCGATCACCGGCGGGGGCAACGTCCTCTCGCAAGGGGTGCATGCCTTCGATCTGGTACGTTTCCTGCATGGCCGCGATCCGGTGCGCCTATGGGCGGCGGGCGGCGCGCTGACGCATCCCGGCAGCCCGCTCGTCGACGTCGCGGCGGTCGCGCTGGCCTTCGCCGATGGCAGCGCGGCCAACGTCATCGTCCATGATGCCGGCCCGGCGCCAGTGACCTCCAAGTTCTTCTTCGAGCTGTTCGCCGGGGACGTTACCGCCACGCTGCACGAGCGCTGTCACGCCCTGACCGTGGCGCGCGGGGACGAGGTCGCCACAACGCAGGCGGCCGCTGGCGACGAGGAGGCGCGCCTCAGCCCGGAGGGGACCCTCCAGGAGATGCGCGCCTTCGCGCGCCTGGCGCGCACAGGGCGCGCCGATGCCGACGTCGCCTCCGCCCGCGACGGCGTCTGGGCCACCCTCATCGCGACGGCGGCGGTCGCGGCCATCGCGACGGGCCAGCCCCAGGAGCTGGCCCTGCCGACGTGAAGAGGCCGAGAGGCACCGTCAGCTCACGGCTCGCCCACGAAGGGAAGGTACAATCTCCGATCGAGAGCGTCGACGATCATTGTGACAGGGATCGTCCGCGGCGCGTAGGGCGTGTCGCTGTTGATCTGAAGGGCCGCCTCATATCTTCCCGGCGATGACACGACGCTGGCGTCGAAGTGGACCTGGACCGCTTGCGCTCCTCCCGGTGCCACAGTGCCAGTGACCGGGCTGACCGAGAGCCAGGGGACATCGGCGCTCGTGGCGAAGGCTGGCGCGTCGATCTCGGTGCCGGACGGGAAGAGGCCGACGACGGTCGTGGCGCCGGTGGTGGTATCGGCGATGCGCAGCTCGGCCTCGTACGTCGCATTGTTGTAGGCGGCCAGGTAGAGGGTGTGGGTCGCATCGTCGAAGTCCATCCCCTGGGCGTAATTGGCGTCGAAGCCCACCGATCCGATCACCGTGCTCGCGCCGGTCGTCTTGTCGACGCGCAGCAGCCTGTTGCTGAAGATGTCCAGCGCGTACAACTCTCCGGCAGGGCTGGCGGCGATGCCGATGACGCAGGGTGCGTTGGTGATCGGACCGATCGGCGTCGTCGCGCCGGTAGCCGGATCGATCCTGTAAAGCTGCGAAGTCATCAGGTCGCAGGAGGAGGCGAAAAGCGTTCCCGTGGTCGGATCGCCAGCCAGGCCCGTCCAGGTCTGTCCGAGAAGAGGCGTCGCCGGCCCGATATCGGTCGCGGCGCCGGTAGCGACATCCACCGACAGCAGATGGTTGGCAGCGGCGTCCAACACGTACTCGCGGCTGAACTCGTCGCCGAGGAAGTCGCCGCCGTAGTACTCGCCGTCGCTGATTGGCCCCACGATCGTCGCGTCCGCTGGCGCGTCCGTCGTAAAGGCCAGGAAGTTCTCCTCTACCAGTTCCACGGCGAAGCCCGGCGCGCCGACGGCGATCCCCTGCGTCAACTGATGGGAGGTCCCGTTCACTGATGGCGCGCGTCCCAACGACGGCGCGTCCGCGCCGCGTGGAAAATCGGTGATCGCGGGCGCGCCTGTCGTCACCAGGGCGGTCGACGAGATCTCTGCCATCGCGAAGGTTGCCGCGCGCCCTCCTGAATTGGACACGGTGAGTGGGACAAGCGCGCTTCCCCCAGGCCGGACGATCACCTGCAACGCCGATGGCTGCGCCGTCAGACGCCCGGCGGGCAGCGCCAGATCCTGGCGTACGGCTCCACCTGCCGGCACTGAGGCCGTCGCCGACGCCTCGCCATAAGCGGGAGCTTTGCTGGCCGTGATCTGCCGTGATCCCTCTGGCGCATAGAAGGTGAAAAATCCCGCGGGCGTCGCGGCGCTGACGGCTGCCTGGCGGCCGTCCACAGCGACGGTCGCGCCAGCGAGGGCCGCGCCCGTGTTCGCGTCCACGACCTCGCCGACGATGAGGCCACCAGTCGGCGCCAGGCAGGGAAGTTCCAGCGCGGACGGCTCATACATCGCCACGGCCACATCGTCCACATACCACCCCGGCCCTTGGATGGAGGAATCGGAGACGAAGGAGAAGCGGAAGCGAAAGGCGTCTGTCGCGTATGTCGTCGGCAAGGGGACATCGATGCGATGCCACTGCAGGCTGACATCGCCACTGACCGGGCCGTATACGGTCGCCCACGTCGCGCCGCCGTCCTTGCTCACGTCGACGCTCGCGAAGTCGAAGTACCTCTCCGTGCTCAGCCACTGCTGCCAGGTAAGGATCGGCACCAGCCCGACATGGGCGCTCAAGTCGATGACCGGAGAGATCAGCGCGCCATCCTCGTCGTTGCTGTAGTCGCCGTCCAGGTTGGTGGCCCAGGCTTTGGCACCCGAGTGGGCCGCGCTGGGGCCGCTCGTCGGCGCGCCCCAGGCCCAAGAGGTGACTTCCATCGTCGTGAAGCCGCCGTCGTCGGCCTCGAAATCATGCGCAAAGGCGATAATGGGGGGCGGGATGTCCACGACGCCAACCCCCACGTCGTCGACATACCAGCCTGGCTCTGTCAAAGAGCCGTCGGAGACAAAGACAAAGCGGACGCGCAAGCCGGCGACGGCGTAGCTGGGATCGAGGAAAACCGCGCGTCGAGCCCATTGGAGATCGACGGCGCCGCTGATCGGGCCGTATACGGTCGCCCACGTCGCGCCGCCGTCCTTGCTCGCCTCGACGCGCACGAAGTCGTAGCCTTCCTCCGTCTGTAGCCATTGCTGCCAGACCAGCGCGGGCGTCTGGCCAGCATAGGCGCTGAGGTCGATCGATGGGGAAACGAGCGCGCCATCCTCGTTGTCGCCATAGTTACCGGTCAGGTTGGTAGCCCAGGCGTTGACGCCCGAGTGGGCCGCGCCGGGGCCGCTCGTCGGCGCGCCCCAGGCCCAAGAGGTGGCTCCCATCGTCTTGAAGCCGCCGTCGTCCGCTTCGAAGTCCTCGCGGTAGACCAGATCGAGATGGTAGCCGGGGGCCGAACAGGTCGCGTCGTTGTCCAGCGCGAAATCCTCTGTGCGATCGCTTGCCAGTGTAGCCACCGACCGCTGTCCTGGCGTATAGCCGGCCACCCATGCCCTCGCCGCCAGGGTGTAGGCGGGTCCCTGCGCCAGGGTGATGCTGTAGCGGCCGGTGACCGGGTCGGTCCACACGGAATCGGCCGGCGCGGGCGGGCCGATGGGGTCGCCGCGCACCATGATCTGCGCGTACAACGGCCAACCCGTCCTGGCGTCCACGACGCGCCCCGCTATCGTGTGGCGAGGGGTCGGCGTCAGCGCCAGGTCCTGCGTCGTGACGCTGCCCGTGCTCACCGCCACCGACGAAACCTGAGTCGGCAGGTACCCATAGGCTTGAGCGGCGACGGTATAGACGCCGCCGAAGACGGTCAGCGTGTAGTAGCCCTGCGCATCGACGTTCGTCGTGCGCACATCGGCCGGATTGCTCCAGACCTGCACGATGGCGTGGGGGATCGGATCGCCTGCCGCCTGCAACGTCGCCGCCTCGGTCACACGCCCGGTCAACACGCTGTCGCCGCAAGCCTGGAGGGCAGCCTGGACGGCCGTCGCGGCGTTGATCTCGCCCCAGCCAGTCGATTGGTTGGGGAGCTGTCCTGGCCCTTCGTCGCTGCACGCGCCCGGCAATCCGGTGGTGATGGGTGTCGCCGACTGCTCGATCAGCGTCTCCGTGGTCGCGTAGTTGCCGCGCAGGCAGGGGGCCGCTTGCCAGATCAGGGCCACGAGGCCGCTTACATGCGGCGCCGACATCGAGGTGCCCGACCAGCCTCCTTCATAGGAATCGTCGCTATAGGGGACGGCGGAGCGGATGTAGACGCCCGGCGCTGCCACCTGCGGCTTGATGGTGGGGAAGCCACGCGGGTTGACCGTGTCCGGATGATCGGTCGGGCCGCGATTGGAATGTGACGCATACTGACCATCGTCGCGGCCCGTGGAGCCGACGCCGGTCACGTTGCCATAGCGCGCCGGGTTGCCGACCGTGCCGCACGGCGGCGGCGAGGAGTAACCACAGTTCGAGTTGTTGCCATTGGAGAAGATGGGATAGACGCCAGCGGCATGCCAGGCGTCGATCACCCCCTGAAACCAGCCGTCGTAGGCGGTCCCGCAGTCGCCCCACGAGTTGTTGACGACATGGGGGCGCCGGTCGGGGTCCGGGTTGCTCTGACTCAGATCCCAGGGGGCCACCATGAACTGCGCACACTCCAGGAGCGCCACATCGGTGCAATCGCTGGTGCTGCAGCCGCGGCAGGCGATCCACTGGGCGCCTGGCGCCATGCCGATCTGGTTGGCGCCGCTATCGCTGCCCACCATCGTCCCCATCGTATGGGTGCCATGACCGTTGTCGTCGGCGGGCGCGCCCGGATGATCGCCGTAGGGGTCCCACCAGTTGTAGTTGTGGTCGAAGGCACCGTTCCCCAGATTGCCGCGATAGTGGCCGACGAGGGCCTGGTGGCTGTAGCGCACGCCGGTGTCGATGCTGGCGACGACGATCCCCTGGCCGGTGATCCCCTGCGCCCAGGCCGTCGGCGCGCCCACATGCGTGATGTTCGGCTCGATGGCCTGGACGGCGGTGGGAGCCGCCTTGGCTTTGATCGGCTCGATCAACTTGAGCGTGCGCGCCGCGCGCAGGGCGGCGATCTCGGGGAAGCTGAGGAGGCCATTGAGGACAACGCGATCGGAGCGTTCGACCGCGATCACGTTGTCGATCCAGAACGCCCGATATTTGACGCCCTGCTTCTCCAGGTAGGCGCGCACGCGTCCCTGGGAGCGGTCGGCAGCGTCCCGCAGCGCTTTGTACACGAACCAGCCGCGATCATGCCAGCTCATGGCGGCGGCAGCAGCGAGTTCGGGGCGCTCGCGGAAGTAGATCAGGTAGCTGGCCGATCCCTGCGCCTCGATCTGCGCCTGAAGCTGCGGCTCGACCACGATCCCGTTCGCCGTGGGCGCGTGGCCACCCGGCGCGCCGGAGATGGCTGCCGTCGGCAGCGCCGATGTCGGCGCTGAGACCGAGAGCAACCAGATCAATGCCAGGACGAGACGGACCCCACCGATGCGCCGTTGCATACCGATCACCTCCACGCGAATACAGTTTACTACAGAACCACCGAGTGCCTTGTTAAGTCTCCAGACATCGGATCAATCCGAAGCCTGGGCAAGGAAACCCGCGCAGCGGGTTTGTGCATGACCAGCCGTCCGTTTCAACGGATGGCGCTGCTGGCCGAAGCCTGCGCTGGCTCCGGCGGCGATCCATCTGGGCGCTCCTACGCAGGAGCGTAGGAGCGAGAAAAAGAGTACAGTATCGCATGCCGCGGCGCCACGCGCGGCATGGAGAACTACCCTGTGTTGCGCAGCCCGGCAGCAATGCCGTTGATCGTCAACAAGATCGCCGCCAGGATCTCGCGCGCTTCATCGCTTTGCGGGTCCGCCAGCCGACGCCAACGGCGCAGGAGGTCAACCTGGATGTAGTTGAGGGGATCGATGTAGGGATTGCGCAGTCGGATCGATTCCTGCAGTTCCGGCTCATTGTCGAGCAGCTCCGTCTGGCCCGACACGGCGAGCACAAAATCGCGGCTGCGCTGGTAGAGGTCCAGGATCCGCCCGAAGATGCGCTCGCGCAAGACGTCGTCGGCGACCAGGCCGGCGTACATGCGGGCGATGCCCATGTCGGCCTTGGCGAGCGACATCTGGCAGTTGTCGATCACGGTTTGGAAGAACGGCCATTCGACATACATCTCGTGCGCCAGACGACGCTGATCCTCGCTGAGGTGAGCGACCGCCGTGCCGACCCCCAGCCATCCGGGCAGATTGTGGCGGCTCTGCATCCAACTGAACACCCAGGGGATCGCGCGCACCGTGCTCCAGTCGCCGCCCGGCCGCCGCCGCGCCGGACGCGATCCCAATTGCAGGCGGCTGATCTCCTGGATCGGTGTGGCTTCGTTCCAATAGTCGAGGAAGCCAGGGGTCTCGTACACCACTTCACGATAGACGCGGTAGGCTGTCTGTGACAGCGTCTCCATGAGCGCTCGCCATGCAGGCCGGACGCGCGTGCGATGGGTAGAGGCGCTCGCCAGCAACACGGCGTGCACAACCTGCTCCAGATGGCGGCGAGCCAGGGTAGGATCGCTGTAGCGCGATGAGATCACCTCCCCTTGTTCGGTAACCCGAAAGCGCCCATTCAGCGAGCCGGCCGGTTGCGCCAGGATGGCGCGGTTGGTGGGGCCGCCCCCGCGCGCTGTCGTGCCGCCACGCCCCTGGAACAACGTGAGCCGAACGCCCAGGTCGCGACAGAGCGCGCTCAACGCCTCCTGCGCCAGGTACAGCTCCCAGTTGGAGGTCAGGTAGCCGCCATCCTTGTTGCTGTCGGAGTAGCCGATCATGATGATCTGGCGGTTATCGCGCCGCGCGAGATGGGCGCGATAGAGCGGATGGGTGAGGAGCCGCTCGGTGATGAGCAAGCTCGCGCGCAACACGCCGATCGTCTCGTATAGAGGGACGATGTCCAGGAAGGCTGGCCCCTCGTCTGATTCGCAGCCGGCCCAGCGCGCCAGCAGGAGAAGTCCCAGGACATCGGCTGGCCCATAGGTCATGCTGATGATATAGGGTCCCCACAGATCAGGACCGTAGGCAGCGACCGCCCGCGCCATCAAGCGCAAGGTCGCCATCACCTCAACCGTTTCGGCGGCCAGGCCCGCATCATGTTCCCAATCCGGCGCTGGCAACGACCAGGCGCGCTCGATCCAGCGCAGGCGCGCATCGTCATCCAGGTCGGCGAAGTTCGCGACGAGGCCCTGGCGCGCCAGAAGCTCGCCCAAAGCAGCGGTGTGGCGGCGGCTTTCCTGGCGGATATCGAGACGGGCGGTGTGCAGGCCGAAGATCCCGACCTGACGGCGCAGCTCGAGAAGCTCGTCGTCGGCGATACGCTGCCCACGGCTGGCGTTCAGGCTGGCGGCGATCGTGTCCAGGACCTCGCGCAGCGGCGCCGCCGTGTGCAGATCGGGAAGCGCGTCCGTCGCGCGGCCCGTGAGGTGCGCCAGGGCGTCGTGGCCGTTCAACTCCTCCAGATCGGCCTGCACGATGGCCAACAATTGCCGATATACTTCGCGCGGGTAGAGCCGCTGGACGCGCGCCCAACGCTCCGGTCGGCGCGCTCGCGCCTCGGCCAGCCGCGCCGTGAGCGCGGGCGTCGACGGCGCCAGCCGTTGCGAGACCGTCAGTGTGTGGGCGAGCGAGGACACTGCGTTCAGATGGCGGCGGACGGCCAGCTCTCCGTAGAGGCACAGCGCTTCCGCCGTCAGATCAGCGGTCACTGAGGGATTGCCGTCGCGATCGCCGCCCACCCACGAGGCGAAGCGCAGAAAACGCGGCGGGGCCTGCAGGCCGGGGTAGTGGGTGTCCAGGGCCTGCTGCAGCGC
>Ga0068707_1004168_pt1 | contig 10025 bp, 8 predicted proteins | sample YNPNPMetaG_FD_66600 | JGI IMG/M metagenome (GOLD analysis project Ga0068707, IMG submission 66600) | Anoxygenic and chlorotrophic microbial mat microbial communities from Yellowstone National Park, USA - YNP NP MetaG | ecosystem: Environmental > Aquatic > Thermal springs > Hot (42-90C) >... | reverse complement strand
TTCAAAGACCTTGAAGGTTGGTTCGAGGCAGCTCGGCTGATATATGTCTCCCCGTTCGGCACGGACCTCACGCTCCGGGGCTACTACAAGACGTACTCTTTGGCCGAGGTGAAGCAGCAGGACGATCTCACTGAGGTGTGCGTTCCGTCCGCGGTCGTGACCGCCGTATGGGGCGACGTCTTCTACATAGAATCCGCAGACCGCACGAGCGGCATACGGGTAGAGATGACCGATCACGGTGTCGCGGTGGGCGATCTGGTCCGGGTGATCGGTCTGGTGGACACAACCCAAGACGCCGAGCGCGTGATACGAGCGTCCAAGGTGGCGAAGACCGGCAGCGGCGGCGTCAACCCGCTTGCAATGTCGGTGAGGTCGCTCGGCGGATCTTCGTTCGGCGCCCAGGGCGGAATCACGGGCGTGCACGGCCTCGGCAACATCGGGCTGCTTGTGCGAACCTGGGGTCGGCTCACGTATCTCGATGAGTCGACGTTCACCCTGGACGACGGCGGCGGACAGGTCAAGTGCGTGGTTCCTGCGGGCGTCGTCATCGACCCGGGATGGCAGTTCGCGGCGGTCACCGGCATAAGCTCGTGCGAAAAGGTCGGAGGCGAGATCCGCAGGCTCCTGCGCGTGCGGTCTCAGACGGATATCGCGGCGTTCTAGCCCGCTTCCTCGCGGCGCCGCCGGTCTCCGGGCACGCCGATCCGCCGGAGGCGGAGCGGTGTCGCCGTTGTGTCGGGTGGAGCCTATCAGCCGCCCGCGCCCGCGGTGGAAAGCTTCGACAGGTGCAGGACGGAGCGTGCGTATAACTCGGCGGCGCGCTGCGTTTCGGAGATCGATACGAACTCGTTCGACGAGTGGGCCTGCTTCACGGACCCCGGGCCGATCACGACCGCGTCGATGCCGAGGCCGGTTCTGAACGATTCCGCCTCGGTCCAGCCTCGAAAGCCCGTTGCGCCGCACGCGATACCCAGCTCACGCGCGCTGGAAAGTATCGACTGCACAAGCGGGCTTTGCTCCGGCGTTTCCATCGGCTCCCCGCGCTTCTCGACTTCGTACGATGCCCATTCGAACCGCTCGATGACCCGACGAGCGGCGGTGAATGTCTGATCATTGGTGACCGGTGGGACGATGCGAATGTCGATGCGGGCGTCGCAGCGGTTCGGGACGCGGTTCGGGCGGTCGCCGGCGTGAATCTCGCCCAGATTCAGACTCATACCCCCGACTATCGGGTGCGCCGGAAAACCGGTCATCTCCGCGCGCAGCGCCCCGATCAGCTCCATCATGCGGTCGACCGCCGAGACGCCCATCGAGGGATCGCAGCCGTGCGCCGCTATGCCGGTCGTGGCGAGCTTTAGGAACAACAGGCCGCAGTGAACCCTGATGATGCTCAGTCCGGTGGGTTCGCCCACGATCGCGTAATCGCACTTGTATCCCCGGTTGATCGCCGACCGCACGCCTGTCCCGTCGCCTTCCTCGTCGACCGAGATCAACAAATCGAGGGTTCCGCCGAGATCAGTTTCGGCGGCGAGGTCAAGGTAGGCCGTGACCATAGCCGAGATCGAGGCCTTTGTGTCGCATGAGCCCAGGCCGTAGACCGTGTCGCCGTCGATTCTGGCCTGCGGAGTTGATTCGCCGTTCGGGGGCACGGTGTCCGCGTGTGCGTTCAGGCATATGCGCGGCGAGCCGGAGCCGATGGAACAGAGCAGGTTAAATCGCCCCGGCGCGACGTCGATGCGCCGGGGCCGCAGTCCCAAGGACGCGAGCTCGCTTTCGAGGAAGAGCATGATCTCTTCTTCTTCGCCGAACACGCTGGGTATATCGACGAGCTTCTCAAGAAGCCGTGCGCAGTAGCGCTTAGCCGAATCCGACCCGACTCTCAAAGTCCGTCTCTCCGCCTCCGTTTCCCGCCGACCGAACGCCCCGAACCCGTACGAGCCTGACGGAATCGGTCGTTCGGCCGGCCGTGCGATCGAAGAAGCCGCCTACTCGTCCAGCGTGCCGTGTCGAAGGCCCATCGGCAGCGGATCGGGGCGCTTGCAGGTGCTTTCCAGAATCATGTGTCTGCCCTGATCCGACGCGTCGTGCAGCGCCCACATAATGTCGAGCACGTGGTAGGCCAGCTCTCCGTTGGTTCGGTGCTGCCTGCCGGACCGAAGCCCGTATGCCATATCCGCAACCCCTATGCCGCGGCTGTTTTCCGCATAGCCGTGCGACAGCGGCACCTCGGTCCACCCCCCGCCGGGGCGCATCAACCTTACCGGTCCGCCGAAGCCGTTCGGGTCCGGCACGCTCAACGACCCTTCGGTTCCGTATATCTCGATTCTGGGCAGGTTGTGGCCCCAAACATCGAAGCTCTGAATAATCGTGGCGATCGCTCCGTTGGCGAAGTCGATCACTCCCGCCACGTGAGTGGGCACGTCGACCTTTATCTTGGTGCCGTATTTGGGCTGGCTGGTGATGGTGCGCTCCGGGAAGGTGATCCGGGCCGAGCCGGTGACTCGCCTGGCGGGGCCCATCATCGCGACAAGTGCCGTGATGTAGTACGGCCCCATGTCAAACACCGGCCCGCCGCCGGGTTTGTAGTAGAACTCGGGGTCCGGATGCCAACTTTCGTGGCCGTGGCAGAGCATGAACGCCGTGGCGCCGATCGGTTCGCCGATCCAGCCGTCGTCGATGAGCTTGATGCAGGTCTGAATGCCGCCTCCCATGAAGGTATCCGGCGCGCACCCGACGCGGACGCCTTTGGCCTTGGCCATCTCCAGCATCTTCCTGCCGTCCTCGCGGGTAATCGCAAGCGGTTTCTCGTTGTGGACCGATTTGCCGGCCTCGATCGCTTTGAAGGCCACCTCCGCGTGCGCGACCGGGATCGTCAGGTTCATCACGATCTCGATCTCGGGGTCGGCCAAAAGCTCGTCGACCGTCATCGCCCTACAGCCGAACTCCTCGGCCTTTGCTTTGGCGCGATCCATGATGAGATCCGCGCAGGCTGTGATCTCGATGGCCTCGAACGTCTGTCCCGCTTTGAAGTAGATGCCGCTTATGTTTCCGCAGCCAATGATGCCGACTTTTGCCGGTTGCATTTTCCAGCCCTCCTTACCTTGCCGCCCAGAGCATGCCTCGGCGCAGGATTTCCTTGCATTCAGGCACGTCGAAGTCTCTGGCCGCGTGACCGAGGGATGTGTAGAAAACGCGGCCCTCGCCGTATGTCCGCTTCCAGACGACGGGCATCACGCAGCCCTTTATCCAAGGCGCGTCTACGCCGGAGAACCGCGTGGTGGCCAAGACCTTGTTCGATGGGTCAACGTGCATATAATACTGCTCGGAGTTCATCTTGAAGTCGGGGATCCCTTTGGTTATCGGGTCTTCATGGTCCACTATGTTGACCTCGTACTCCAGGATTCCTCCGGGGTGGGCGACCCACTGCCCGCCGACCATAAACTGATACTCCGTGTTGGTGCGGAACGAGTCGCCCGCGCCGCCGTGCCATCCGGCGAACCCGACCCCGCTTCTTACCGCGGCGAGAAGGCCCTTCGATTGTTCACCCGTTATCTCCCCCATCGTCCACACGGGGATCAGCAGGTCCATCGACTTGGTCTTCTCCTCGTCCGCGAACGAGTCCAGAGTGTCGGAGACCTCGACCTGAAATCCCTCCGCGTCGAGTATCGACGCGGCGATCTCGGCGGTCTGTTTGGGCTCGTGGCCGTCCCAGCCGCCCCATACGATAAGCGCTTTCTTCATTAGTCCTCTCCCAAGTCGGAACGAACTGCCCGCCCCACAGGCCGCACCGTACCTGTCACTCCACGCAACGCGAAGAATCTTCCCCCGAGGCCGAGATTCTTCACTGCGTTCGGAATGACGGTGAGCCGCAGGCCGGGACCGGTCAATAGGTTAGCACGCCGAGCAGGATGATTGCAATGCGCCGAGTCGTCGCTCGACCCCCTAATCAACGGGCGCTCCGACTGCGCCGGCAGGCGATTTGCCCCGACGCACGAGCGCCGGGCGCATGTTCATTCCCTGTGCCTGAGCAGTTGGTCCACGACCGGCGTGATCTTGCGGCAGGCCTGCTCGGCGGAAACTTTGCCCAGTCGGACTAAGTCCAGCTCGCTCGAGATGATTTGAAACATCTCCGGCGCGCAGGAGACGTGGGGCCTGGGATGGCCGTAGGGAATCATCTCCAGAAAGACCCTGCGCCTCTTGGGGGGCGCGTTGAGCTTGAGATAGGCGCCCGATTCAGCCACCGAGCGCCGGCTGGGGATGATCTGCGAGCGTATCGCGGCGCTTCTTTGGTACTCCTTTCCCGTCATCCACTTGACCAGCTCCCATGCTTCGTTTTTGTGTCTGGAGCGCTTCAGGATCGCGTACGCGGCGCCCCCGATGAATGTCGCCCGCCGCCTCGGGCCCATCACGATGGGGCCTACGTCGTAGGTGAAGTCTTTGATCTCGTTCTTGAATATGAGCTCCGCGGCCCAGCTTCCGGAGACGAGCATCCCGATCTTGCCCGTCGTGAAAAGCTTCATCGATCCTAGGTTCGCGGCCTCCTGAGCGTTCGGTGCCACGTGATACTTGTTGATGAGATCGCTCATGAACTGCAGTCCCCTGTAAGCCTCGGGGCGGTCCAACAGGCATTTGTTGCCGTCCTCGGAGACGATCTCGCCGCCCGACTGCCAGACGTAGTCCTCCCACCAAACACTCGTGGCACACCCCCACTGGTCCAGGACGCCGTCGCCGTCAAGGTCCTTCGTCAGCTTCTTGGCGACTTCCAGGAACTTATTCCAGTCCCAGCTCCAATCGGGGTAAGGCAAATCGGCTTTGTCGAACATGTCCTTGTTGTAGTACATCGCGTAGATGTCTATATCGGTAGGAATCTCGTAAAGGACTCCTTTGTATCTGCCCCATCCGTCTAGAGCTTCAGGATAGAAATCATCCAAGTCGTAGTGGTCGCGCTTCACGTATTTGTCCAGAGGTTCCAAGAGTCCCTTGGCAACAATGGGTGGAAACCACTCGGAAGACACCCGCGTCACATCCGGCGGCCGTCCGCCTGCGCTGGAGATCATGAGCTTGTCGAACATCCTCGCCCAGGGCGTGATCTCGATCTCAACCTTGATCCTGGGATGCCGCCGCTCGAACTCAGCGATCAACGCCCGGAGGTTTTTCTCCTCCACCTCGTTGCCCCAGGAGGCGAACCTGATGGTCGTTACACCGGGGTTGCTACGCCCGCACCCGGCCGGCATCGCCCACAACGCCAATAGCAGCAGAACGCACCGCAAAGCGGTCGAGCGCAAGAAGAAGCCGGCGCGAAAAGCCGCCGGATCCTGCGGGCGGTCAGGCGGCGGAAGACCTATCGGTGAGTTTCGCGTTTTCGCCATTTCGGGTTTTCGCGATCAGCAAAGGCTGGTGATTCGACGCCTGTGCGCACATGGGGGTATGGAGAACGCGACCGCGTACGGCAGGTGGTTCTCGATTCCCCGCACGCGCGCGAGCTTTTCGTAGTACTCCACATAGGGAAAGGCCACGACCTCGCCACGGAAGAGCGAGTAGCACGAAGCGGTCTTCTTCCACAGATCGAGATCCCCCTCCGTGACCTCGAGTATTACCTCCGGCGCGAAGTCCTCTTTGTCCTCCCAGTTTTCGGCGAAGTAGATCGTGCGGGCGAAATGAGGCTCTTTGTCGGTTTCGAACGCCTTGAGGGCGGCGTAGAAGATCGCATCGATTACGTTGAGGTGGCAGTTGGCGTGGTCCTTGTGGACCGATTTCGAGTGATGGGTTATGATGACTTCGGGCCTGCAGTCGCGTATGACGTCGGCGATCGCGTGCTTGACCTGATCGTTTACCGGCAGCTCACCGTCGAGGTAGCCGAGGATGTATAGCTCGGCGCCCAAGACCTCCGCCGCTTCCACGGCTTCCTCGCGCTTGAGGTCGGCGTAGTCGGCGGGGCTCATGTTCGGATGCCCCTTCTCTCCGAGCGTCAGGTGACACATCGCGACGCGCTTGCCGGAGTTCACCGCGTTTGCAAGCGCGATCCCCGACGCGATCTCCGCATCACCCGCATGCGCGCCGATGGAGAGGATGTCCGCTTTCGCCTTGCTTCCCACCGCTCTTTGTCTCTCGTGTCCTGAACAGGAGTTGGTTCAGTGTAGAGCAGTTCCCCCGGGTCCTTGTAGAAGTATACAGGCGTCAGGCTCCACGCCGACTGCGCGCAACACCCGGCCCAGTATCTGAATGAGGCTTATGGTAGAGTAATTTAGCTCGATGTAAAGTGTCCGACCACCAACATCCAACCTGCCCGAGTCCCTCATGCTCCGGCCGTCGGAGTGGATGGGCTTTTCGTTGACAAAGTATCGATCGGCCGTCGGTCCCGCAGCGAAAGGGATCTGCAAGCGGTCGAGGACTCCCGGCGCTTGAAGAACCGACAAGGCTACGTTCCGCCAAGTATTAACTGGCTCCTCCTGGTGCGAATCCCAGCGGATCGCCCGGGGCTTGAGTTTGGCATACTGGCTCGGATCGCTTATTAGGTCACTGAGCTTTACCCAGCCCTCGTCCTCGCTCGGTGTCGGTCCTACTTTGTCAACAGGCTTTGCCGGTGCCCGCGCCTCTCGCTCTCCTGCCAACAGTGTGTCTAGCGCCGCCCTCACGTCCTCATTTGAGATGTTGCGGTCCAAACGCTTGCTAACAACCGTCCTAATGGCGTTCAGTATTCTTTTGTTACCTGCTCGAAGCTCAGCTTCAATCGCATTGCTGATCTCCCGAACGCGGTAAGCTTTGTCAAGTTCACCGCCGAGGATGAAACTGCGAGACAGATAAGACAGAACCTCAGCGGCTTGATCGACGTTACGGATGTCCGGGACCTCGTACACGCGCTTTTCCTTCATGTCGCCGGACGTCCGTGTATTGTATATCCACCAAGTTCGCCCATTTGTGAGAACAGCCCACTGCACGTCGCGAGTAGCGGCATACCTGACGACCTGTGCTTCACACTTCTCGGTCAACTGGGCATTCCATTCCTTAGCTTCCAGCACCCACTGCTGCCCGGTATCCGGAAGAACGATGTAGTCCGGGATATCACCAGCCTGACCTTGAGCCTGCTGATTGTAGTCTAGGTCTCCATAGCCCAGCGCCGCAAGTATTGGTTCGATAACGATCCTTTCCGTATCAGCCTCGCTTAGCTGTCTGCCGCTCTCCTCAGCCTGCTGAATCTTATCGATGACCTGCTGGATCGCCTCTCTCAATATCTCACTCATTCCCCATGCCCCCATATTGCCGGCCCGGGTTACCACGCGGTGTCTCGGCTGAGCCAAGTGCACAGCGTTGGACTGCCGGGTCCTTACACCTCAGACGGAACGCGACGCGCCGACTAGGACCCCGCGCCGCGAACAAGACACATTTAGTCGACAGGCGCGTTGGGTCCTTCATCAGTCGTTCGCTTTCGGTTGCCGCGGGATTGCCGCCGGCCCCGTCTTGCAGGACTTGACCGTCGGGCCGGAAAGCCGCAGCATTATAGCACGGCAGTGGTATAATCGTGGAAGCCATCGGATGCAGGGAGGACAAAATGAAGAAACTGGTATGCGTCCTGGGAAGCCCCAGAAAACCCAGCAATAGCGAAACCATCGCCACCAGACTCATCGAAAAAGCCAAAGAGCTTGGCGCCGAAGCGCAGGTCTTCCGACTGCACGAGCTCAACTTCAAAGGCTGTCAAGCATGCATGGGATGCAAAACTACTTCAGAGGTGTGCGTAGTCGAAGACGACCTCAAACCAGTGCTTTCGGCAGTTGCAGACGCCGATATAGTCGTTCTGACCTCGCCGATATACTTCGGACAGGTCTCCGGGCAGCTCAAGTGCTTCATCGACCGAACTTTCTCGTATCTCAAGCCCGATTTCTACAGTCGCAAAGACGCCAGCCGTCTCGCACCAGGAAAGAAGATGGTAATTGTATTGACCCAGGGAGATACTAGTGAAGCTAGGTACGATGTGGGACCTGAATATGCGCAGTTCTATAAGTTTATGGGATTCGAAACGCATATCATCCGCGGACTGGGCTTGGGCGCACCGACCGATGCCGCCGGTAGACCCGACCTAATGAAGCAGGCGGAAGATGTGGCGCAGAAAGTGATGTCTTAGCGTCACGCGATAGATGTCTTTGCCGAGGTTTGAGAAATGACTAGGAAGACGCACAAGTTCGACTTTTGCGTGATCGGCGGCGGCATTGCCGGCTTGTGTGCGGCGATATCGGCTGCCCGACAAGGCGCCAAGACTGCGATAGTCCAAGACAGACCCGTCTTCGGCGGCAACTCTTCCAGCGAAATGCGAGTGCACGTCTGCGGAGCCGATCGGCACGGCAAGATCCCCAACGTGCGCGAGACCGGCATACTCGAGGAAGTGCGGCTTGAAAACCTAAAGCGCAACCCGCAACGGAGCTTTTCAATCTGGGATACGATCCTATATGAAAAAGTCCTGCTTGAACCCAACCTCACACATTTCTTGAACTGCTCAGTCCTCGATGCGAAGATGGAAGGCAGCCGAATAAAGTCGGTCACCGGCTGGCAATTAACTACCTATACTTATCACACAATAGAGGCGGACATATTTGCCGACTGCTCGGGAGACGGCGTGCTAGCACCACTTACCGGCGCCGAATACAGGGTCGGACGCGAGGCGCGAAGCGAATTCAACGAGTCCCACCAGCCCGAGGTAGCCGACCGCAAGACCATGGGCATGACACTTCTCTTCCAAGCGCGAGATATGGGCAGCCCGCAGCCGTTCGAGCCGCCGTCTTGGGCTTATGACTTTCCGACGGAAGAATCTTTTCCGCACAGGTCACACGGCTGGGTTGAGATGGGATATTGGTGGATAGAGCTGGGCGGAGAACAGGACTCAATAGCGGACACCGAGGAGATTCGTGACGAGCTTCTAAAGATCGTCTTTGGTATGTGGGACCACATCAAAAACCACGGCGACCACGGAGCCGAAAACTACGCGCTCGACTGGGTGCAGTTCCTGCCTGCAAAGCGCGAAAGCCGGAGATATGTGGGCGATCACATACTCACTCAGAACGATATCGAATCCGAGGGCAGGTTCCCGGACATAGTTGCCTACGGCGGCTGGCCAATGGACGATCACCATCCCGGCGGATTCCGGCACAAGGGCGAACCCACCATCTTCTATCCGACCCCATCGCCATATGGGATTCCATACCGATGTCTCTATTCGAAGAACATAGAGAACCTGATGTTTGCCGGCAGATGCGCAAGCTGGACGCACGCGGCTCTGAGCTCGACGCGAGTGCAAGGCACTGGAGCATCGGTTGGACAAGCTGTAGGTACCGCGGCAGCGATCGCGGTGCGAGAGAAGATCACGCCGAGGGAAGTCGGAAAGCGCTACATCGATGAGCTGCAGCAGTCGCTTCTGAGGCAGGATGCGTACTTGCCCTGGGTGAAACAACGCTTCTCAGATTTGACTACCAAAGCGACGCCGCAAGCAACATCCGGCGACCCGGAACCACTTCGCGACGGCATAAATCGCCCTGTGGGAGACCAGTTGCACGCCTGGACGGGTAAGCTGGGAGATAGCGTGTCATATACCTGGCAGGGACCGCAGTTTGTGAAGTCTGCGACGTTCATATTCGACAGCGCTCTCGATAAATTGATAGCGATGAGCTATCACGGACCTTATCCCGCGCTAAAGGACGTGCCGGAAACGCTGGTTAGAGACTTTCGAGTAGAAATACGCTCAGGAGGTGATTGGCAGATCTGGCGCGAGGTGCGAAGTAACTATCAGCGATTGGTGCGCATCGATATCGGCGCCGAGGTGAACGGCGTGCGCGCGACGTTTGATTCAACTTGGGGATCGGACGCGGTAAGAGTATTCGCGTTTTGGCTGGAATGAGATTATCACAGTGTTGGAGGCAATGAGATCGGAGATGAGAACTTGTCTTGTATTGATGTTCGTTGCTGTTACTAGTTCGTCATTCGGAGGTCTTGACGTAAGGGCATTCGGAGCGAAGGGAAACGGCAAAGTGGACGATTCG
>Ga0068707_1004167_pt1 | contig 10028 bp, 7 predicted proteins | sample YNPNPMetaG_FD_66600 | JGI IMG/M metagenome (GOLD analysis project Ga0068707, IMG submission 66600) | Anoxygenic and chlorotrophic microbial mat microbial communities from Yellowstone National Park, USA - YNP NP MetaG | ecosystem: Environmental > Aquatic > Thermal springs > Hot (42-90C) >... | reverse complement strand
CTCATCCATCAGACCATCGACGTTCGGCTGGTAGTAGTACAGCAGAGTAGCGAGATCGTTTTCGTAGATGCCCACTCTGGCGAAATCCCCTTGCCGGTACAACGAAGGCAGCGCGTACAATTTCAGCAGCAGCAGGCCATCGACCGTAGCGATCGGGATGCGCCGATCCAGTAAGCGCTCCACCGTCGAATATTGTCTTTGCACCTTTCTGAACAGAGGGTTCGTAGTCAAAAGGATGTCGATCTGCAGCTCCCCATAGCTGGCACGGACAAAATTCGCATCCTCGGAAGCGATCTCAAGCTCCGGCAACTTCTTTAGCGAAGAGAGCGCCATGATCAGATCCAAGTCCTGGGTATTCCTTCCCGTGACATAACGTAGCAGAGCGACACCTCCCACCAGCACATAGTCCACCTGGCGTTGCTCGAGCATGGAAAAGAAGTCTTGGACGGCCTGGACCAGCGCGTCAGAATTCATAGGGGTGTCTAACCAGTTCTTGACGTCGAAGGTGATCGCGTTGTGGATGATCTCCCCGATTTGGAAGCTATCACTGAAACCCATATCGTCCTCATTTCTACAACAACACAACGCTCTCCATCTTTCTCGAGTTTGCAAAGCACACGATGGTTTTGATATATTCCATATCCTGGATTTCACCGCCTTTCTGAAAAACTCCTCGCCCTGCTCAAGGCTACGGGCAGGTCATCCAGTTTGGGCTAAACCATACCACGAGGGTCTACTGCTGTCAATCAGGCGACGCAATCATCTTTAACATACAGCGGGCGATCCCTTTCAAGCGTAGAAACAAGCGGAGGATAAACTCACTATGAAAGCCATGGTCTTGCGGGAACTGTGCCGCCTCACTGAGAACCCGACTCCTCTGAAGCTGATGGAGCTTCCCGATCCGATTCCAACCGGCGAAGAGATCCTGATCAAGGTCTCGGCTTGCGGCGTTTGCCACACCGAACTGGACGAGATCGAAGGCCGCACGCCCCCGCCGCGTTTGCCCATCGTCCTCGGCCATCAGGTGGTCGGCCGCGTCGCGGCGGTCGGCGAGCGCGTACACACACTCCGGATCGGCGATCGCGTCGGCGTCGCCTGGATTTACTCCGCCTGCGGAACCTGCCGCTTCTGCCTGGCCGACGAGGAGAATCTGTGCGAGCGCTTCATGGCCACTGGCCGCGACGCTCACGGCGGCTACGCGCAATACATGACCGTCTCCGAACGCTTCGCCTATCGGCTCCCCGAGGGGTTCAGCGATAGCGAGGCCGCCCCTTTGCTCTGCGCCGGCGCGATCGGCTACCGTTCCCTGCGGCTGGCCGGCCTTCAAGACGGGGGCCTCCTGGGATTGACCGGATTCGGGGCCTCCGCTCATCTCGTCCTCAAGATGGTCCGCCATCGCTACCCCAACGCTCAGGTCTTCGTCTTCGCCAGGGACGCCGCGGAGCGAGCCTTCGCGCGCGAGCTGGGCGCGGCCTGGGCCGGCGACACCAGCGAGGAAGCGCCGCAGAAACTGGACTGCATTATCGATACCACCCCCGTATGGAAGCCGGTCGTGGAGGCCCTGAAGAATCTCCGGCCCGGCGGGAGGCTGGTCATCAACGCCATCCGCAAGGAAGAGGTGGACAAGGGCGAACTGTTAAAATTGGACTATCCTGTCCATCTGTGGATGGAAAAGGAGATCAAGAGCGTCGCCAACGTCAGCCGCCGGGACGTCAGCGAGTTCCTGGCGCTGGCCGCTGAGATGCGCATCCAGCCCGAGATCCAGGAGTTCCCACTGGAGGAGGCCAATCGCGCGCTGCTTGAACTCAAGGGGCGGCGAATCCGCGGGGCGAAGGTCTTGCGGATCGCATGAAGGAACGCGAACACACCTGCCAGCAGCGCATACTCTTACCACCAAGACACCAAGTCACAAAGGTCTCTGGAAGGGTTCTGAAGGTAGAGCAGCCCAAAAGCCTATACTTCTTCATGCCTTCGTGTCTTGGTGGTGAGAAAAAAGGGGGACGGTAGGCCGTCCCCCTTTTCCTGGATGATCGTCGACGCGATCGCGCTAGGCGTACTTGCCGTACAAGGGGCCGAACGCGGCGCAGGCGCGGAAATCGGCGCCCTGCGGATCCATGGCTCCGAACGCCGTCCACGCGCTGGGGCGGAAGATGCGCTCCTCCGGCACGTTGTGCATACAGACGGGGATGCGCAGGATCGACGCCAGCGTGATCAGCTTATCGCCGATGTGGCCATAGCTGACGACGCCGTGGTTGGCGCCCCAATTCGCCATCACCGAGTAGACGTCGCGGAACGGCCCGCTGCCGGTCACGTTGGGCACGAACCAGTGCGTCGGCCAGGTCGGATTGGTGCGCTCGTTGAGGATCTCGTACACGTCGTCGGGCAGATCGATGGTGTACCCCTCCGCAAGCTGCAAGACCGGCCCCAGTCCCTTGACCAGGTTGAGGCGGAACATCGTCATCGGCATGCTGCCGCGCGTGAGGAAGCCCGACGAGAACCCGCCGCCGCGGAAGTAGCCGGTGTCGGCGGGATACCACGTCGTCGCGTCGAGGCACTGTCCCGCCTCCTCCGGCGTCACCTGCCAGAACGGCTTCATCGCCGGCTGGCCGTTGACGGACAGGCGTCCGGTGGCGTCGAGGGTGGCGGCGCCCGAATTAATGAGGTGGATAAAACCGTCCGCCGCCCGGCCGCTCAGCGTGTAGCCGGTCACGCGCTTGACCGCCGCCGGGCTCCAATAGGTGCGCACATCAGCGAAGACCTGCGCCGTGTCGGTCAGCAGGTGGCCGAAGAGCATGCCCACGCCGTTGAGGCAGTCGTTCTCAGTCGCGACGATGTATGGCTCGCGGATCCCGTTCCAGTCGAACGACGAGTTGAGGATCGCCTCCAGGAAGTCGCCGTTGGGGAAGTGATCAGTCCACTGGCGCTGCCCCTGGAAACCGGCGGCGATGGCGTTGTAGCCCAGCGCCTCCTCGCCCCACCCCAGATCGGCCAGCTTGGGGTTGCCCACCATCATGTCGCGCGCGATCATCGTCATCTTGACGACGAACTCCCAATCGCGATCCTTCTGCTCGCGCGTGCGCTGCATCGACGGTGGGTTATAATCGCGGCCCTCTTTGCAATTGGCCTTGACCCACCGCAACGCGCGCTGATACTCCTCAGGATCATAGATGCCCTCGTCGATCCGGCGGACGAACTCGCTCATGTCGACCGTCATGATCTTCATGCCGAGGTAGCTCTCGAAGAAGTCATGGTCGACGATCGAGCCAGCGATGCCCATCGACACGTTGCCCAGGGAAAGATAGGTCTTGCCGCGCAGCGTCGCCGCCGCCAGGCCCGCCTTCGTGAAGGCGAGCAGCTTCTCGCGCACGTCGGCGGGGATGGTCGTGTCGCCCGCGTCCTGCACGTCGCGGCCGTAGATGCTGAAGGCGGGCAGGCCCTTCTGGTTGTGGCCGGCCAGCACCGCCGCCAGATAGACGGCGCCCGGGCGCTCCGTGCCGTTGAACCCCCACACCGCCTTGGGGATCAGGGGGTCCATGTCCATGGTCTCCGAGCCGTAGCACCAACAGGGGGAGACGGTGAGGGAGACCCCCACTCCAGCGCGAGCGAATTGCTCCGCGCAGCGGGCCGATTCGGCCAGGCCGCCGATGCAGGTATCGGCGATGACGCACTCCACGGGCAAACCGTTGGCATGGCGCAGGTTGCTGCTGATCAGCTCGGCCACCGCCTTCGCCATGTTCATCGTCTGCTCTTCCAACGACTCGCGCACCCCCTTGCGTCGACCATCGATCGCCGGCCGGATGCCGACCTTGGGCATGTCGCCGATCAGGCGGTTGGTGGGCGGATTGACTTTCATGTCTCGTATATCAGCCATCGAACCCTCCTCAACTTCTGCGAATTGGATAAAGATCGCCGATCATGCGGCCACGTCCAGCGCGTGGCGGAGCCGGTCGCACGATCGGCGTATGATGATCTCCGCTGGCAAGACGATCTCTTGCGCCTCGGCCGCGGCCTGGCCTGACAGCCGCCTCAGCAGCAGCTCCGTGCCGCGCTGTCCCATCGCGTAGGCCGGCTGCGAGGCTACGGTCAGGAACGGTTCGATGACCAGGCCAGAGGGAATGTCGTCGAAGCTGACCAGGGACAGGTCATCGGGCGCCCATAGCCCGGCCTCGCGCAGGGCGCGCAGGGCGCCGACTGCGATGAAGTTGTTGGCGGCGAACACCGCTGTCGGCCGCGGCTTCAGCGCCAGGATGCACCGCATCATCTCATAGCCGCTGGCCTGCGTATACTCGCCCCACAGGACCAGCTCCGGCTCGCCAGGGATGCCGCAATCGTTCAGCGCCCGCCAGTAGCCAGCGACGCGCTGCGCGGCCGTCGAGATGCCGCGCGGCCCTGAGAGCATAGCGATGCGGCGATGCCCCAGATCGATGAGCAGGCGCACGAGCTGGTACGCGCCGCCCTCCGAGTCGCCGCGCACGATGTCGACTTCGACGCCGGGCACGAGGCGGTCGAGGACCACGACGGGGATGCCCTGCTTCTGGATCGCGACGATCGGCCCGGCTGCGTCGCCGGTAGGCACCAACAGGAAGCCATCGACGCGCTTCTGCAGCAACACCCTCAGATATTCGGCCTGCTTCTTCTCGTTCTCGTCCGTGTTACACAAGATGACGTTGAAGCCGGCCTGGCTGGCAGCGTCTTCTACCCCGCGCGCCACCGTCGTCCAGAAGGGATTCGTGATGTCGGTCAAGACCAACGCCAGGGTATGGGTCTTCTTGAAGCGCAGGCTGCGCGCCAGCGTGTTCGGGACGTATTGCAGCTCGGCGACGGCGGCTTCGACGCGCGCGCGCGTCTCCGGGCTGACATACCCCGAACGGTTGATCACCCGCGAGACGGTGATCGGCGCCACGCCGGCGCGCTCGGCGACATCACGAATCGTAGCCATACTTTTACTTCAGGAACAGCTCGATCACCGGCACGGCCACATCGGGCTTGGGCACAGGCAGGCGCAGCGTCAGCGTATCGGGGCGCTCCCCCTCCAGGCTGGTCTGATGGGCCTCGCGCTGGGCGATGAACATGCCGAAGCGGCCTTCGATCCACCATTTCCAGGCGGGGTTGGGCGGCGTCAGTAATTCGGGCATTGTCGCATTCTCCTTACACGCGTTCTCATTCGAGCACCACGCAGCCGGCTCCCAACACCTGGCGGGGCGCGGAATCGCATTCCAGCTTGATCACCGACACGCCGGCGATCTGGTCGGGGTTTTTCGCCGGCAATCCCTTCAGGATCAACCGTTCGCCCGTCTGCTCGAACGCGATCGGCTCACCGGTCGCCAACAGCGACGCCTTGAGCACGCGGGTGCGCAGGCCGCCGATCGTCAGCTCGTAGCCGGGCCAGCGATCGCACCAGAAGTAGGCGGTGTTGCCCTTGATCGACCAGAAGCCGGTCGGCATCCACTCCATGCGTCCCAGGGCGCGATCGACCTGCCCATAGAGCGCCTCGCCGTTGCGGGCGATCCACTGGCCGAGGGGGATGAGGCGATCGTAAGCCTCCTGGGGCACGGAGCCGTCAGGAGCCGGGCCGATGTTGAGGAGGAGGTTGCCCTGGCCCGCGCTGCACGTGCGCAGCATGGAGATCACCTCGCGCAGGGGGCGCCAATCGATGGCGCACGGCATATAGCCCCAAGAGCCGTTGAAGGTCATGCAGGCTTCCCAGTCGCGGCCAGGTCCTTCAGCGGTGACGTGTTCCTCGGGCGTGCCGAAATCCTCATCGAGCTGCGCCCGGTTGTTGATGATGATATGTGGCTGCAACGCGCGCGCCATGCTGCTCATCTGGACGCTCTCCCACAGCTCGGGCGACTGCAGGGGCCAGGAGACGTCATACCACAAGATGTCGATCTTCCCATAGTTGGTCATCAGCTCGCGCACGCATCCTTGCGTGAAATCCAGGAAGCGGCGGCGGGCGGCCTCATCCTTCGCGCAGGCTGCGCCGTCGGGGTGATGCCAATCCATCAGCGAGTAGTAGAAGCCGATCTTGAGGTCAAACTCGCGGCAGGCCTCGACGTACTCACGCACGAGGTCGCGCTGGGGGCCGCGCTTGACCGCGTTGTAATCGGTCTGCTGCGTGTCCCAGAGGCAGAACCCCTCGTGATGTTTGGTGGTCATCACCATGTATTTCATGCCAGCCTGCTTGGCCAGCCTGGCCCATTCACGGGCGGGGCGCTCCTTGGGGTGCCAGGTATCGGCCAGCTTCTCATACTCGGCGACGGGGATGCGCTCGCGGTTCATGACCCACTCGTGGCGGCCCAACTGGGAGTACAGCCCCCAGTGGACGAACATGCCGAAGCGGGCCTCGCGCCACCAGCGCATGCGCTCGTCGCGGGTGGCGGCGATCTGCTCCAGATAGGCTTCCTTGTTCATACCGACTTGTCTCCTTTACGCGAAGCATAAATAACCCGAACCCGCTCGACCAGAGACCGATAGCGCTCCAGAAAGTCAGCGGTGTCCAGGGCCTCAGCGAACTCGCTCAATCAGTGATCGATATCTGGATTTCCATATGTCTGCCGCCGCGCTTCCACCTGACGCGCCCCCTCATAGTAGCGTTCCAAGGCTTCGATCTCCTCTTGACGTAGCAAATCATATGGTTATCCCTTGATCCCCGTCAGCGCGATGCCCTGCACGAACTGCTTCTGCGCCAGGAAGAACATGATCAGGATCGGCAGCAACGTCGCGACCGAGACAGCCATCAGATAATGCTGGTTGTGCACCGCATACTGCCCCTGGAACATGCGCAAGCCGAGCGCCAACGTGTATTTGCTCATATCGCGCAGGTAAATCAGAGGCGCCAGGAAGTTGTTCCAGTTGCCCATGAAGGCGAAGATGGCGATGGTGGCCAGGGCCGGCTTCGACAGGGGCAACATGATCTGCCAGTACATGCGGAAGGTGCTCGCGCCGTCGATCTTGGCCGCGTCATCCAGTTCGAAGGGGATCGTCATAAAGAACTGGCGCAACAGGAAGATGCCGAAGTTCCAGCCCAACCAGGCCGGCAAGATCAACGGCCGGAAGGTATTACCCCACTTCAGGATCTGCGTGAACAGGATGAACTGCGGGATCATCGTCACTTCGTAGGGCAGCATCATCGTGCTCAGCAGGAGCATGAAGAGGACGTTGCTGCCGCGCGCCCGCAGGCGTGCGAAGCCGAAGGCCACCAGCGAGCACGAGATGAGATTGCCGGTCACGTTGCTGAGCGTGATGATCAATGTGTTCTTCAGAAACGTGGTGAAGGGCAGGATATTCCACCCCTTGATGTAATTTTTCCACAGGAAGTAGTCAGGCAGGATCTTGGGGGGATACTTGTACACCTCGCGCTCGGGCCGCAGCGAGGTCGAGATCATCCAGATCAGCGGGATCAGGAAGATGATGGATCCAGCGGTCAGAAAGAAATAGGACAGAATGGTGGTGATCATCCGCTGAACGCGAATCGACTGTCGCCAATGCGCCCGTTCCGATCTCTGTCCCAACGATGCGCGCGCGCTCGTTACACTTTGCATGATGCTCATCTCCTTGCCAGGTCCCCTTCGTAGTACACCCAGCGGGGCGCCAGGTAGAACTGGACCACCGTGAGGGCGAGGATGAGGAAGAACAACACCCAGGCCAGGGCGGACGCGTACCCCATCTTGAAGTACTCGAATGCGTTACGGTACAGATAGAGGACGTAGACCAGGGTCGCGTTGGCAGGACCGCCGTTGGTCATCACGTAGAACTGGGTAAAGGTCTGGAAAGAGCCAATGATGGCCACGATCAGGTTGAAGAAGATCACGGGGGTCATCAAGGGGATGGTGACGTTGAAGAACTTGCTGACCGCGCCGGCGCCATCGATCTCGGCCGCCTCATAGAGATGCTCGGGGATGCCCTGGAGGCCAGCCAGGTACGTGAGCATCGTGCCGCCGATGCCCCACAAGCTCATGACGATCATGGCTGGCATGGCGGTCTTGGTGTTATAGAGCCATTCCGGTCCCTCGATGCCCAGCAGGCGGAGGCCATGGTTGATCAACCCAAACTGCGGATTCAACAGCCAGGCCCACAACACAGCCACGGCCACCCCGGTGACCAGTGACGGCAGGTAGAAGAACGTGCGGAATAGGGTGATGCCGACCAGTTTCTGATTGAGCAGAACCGAGATCATGAAGGCCAGAACGATGCCGAGGGGAACGCTCAGTCCCGCATAATAGATGGTGTTGCCGAGCACCTTGAAGAAATAGGGATCGCTCGTGAACATGGTCACATAGTTGGCCAGGCCCACGAAATCGGGCTTTTTGAGCACGCTCCAGTCCGTCATGCTCAAGACCAGGGAGGCGAGGATCGGGCCTGCAGTGAACAGGATAAAGCCTACCAGCCAGGGAGAGATGAAAAGATAGAATTGCAATTCCTCGCGTAGAGCCAATTTGCCGCGCCGCTGTCGTTTCGTACTCTCTTGCCACGCTTCACGGATCGCTGAAACGCTCATGAGACAACTCCTGTCGCCATGATAGACAGACACAGGTTGGCCCCCATCCTGAGTCAGGATGAGGGCCAACGGCTCATTGATCTTGCGCCGGGCGCAAATTCCAGCGCCCTGAGTGAGTGAGACAGGTCCTCAAGCTGCAGTCAGGACGATGCACCCCGGCGCGCGCTGGGACTAGGCGCACTCGCCCGGGAACGACATGCTGGCCCATTCCTTGTTCTTCTCCAGGACGGGCGTCGCCGCCTCGTGGATCATCTTGACGGCCTCTTCCACGCTGATCTCGCCCAGCAGCGCGCGGTCCCAGATCGGCTGGCTGACGTCGGTGACCTCGCGCCCGAAGGGGCTGTCGAGGATCTCGTGCTTGGCGTACTCCTGCAGCATCTCCTTGGCCACGCTGGCACTGGGCGGCGCCAACGGCGACTTCATCCAGGCGTCCCACGCCGACCAGCGCGAGGGGCTGCCGCGGCCGGTGCTGGCCCACATGAAGATCTGGCCTTCGGTGGAGAGGTAGCTCCTCAAGTATTGCCAGGCCGCATCGCGGTGCTTCGTATCGCGCGTGATGCCGTAGCCGCTCCCCATCGACGAGCAGCTCCGCCCCTTCGGGCCGATCGGATAGTGGACGGTGTCCCAGTTGGCCTTGAGCGAGGCATGGATCCAGGGGATACACCAGGTGGCGCACTTCAGGATCGCGACGCGCCCGAAGGCGAAGGGGTTGCCCTGGATCGTCTGCGCTTCGGCGGGCGTCGGGCTGACCTTGTGCTCCAGGCGGAACGAGGCCCAGAACTTGAGGGACTGGACCGCCTCTTCGCTGTCGATCTCCGACTTCGTCTCGCAGGGATCCACCCAGAAACGCGCCCCCCACGGGTAGAGGAAGTCGGTGTTGAGGTCGCCGCCCATGCCGGGGATCCCATCATAACCCCAGACGCGATTCTCGCCTTCGCCGCGGGTCAGCTTCTTGGCGGTCTCCAGGAGATCATCGAACGTCCAGTCCTTGGTGGGATAGGGGACGCCGGCCTCATCGAAGAGGTCCTTGTTGATGAACACCAGGCCGGTGGGGCCTTCATCGTAGGGGATGAAGTACAGCTCATTGGCCCAACGGTATGACTTAAGCGACTCCGGGTTGAAGTCTTCCTCGCCCCAGAACTCCTTGTCGGCTTCCAGATATGGCTGCAGCGAGATGACCGCCTTATCCATGATGAAGCGTTGCGCCCAGGCAAACTGGCAGTACATCATGTCTGGCAACTGGCCAGCCGCGGCCATCGTCGTCAGCTTGGGCACATACTCGCCCCAGATGATGTTCTCGGGAATGACCTTGATGCCAGGGTTCTCCTTGGCGAAGTTGTCATCGAACTCCACCTGGCGTGGCCAGAACGACGAGTCCCAGCTATGGGTGCAGTGCAGCTCGATTACCTCTTCGGCGGCGGGTTGGGCTTCAGCCGCAGGCGCTTCCTCAGCGGCGGCGGGCGCCTCCTGGGCTGGCGCAGGGGCCGCGGCCGGCGCGCAGGCGGCCAGAACCGCCCCTGCTGCACCGATG
>Ga0068707_1004165_pt1 | contig 10029 bp, 7 predicted proteins | sample YNPNPMetaG_FD_66600 | JGI IMG/M metagenome (GOLD analysis project Ga0068707, IMG submission 66600) | Anoxygenic and chlorotrophic microbial mat microbial communities from Yellowstone National Park, USA - YNP NP MetaG | ecosystem: Environmental > Aquatic > Thermal springs > Hot (42-90C) >... | reverse complement strand
AACCCTGGGATTGCGGACGCCGACCCGCGTATATGATGTGTATCAGATGCTGGCAGACGTGGAACGGCCGATTCTCGAACGGTTTGGGGCTGACGTGATCGGCTTGCAGCGCCGCCGTGTTGCCTTCGGCATTCCCAACGAAAACTGGAAACCCTGGCGGCTTTTCGACGGCACACCGGTGGAGGTTCCAGGCGAATTCAACCCGGTGACCGAACCCGATGGTTCTCTCACCCTGTACGATCGGGCAGGAAATCCCATCGCCCGCATGCCCAAAGATGGCTTTTATTTCGATCGGGTGGACAAATATCCCGGTGCCGCCCATGCGGATCCCGAAACACTCGAAATTCCTGTCCTTTCACAACAGGAATGCGATGAGTTAGGGGCTCAGGCCGAGGCGTATTACAAGAACACCGACTTTGCCATCATCGCGGCCATGGGGCCACCGTATGAGCTTTTTTTTGGACTGGGAACGGGTGATTTTACGGCCTGGATGATCACTCTTGTCACCGAGCCGGACTACGTTCGGGCACTTTACGAGAAGATTACCGACGTCTGGCTGGAGAATCTTCGCCGATTTGCAGCAGCGGTGGGGGACCATGTCCAGATTGTGCAGTTCAATGACGATCTGGGGACGCAGGATGGCCCCTTCCTTTCGCCCAAGCTTTTCAGGGAATTGATCTTTCCTTATTACAAGCGTGGCCTTGACTGGATTCATGCTCACACGAACTATAAAGTATTCATGCACAACGATGGCGCGATTTATGATTTCATTCCCATCCTGATCGAGATGGGTGTCGATATCCTGAATCCTGTGCAGACGACAGCGAAAGGCATGGACCCCGTTCGGCTGAAAAAGGAGTTTGGGGATCGCCTCACGTTCTGGGGCGCTGCCTGCGACTGTCAGAAGACGCTGCCCTTCGGCAGGCGAGACGATGTTGCCCGCGAGGTTGAGGAAAACATTCGCATTTTGGCGCCGGGCGGCGGCTATGTCTTTGCCTCTGTCCACAACATTCAAGCGAACTGTCCTGCGGAAAATATTTTGGCGATGTTTGATACGGCCCGCAGCGCGGGGCGATACCCAATCAGATAGCTATCGGGTGTCGGTGGTTGAGACTTGATGCGAGATCGACCGTGCGGCTGATTGTGATTGCCTGTGAAATCCTGTACCGCGAAGTGTGTCTGGCGGTGGCACAATCGCCTAACACCGTGGATATCGTTTTCCTGCCCAAGGGATTGCATGATATCGGCCAGGAGAAGATGTCGGCCCGGATCGCCGAGGCCATCGCTCATGTGGATTCGTCTCGTTATTCGGCTATTTGTCTGGGTTACGCTTTGTGCAATAACGGCATCGTTGGTTTGACGGCCCCACAGATCCCTCTTGTAGTCCCCAGGGCGCACGATTGCATCACCCTGTTCCTCGGAAGTCATGAGCGTTATCTGGAGTACTTCAACGCAAATCCCGGTGTCTATTTTCAAACACCCGGGTGGATAGAACGGGGAGAGGACCTTTCCCAACATGGACCGGATTCGATTGTACGAAAGATGGGCCTTCTTCAGACCTACGAAGAATGGGTTGCCAAATATGGCGAAGAAAATGCCCGTTATTTGCAGGAGCAACTTGGCGAGTTAACGAAAAACTACGGCAAGTTGGCGTACATTCGAACACACACTGGCTGCGATGATCAGTTTGAAGACATCGCACGGCAGAAGGCGGCCCAGCGAGGCTGGAAATTCGAAGTCCTGGACGGTGACTTGCGTCTCGTTCAGGCCCTGGTCGATGGGCGTTGGAACCCATCAGAATTCCTCGTCGTCCCTCCTGGCGAACGCATTGCGCCATCATTCGATCATCACATTATTCGCCTCGAGATGATATCCTCGTCCTGTGCGTCCCGGTCACAGGGGGAATGACCTGGTGCTCACCGAGTGAGAGCAGTCGTGTGTGATTTCTCTGTCTGGGATGGGTGGAACCGGTTGCGGGACCATGTTCCGGCAACTATGATGAATCGCCGATACTCGAGAATGATAGGTGGTGCCGTCCGTTTCTCTTGACCACGTAATGGGACGGTCGTGACGGGCGGCGAAAAGCCGGTTTTTTTCAATCGGGTGGAGGCTTCGCCCATGAATGGCTATGAACGCGTGATGGCGATGATGGAGGGTCGGGAAGTCGATCGTCTCCCCCTTATGCCCATCACGATGATGTTTGCTGCCGATCAAATCGGAGTCTCCTACGGAGAATATGTGACCGATCACCGGGTTCTGGTCGAAGCCCAGCTCCGGACGGCGGAAAAGTATGGGCTGGACTATGTTTCCTGCATTTCGGACCCAGCCCGAGAAGCGGCAGACTGCGGCGCCGTCATTCAGTACTTCGAAGATCAACCACCTGCCATTGTTGAAGACAAGGCACTGCTCGCGGATAAGACCAGGCTGACACAACTCAAAGTTCCCGACCCATACGGGGGAGGTCGGATGGAGGATCGTGTTCGTGCTACAGAATTGTTCCGCAAGAAGGTCGGCGGCGAACTTTTGATTGAGGGCTGGATCGAAGGTCCGTGTGCCGAGGCGGCCGATCTTCGTGGCATCAATACCTTGATGCTGGATTTCTTTGATGACCCCGTTTTTGTCCGCGATCTTTTCGATTTCATTCTCGAGATGGAGCTGGCCTTCGCCAAGGCCCAAATCGATGCGGGGGCAGACATCATCGGCATGGGCGATGCTGCCGCCTCCTTGATTGGGCCCCGATTCTATAACGAGTTTGTCTGGCCATACGAGAAGAAAATGGTGGATGCGATCCACGAGATGGGCGGCAAAGTCCGCCTTCATATCTGCGGAAACACAAATAAGATTTTGGAGGGAATGGGAAAACTTGGCTGTGACATTGTGGACCTCGACTTTCTGGTATCTATGGAAGCCGGACGCCAGGCGATGGGACCCTCGCAAGTTCTGCTGGGAAACATTGACCCGGTCAAAGTCCTGCGAAATGGTACCCCAGCATGTGTGCACGAAAAACTGGCTGAATGTCATCAGGCAGCGGGTTCCCGCTATATTGTCGGTGCGGGGTGCGAAGTCCCCCGCGGGACCCCTGATCCTAATATGTTTGCCATGAGGGATTATGCCCTTAACCATCGACCTGATCAGATCGCATAGCACGAGTGTGTTCTGCTGGCGACAGAATAGCGCTGGTATCGAATTAGGAAAATCAGCAGGAGTGACCCTATGCTCAAGACGTGGACATTTCACTTCCCGACGCTTGTTCGCTTTGGCCCAGGCATGATCCGAAAGCTGGGCGAGCTGGCACAAGAATTTGGCTGGAATGCCTTAGTGGTCGGCTACAAAAATCAGCAGGGAATGGAAGACGTGTATCAACGGGCACAGCGATCGCTGCGAAGTGCCCGCATGCATGCCATTCCTTTCTTTGAAGTTGGTCCGGAGCCCGATGCGGAGATCGTCCCCCGTGGAGTGGAGGCTTACAAGAAAAACCGTTGTGAAGTTGTGATCGGCCTGGGCGGAGGAAGTGTGATTGATGTCGCCAAGGCCATTGGGGCACTGGTGAAAATGGAGGGACAGCCCTGGGATTTTGCCAACGCGAATGAAGGATACCGGAGGATTACGGAATCGGCGCCCGTCATCGCGGTGCCAACGACCGCGGGGACGGGGAGTGAGGTCACGGCCATTTCCGTTTTGACATTTCACGGCAAAGGGACATACTCCGATATGCCGTTGAAAGCGGCCCTTGTGGGTGAGGGCCTGCATCCCAAAATCGCTCTGGTGGATCCCGAGTTAACGCTAGGAAAGCCTGCCAGCGTTACAGCGGCTTGCGCAGCGGACGCCTTGCTGCAGGCTGTCGAGGCGTGTTTGAGCCGGATGGGAAATCCGATCTCCAGTGTTCTTGCAGGACAAGCCGCCTGCCTGATTTTCGGGAGCCTAAAGGCGGCCCTGGCTAACCCGCAGGATGTGATGGCGCGGGCAAATCTCGCCCTGGCCGCCTGCCTATCGGGGGCCGCTTATGATGTGACGGGTCTGACTGTGGGCCACGCCATGGCTCAGGCCATCGGCGCCGTCTTCGGCGTTCCCCACGGCATAGCCGTTGCCATTGCCGGACCGGTAGCCCTGCGATTCCTTCAGCAAACATGCCCGGCTGCTTTAGCAGAATTGGGCCGTCAGTGTCATATCCTGGCAGAGACTCCTGAACAGCAGGGTGGTCAATTTCTCGATGCCCTCGAACAGCTTTTCCGGGACGCCGGTCTGCCCGAGAAATTCACCGTGCCGGCTGACGCCCCGCGGGATTATCTGGATCGCCTGGTTCGCCACGCGTTGGAAGCCACGGCAGAGGCCTGCACGTTGACACCGGTCAAGGTTGATCAGAATGTCTTGCGAGACCTCTTCCAGAAGACCCTGATCACTGCGTAAACCAGGGGTCTCCCAACCGGGCAATGCCTTCAGACGTCACGTCTGAAGAGAGCCCCATTCATGGGGCTGATGACGCCCTTTTGCCGAGGAACTCTTCCACCAGGGTGATGAGTTCACCCAGCATGAGACAGGTCGCACCCCAGATGCGATGGCTTCCGAAGACAAAATGCGGGGCCTCGTAAACCTGGCCGTGATATTCTCTCTGATGGCTACCGAAATTGGCCGGGTCTAGCAGGTGAAGGAGCGGGACTTCCAAGAGTTCTTCGACCTCGCAGGGTTGGGCACACATCTTAGGCCGTTCCTCGGCCACAGCAACCCAGGGGTCAACACGAAAGCGACTTCGTTCAATGTAGATTGAGGAAAGTTGGCCCAACACCGACTGCGGCCGAAAGTCGACCACCCCCAGTTCTTCCCGAAACTCTCGGATGGCCGCTTCGCATGAATTCTCCCCTGGCTCAACGGCACCGCCGGGAAAACTAATTTGGCCTCCATGATCGGGCAAGGTGCTTTTTCGCAACGTCAAGGGTAGCCACCATTGGGACTCGTGCCGGTAGAAAAGAATCAACACAGCAGCCGGCCGCGCATCAGGGGGAATCCTCGAGTAATCTCGTCCCAGGGCTGGTCGCGGAGCATACTTTGTTCCCATCATCGGCCCGGGAAGAGGTTGCCGCAGCCGCTGCTCAAGCCACGATATGAGTTCAAAAGAGTTGAGCCGCTTTTGGTCAAAGGACATATGTCGGGCGACTCAGGCAAATATTACCTTATGCAACGCGAAGTGAGCACGCAAAAACTTTTGTAAACGTGTCTTCAGCTACGGAGCTTCTGGCATGATGCGTCTAGTGCATTTCGGTTTTCACCTCGGCCAGTGCCGGGCGGTAAAAATTGAATTGCACGTTGGGATGCTCCGCCAGAAGCGACATCGGCACCGCCGAGTCGGCGATGCCTTTCGCAATCATCAGGGCGGTTAGCCGCATTCCAAAGGGGTTATCATGCATTCCCGCATGCCAGATAGAGACCTTTTCTGCCTTCCATGTTTCCACTGGACCAACTGTGGCCGCCTTGGTGGGAACAAGATGGACCTGTCCCCCGCCCGAAGTCCGGGCATTTTGCATGATTGTGGCCGGATGCAAATCAGTGATCCGAGTCTTGAGCTTGCGGTATTCCGCTGGTGGAGGCGGTTCATCCTTCCACCGTCCCTGGCGACGGGGTGGATCGTTGAACGCCCAGTGTTTGATATCTCCCTGACCACCCTGCATAACCACGCAACGAATCTCGTCAAAACTTCGTGAGTACGCATCCAGGTCCCCGATCGGGAAGCGGATGTGATCCTTAGGCATCCGCAGTTTGGGGTTCATCCGTTTAAAGCACAACTCCATGTCCGCCCGGGCAAAACTCAAAGGATGATCTATGGGGACTGGCTGTCCTGTTGCCTCGTCAACCCATTCGTCCATGCCCCAAAAATGGCCATCGCGGACGTCGAGTTGCAACTCATTCACCAGACGGGCAACAAGCGGCAGTTGTTCCGTTGGACCAATCGGGCCACATATCCCGCAAGGGTTGTCGGCGGTGGATTGCCGCCAGGCATGGATGTACTCCAGGGCTTCTGCCAGGTAGAAGTCTTCCAATGTATCGTACATGACGACCCTAAAGCCGGGCCGGGAAAGCCGTTCGACCTGGCGAACCGTCAATTTTGCCGCATCCTGCAAAAGCTCCGGATCAAGAGTCGTGTAGTCCCACCAGTCGTTTGCCAATTTGCTCAAGGGCCGTGCCATAGCGTGCTCCTTTGGACAAGACTCTGCAAAACAGTGATGTCAGATGTCTTTTCGCCCAATTATCCGAAAAATATTTTTGCCGTCAATCACACGGGCATAACTGAAATGACGTGGCACCCAAATGGGGACGTCATCACTTCCGTCGAATCGCCTATGATAGATATGAGGTGTTTGCGTCAAATTCGGAGCGACGTGGCGACGTAACAATTCGGAGGGGCATGCTTGTCATGCCCGCGGAAGTGGAATGGACGATCAAACGTGGTAAGGCGGACCTGACAAGCAGGTCCCTCCGAGATGCGGATTTGAGATACGAGCTAACGAAACCATCAGGTGTTTTCTTTCCTGTATTTCTTTTTGACGGTTATCTATGCGGATTAAGAATTCGGAAAGCATCTGTGGCGTCTTTTGTCTTAACAAACCCGCGGGCATGACATCGCGTGATGCAGTCAATCTTTTGCAACGATTTTTGAAACGTGTTCGGTTAGGGCACGCTGGCACACTCGATCCCTTGGCAACAGGTGTGCTGGTCGTCTGCGTTGGATCAGCGACGCGACTCGTCCCCTTTGTTCAGGGGTTATCGAAGCTTTATCGGGCAACGTTTTTGCTCGGGCGGTCCAGTCCCACCGACGATATCGATGGCGAGGTCACAGAGCTTGCGTCGGCGCCGATTCCCAGCCGTCAACAAGTGGAATCAGTGCTACCGGAATTCATCGGCACGATTTGTCAGCGTCCGCCGATCTATTCGGCCGTGAAGATTGAAGGCCGTCGTGGCTACGAATGGGCACGACAAGGAGAGCCTCGGGAAGCGGAGCCGCGACCCGTCACAGTGTATGAGTTGAAAATCCTGCGTTACGAGTATCCTGAACTGGAATTGGAGATCCATTGCGGTTCGGGCACGTATGTCAGGTCGATTGGGCGGGACCTCGCCCAGCGATTGGGAACGGCAGCCGTCATGTCCCAATTGACACGGCTGGCGATCGGACATTTCGTCGTCGATCAGAGTGTCGATCCCCGAGAGCTTGGGCCCCACAATTGGCAAAGCTTTCTCCTTCCCCCGGCCGTTGCGGTTCAGCATCTTCCCCAGGTTCGATTGTCAGATGACAAAGCGGAACAACTTCTCCGTGGTCAGTGGCCGGTGTACGATGGGAACCTTTTGTCCGGAGAAATCGCCGCCTCCTTTGATCAGGCGGGCCATTTGCTCGGTGTCGTCGAATGTCAACCAGACAATCGGTTGAAACCCGTGGTCAATCTGCCCCGACCCCTGACAACACCCTGACCTTGTCTCGGCAATAAACGGTTATGATAAGAGATATGATTCGATCCTGGCCGACAATTTGGCCGACGGGTTGGTCTTCCCTTGGCCATCAGGATATGCTGACAAGTCCTGCAAGATTTGAGGAGTTGGATGTGAGTGATCTCAAACGAACACCTTTGGCAGACTGGCACAAGGAACATGGGGCAAAACTCACGCCCTTTGCCGGGTGGGACATGCCGTTGCACTACCCGCAGGGAATCCTCCAAGAACATTTGACTGTAAGGCGGTTTGGTGGTTTGTTCGACGTAAGTCACATGGGGCGTTTCCGCATCAGTGGTCCTGATACTGTCCGTTTTCTTCAGTACGCTTTGACCAGTGATGTCGCCGCTTTGGCGCCATGGCGGGCACAATACACAATCTTGGCAAAAGAGGACGGATCGGCCATTGACGATGCGTATCTTTTCCGCTTCGGTAACGACTACTGGCTGGTGGTGAACGCAGCGAATCGTGAGGAAGACTGGCAACATCTGGAAGCACTGGCGGATGGTTATTCTGTTCATTTGGAGGATATCACCTTAACCGTGGCCATGTTTGCCCTGCAAGGGCCCCGGAGTGAAATGCTTTTAACTCGATTACTTGAGAAGGGTCATTTGCCGGAAGAATCGCGAAACGCACTTTCATCGGCAACTGTGGCCGGTGTCGATGTAAGGTTATCTCGCACTGGTTACACCGGCGAGCCGATCGGGTTTGAGATCTTTGTATCCTCGCAGGAGGCTCCTGTGTTGTGGAACGCCCTGACAGATGCCGGGGTCTCCTTAGGGATCCTCCCAATTGGCCTTGGGGCACGCGATACGCTTCGGCTGGAGGCGGGGCTGACTCTTTTCGGGCATGAACTAGGGATCGGTCAGGATGGTCAGCCGATCCCCATTTTGGCGGCACCGTCCGCAAGCATCGCCGTATCCTTCGCAGAGGATAAGGGTCACTTTTGTGGACGGCGGGCCCTGGAAGCCCAGGCCAGGGTTTATCAGCAATGGCGTGAAGGCCATCCGCAGGAGAAGACCGTCCTGCCTCGCATTGTTCGCCCGATAGCGATCCTCGACCCCGGTGTCGCCCGACAGGGTGATGTAGTTCAATGGAATGGGCAAGTTGCTGGCAGGATTACCAGCGGTACGATGGTTCCGTACTGGATTCTGGAGGGAGTTGGCGATGACGTTCATCCGAGCGATCAGTCGGCCCGTCGGGCCATCGCCCTGGGGCTCATCGACATTGGAGTTCCCAAGGATGCCGAGGTGGAAGTCATCGTGCGAGGGCGGCCACTTAAGGCGCGAGTCGTTCCACGGCATGGCCTGAGTAACCGTCCACCTTATTTTCGACCCGTCGTTGTGCAATAAGGAATCACTCATGTCCGATAAGCCCGACAATTGGAACATTCCCGCGCCTGGTGTCTGGCAACAGGTCCAAACCGTTTTGGAGCGAGCCATCGAGAACCATCTCTGGCGCCAGGAGCGGTGCCTGAACCTGATCCCCTCGGAGATGACGCCGTCTCCTTTGGTGCGACTGCTCCAGGTGACCGATCCCGTGGGACGCTATGCTGAGCACAATTTTTTGTCCCAAATCAACCAGGAGGTGTATTACTATCAAGGGACTGGCTTTATCGAGTGGGTCGAGCAGCAACTTATCCATGAATTAGCCCGTTATCTGGGCACAGAGCAAATCGAGCCACGGCTGATCAGTGGGCAAACGGCCAATATGGCGTTGTTCAGCGCACTGGTGGCGTTCCGTAACCGAGCAAACAAGACTGGCGAAATTGAGAGAATTCGCGGGGTCCTGAATCACCATCTCAATTTAGGGGGTCATCTCAGTGCACAAGCGATGGGACCCCTTCGCGACTACGTGGCTCGAGATCCGGCAACCGGTAAATTTGCAATTCGCCATTTTCCGGTCCGCCGAGATAATCCCTACCAGGTGGACGTGGAGGCCACCGCAGCCCTGCTTGACGCATGGATCCCGGAGCTTGTCATCTTCGGCAAGAGTATGTTCATCTGCCGTGAGCCTGTTGCCGAGATTTGCCGCCTCCTTGCCGAGCGGAAGCAACGGCCCCTCATCATGTATGACGCCGCCCATGTGCTGGGGATCCTCGGGCCGGCTTTTCAGAATCCCTTCGCCGAAGGTGCAGACATCGTGACCGGTTCCACACACAAGACCTTTTTTGGAACGCAGCGAGGCATTATCGCGGCAACACTTCCGCCGGAGTCGCCTTTCGCCGAATTATGGGATCACATCCGGCGCCGGGCATTTCCCGGCTTTCTCAGCAATCATCATCTGGGAACGCTTCTCGGCTTGCTCCTGGCAGCTATGGAGATGAATGCCTTTCGGGAGGCCTATCAATCGCAAGTCATCAAAAATGCCAAGGCCTTTGCCCAAGCGCTGCACGAATGCGGCCTCCAGGTGGAAGGCGATCCTGCCATGGGCTACACCGAAACGCATCAAGTGTTGCTGCGGGTAGGCTCGCATCGGGGAATGGAAGCCGCCCGATTGTTGGAGGAGAACAACATCATTGTCAATTATCAGGCCTTGCCAGGTGACGAAAACTTT
>Ga0068707_1004164_pt1 | contig 10030 bp, 6 predicted proteins | sample YNPNPMetaG_FD_66600 | JGI IMG/M metagenome (GOLD analysis project Ga0068707, IMG submission 66600) | Anoxygenic and chlorotrophic microbial mat microbial communities from Yellowstone National Park, USA - YNP NP MetaG | ecosystem: Environmental > Aquatic > Thermal springs > Hot (42-90C) >... | reverse complement strand
CTCGCAAATACCCATACCAACCAGTGAACGAGACTGCACGCGTGTCAGCGCAATACCAAATCTAGCAGAAAGTTCATCCACCACCATAAACCCAATATTATGACGGTTATCCCGATAGTCCCGCCCTGGATTACCTAAACCTACAATGAGATGAGTTATTAGATTAGGAGAAAATAACCTGGACTTCAAATTATTCAACATCGCAATTATCGTATTAGCCTGGTTTTTTACCTGTGCTTTGCAGCTCCCAGCCATACATACAATCCAATTAGTAAAAACAAAACGGTTACAACCAACGCTCCCGCAACCACACTCGCGAGCAATCTGTCTCCCCCAATGTGCGCAGGATTAGGACTTTTTCTAAACTCAAGTGTAGGGCTCACGCTGGCTGTGTCTTTCACCTCTACAGTGGACGTTATTGGCGCTGATAATGATGATAAAGAAATAGCTGTATTGGTCTCAACTGCTGTATAGTTTCGGACCCGCAACCCCTTGATCCTCACTTCTTCCTTTTGTCCATTGATTAAGTTCACAATGACTCGTAACTGATAATCCCCATCCGAAATCACGGTCGTATCCCATTGAGCGAGCACCCCATCCTGCACGGGTTCAGTGCTCTGCTGAATCAAGAACCAGGTCATAGGTTCAGATCCCTGAAACGCGAACACAATTTCAGAGGATTGAAAGCCATTAGCGGTTGTACTCCCGATAATCTCCACTATTCCTTGTAATACATCCCCTTCTTTAGGGGAATCGACACGTAACCTTAACAATGGGTAATGCACCATTCCTAAAATGAAACAGCACCCAACCAGGATAAAGAATAATAATCTGTATCGCATCGTAACAGGTAAGTTTAACACGATGATAAAAAATATGCAAACTTTTTGCCAGAAAAGGCGTTGAAAAACAAAATACACCCCCTATATATGGCAGTAAAGTAACCTGTTTTTCGCATAGATATGCACTGAATATGATTTTTTTCAACATCCTCTTTGCCAGAATAAATATTAGACCCTCTAGTTCTTACAACTAGAGGGTCCTTTTGTTGTCCGCTGTTCTAATCCTGCTCTAATCACTGGTTGGCAAATTTGATACCGACACCAAATGTGTTCCCTTATCATTCACTTCCTCAGTGAAACGCCCATGAACAAAACCTGTACCAGCTGGTATCAACTTGCCAATAATGACATTCTCTTTAAGCCCATATAAGGGATCTTTGCTGGAAGCAATAGCCGCACCGGCAAGTACTTTAATAGTATGTTGGAACGAGGAAGCCGACAGGAACGAGTCAGTGCTCAAAGACGCTTTCGTCACACCAAGAAGGATTTCTACGTACTTCGCAGGCTGTTTGCCCTGAGCCGTCAGTTCCTCATTCACCTTACGAATTTCAAGCCGGTCAACCAGGTCCATTGGTAAATAAGGCGAATCGCCCGGGCGAATAACCTGAACCTTGCCAGTCATCTTTCGAATGATAACCTCAAAGTGTTTGTCATTGATATTCTGACCTTGCGCACGGTAGACACGCTGGATTTCACTCAAAAGATACATCTGACAAGCTTCACGACCTTTGATCCTTAGAATCGTGTGAGGGTTAAGCGAGCCTTCAGTAAGCGGCTGTCCAGCTTCTACATGATCGCCGTCCTTTACCAGTAAGCGTGATGTAGTTGGGATTTCATATTCCTCGCTATCGCGTTGCTCATACGAGATGATCACTTTTCTTTGCTCAAGACGCACCCGTCCCGCTCGCTGGGCAACGATAGATGCTTCATCAAGTTCGGCTATACAATCGCCAGACGAAACCTGCTGTTCATCAGAGACCTTAATAGTCCAACCTTCAGGGATATCGTATTCGTCACTAAGCATCTCGCTTTTTTCCACGCGAACAACCCGTTGCTCGCTGTAACGATCGCTTTGCAAAATTTTGACAACGCCCTCAATCTGTGTAATAACAGCTTCACCCTTTGGTGTGCGTCGAGCTTCAAATAACTCCTCTACGCGCGGCAGACCAGTTGTGATATCGCCGCCTGCTGCTACACCACCGGTATGAAAAGTGCGCAATGTGAGCTGAGTACCAGGCTCACCAATAGACTGAGCTGCTACGATACCAACTGCTGCTCCAAGCTCAACTTCCTTGCCCCGACCCAAATCCATGCCATAGCACTTAGCACACACGCCATGCAACAGTTCGCAAGTTAAGGGTGAGCGTACCTTGACCTCATTTACACCAGCAGAAACAATCCGGCGGACCAAATCGTGATCCAACATCTCATTACGCTCACCAAGCACCTCGCCTGTCTGTGGATGGACTACCCTTTCTGCTAACAGGCGGCCAAACAGACGCACAGACATAGACTGGCCAGCAATATCATCAGTTTTGCGGATCCAAATTCCATCAGAAGTTCCACAGTCCTCTTCATTGACAATAACATCTTGTGCAATATCTACTAAACGACGTGTCAGATAGCCAGCATCGGCAGTGCGCAATGCAGTGTCAGCCAGGCCCTTTCGAGCGCCATGGGTCGAAATAAAGTACTCCAGAGCAGTTAAACCTTCTCGAAAGTTAGATTGGATAGGCAAGCGAATAATACGACCAGCAGGATCAGCCATAAGCCCGCGCATTCCCGCCAGTTGAGCAATTGGACCAAAACCGCCTTTGGTTGCTCCAGAATTCGCCATGGTTGCCAGATTACCATTTGGGTCCATGTAGTCACGGACCTTTTCTGCAACATCTTTGGTTGTTTTTTGCCAGATTTCAATGATGCGCTCGTTGCGCTCCTGTTCGGTCAACAAACCTCGTCGCCAAGCTCGATTGACATTTTCAACTTCCTGTTGAGCCTCAGCGATGATCTCACTTTTTTCCGGTGGTATGGTGATGTCTGCCACAGCAATTGTTGCCCCAGAACGCATTGCGTATTCAAAACCAATATCCTTGATGGCATCCGCAACCTCAGTGGTCACATCCTGACCGCAAATTTCATATACCTGAGCAATCAAATCTTTGACACCACCCTTATCCAATACTTCGTTGACAAATTGAAGCTCTTTGGGCAATATCCTGTTAAATAGAACGCGTCCAACCGTTGTATCAATCAATACTTTCCGGGATTTTGGTAAACGATTTCCCTTATCATCATACCATGTATCAACTAACAATTTGATTTTTGCATGAATATCAGCCTGATCAAGCTGATATGCCAATTCAACCTCATCAGCATCAGCAAAGAAACGTCCATCGCCCTTGTGTTCGCGCTGATCTTCCATGGTCAGATAATACACCCCAAGCACCATGTCTTTTGAAGGGCTGATAATTGGCTCACCATCCGCGGGCTTCAACAAGTTACGCGAAGAAAGCATCAAATTGCGCGCTTCCCACACCGCTTTGTCAGAAAGTGGAACATGAACAGCCATCTGGTCGCCGTCAAAGTCCGCATTAAATGCAGTGGTAACCAAAGGATGAAGTTGGATAGCGCTACCCTCAATAAGCACCGGCTCAAAAGCCTGGATACCCAAACGGTGAAGTGTAGGAGCACGGTTCAAGAGTACTGGCCGCTCTTTGATTACTTCTTCCAAGACTTCCCACACCTCAGGGCGATTACGATCAATGAAACGGCGAGCACCCTTAACATTCGCGGCATAATTATGCGTCACCAAACGCGCGATGACAAACGGGCGATACAACTCAAGCGCCATATTCTTTGGCAAGCCGCATTGATAAAGTTTCAGTTTTGGGCCAACCACAATAACTGAGCGGCCAGAATAGTCAACACGTTTACCTAGCAAATTGCGACGGAAACGCCCCTTCTTTCCCTTGAGCATGTCGGATAGCGACTTAAGCTCACGACGTCCACGGCGGGACAAAGCCTTGCCCCGTTGGGAATTATCAATCAAGGAGTCAACAGCCTCCTGAAGCATACGTTTCTCATTACGCACAATCACGTCGGGCGCACCAAGCTCAAGTAACCGCTTGAGGCGATTATTACGATTGATGACGCGACGATACAAATCATTCAGGTCTGAGGTCGCAAAACGTCCTCCATCCAACTGTACCATGGGCCGTAAATCAGGTGGGATAACTGGTAAAACCGTCAGGATCATCCATTCAGGACGATTGCCTGAGCGACGGAATGCTTCAACCACTTTTAATCGCGTAGTTGCCTTTTTGCGTTTTTGTTTGCTTTTAGAAGTTCTCACCTCATTCCAAAGCTCTTCTGCTAACTTATCAAGGTCAAGCCGACGTAAGATATCATAGAAGGCTTCAGCGCCCATATCGGCGCGGAAAGTCTGCCCCCAACGCGATTTTAACTCCCGGTAGCGACTCTCACTCAGGAAAGTGAAAGGACTTAACTCTAAGAGTTCATCGCGCAAGCGCGAGTTCTGACTATGTGATTCCGTCGATTGATCCTCAAGCTGGTTACGTAAAGCTTCCATTTGCTCATTAGCTTCAGCTTTGATTTGCGCTATTGTTGTCTCTAATTGAGCCAAATCTCGTTGGAGCTGCTCTCGAAACTCAGCTTCAATTTCATCCAGTCGTTCTTTGACAACTTTTTGAACTTTTGAAATATGCTGTGGGGTGATAACTTCGCCAATCTCAGCAATCGTTGTATTTGCACCCTCGAAAACCAGTGCGGCTTTAAGAGCTTGTCCAACATTCTCTTGTAAGGCGCGCTCAATGCGCTGACCTTCTTTCATGATCGGTTCTAACCGACTAGCAATTTGTTCATCTGCACGTGCTTGAAGATCGGTTTTCTGTTGATTTAACTCGCTAATTTTACGATCCCGGGCCGTTTTCACCTCCAATATGCGAGCGTTAATCTGTGCCGCAACCTCGCGTTCAGAAACGCTCATCTCATCTTCAAGACGACGAAGCGCTTTTTGACGAGCCTCCTCATCTACATAAGTAACGATATATTGCGCAAAATACAAGACTCGATCAAGATTCCGCCGCGATATATCCAGCAATAGCCCAAGATAAGAAGGTATTCGCCGGGTGTACCAGATGTGTGCAACTGGCGTAGCCAACTCAATATGCCCCATCCGCTCTCGTCGAACTGACGACCGCGTTACCTCAACGCCACATTTGTCGCAAACAATCCCTTTGTAACGGGGATTTTTATACTTGCCACAATAGCACTGCCAATCGCGAGTAGGACCAAAAATTGCTTCACAAAAGAGTCCATCTTTTTCAGGCCGCAAGCGCCGGTAGTTAATCGTCTCGGGCTTGAGCACTTCACCATAAGACCAGCTTCTTATTGTCTCGGGCGAAGCTAAACTAATCCGCAGTGCAACCAAACCTTTTGTTTCCACTAAACGCCTCCTGAAGAAATCTCTACAAAACGAAACAAAGCGTTATGGAAATTCCAAACGCTAATCCGAAATCACAAAACAAGTTGAGCATCATGCAAACTAAAATTATATCATAATTTCTTGTCTTCAATACACATCCTTCTGGCTTTTGTGAGCAATAACCAGATTCTCTCACTTTTTTCTAATGCGGATTGCCCTATGATTGTTCTTGTTCGCCTTTGCCACTCCCACGTTCGGGCTATAATTAAGCAAAACACACCTAAAGAAATATGCAATGAAAGCCTCAAGATTAGAGCGAGCAACAGAATTTTTTATTAATCCAACACTTCCGCCACGCTTTCAATGGTTGAGCAAAGTCTGGTTGGCTATCCTGTATATGCTCGGAATCTTTCTGTGGGGTTACTTCCTGAATTGGGGACGTGGCCCTTTTAATTATCATGACTGGGCTGATATTAACGCCCCGCGTTTGGCGTTTCTCAAAGACGCCGTCAGTCAGGGTGTTCTCCCACTCCACATTTCCGATATTGCGCCACTGGCTTATGTGACCGACCGCTTTATGGTTGTCCCCGATGCCATTCTATCCCCACAGATCTGGCTATTGAAATACATGGATATCGGCATTTTCGTTATGGTGAATAATTGGTTATTATACAGCGTCGGATTTTGGGGATTAGTCACCCTGAAAAAAAGATTCCAACTTTCTTTGTTTACCTTTTCAATCCTCTTTTTGTTGTTCAATTTCAATGGTCACATCCTGGCTCACATCAGTGTTGGGCATATCACATGGTGGGGCAGCTTTTTATTCTCATGGTTTGCCATATTCGTGTTTGACCTCATCGAAAACAAAACCGGTTGGATATGGGTTGCAAAAATATCAGTACTGCTTTTCGCTTTGTATTTACAAGGAGCATATCACCAGTTTATCTGGAGCATTCTGTTTCTCGGTTTACTGGTGATTGCCATTCCTGCAAAAACCCTTGATATCCTCAAAGCGATTGGCTTTTCGCTTTCCCTAAGCATGGTACGAATTCTTCCCCCGACCCTGCATCTGGGAGAATTTGACAACAAGTTTATCGGTGGATATCCTCTATTTGTTTCTCTGTGGAATGCGCTGGTAAAAATTGAAATCCCTAATGACATCACCATCAACACCGGGCTGACCAAACCCATTGGTTTGTGGGAATATACCCTGTATGTTGGATTGCTTGCAGGAGCATTTCTTGTTGTCTTTGGTATCATTCGTCCCTTGAGCAACACTTCTGTACACTCCGCATACCGTGCCTTACTCATACCTTCCTTGATCCTTATGGTAATGTCGCTGGGCAAAATCTATCAGTACCTCCGTCTAGCATTCCCTATCCCGCTGTTCACCGGCGAGCGAATTGCATCCCGCTTTATTGGTTTATCATTTGTCTTTGTCCTAACATTGGCAGTGATTGAGCTACAGCATTGGCTGAACAGTACGCAACTTTCGGGATTGACCCGTCTCTTTCTTATACTTTCATCAGTTTTTTCAGTGCATGATATGTGGATGAATTATCGCCTCTGGAGAATTGCAGACGCTTCTCAAAAATTCGAAGCCAAGCCGTTCAATCCTTTAAATTGGTCTGTGGCTAACCGATATAATGATTTGGAGTACATTCAAATCTTGTGGCTGGGGCTGGGCATATCCCTTATCAGTCTGGGATTGCTTATCTATTTCATATTCCAGGAAAAGAAAAAAATCTCTTGAAGAACATAGCATAGACCCTTAGGGTAGAAAAAATACATATAATGCTACCAACCGCTCGTTATTCACATTTAGTAAACCTGCTAAAATCAAGTGAGTTTTCAGTTGCCGCTCTTAACCCCAGCCCAACCCTGACCTATCTCACTGGGCTTTCGTTCCATCTCATGGAACGTCCGGTGGTATTACTGAGCACCCCAGATGAAACACCTGCTCTTATCCTGCCCGAATTGGAAACCTCCCGTCTGGACAAAGCTTTCATCCCCCTTCAAGTTTTTCCATACAGCGATAACCCAACAACATGGATGGAAGCATTTAAGAAAGCCTCAAAGGCAGTCCCATTAAACAAGAAAAAAGTTGCTATAGAGGCAAGCCGTTTCAGATTTCTGGAATTGAATTTCTTGAAAGCGGCAAATCCGGAGATTGAATTGGCTGCTGGAGATGATATCTTCGCCCGATTGCGCTTGATCAAAGACGAGAATGAAATTAATCTAATGCGCAAGGCTGTTCAGGTAGCTCAGCGGGCGCTGGAGGGAACCCTCCCTTTTATCAAAACGGGTGTATGCGAGAAAGACATTGCTGCCGAGTTAACCATCCAGTTGCTGCGTGCCGGTTCAGAGCCCGAGCTGCCTTTTCCACCCATTGTCTCTAGTGGTCCAAACAGCGCCGATCCTCACGGCACACCTACCGAGCGAAAACTACAGGCAGGCGATCTGCTGGTCATTGACTGGGGAGCAACTGTTGGCGGATATTGCTCTGACCTGACACGTACCTTTGCAATTGGCTGCCTTGACAATGAACTGGAAAAAATTTATCGAACTGTTCAACAGGCAAACGCCGCCGGGCGCGCCGCCGGAAAACCCGGAAAACCAGCCGGAGAAGTTGACCGGAGCACCCGCTCTGTTATTGAAATTGCGGGATATGGAAAATATTTCACTCATCGCACCGGTCATGGTTTGGGTATGGAAGCCCATGAACAGCCATACATATATACCAAAAACTCGCTGACGCTGGCTCCAGGCATGGTCTTTACCATTGAACCGGGAATTTACCTCCCTAAACAAGGCGGCGTCAGAATAGAAGATGATGTAGTGATCACTGCCACAGGCTGCGAAAGCCTGAGCGACTTTCCCCGGGATCTGGTTATCTTCTGATAAAACAAAAGGGAGTGACATCATGGAAAAACCAATCATTATTCAAAGTGCAGAACCGTTTCTCTTTCCAGGCAATCGAACTGGTTGTCTTGTGATCCATGGCTTCACTGGAACCCCCAAAGAGATGCGCCCACTGGGTGAATATCTGGCAAGCAAAGGCTTTACGGTGCTGGGACCTCGTCTGACAGGTCACGCCATGTGTCCCCCGGATATGATCCGTAGCCGCTGGCAGGACTGGCTGGCATCTGTTGAGGATGGCTTGCATCTTCTCTCAGGAATGACAGATCGCATTTATGTTCTTGGACTTTCTATGGGGGGAGTTCTAGCGCTGATTTCTGCTTCTCGCTATCCAGTTCAGGGTGCCGTTGCTATGTCCACCCCCTATCGTTTCCCTGACGACTGGCGGGTAAACTTCTTAAGACCGCTTAGCCTGTTCATGCCTTATGTAAATAAGGGGCCTTCCGACTGGCAAGACCCAGAAAATCTCAAAACACACGTCTCCTACCCCAAATATCCCACGCGTTCACTTGCCGAATTAAAATTGCTCTTCGAACAGCTACAAAACGCCTTACCGCAGATCAGGGTTCCCGTGCTGCTAATGCAATCGCGTGATGACACCAGCATTCTACCGGACAGTATGGAGCACATTTTTGATCGATTAGGGACTTCCAGTAAGAAAATGCTCTGGTTGGAAGGAGGTGGGCACGTGATAACTCGTGAACCCTGTAAGGAAACTGTGTTCCAGACAGCGCATGAATTTATTCTTGAGATTGAGAAACAATTGGAGAAATAAACCCTTATGACACTCCACATAACCACTTTCATCCTCGGACCCCTTGAAAACAATACCTATTTACTCGCTGACCTAGACACAAGAAAAGCCGTGCTGATTGATCCATCATTTGAGAGCGAGCGGGCGCTTGAAACAATTGAGCGATTGAAACTTGAACTTACAGAAATCTGGCTGACACATGCACACTTTGACCATATTGCCGGAGCTTCGGTTGCCCGACGATTTAATCCCACCCCCAAAACCGGTCTTCATGCAGAAGACTTGCCATTATGGAGACAAGCGGGCGGAGCTTTTGACTGGGGTCTTCAAATTGATCCGGGCCCTGAACCTGAAATTTTCTTTTCGCATGGACAACAATTAAAGCTGGGTAATTCTACCATCGAGGTCAGACATGTTCCCGGTCACACACCAGGGCATGTGATGTTTTACATTGCGGAGGAAAGGCTGGCTTTTGTTGGTGATGTCATCTTTTACCACGGTATTGGACGCACCGATTTACCCGGCAGCGATTTCAGGCAACTGATCAACAGCATCCAGACGCAAGTCCTTACCTTGCCGCCTGAAACAACTCTTCTCAGCGGGCATGGTCCGGAGACCACCGTCGCTGAGGAGAGGACAAACAATCCCTTCCTGCGCTAATCGCTACAAGAAAAGGGAAGCTTATCTCTTACACTCACTTGGCATACTCAGTTGCGCGCGTCTCGCGAATCACGGTCACCTTGATTTGACCTGGATATTGCATGGTTTCTTCTATCTTCTTGGCAATATCACGAGCCAAGCGAATGGCAGCCAGATCATCAATTTCTTCCGGCTTGACAATAATCCGCACTTCACGACCAGCCTGAATGGCGTAACTTTGCTGCACACCTTTGTGTGAATTCGCCACTTCCTCCAGAGCGCGTAATCGTTTGATATACTGCTCCAGGTCTTCACGCCGTGCGCCAGGCCGCGCGCCAGAAATTGCATCAGCAGCTTCAACAATCACCGCTTCCACACTTTCCTGTTCAACCTCGTGGTGATGAGACGCAATGATATTGACCACCTTGGGGT
>Ga0068707_1004162_pt1 | contig 10031 bp, 12 predicted proteins | sample YNPNPMetaG_FD_66600 | JGI IMG/M metagenome (GOLD analysis project Ga0068707, IMG submission 66600) | Anoxygenic and chlorotrophic microbial mat microbial communities from Yellowstone National Park, USA - YNP NP MetaG | ecosystem: Environmental > Aquatic > Thermal springs > Hot (42-90C) >... | reverse complement strand
GCTGGTCGCCCTGACCCCCTTGCCGCCGCCCGCCCCGCCCATCCCGGAGTGGATGCCGTTTTTGGAGCAGGTCGCGCTGGCTGCAGCGGATTTTGTGCTCTATCAGCGGGGGGTGGAGGAGGCGCTGGACGGTCTGCCGCGCGCGCACTATCACGAGGTGGAACGCCTGGCGCAGTGGCTGGATACGCTGAGCCTTCCGGCAGAGGCGGCCGAGGTCCCCTCATCCGGGGTGACGCCAGAAACGCCGACGGCGGACCTCGATCCGGAGGAGGTGCTGGCCAGGCTGGAGAAAGTCGGGCGGGTGCCGGCGAAGTTACGGCAGAGGCTGCGCAAGACTTAGGCCCGTGGGGAGCCGGTGAGCCGGGCCAGGTTGAGCTTGAGGCCTTGCTCCCGGAGCTGGCGGGCCAGGTCAGTGAAATAGCGCTGCGCGCTCAGTTCGGCGATCTGCTGTTCGCGCCAGGCGGATTGGGAGTAAAAGTGGCCGTGCGCCATCAGCTCAAGCCGCAGCGCCTCGCTCACCGCGAAGTAGTCCTCGCGCCCCAGGTAGTCCCGGTCGGCGTCGCACAGCAGCTCGGCTAGGTAGGTGAGGGGCTGCTGTGGGGGATGGACGGCGATGATCATGGCCCCGATCGCGGCGATCTGGCTGGAGGTGTAGCCGAATGAGGGCAGGGTCTCGTTGGCGATGCGCACGGCGATCGCGCTGTTGTCGTCATAGCGTTCCAGATAGCCGGCGTTGTAGAAAAGCGCGGCGGTGCGCAGCAGTAGCGCATCCTCTGGAATGAGCTGAGCTTTGGTGATATAATGCTCGACGGTTGGGAGGATGTCGTCGCGTGTGCGTGGAAGTCCGTGGAAGGGCAGGTTGGCAGGCAGGTCGTTCGCCAGGCGCTGCAAAAAGTAAGCGCGTACGCCTTCCCAGTCGGCCAGTCCAACCTTCATCACGTCCTCCTGATGCTTGAGTGTGCAGAATATTGTAAGGGAGATTTTGTCCTTGGCAAATGCAAGGGCATTTTTCAGAAAGAGGTGGAGTATGCCAAACCTCGGTTTACCCGAAATTTTAGCGCTGTTGCTGCTGGCCCTGCTCATTTTTGGGCCGGGACGCCTTACGAAACTGGCCAGGGAACTGGGAGAAAGCATCCATGCTTTCCAGTCTGGCTTGCGGGGAAACCAGGACGCTAAAGAAGCGGACGCCAGGAACGAAGATAAGTAGGTCTGTCCCGTGGATGTTTTCAACATAGGAGCCCCAGAATCGCTGCTGTTGCTGGCGCTGGCGCTGGCGCTCTTTGGTCCGGAGGAGCTGTTGCGTCTGGCGCATCAGGCGGGAAAGGCCCTGGCGCGGCTCAAACGTCTGTGGGATGAAGCTGTGCCTGCTTTAACGCAGAGCTTAGGGGCGGAACAGGAACCACCTCAAGAGGCGGACGATGCAGGACCATCCACAAGAGCTTATTGAGCACATCGCTGAGCTGCGCCTGCGCCTTTTGCGGAGCCTGATCGCTGCTTTGGTGGGGATGATCCTGGCGCTGTTTTTTACCGAGCCGGTGCTGGATTATCTGTTGGCGAGCGCTGAGCAAGTTCAGGTCATCGCCGTCAGTCCGCTGGCTCCAACGGTGGTCTTTTTCAAAGTGGCTCTGATTTTGGGGCTGGTGCTGGCTTTTCCCTACATTTTCTACCAGATTTATGGCTTCCTGGCGCCGGGGCTGTTCCCTCACGAAAGACGGCTGCTGCTTCTCGGCCTGCCCGGAAGCCTGCTCCTCTTCGCCCTGGGCGTCGCCTTTGCCCTGTGGGTGCTGATCCCGCTCAGTTTGAACTTTCTGCGGGGCTTTTTGCCCTCTGTGGTGACGCCGACCTATACCCTCGATGAGTATCTCAGTTTTGTTACCACCCTGATGGTCTGGATGGGGGTGGTCTTCCAGATTCCTCTGGTCATGGCTCTCCTGGCGCATTTCGGCCTGGTCCGGCCAGAGCAGCTCCGGCGCTGGCGTAAGGGGGTGATCTTTGGCGCTGCCGTGCTGGCCGCCGTCATCACCCCGACGGTGGACCCCTTCACCATGACGGTGGTGACCCTGCCGTTTCTCCTGCTGTATGAATGCGGCCTGGTGTTGATGCGCCTGGTAACCCGCCGCGGTGAAAAGCGCCCGCCGGCCTGAAGGTTACTCGCCGTCGCGCTTCTTCCCGGACGGTTTCAACCCGCGCACGCGCACGATCGGCACGACGAACAGGATGCCGGTGTTGGGATCGTCCAGGCTCCCGCCGACAGCCGCATCGGTCGCGGCGATCAGCCGGTCCAGGTCAAAGTCATCGTCCAGCACGACCAGCATGGTCCGGTGATGGTATTCCTCATTTTTGATCAGATGGCGGAAGGAGGGCATGAGCGGAAGATCATCAACCTGACCATAGAGGTCTCGGAGCTTTTGCAGGCCCAGGCTTTCCAGGATGGTGACGCTGAAAACCCCCAGCTCTTCCCAGGCTTCCAGGACTGCCTGGCAGCGCTGCGCATCGGGAATGATGGCGAACACAGCGTAGGGCATTGGAACCTCCTTACTTGTTCCTGGCGTAACTTAAGCGCAACAAGGGTGGCGTGATGAGGGTGGTGGTGAGCACGAGCAAAGTCACCACAGAAAAGACCTCGGTCGTGATCAGGCCGGCATTGATACCTACGGTAGCCACAATCAGCCCGACTTCGCCGCGGCTGATCATCCCCAGACCGACGCGCAGAGCTTCGCCCCAGGTGAAGCCGGCGAGTTTGGCCCCGCCTCCGGCCCCCAGGAGCTTGCCGATGATGGCGGCCAGGATGATGGCCAGGGCAAAGGGTAAAACGCTCGGGGTGATTTGGTGTAAATCGGTATGCAAGCCGATACTGACGAAGAAAACGGGCACAAAAAAGGCGTAGGTGATGGCGTGCATCGAGCGCTCGATGGTGTCGCGCAAGGGGCTGCGGGCCAGGCCGACGCCCGCGATGAATGCCCCGGTGATGGCCGCCAGACCGCCCCAGGCCTCGGCGCTCCAGGCAAACGCCAGGGCGGCAATGACCACAAAAGAAGTCAGGCCCTCACTGACGGGCTGACGGCTGGCCCAGAGTGCCAGTTGCGGCAGGAGTCCATAAGCTACAGCGCCGCTCACCAGGAGGTAGAGGCTCATCCTGAGCACGACCGGACCGGCAGACGGACTGGCGCCGCTTTCATCGGTGAAAGCGACAAACAACGAAAGCAGCAGAATGACCAGGACATCATCAGCGATCGCCGTGCTCAACAGGGCCAGGCCTTCGCGGGTGCGCAGCTTTTTGAGCTGCAGCAAGGTTTGGGCGCTGATGCTGACGCTGGTAGCGGTAAGGGTGATGCCTATGAAAAGCGCGCTGCGCTGGCTGTAGCCGAACATCAGGCCAACCAGAAAGCCTGAAAGCAGGGGCACGATAACACCCAGGGTCCCGGAGAGCATGGCCACGCGCGCCGTTTGAGCATCTCTTTAATCTCAACTTCCAATCCGGCCAGGAACATCAGCAAGATGACCCCCAATTCAGCCAGGTCGAACAGGGTCTCTTCCAGAAAGCCGGGAAGCGTGGGGGTGAGAAGCGGCGTCTGATGCAGTAAATCTATCAGGCTGGGACCAAGGAGCAGCCCTACCAGCAATTCCCCCAATACCGCCGGCTGGCGCAGCCGGTAAGCGATCAGGCCGCCCAACTTGGCGCTGGCAATCAAAATAATCAGACTGAACAGGAGTGGCAGGAGTGTCACGCGTATCCCCTCTGGTAGACAATGGACTGACCGACGTGACGCAAAGTATATCATGAAATGGGGAAAAGAGGTCCCGCTGGCGGACGGGAAACTGTTCAGCGTCAGGCAACATTTTCATTTGACTTGACCCGTCTCCTCGCTCCAGGTAAAGGCGAAATCAGCCAACGCCCATCAGGGCATTAAAACAAACGGGCCGTGGTGCAAACCACCGAGCGCCTGTAGTAGTAGGGGCGGCCTCCCTATGCCGCCCCGTCAGCCCATAGGGAGGCGCTGGCTACGGCATAAACCTTCAGTCGCCAAACGGTGGGGCGCTGAACAGTTACGCGGACGGGGCGCTTTGGCATTTTGGGCCTTTTGTGGTATAGTTGCAGCGCTTTGGCTTTAAGGCTGAAAGGGAAAAGAGGAAAGACGATGGTTACCGGCTTCCACAGGGCGCACGGGATGCAGAACGCCAATAATAATAATCCTGGCGGGTGGGCGCGCCTGTGGGAGGGCGGACGCTAAGACGAGCGTTACGACTATTCCAGGCCACGGGCGCGCAGGCTCCCGTGGCCTTTTTTTGTGCTTAAAACTCAATCATGAATTCAGGAGGCAGGAAATGGTCACAGGGTACTCTATCCCGCAGACGTATCGCCCGCTGTTGACGGTACGCGAAACGGAGATCGCCATCCGGCGCATCAAAAGCTTCTTTCAGGAGAACCTGGCTTTTGAACTCAATCTCACCCGCGTCACCGCGCCCCTCTTTGTCCCGGCGGGGACGGGCCTGAACGATAACCTCAATGGAGTTGAACGGCCGGTCAGTTTCCCGGTGAAGGCGCTGGGTGAAGCGCAGGCCGAAATTGTGCAATCCCTGGCCAAATGGAAGCGCGTCCGCCTGGCGGATGGCAGCTTCCAACCTGGAGAAGGCATTTACACTGACATGAACGCCATTCGTCCGGATGAAACGCTGGATAATCTCCATTCCCTGTATGTGGATCAGTGGGATTGGGAGCGCATCATGCGCTCGGAGGAGCGCCATCTGGACTTTCTGAAGGCGATCGTGTGCCGCATCTACGAGGTGATTGTGCGCACCGAAAAGTACATCGCGCACCACTATCCGGTGATTCAGCCCCTCCTGCCGGAAACCATCACCTTTATCCACAGCGAGGAGCTGCTGGAGCGTTATCCGCATTTGCCGCCCAAGGCGCGCGAGCTGGCGGCCTGCCGGGAGTACGGTGCGGTATTCGTCATCGGTATCGGCGCGCCCTTGCGCGATGGGCAGCCGCACGATGGCCGCGCCCCGGATTATGACGACTGGTCCACGCCGACCGTCAACGGCTATCGCGGCCTGAATGGCGACATCCTGGTCTATTATCCCCTGCTGGATTGCGCTTACGAACTGTCTTCTATGGGCATTCGGGTGAACCCGGAGGCGCTCCTGCGGCAACTGGAGCTGCGCGGAGAACTCGATCGGCAACATCTCTGGTTTCACCGTCGGCTGTTGAAGGGTGAACTGCCGCAGACCATCGGCGGTGGGATTGGCCAATCGCGGCTGTGCATGTTTTATCTGCGCAAGGCGCACATCGGCGAAATCCAGGCCAGCCTGTGGCCTGGGGAGATGGTGGAAACCTGCCGGGCTCAGGGCATCGCCCTGCTGTGAGGTCGGGATGAGCGGGGTGGGGGCCGGGCGGAACCGGCCTCTCACCTCGCGCTGACTCACTCCTCCGCCTGACGTAAGGTGTTGGGGAGCGCTGCGCGCCAGAGATTGGCGCGGATTTGCTCTCGTTCGCGCGGCGGAAAGCTGGCCAGAAAGGCCTCGACCTGCTTGCGGCGGGTGAGGTGGGCGCGCGGGCAACTGCTTTCGGGGGCCAGTTCCCAGCCCCGCGATCGGGCGTAGCGGCGCGTGTCTGCTTCCGTCAGGTAGATCAGCGGGCGGATGAGGGCAAAATGGCCGCGGAAGAACTCACGCCGGGGGGGCAGCCCCTCCAGTCGCCCCTGCTGCAGCAGGTTCATCAGCGCGGTCGCAGCCGCATCATCCAGGTGATGGCCAAAGGCGATCTTGGTGCATCCCAGGCGCTCGGCAGCCAGGAACAGGGTTTTGCGGCGGTTGAAGGCGCAGCGGAAACAATCGAGCGGGCGCGGCTCATCGTCCCGCAGCTCCAGCGGCACAAACGCATAGGCCACCCCCAGCTCTTCCAGCCAGGGCTGAAGGACCGGACGCAGGTCCGGCAGGCCGGCCGCGGACCCGTCCACATGGAGGGCGACCAGGGTGTAAGGCCCTCCGTGCAAAACCGGCCTGGGGGAACGCTGAGCGTGGACCAGCAACTCCAGCAGGGTGAAGCTATCCTTGCCGCCGGAGACGCCAACCGCGATCCGGTCGCCCGGCTCAAGCAGCTTGAACTCGTGACAGGCTTTAGCTACGGCTTTGAGCAGATAAAAACGCAGTTTTTCACTGTCGCTCACGCTTCCCCTCGTCAGGTGCCTGGCCCTGCCCCTGGCGATAGAGCGCGTACAGGGCGCTCACCGTCGGAGTGCGCCAGAATTCTGTCAGGCTGCCACGGGGCAGCAGGCTTTCTACTCCCGCCAGGACCTGTTCGAGGGCCAGAGAGTCCAGCCCCAGGTCGCGGGTGAGATCGGTCGTCGCTTGCAACGCCTCGCCCGGTACGTCGGCCCAGTGCGCCAGTTGAGCCATAAAAGCTTCCAACGTTAACATCCTTGCCTCCCAACCCCAGGGTCACAGTATCGTCCACTGCTCAGGCTGGCAGTTGAAACCGCGCCGCTTTCTACCCCGTAGGGGCGGCATCCCTATGCCGCCCCGCCAGCGCATCCCTGTGCGCTGGCTACGGAATGCCCCTTCAGGCACCAGACGGTGGGGCGCTGAGCAGTTACCTGATTTTAACACAAATCGTGAGCGGTAGCCGATTCTCTTTGGGTTCAAAGGGGAGGTCAGCCTGGTCATTTCGGCGGGCGTGCCAGGTTTTGCTGCCTTCCTGCGTTTATGCACAGCTTGCCGGGCGCGGCAATTGCTTTTTATAGGGACTGGTTTATACTCAATGCACTTACTTTTGCCTCTGGCAGGAGGGACCATGGACTTTGCAGCTTTACGAACTTATGCCATCGCCCAAGAACCTGCTCTGCTTGAAGCCCTGGCCGATCTGGTCAGCTACGAGGCACCCAGCACGGACAAAGCGGCCCTGGATTGCCTGGCCGGGCATCTGCAGGGGCGCTTCGCGGCTTTGGGCGCGCAGGCAGAGATACTGGACAATCCCGCGGGGGGCAATCACGTGCGGGTGACTTACCCCGGCGCGGAGACCCTGCCTCACGCCCTGCTGTTGTGCCATTTTGATACCGTTTGGGATGTCGGCACCCTGGCCCGACGGCCCTTTCGCATCGAAGGAGACCGGGCGTATGGCCCTGGCACGTATGACATGCGCGGCGGCATCGTTGTGGCCGAGTATGCGCTGCGCACCCTCCAGGCCCTGGGGCTCTCCCCCCGGCGTCCGGTGCAGGTCCTGCTGAACTCGGATGAGGAGATCGGCAGCCCGACCTCGCGCGCTTTGATTGAAGACGCGGCGCGCGGTGCGGCCTATGTCCTGGTCATGGAAAGTGCCTTCGCCAACGGCGCGTTGAAGGTCGCGCGCAAGGGGGTGGGCGATTACTGCCTGCGCGTGACCGGACGCGCGGCGCACGCCGGGGTGGAACCGGAAAAGGGCATCAGCGCCATCGAAGAGCTGGCCCATCAGATTCTCCATCTGCGCACCCTCAACGATCTGGAGCGCGGCGTGACCGTGAATGTGGGGGTGGTGCGGGGTGGCACCCGGAGTAACGTCATCCCCGATTATGCCGAGGCCCATATTGACCTGCGCGCCTGGACGCAGGAAGACGCCTTCCGCCTGGATGCGGCTTTGCGTTCCCTCAAGCCTGTCTTACCCGGTGTCCAACTCACCATTGAAGGCGGCCTCAATCGCCCGCCGTTGGAATTTACCCCGCAGGCCCAGGCCCTCTTTGCGCAGGTGCAGGCCTTGGGCGCTGCGCTGGGTCAGGACCTCAAGCCCGCCCGCACGGGGGGCGGGAGCGATGGCAACTTCACCGCGGGCCTGGGCATCCCCACGTTGGACGGCCTGGGGCCAGCGGGCGATGGCGCTCACGCCGAGCATGAGCACGTGATCATCTCCTCCCTGGCGCCGCGGGTGGCTCTGGTTGCAGCGATGCTGGCGGAGCTATAAGATGCGCTCGCTTGTCCTGGGCCTGCTGTTGCTGAGTCTGGTGGTGACGGGGTGCACCGCGTCGCCCCGCGGCCTCAAGCGCCCGAACGGCGTGGCCGTGGCCGAGGATGGGACGCTTTATGTGATGGACCGCGGCAATTATCGCGTGGTCCATCTGGATGCTCAGGGCACTCTGTTGGGTAGCTTTGGCAAATTTGGCACCCGTCCGGACCAGATTCACAGTGGCTGGGACCTGGCCCGCGACGCGGCTGGACGGCTTTACTTTGGGCACCTGGTGTATTCCGAAGAGTCTGAAGTCGTTCACGATGGTGTGAAAGTCTTCGCCGCCGATGGCACTTTCATCGGCGAAATCGGCGCTCGCGATTATGCCTATGGGGAAGCGACCTCACGCCCTTACGGGCTGGATGTAGATCGGGCTGGACGGGTTTACGTGGCCGATTTTGCCAGCAACACCTTGCGCATTTTCGACCCTCGGGGCGTTCTGCTGGCTACCTTCTCCTCCGGACCTGAGACCCTGCTGGGGGATTTTCAGGCCCTCAACGATGTGGTGGTGGATGATGAGCGCGAGCTGCTCTACCTGGTGGATAACCTGCTGGCCGTGGTCCGTCAGTATCAACTCACGTTTGACGCGCAGGGACAGCCGAAGCTCACCCTGCTGCGCAGCTTCGGGGAGTATGGGCACGGCCCCGGACAACTGGCCTATCCCCAATATCTGGCGGTGAACGAAGCGAACGGTGAGGTTTACGTCGGCGATATGGGGAATCAGCGCGTGCTGGTCTATGATAGCTCCGGCCTCTATGTGCGGATGTTGGTCCCGCCGGCAGATCCCTGGCAGGCCATGGGATTAACCGTGGGGCCTGATGGGCGCGTTTACGTCGCCGATGCCCTGAATAATGTGATTTGGGTTTTCACGGCGGACGGAAGCGCCATGCGGATCGAGGTGCAGCCATGAAATGGCGGATTCCCATCGCGGTTAAGTTGCTTGTCCCCTTTGTGCTGATCCTCAGCCTGGCGGTGGGGTTTTCCGGGTACCGCATCTACCGTCTGACCCTGGACCGCTGGCAGAAGGAAATGGACACCCGCCTGGAACGGGTAGCTACTCTGCTGGCTCAAACGCTGGATGCTGAGCTTCTGCTCACCTTGAAAAAACCGATGGACATGAACACCCCGGCTTACAAGACGCTTCAGGCTCAACTGGCGCAGGCCTCGACCGCTGCCAATTTGGGGTGGATTGGCGTCTACTATCGCGAGGGCAACCATCTGTACTATTGGGTGGATGAGGGGTTTACCGGTGTAGGCTATCCGTTTTTCTACGCCACCCAGGAACATCTGGCTGCCTTTGCCGATGCGCAGGCGCATTGGGTACACTACACGGATGAATTCGGCACCTATTACGGCATCGTGGTGCCCATCGTGCGCGATCAGCAGGTGATAGGCCTGGTGGAGGCTTCGGTGGAAGATGAAGCGCGCTATCTGATGGCGCAGCACCTCCTGAATCAGGTCTGGCCTATCCTGGGCGCGGGCACTTTGCTGGGCATCGGCGCCTTGCTGGTCGTGATCTCGCTGGCCCTCCTGCGCCCCCTCCAGCAGTTGCGGACTGGCGTACAGGCCCTGACGCAGGGGCAATTTGGCTATACCATCTCTTTTCATGCCCATGATGAATTGGGTGAGATGGCCGACACCTTCAACGCTATGTCGCTGGAGCTGGCCCGCCTTTATGACGAATTGCAACGCTACAACCGCGAGCTGGAAGAGCGGGTGTCCTTGCGCACCGCTGAACTCGCCTCGGAACGCAATCGGCTCAGCACCATCCTGCGCAACCTGGCCGACGGCTTGATCGTGACGGATCGGGAGCATCGTGTGCTGCTGGTTAACCCCGCCCTTTGTGAGATTCTGATGCGCGGCTCGGATGCCCTGGAGGGGCAGCCCTTGCAGGCTATTTTCCCCCATCCCGACCTGCTGGCAGCGGTCCAGCGCACCCTCGATAGCCCGGAAAACATCGTCAGCGCCACCCTGACCTGGCCCCTGCCCGGCCAGAGCCGTCAGCCTTCGCGCATCTACAAAGCCACGGCCTGCGCCCTTAACGTTCCGGAAAATC
>Ga0068707_1004160_pt1 | contig 10031 bp, 8 predicted proteins | sample YNPNPMetaG_FD_66600 | JGI IMG/M metagenome (GOLD analysis project Ga0068707, IMG submission 66600) | Anoxygenic and chlorotrophic microbial mat microbial communities from Yellowstone National Park, USA - YNP NP MetaG | ecosystem: Environmental > Aquatic > Thermal springs > Hot (42-90C) >... | reverse complement strand
CCAGATGCTCAAATCCCTCAAGCACGCCCGCCTGGACAACTCCTACGAAGCCGAGCTGCGCAAACTCATCGCCGTCGACCTGCTCATCGTCGATGACTTCGCTCTGGATACCATGGACCCCACCGAAAGCCGCGACACCTACGAGCTGCTGACCGAACGCCATCGCTCTGGCTCCATGATCGTGACCTCCAACCGCGGCCCCGACGAATGGTTGGCCACCTTCTCCGATCCCGTCCGCGCCCAGAGTGCCATCGACCGCTTCACCAACAACTCCTACGACCTCGTCATCGAAGGTGAATCCTATCGACCCAGGATGAAACCGCGACTCGAAGGCGCACCGGCTCAGTGCCCGGACGAACCGCTTGCGCCAGCCCGTCGCTCTCGACAGAGGCGAAGATGACGTGATACAAACCTCCATCCGGTCACAAGGCCAGGGGGGTGAATCTTTTTGAAAATGGGGGGTGAATAATTCTGAAAACCGACAGAGAAAGACACAGACAAAGGGTTGTCGAGTCCACGGAAAGCAGATTGTTCTTGAACCGGAACCGGCTCTGAGGAGCCGCCTGCCTGGGCAACTGGAGCGTCTCGTAAAACCAATCCCGAAACATCTGCCAAGGCCGATGGGCATTGGCGTAGGAAAGGGTGGACTTGTTTGGTCCCTTCCTTATGCCCAGATGCTTCATATTGCCCATAAAGCAGGCCAGGCCCCAGCAGATCTCCCGCTGGCTCTTGGCCCGCGCCAGCTGACAGAACAGCACCGCGACAAAATGGTCCCACGAATTGAACTCTTTAGCATACCGCCCGGCTCGATACTTGACGACGAGCTCGTGAAACCGCCTCCGGTAGAACAGGCCCATCAGTTGACTGAAAAGGCTCGCACACCGTACCATCTGAGCGCCTCCTGGTTCGGGGTTTCTGAGTGTCTGGTAAATCTACCCGCCGAGGAGGCTTTTTGGGGACAAGACTCATCCTATTTCTGTCTCAAATGGAGCTAATCCAGTTCAAGATTCATCTATGACGCCATGTATAGTTTGGCAGGATGCGGTTGTATAACGCCTCATACTGACCGACCATTGAGTGTACAGAGAAGAGTCTGGCCGTCTTCTGTGCTTCGTGAGATAGGCGTGTAGCCAGTGTCCTATTCGTAATCAGTTCAAAGATAGCACCAGCAAGGCTGTGAGGATCATTTGGAGGGACCAGCAAGCCATCTTTTCCATGGGTTATTATGTCCTCTGGCCCGCCGCTCCTTGTACAGATCACTGGTAGACCTGTCGCCATTGCCTCAACGGTGGAGAGGGAGAAACCTTCGGTAGTCGAAGAAAGTACATAAACATCTATTGTTTTCAATATGTTCGGTATATCACTTCGGAAGCCCAGAAACATGAACTTGTTGTGCACACCTAGGTCCCTGCAAAGTTTCTTTAAATCATTTAACAAGGGGGTCTCAGAGCCTACCAGAAGAAATTTAATGTTATCAATTCGGCTAGTCAATATTGCCGCTGCTCTGATAAGAAGATCATAGGCTTTGGGTGGCCTGATGTCGCCTATGGACCCTATAATTATGTCGTCGCCAGCATATCCGAGTTCATGCCTGAGCGAACTCCCTACTTGCTGATTAAATCGGTCCAAGTCAATGCCGTTGTGTATGACGACCGATTTTGCCTCATTGGCCAATTTAAGCTTGGCAAAATGGCGGAGCAATGAATGAGAGACGTAAACCACCCTGTCGGAACAAGCATTCATTATCGCAAATTTCAGTTTTGATAGACTATGATTAGTTCTAACATCGGGTACGCCATGAAGAGTGCTAACAGTTGGGATCCCACATAGTTTGCCCGCAAAGCTGCAGTACACGCTTATGTCAAAAAGATGGGAGTGGATCAGATGTATATGGTGTTTTCTGATAAATTTTGCCAAGCGGCAGATGAGACTGATATCGAAGGATTTCTTGGTTTGAAATATATGGGGTACGAATCCGCGCCGAAGCACTTCATTATATAACCATCCCTCAGAAAGAAGCCCTACGATAGGAACATATTGGCCATCGACAAGGTTTGAGATTAGATTTAAGAATATGGTCTCGGCCCCTCCGGTCTCTGAAGATTCTATTATTTGTAAGATCCTCTTCAATGGCGCAAAGTATTCTGCTAAGGAGCAGATTTACGGTTAGTCTGTGACATCGCGATGCTATTAAGTGCCGCGGTCATGGCGAGGTTAATCCAAAAGTAGGGGTAATAAAAGACGGTGACGAAAAAGCCGCTCACAAGGTATCCCACTAGAGCGGCGTCCAGTCCGTGTGCCATGTAGTAGATGAATCTGTCGTGTGGTAGCCCAGGGCGGACAACTCTTCTGGTTCGCTGATTATTCACGAAGCTAAATAATATCATAGAACAGAATCCAATCAATCCAGTGTAGCCCAGCTCGGCCAAGCATTCTATGAAGATATTGTGGCAAAGCTCACCGTTACCTCCAAAAAAAGTTCTATCTGCTATTGACCAGTTTTTATATCCTACCCCAAGAAGGGGGTACCTCGTAGCCATTTGAAGTCCCTTCTTCCATCGTTCTGTTCTCGCCAGTGAGGTCGCATCCTTTCCGGCATATGACAGCCTCTCCTTTTGCTCTTCTGGTATGAGTCGGATGGCCAGAAGAGCTATTATGATCACAACTGGTGCTGCCTTGAGCTTGTGCTTGCTCTGGAAATACATCATGGATATGACGGCAGCTGCTCCAATTAGTGCTCCCCGAGATGCGCTAGAAATGATTCCTGTAAGAGCGAAGGCCGGGAAGAAAAGCAGGAGCAGCTTCTTCCATGTGGGTAAAAAGGACCGTAAGGAAAGCAGGAAGTACACTGCCAAGGGCAGGAACATGCACATTTGTATGCCAAACTCACCTGAATTTTCAAACCATCCCGGGCCACCACCTGTGCCCTCTCTTGCGAAGCCGAACCCCTGAGAAGCCCAGCCCCTAAAACTGAATTGTGCCATCTTGAAATTATACAAGAGAAAGAACAGGATGAAGACGAAAAACCTGTTATTAGTCGTGACCGTGTGTATGATGAGGAAGTAGATTAGAAACCAGGACAAAAAGCTCGGGAGGCGGGAAAAGGAGTATTTAGGAGACAACCCAAAGGTCGATGAAAAGAGGATGATCGCTAGGAACATGACCATGAGTTTGTTCTCACTGTTCGATACCCAGCGGGTGTTCCCTTCTGCGATCAGGGCCACGAAGGTCCCAAGTGCGGCCAGCTCCCCGAAGGGTATAGGATCTATCGAAGGATACAGGGTCTGAGGTCGTACGTACTCGACGAAGAGGTAAAAACTTATAAACCAATAGGAGGGCTTCTCGTTTTTCAGAAAGTTCCAAATATCCCTCATCTTTAAGGTGTAGAGTTCCACACGCATCAGCATGCCTGGGATTGCTGTGTCTGAGAAAGTATATCTCTGTAAACCTGCATGACCCTTGCCGCCACGCGATCGACCGTAAGCGAGTCTCGAACCTTTATGTACCCGTTGAGGCCCATGCGGTGTCTCTTTTCAGGATCGCCGGCAAGCTGGGATATGGCGGCACTCATCGCTTCGACGTCTCCCGGAGTGACGAGCAGTCCGTCCCTCCCAGGGGTGACGATCTCGGGCGGCCCGCCTGCGTCCGCGGCGATAATTGGTTTTTTCGCCGCCATGGCCTCCGGGACGACCATTCCGAAGGGCTCGGGCTCGATCGAGGAATGAACGACGATGTCGCTTGCGTGGTAGTACGGTTCCACGTGTTCCTGATATCCGGCGAACACGAAGTGTCTTTCCAAACCGGAGGCCTTGATAGCGCCTCTTATGGTACGAGCGTAGTCGGGGGTGCCGTCGGCTTCGTCCCCGACAATGAGCCCTTTGAGCGAGGGATGGTCCTGAATGGCCTTCATGAGAGCCCGCGTGAACTCCAGTTGCCCCTTCCACTCGACGACGCGGCCGAATACGGCGACCACGATGTCGTCCTGTGCAAACCCCAGGCTCGATCTCACATTGTCCCGAGCAGTTGAAGCCTTATCGAAGCGGTCGATATCGACGGGGTCGTAAATGGTGACGATCCTCTCAGGCGGTATTCGGTCTGTGGGAACGCTCGCTGAGACGGCCCGCGAGACGCCGATGACACAAGCGACATACTTCATCAAGCTCAATACCAAACGGCTGCGGGTATGCACGAAGCCGCGGAGATGAACGACGCAGGGGACGCCCAAAAGCCTCGAAGCAATGATGCCTTCCTGTGGCTCGAAGCCTGTATTGAGGTGTATCAGGTCGATGTTCCTGGCCCGTGCGAGTCGGGCAATACGAGGCAGGTTGAGCCCTGTGGCTGCGAGGTCGAGAGACGCGATCGATTTTCTTGCTCCTGCCCGGAGAAAAGCCCAAGGTACGTTGTGTTCGAGCCACCGGTTCATCCTTTCCCTGTTTCTGTAATTCATAATACGCCTGAAACCGTGAACCTCGAAGTCTCTATACCAGGTACGAACCATGGAGGGGATTTGCGAGGTCAGCACGTATCTGTCGAGGTCCGCACGTGCGCCGACTGTCAGGGAAAGGCTTTTTGTCGAGCCCCCGAAACCGATACTATTATCGATGTAGAGGACTCTTATCCGTGACGCCATGGGTTTTCCCACCTTACAAGGCCTGTCGGCGGCCCTGCGGCCCCCCTCGAGATTCACTGGCGGAAACGTGGCAAGACACCCATCGCCGGGAACATACGTCGACAGGGCGCCGGGTGTCGCGTGGACCCACCTGAGACCCCCGTTGGTGCGGGTGTGCTGCGCACGAGAGCAGCCTCAATCTTGCTCCGCCAGATGCGACGCTATCCAAGAGAGTGCTCCGGCATAGTCCTGTTTGTCGGCCGAGGAGAGTTCTCCATACCGTGCGGCTCTGAGCACGTAGCGTATACACGACAATGAGAATACCTGGGCGAGTTCCACACCGGCTGTGTGGATGCAAGGATCCTGGTAGGAGCAGAGGCGGCTGTCTTGCAAAGCCCCGACAACACCAGTCCCCAATCTCGTCACTGCGTCTTTGAAGGAGGCGCCCCGCTTGCTCCGCTCTTTCTGTATGAGAAAATTGATCCAATCCACGCCGGGGACCTCCAACTCGCGTGCATCGTTCCAGTCGATAACTGCGCGTATCGCGCCCGTCGCTTGGTCTGCGATTATATTTCCGTAGCCGAAATCGCCTTGACCCACAACGAGATGCATGTTCCGGCCGATCATGCAGTTTCGTAACCACCGGAGGATACGATCGAAGGGTTGGCAGAGCCGGCTCGAATCCCTCAGAGCCGGCGAGGAGGCATACACGTCGTTGTCGATGAGCACCCCGAAACTGTCGACATTGATAGTCACCAGGCGTCTTGTGGACCTGCCGAGGCAACGAATGAATGTGAGTGCGTGGTCGTCGACCCGCTTGAGAAGCTTCTCGTCTCTTATCTTCCAGGCGATGGTGCCCTCTATCATACCTTCGACATAGACGCGTGTGCCTCGGTACTCGAAACTACCCAAGAAAGGGGGGATTCTCTCCCTCACCTCTCGGGGCATCGAAGGGTCGTTGCGGAGTCTTTCCAGCCACAGTGCGTTTGTCCTGATATGTCCCTCGATGGTAGGTGTGACTGCGACCTTGGCGATCCATCCTGTCCTGGAACGCAGGTCTCTCAGAAACAGAATCAGGCCGCTTCGTCCCCTCAGGTCGAAACGGTCGAGGGCGAGCTTCGAGGGGATGCCCCGCCTCTCCGAGATTCCCTCCGACAAACAAACGGTGAGGCACTCGGTATGATCATGCGTCCCCTTCGATGCGATCGCCACGAATCCGTCGTGGACCGCACCATAGAAGCCAAGCCTGTTGGCAGCCCTGAGGAACGGGTGAAAATAGCCGGGCAGCTGGATATTCTTGCTTTGAGACGAGACCAGTTCCTCTATATCGTCAATGCCCGGCATGGGAAGGAACACGCGCACCGACGAAAGGCCTGTCCCCAGGAGCATTTTTTCGATTGCCCCGGGCCATACGAGGCGTATGCCTTTCCCTCTCCGGCCGCTTCTCCAATCTGCGAGGAGGCGCCTGGCGTTCCTTGGACAGCATGGATTGTCCCATATCGCAATGAGATGTCCGCTGTCGGCCAAGAAGTTGCAAAGTGCCATAGCATCCCGGTGCACATCCTTTCGCGCGTACCCGGAGGAAGTCGTATCCCAGAGGACAAGGCCGTATTGGCGGCAGCATGTGGCTCCCTGTGTGGCAGTGCGGGGGGCACAGACCGATCGATCGCACTGCCGGAAGTAATCACGGAACGCCTCCTCGTGCCGTGCGGGTCTCTCACCTACCAGCAGCACAGTGTCGTCTGGTGTCTTGTTCAAGAGAAAGGCAAGCCTTGATGCAATTGTTCCGAAGCCGGCCGATTCTTGTGTGCGCATGAGACACATAGTGAGAAAGGATGAATGGAGAGACCGCGCCCGGGAGCGAGCCTAGCGGTCCTTTTCTCGACTATTCTGGGGTTGGTTTGAGGTATCGTGCCAAGAAACAGCGTGCTATACTCGCACGACTCCCTCTCCGGACGTACGGCCCCTCGGCTTGCCAGCCATGCTTCGCTGCCGTGAACTGAACACATCCTTCTCTCCTACGGTGAGGAAGCTTTCGACGAGAGGGGCGTAGAGCGGCGACAGAGAGCGGGTGTAGAGGAGCCTGTGGAGGAGATCACATGCCCAAAGGCCGGGGCCGCACGCCAGGGGCCTCAGGTACGATCCCACAACCACGGGAAAGCTTCTTGCGCTTGCGAACCCTGAACTCCGGAACAAGGACATGAGGTCGGTCCAGGAAAGAAGATCTGTTTGCATTCGGACTTCCACCGGGATGGATTCCTGCGGCTCTTTCTCGACGGTCTTCATCTCCAAAGTGTTATCGATCCAGTGTCTGTTCTTCGTGACGACGATAAGCGAGCCGCCTGTCCTCAAGAGGCGATGGCACTTCCGCGTGAATGCCGGTTTGTCCGACATGTACTCTAGGGCACGCACGGAAATAATCGTGTCGAACCGCGCATCTTCCAGTGCAGCTGTGATGAAATCGCCGCAGTGATAGGTTACCTTATCGGAGAGGCCCGAGCCCCCCCAGTCTGCGAGTCGGTCCTTGGCCTTTTCGAGCATCGCCTGGGAGATGTCGAGCAAGAAAACGCTGCGCGCTCTCCCCGCATAGAGCGGAGTCCACACCGCAGGCCCGCACCCCACTTCGAGGACATCTCCCAGGGAGTTGACACTGCCGAGCACGCGTTGAAGTGCTCGGGAGGTCTGCCGGAAGTGACGTCTCTTGACCTCCGAGGATCCCCATCTGTAATGAATATAATCGCCGCGGGCCTCCGCCATCGTCCTTGCGTAATGATCGGCGATCTCTTCCGGTAGTGGGAGGCGTTGCATCGCTCAGTCTCCCGTCTTCGAAAATGATATCGCAGCCAGAGGCTTGGCTACGAGCCTTCTCAAAAACAGCTTTTCGTCGTCGCCGAGAAATAGACTATACAGCAGGTACAAGAAGCCCACAGTGAGCGCCAGGCTCAAGCTTGCAGAGATCAATACTCCACCCCACCCAGCGAGCTGTCGGAGTGCATAGATAAGAGCGATCGCGCCTGCCAGTCGGGCAAGACGCTGCCAGCCGTACTCGATGGGATAATACCTCTGGGACATCGCGTACACTACGAGGAAACGCACTCCGAAGACGCCGACACCGGCCCATGCCGCGCCATAGTATCCGAAGCGGGGTATGAGCAGTGCATTGAGAGTCAATGAGACCGCTACCGCAATCGCGGCTGAAAGTGCGTACATCCGCATCTTGTCCTGGAGAAAAAAACCGATGTTGCAATAAGCAGTCCAGGACTGGAACACCATGGTCAGCATAATGATCGGCACTAATTTGTAAGCCTCGTGGAAGGCCGGATCGGCCATGACCACGACAACGTCCCTCGAGAACAGGGAGATGATCAGAGCCATGGAAAGGAGTATGAGATTGAGATCGAAAAAAACCCTTCTGAAGGTCTCATTCGCCTGGGGGCGCTTGGCGATCTCGAAACGCTGAGGCTCCCATATTTGATTGAAGGGCACAAAAGCGAGAGTCGTCAGTATGAAGCCGAACTTGCACGCCAGAGAGTAAATCCCCACACTGGCTGTGTCGGAGAAATGGTTCAAAAAGTACCGATCGGAGAAGGTGATGAGGAAACTCCCAAGCGACCAGAACACCAAGGGATAGCCGAAAGCGATCAACCTCTTGGCCTCATGTACCGAAAACTCAAAGCCGACCCTCTGAAACGTATACACGCTCAAGTAAAGCAGCAAGGCAGACTCTGCCACCAGGGTGCTGGAAAGGACCCCGGTGACGCCCCACCGCAACCATACCACGAAGCATATGTTCAAAGTCAGTTGCAGGATGAGTTTCGCAATGCTCACGGCTACGAAACGCACGGACTCTTGTCGCGCGCGGAGGTAGAGATAGGGGATGAGATTGCCGGACTGGAGGAGATAGATGAGAAAGAACATGCGGAAGTAGGTCACGTTATCCGGGGTGCCGAACACGAGAGTGGTTATCTTTTTGGAATGCGTAAGCCCGAGCGCGGTGACGAGAGTCGAGATGACGAGCATGGTGAGCGTCGCCGTACTGATGATCCGACCCCTTTCCCTCGGCATGTCGTATTCATAATAGAACTTGAATACGCTCCCCGCCAACCCCACTCCCGCTATCATGCTGATTACATCTATTGTCGTCGAAAGCAGTTCGAGCGTACCATAGTCCGCAGGAGTGAGACATCGCGTATATATCGGGAGCATGATGAAGCTGGCTGCCTTGCTCACTATGATACCAAGCCCGTAGATCAGGGTATGGGTGCCCAGCGTCTGGAGATCCTTGTTCACCGGGACGTTTTCCTGCAGTGGCTCTGCGGTCTTTCTCACAGGACCTCCCCTGCCTCTGAGAGTCCGACGGAGCCGATCCCTTCGCTCCGGACAAAGGCGAGAAAGCGGCGTATGCGGCCCAAGAAGCGGCTTTCGTCTGCCGGTGTCCTGACAAACGGTCCAAGCCCTGCCATGAGGCTGCTCGAGTGAAAGAACATATTGATGAAAGGGTAGCCCTTGCGCATGAGCACCCTGGTCAGCTTGATCATATTGTCGCTGTCCTCGAGCTCAGGGGACAGCGAAACGCTGTTGAGCATGTTGAGTCTGTACAAGAGGCCGATCATCCGCAAGCGTCTCAAAGGCCGCTTGCGGAGGATTGCCGAGAGCCGGCCACAGAGTCTGAAATTCTCTTGGAGAAAGCCAACCGTTGCCGGGACCTCTATTATAGAGGCGTTTCCAGAAGTTGTGGGGTCCGGCCCGCACTCCAGTCTCGTAAGTCGGGGAGGCCACTCGGAAAAGTCAGGGCCATGGTACGTCGTCCAATCCATAAAAGGCGTTACCGAGGAATCGACGGTGCAGCCTACTCTCCAGAGGTTTCTGGCGACGCTTTGACCGAACCCCCACCTTCCCGCCCGAAAGGAGGTGGGAACCACGCCGAGATTCCGCACGATCGCCCCCCGCAGGCTTTCTATCTTTTTGAACTGAAGCTCTTCCGGAAGATTGCACAACATGCTGTTCCGTTCGTTGGTTTCCTCTTCGAATGGAGGGGTGTTCCAGGGGTGGCAGTGCATCCCGACCTCGCATCTGCCCGTCTCGAGGAGCCCCCTCAATATAGAGATCGCCCCCCTGTCGGTGACGACAGGGTAGGTGACAAGATACGTCGGCCGCACCTGGCAGGAATCGAAAAGCTCCTGCAGCCGGGGCAGCCGTGCCAGGTTTTCCACTGTAGCGCCCACAGGCAGGAACGTGCCCCAGTTGTCCTCTTCGGTATCGACCGTCACCAACAATTTCATCGTGAGCGATATTCCTTATGCGGCAGCCGACGGTATTCGGGGGGGAGGGTCGATCTCGGCGAGGAAGGTCGCCAGCCTCGAGAGATCGTCCGAAGAGAGCAGGGGGTGGGTCGGTGCCGTGAGAAGACATCGAGAGACCT
>Ga0068707_1004156_pt1 | contig 10035 bp, 10 predicted proteins | sample YNPNPMetaG_FD_66600 | JGI IMG/M metagenome (GOLD analysis project Ga0068707, IMG submission 66600) | Anoxygenic and chlorotrophic microbial mat microbial communities from Yellowstone National Park, USA - YNP NP MetaG | ecosystem: Environmental > Aquatic > Thermal springs > Hot (42-90C) >... | reverse complement strand
CCCTCCCAAACCCTCCCAGGGGCCGGGGCCTGGGTGCGCGGGCCTCCGGCCCGCGTCCGCTGAGGTATGGGGAAACCCGGTTTCCCCACCCCCCTCGCCGAGGGCTTATTTTCACGTTAGACTGATCGCGCGCGCCCTGATCGGCCCGTTGCTGGCCCTGGTCCTCGTGGTCGGCGCCCTGGCGGCGCCCCCCGCGCGCATTGCGGCGCAGGCGCCGCCCTCCGCCGCCGATCCCTTTCTCGCCTCCCAGGCCGCCGCGCTGCTCCCGGCCCATAGCGGCGACCTGGCCCGCGCCGCCGAGTGGGATCGCTACACCATTGTCGCCGCCGCCGACCCCGCCGCGCTGACCGTGCGCGGCACGGTCAGCGTCACCGTCACCAACCGTTCGGGCCTGACCTACGACCGGCTCTACTTCCGTCTGTACCCCAACCATCCCGACTTCGGCGGGCGCCTCGATGTTACGGCTGCCAGTGTAGATTGGCGGCCCGCGGCCTCGGGTGTCGAGCAAAGCGACACGCTGCTCTGGCTGGCATTGCCCCGGGCGCTTCCGCCGGGGGGCGTGGCCCGCGCCGATCTGCGCTTCGTCGCCCGAACACCGCGCAACGCCAGCGCCCGCACCTTCGGCGCCTTCAACCAGGAGGCCGGCCTCTGGTCCCTCGCCAACTTCTATCCCGTGCTCGCCCGACAGTTCAGCGACAGCGGCTGGGATCGGCGCCCCGTCGAGAGCCGCGGCGACTTCACGGTCACCAACGTGGGCCTGTACGACGTCACCGCGGAATACCCAACCGCCTGGACCCTGGTCAGCACCGGCTCGCGGCTCAACACCCTTCCGGCGCGCGCCGGGATGCGCCGCGAACGGCTGGTGAGCGGCCCGCAGCGCGAGTTTTACCTCGGATTCACCCGCGGGCTGGAACAGGCGAGCGCCGTGGTGGACGGCACGCGCATCGTCAGCCACTATCAACCGGCGAACGCCGACGCCGGACGGCGGGCGCTGCGTTTCGCCGAGCAGGCCCTGCGGGCCTTCAACGAGCGCTACGGCCCCTATCCCCTGGCCGAACTCGAGGTGGCGCAGGGCGCCATGACCACCTTTCTCGGCATGGAATACCCCGGCGCGGTGCTGATCGAGCAGGCCCTCTACACCGACAATGACCGGGTGCTGGAGACCACCATCGCCCACGAGATCGCCCACCAGTGGTGGTACAGCCTGGTGGGCACCGATGCCCAGGGCGAGCCGTGGATCGATGAAGGACTTGCCAGTTATGCCCAGGTGCTCTACTACGAAGCCGTGGGCAATGGCGAGCGGGCCGCGCAAGAACTGGAGTACTTCCGCGGCGTGTATCGCCGTCTGCGCGAAGCCAATCGCGACGCGCCCCTGGCGACGCCGCCCGGCGGCCTGCGCGGCAACTACGTGCCGGTAGCCTACGCCAAAGCCGCGCTCTTCTTCCACGCCCTGCGCGGGCAGATCGGCGAAGAGAGTTTCGGGCGCTTCCTCCAGGGCTATCTGGCCGACGGCAAGTACCGCGAAACCGCCGGGCCGGACGTGCTGCGCGCCGCCGAGACCGCCTGCCAGTGTGAACTGGATGGGCTGTACCAGGACTGGGTGCTCAGCGCCGCCCCGGTGGCGATCCCGTAACGCGCGGCGTCGCCGGGGGGCAATGGACGAGGGTAAGGGGCTGGCGCACCCTACCCTTCTGGAAATGGTAGCTTTCGCGCCGGGGCAACCCATGGTCATTCCTGGGCGTTCCAGGCGCGCTGGAACGGCGCCCATCCCCGCGCGGCTCGGGTGGGGTGGGTGTTGCTGCGTGGCCCTGATGGGGCGGGCGTCTCGCCCGCGCGCAGCGCTGCGACCCGTCACGGGAGCGCGGGCAGGGCGCTCGTGGCCGTCCGGGTGGGGCGGGCGTCTCGCCCGCCCGGAGCTGCGACCCATCGCGGGAATGCGGGCAGGGCGCTCGTGGCAACCAGCGCCGATGGGGAACGAATCACTGATCGAAGTGCTTTGGCCGAAGCGCTGAGGCGTCAGGACGCCATCGCAAACTGGCGTGGAAGCCATCAACACGGACGAGGTAGAGCACCCGCCCGTGCCGTCGGCGTAATGCTTGTTGAGAAATTCATCCGGTATACCGGGCTGGCCGTGGGGCTAATGGTCTTTGAGAAATTCATCCGGTATATCGGGCTGGCCGTCGGGCTAAAGCCCTCGGCTACGGAATGCGAAGCCCGCCTGCGCGGGCTAGAGCGGATTATTTCTTCAAAGACCATCAAGCCTCCGGGAGGGTTATCGTGCAACCTTACCCAAAAAGGTTTAACCTCTCTGAGAACTGCTATAATTCCTGAAACTCATTAGGATACGAGGAGAGGTCAAGATGGAAACAATCAGACGTGAGGAAGAGATTGCCAGGGATGGCCAGATCCTTCTCACCGGTTTGTCCTACGGGCGCGGCGATGGGGTTGAAATCATCGTCCTGCCTCAGGCCGACAAGACCAGAACGCAGCTCCGCCTCACCACGCATCAGTTGCGCCAATCCGGGTTGATCGGCAAAAGACCGGAGCGACATTGTAGCAGCGCCTATGCCCGGCGCTTACGCGAGCAGGCCCAGTAACGCGGGGATTTCCAATGATCTTGCTGGATACCGACGTGATGATTGATCTCCCGCGTCAGTATCCTCCTGCGGTGGCGTGGTTTGGCAACCTGGGTGAATTGCAGACCTCTCAGTCTTATGCCAGGTCATAGGAGAACGTACATACAATCGTTGAATGAAAGAGAGTTTACCATGGCGAAAAAACAAGATATTCAAAGTCTATACTATATCGCACCTGTAGAGAATCTTCCTTCTATTTTGGAACGAGGTATTCTTTCACATGCCAAAGTTGAAAGTCTCAACATTCCTTTTATTCCTATTTATGATGCTAAAATCGTGGCCATTCGTCAGCGAGATAGAGCACCGGATGGACGTAGCCTGTGGGAGTTTGCTAACCTCTACTTCCAGCCCAGAAATCCTATGCTCTATCGTGTGGTACGCGAAGGGAAAAGCAAAAACATTGTCGTCCTGGCAATCAAGCCACAGATCCTGGACCATGCTTCTTTCATCACCATTGGCAATGCCGCCAGTCCCATGTCTGAAATCCTGCCGAAGGATGAGGGTCTGCAAAAATTGCGCTCCAAAGAGGTGTGGGCAATGATTCAAAGCAACTGGTGGCGCCCCGAAGACGGCTCCAAACGCATCATTATGTCTGAATGCCTGGTCTATGGGGCCGTCCCGCCAAGTTTCATCCACACCATCTATGTAGCCAGCCACGAAACTGCGGAGGATGTGCGCCGGCTGTTGGAACCACGTGCCGGGAAGATTGAGGTCATCCAGGACACCCACATGTTTTTCTTGCCTCGCAGAAGCGGTAGAGTCACCCCATCGCTTTCCTGGGTGGACGGCGACATGTTCTTCTCGCACATGCAGACGCTGACTATCAGCGTGAATGTCGTCAGGGTGATGGGCAAGGGACTGGCTTCGCGGGCGAAATATCAATTTCCTGATGTGTATGTGGTGTATCAGGATGCCTGCGACAGGAAGTTGCTGGAAATGGGGAAACCCTATCTGTACAAGAGAGAGGTTTCTCTGGATCAGGTGCTTGCCGATGAGCCGTTCTCTTTGATCGAAAGAAATGCCAGTAAGTGGTTTCTGCTCTTTCCTACCAAGCGGCACTGGCAAGAGCCGGCTGATCTTGGCGCTATCGAGAAAGGTTTACAATGGGTGCGAGACCACTATAAGCGCGAAGGAATCAAATCTCTAGCGATGCCAGCTTTGGGATGCGGTTTGGGTAGGCTGAACTGGCGCGAGGTCGGTCCCGTGATGTGCCGCTATCTGGCCGATCTGGATATCCAGGTTGCCATCTACTTGCCGCAGGAACGTAAGGTGCCGAAGGAATATCTGACAGCAGAGTTTTTGTTGGGATCTCAGGCACGAGGTGAAACTGGTAGTTTCAGATGAAGGTTGAGATCTCCGGCAACCCTCCCGCAGGCTTGATGAGTTTTAAGAATTAAAACGGTTATAGGCTGCGCAGGCGGACTTCGCCTCGCATAGCCGAGGGCTTATGGTCTTTGAATACATAATCCGGTATAGCCCGCGCAGGCGGGCTTCGCATCCCGTAGCCGAGGGCTTTAGCCCGACGGCTAGACTGGCATAGCGGATGAATTTCTCAAAGACCATCAGCCCCACGGCCGGTTCGGTATGCCGGATTAATTTCTTAAAGACCATGTAGCCTGCGGCTTGCCCCCAAGGGGTATTTGCTCCATCCTGACGCCCTTTTTTTCCCTCACCCTCCTGGCTCCTCTCTCCCGTGCGTTCAGGGGCGGACAGAATATGCAGGCGCATGCAGGAGATAGGGCCTGGAAATGCCCTGAAAGCCCTCACCCCCTCCCGCACTCCCGCGCACGGGACGGTGGAAACCAGAGACCTGCGTCGGGGCGTCCTGATGCAGCAGAAGGTGCGTTGGCCCAGGTGTTCTGTCCACCCTTGAACTCCTGCGCGCGGGAGAGGGAAGCATCAGGAATCCTGATGCCCCACATAGGGAGTGGGAGGCAAGGCGGCGCCAGAAACGCTATACCTGTGAGGACGCGCAGTCTCAGCGTGCTTCGCCGACCGAAACGTAGGAGTAAACTATGGCTCGTGGTTATAAAGAGGATACGGATATGGAGTAGCATAGGAGCGCGTCATCATACGCTGCCGGCCTGGCGCGAGAAGACGAACGCGCGAGCCACGCGCGTTGTGATGAGGGTGGCCAACGTATCGACATGGTCAAGACTGATGGCCTCTGACTACAAAGCTATTCGTGACGACAACCAGCGACGCTACGGCACGGATATCGGACGCATCGGGCCGCTGCTTCTCTCGGACCGTTACGCTGACCGCACTCACTTCATCTTCGAGATCCTACAGAATGCCGAAGACGCACTGCGTCGCCGAAGGGATTGGGCAGGATCGCGAGCCGTGTCGTTCCATCTGACCGAGGGGACATTGCGCATCGAGCACTTCGGCATGCCGTTTGACGAAGCGGACGTGCGTGGCATTTGTGGCATCGCACAAAGCACGAAGGACCTTACCTCGATTGGCCGCTTCGGTATCGGCTTCAAGTCGGTCTACGCAATGACAGACCGACCTGAGATCCATTCTGGTGCGGAAGCGTTCGCGATCGAAAACTATGTATGGCCGGTCGCTGTTCCACCGATCGCGCGCCGCGATCCGGACGCGACCGTCATCCTGATCCCGCTCAAGATGTCGGACAAAGGTGACCATCAGGAGGTGGCCCGTGGCCTCGACCGCCTCGATCCATCGGCGCTGCTGTTTCTCCGACAGATCGAGGAGATCCGATGGACCGTCGAAGGCGGTTCGACCGGGATCTACCTGCGGAAGTCCGTGGAGGTCGGCGAGGGCGTGCGCCAGGTGACCCTATCCGGTCAGAAGCAAGGAACACCGGATATTGCTGAAACGTGGCTGATCTTTTCACGAGCCGTATCCACAGCCGATGGGCGGCACGCTGGATATGTGGAACTGGCGTTCTTGTTGAAAGAGGCCCCCAGATCCCGGCGGCAGCGCATCGCGCGTGTCGAGACTTCACCGCTGGTCGTCTTCTTTCCAACTGTGGTCGAGACCCATCTTGGCTTTCTTGTTCAGGGGCCGTACCAGACGACCCCAAGCCGGGACAATGTGCCGCTTGCCGAGCCATGGAATCAGTACCTCGCGCGCGAGACCGCCACACTGTTACGACAAGCTCTTCCCTGGCTGCGGGAAAGCGGTCTGCTCGACACGGCGGCTCTGCAGTGCCTGCCGCTCGACCCCCACAAGTTTGCGAAGTCAAGCATGTTTGCGCCGCTCTACGAGGCCACCAGGGAGGCGCTCCTGACCGAAGCCCTGCTGCCACGCTATGACGTTGGGCACATACCGGGGGCGGCTGCTCGACTCGGGCGCACCCAGGAGTTGCGCGATCTGCTCACGCCCGTCCAGCTCGGGAGGCTCTACGGCCCACAAGGCGAGCTCGTCTGGCTGAGCGGCGAGATCACCGATGATCGCACACCTGAGCTGCGAAAGTACCTGATAGATGAGCTGGGAGTTGCCGAGATCACGCCGGAAGCGATCCTTGCACGACTCAATAAACCATTTCTCGAGGCGCAACCCGACGAATGGATCGCGCGGCTTTACACATTCCTGAACAGGCAACCTGGATTGCGCGAGCGTTTCGAACCCCTGCCGCTGGTCCGGCTGGAGAATGGCACCCATGTCCCGGCGCGCCACAATGGCCAGATCCAGGCGTTTCTTCCGGGTACCGTAGCAACCGGATTCCCGACCGTGCGCGCCTCGGTATGCACAACCGACACGGCACGCCAGTTCCTTCGGTCGTTAGGATTGACCGAGCCTGACCTGGTTGATGACGTCGTTCGAAACGTTCTCCCAAAGTATCGAGACAAGGTTGGGGTGAGCGACCTTGAGTACGAAGACGATATTCGTCGAATCCTGACCGCATTTGGCACAGACTCTGAAGCGCAGCGAGGCAAACTCGTCGCTGCGCTACGTGATACGGCGTTCGTCATGGCTATCGATGCAGGAGACGGTTCCAAAAGAGCTTCGAGACCAGGGGAGGTTTACCTTCCATCGAAGCGTCTCAAAGAGCTGTTTGCTGGCGTCAAAGGCGTGCTCTTCATTGATGATACCCGTGCCTGTTTGCGTGGCGAGGAAGTTCGCAAGCTGCTCGAAACCTGTGGAGCAAGCCCCTCCCTGCAACCCGTGACTATGATTATATATTACCCCTCATATTACCCCTCATGGGAGACATCGGAAAAACTACGTGAGATCCGTCGTCATGCTGGTCTTGAGCGCGCTACATGGGAACATCCGGTCGAAGACGTAAGACTGCGCGGGCTGGAGGAGATCTTGCAGCTTCTTCCGCAGCTTGACCCAGAGACGCGGCGACACAAGGCCGCTTTGCTATGGGACGCGCTGGCGGATGTGGCACGCAGGAGCGGCTCCTGGGTGTTTTCAGCTTCATATACCTGGGGATACTCGCATGAAACGAAGCGTGCTGAATTCGACGCCGCTTTCGTTCGCCACCTGAACGAGACGGCATGGATTCCCGATGAGCGCGGCGACCTCCAGCGACCTGAGTTTGTCCTGTTCGCTTCCCTTGGATGGACGGAACATCAGTTCCTTCTCACCAAGATTCGTTTCAAGCCACCGGTCATCGAGACGCTTGCAAGGGAAGCAGGTATCGAGCCCGACGTGCTGGACGAACTCAAGAAGTATGGGATCACCAGCGCCGCTGAACTGCGAGCCCGACTCGGCCCACGAAATGTATCGGGATCGAATGATCGGGCGGCAGCCTCCGAAAGTGAGAGCAGGACGGCGGAGCCGAAGCATGGCGTGCCTGGGACCACGAGTTACGCGCGGACGGCGGATGGATTAAAAGCAGAGGTCCCAGGAGATTGGGGTAGCGAGGTGACAACAGCTACCGGAGCCGGAGGGAACGGAGTGGATGGAAGAGGGGAGAGCGACGGCATCGGCAACCGGGACCGGCGCACTGAACCGGGGGCAGAGCCGGTTCGGAAGGAAGGGAGGCGGACCTCTGGAGGCAAACCTTTCATTTCGTACGTCGGAGTGCATCCCGATGACCTGGAACCAGACTCTGAGGGTCCGGACCAGGAGTCCCGCATGGCGCTTGAGGCGAAGGCCATCGAGTTTATCTTGTCCCGCGAGCCCGGGTGGCGGCGAACACCCACCCACCATCCAGGTTACGACCTCTACCTGGCCGACGAAAGCAACAACGCAATCCAGTGGTGTGAAGTCAAGGCGATGACTGCTAGTCTGAACGATCATCCAGTCGGGCTATCACACACTCAATTCGATTGGGCACGAGAACACGGTGAGGCCTACTGGCTCTACGTAGTGGAACATGCGGGCACCGATGCAGCCCGCATTGTTCGCATCCGAAACCCAGTTGGCAAGGCCCGGACATTCACGTTTGATCACGGCTGGATCAACGTTGCAGAACTAGATGAGACGTCCACCTGATCAGGTGTCTAACAATAAAGCTCCTGCTTTTGCCAAACAGAAGCGAGAGAACTCACAGTCGAACAAGGCCCTTTCCAGGAAACCACAAAGAGGCAACCCATGAGCCAACCCGACGAGACCCCCCGGCTGACCCATCTCGACGAGCAGGGACAGGCGCAGATGGTGGACGTGGGGGCGAAGGCCGACACCCAGCGTGAAGCGGTGGCGCGGGGCAGCATCACCATGCAACCAGAAACGCTGCGCCTCATTCTGAGCGGCGCCGCGCCAAAGGGGGACGTGCTGGCCGCGGCGCGCATTGCGGGCATTATGGCGGCCAAGCGCACACCCGACCTGATCCCCCTCTGCCACACCCTGCTGCTGACCCACGTGAGCGTGACGATCGAACCCGATGCCGAGGCGAGCGCCTTGCGCATCGAGGCGCGGGTGCGCACGCGCGGGCCAACCGGCGTGGAGATGGAGGCCCTGACCGCCGTGAGCGTGGCCGCGCTGACGATCTACGATATGTGCAAGGCCGTGGATCGGGGCATGCGGATCGGCGACATTCGCCTGGCCGAAAAACGGGGCGGGCGCAGCGGCGAGATCGTGCTGGAGTAAGGCCGCGCCTTACCCCCGGCCCCCAGCCACGGGCGCCCCGACCTCATCCAGAGCCCGGCGCAGACGCCCAAGCTCGGCCGCGATGGTCTCGGCCTGGTCCATCTGCCGGAGGGCCTGCTCTTCCAACGCATCGCGCCGGCGTCGCAGATCGCGCAGGCGCTGCCGCACCCGCGCCCCGGCCGCACCGGTGGCGGCGGCAAGGGTGGCGATCTCCTGTTCGAGATCGGCGAGCGTCCAGGCCAGATCGGCCACTTCGGCGTTGAGCGTCTTGTACGCGCTGAGCAGTTCACGGTACCGCCGGGCAACGTCCTCGCGCTCGTCAGGAGCCACGGTGTCGTTGTGCGTTCCCATTGACCGGATCCTCCTTGCTCTCAGTCGCACATAGAATCATACCACACCGGCCCGGCAAGCGTTCGCCTTGCGTCAGCCGGCAATGCGGCTGCGCCGCATCCCAATGGGATGAAAAAGGTTGTTCCTGGAAGGGCTGCGCCCGCCCACACCCTCTCTCTGGGTGAGTGGTGGGGAGACCTGGTTTCCCTACACCCCTGCGCGAGGGCGCAGCCCTCGCCCACGCTCCCGCCGGGTGGAAGGATGGGGAAAGCCGGTTTCCCATTCCCCTGCTCCAGCGGCCTACTGCTATGTTAGCGCCTTGACATTGAACATATGTTCTATTATACTACCGACCAGGAACAGCGTCCACCCATCGAGGTTGGCAATGATGATCACCTGGCGCACCGCTGCCCTACCCCGGCGCCCTGCGCGCCTGCCGCGGCGTTCCGCGGACGAACCGATCGCCCTGACCGCCTACCGTTACGGGTTCCTGCCGGCCCGCTTTCAGAGCCGGGGTGTGCTCCATCTGATTGTGCAGGTCGAGGCCATGTGGGAGGAGGCGGGGCGCGGGCGCCGTGACGATCGGCGCTACTTTGCCGTGCGTTGCGCCGATGGACGCTGCTGCACCCTGTTTCAGAACCTGCGTGCCGGCACCTGGCACGTTCGCTGGTAGGAGGCGTCCATGCTGTCCAGACGTCCACCCTTTCTGGTCTGGTACGACGATAACCCGAAACTGAGCATTGCGCGCAAAATCGAGGAAGCGATGGCCGCCTACAGCCGCCGCTTCAATGGTGTGCGTCCCACGTTGATTCTGGTCAATGAGGAGGAACTGACCGAGGTGGCCGGGGTGCAGGTGCGCAGCGTCCCCACGGTGCGCCGAAACACCTACTGGGTAGGCCAGGTCGAAGCGCTGGAAGAGGTGCCCCACGCGGCGGGGGTATAGTGCGCAATCCGGGTAACTGTTCACACCTGGGGTAACCCACGCGCCTGCGAGCGAGGGCGTTTCGCCCCCATCGCGTCTCCGCGGGCAAGGTGACTGCCCCCCTCCTAACCTCCCCCC
>Ga0068707_1004155_pt1 | contig 10037 bp, 5 predicted proteins | sample YNPNPMetaG_FD_66600 | JGI IMG/M metagenome (GOLD analysis project Ga0068707, IMG submission 66600) | Anoxygenic and chlorotrophic microbial mat microbial communities from Yellowstone National Park, USA - YNP NP MetaG | ecosystem: Environmental > Aquatic > Thermal springs > Hot (42-90C) >... | reverse complement strand
CGGAGGATGTTGCGGAGGAGCGTCTCGGCGGCCGGATCGGCCTCGGTCCGCCCCGTCACGTCCATCTGGCAGAAGAGGACCATGCCCTTCCCCTCGCGGAACTCCAGGAGGGGGCTGTACTGGAGCGAGAATCCCCCGTCCACGACGGGGAGGAAATCCCCGCGGGCCGGCTTCTCGATCAGGACGGAGGCCACGTTGCCCCGGTTTCCGCAGCGCCAGACGCGCGAGACCTCCAGGCCGCACCACCGGACGGCGGGGGCGTAGGCCAGTCGGGGGCTCAGCTCGTACTTCAGGCGCGGCGGGAGGATCGTCGCCTCCCCCCGCCAGTCCCTCAGGTGCTCCGCCCCCAGCCCCTCCAGAAGAGGATGGCCCGGCACCCGCGGGAAGACCTGCCGGAGTCCGTATTCCGCCACGCGGAACCCCAGACGCCGCTCGAGGGCCTCGGCGGTCTGCTCGAACACGATCACCTTCAGCCCCTCGCGCACCCGCGAGAGGTCCGGTCCGGGCCCGTCCGCCGCCAGGGCCCCCTTGCCGAGGATCAGGATCTCGAAAGGGGACAGGTCGGTCCCCGCCTCGACCTTCTGGAAAGGGACGCCCAGCGCCCGTGCCGTCTCTCCCCGTGGGTCGAAGAGGGCGATCCGGGCCTGGACCTTCGGCTCGGGCGCCCGGGGAAGGACGTGCACCTCGAAGGAATCCTTCTGGGGTTCGCCCCCCCCGAAGGTCACGGCGGCGCGGAGTTCGTAACGCCCGGGGGGAAGTCCCGGGGAAAGTTCGAACCGCAGCGGGATCCGTTCCTGCCGGCCCGTCCCCAGGGTCAGCCTCCGGCTCCCCTCCACGGGCCGGGGAAGGGCGAAGCCCCAGGAGGCCTCCACCGGGACCTCCCGGCGGGAATTGTTGATCAGGATGAGCTGCTTCTCGACCACCTCGCCCGGCCGGAAGAGGTGGTCCTTGGAGGTGAACCGGTCGGGCTTTCCCGCCACGTAGGCCAGGAAGGGACCGTTGTTCCGGTAGAGGGCCTCGGCGGCGGCGGTGGGGATCCAGTCCGACCGCGCGTAGGCGAGATCCATGCACTCGTACCGCTCCTGGAGGTAATCCGGGCTGAACCCGGGCCGCTGGAGGCGGTCCCAGTCGACCTTGAGCTCCTCGCGCCGGTTGCGGTCCAGGCCGGGGCGCATCTTCCAGAAGACGGAGTATTCCCAGGGAGAGGTGGCCGAAACCCCCCACGTGCGGAAGGCGCGCCAGTTCTCCTCGAGGTACCGCGCCAGGACGGGGTAGCGCTCGTCGAAATCGCTGGAGCCCAGCTGGTGGGGATAGTCCCAGCGGTGCCAGACCCCGCCGGAGCGGAACTGCCGGGCCTCCCAGCGGAGGTTCCGCTTCTCCTGCTCGCTGATCCGGAAGGCCGCATCGCCGAGGAACTGGGCGTTCCACTCGGCCAGGCAGAACTCCCAGGGGACGCGGGCGCTGCCGAAGCTCCGCTGCCCCTTGTACCAGCCCCGGTACATCGCCCAGTCCCAGGTGAAGGGGGCCCCGTACTCGCAGAGGAACACGGGCTTCACCCCCTTCTCGGCCCAGTGCTCGAACCAGTCGGAGAGCTCCTGGATGGGGGCCCAGTTGGGATAGAAGTTGCTCGTGTGCATCGAGCCCAGGTTCCCGGACGAATGATGGTAGACGATGCGCGAGGGATCCAGCCGGCGGATGATGGCCTCCGCCAAAAGGGCCCGCCGGACGTTCTCGGCCGCCCACTTGGAGCGGTTCTCCGAGACACCGTCGATCATGTCGGGATTCATGTCGTCGGAGTAGCCGGTGGCGTTGTGGCTGGTGGCGTAGAAGACCACCGAGGGGTGGTTCTGCGCCGTGCGGACGTAGAAGGCCGCATGCAGGGCGTAGCCGTTGGAGCGTTCGGCATCGGGGGCCTTCCAGTCGTACTGGCCGAAGTGGGGCTGGGAGAGGGCCACGAGCATCCCCGTGTCGTCGGCGGCCCGGAGGATCTCGCCGAAGGCGAGGTGCGCCCCCGGCTGGCAGTCGTAGTTGTGGGTGTAGACGAAGTTGATCCCGAAGCTCTTCAGCCGCAGGAGCGTCTCCCGCGCCCCCTCGTAGGAGGCCCACGCGGCCCCGACCTGGGCGTTGTCCAGGGGGACCGCGGAGAGCCAGATCCGCGTCCCGTTCAGGAAGAAATCCCGCCCCTCGATCCAGAACTCCCGGAAGCCGAACCGCTCGGGGAAGGCCGCATCGAGCGCCTTCCCGGAGGCGTCCAGGAGCGACACCCGCAGATCGAACTGGTGGCCGGGCGTATGCAGGTCCCAGAGCTTCTCCGGCCTCCACCGGGCGGTGAAGGCGAAGCGGCCCTCCTTGAGGTCGGCGGCCCGGAAGGACGGGCTGCGGAAGTCGGCGACGCCGCGGGATCCATCGGAGATCTCGGCCCGGAGGACGTACGAGGTCCCGGCCTCCAGGTCGCGGAGCCCCGCGTCCAGGCCGATCTCTCCCTTCCGCACCGAGGGGGCGATCCGGACATCGGAAATCCGGGGCCCCCGGGGCTCGCCCAGGAGAAAGACGTCCCCGCAGAGTCCGCGGCGGCGCACCGTTCCTTTCACCTCCCGGGCGGCATTGGTATCCCCGAAGGAGAGCATCACCCCCTGCAGCGGCAGGGCCAGCACGTGCAGGGAGAGGACGTGCCGCCCGCCGGGGCGGCAGGCGGCCGTGAGGTCGGCCTCGCCCGCGGGGAACCGCATCTCCCCCGCCTTCCGGCCGTCGACGAAGACCGTGGCGAAGGAGTTCAGCGTGTCGGCCGTCAGAACGATGCGCCTTCCTTCCCAGTCCGCCGGGACGGTGATCTCCCGCTGGTACCAGGCCGCCGTCACCCCGCCGAGATTCTCCCCCTTCCAGGAGGGGTGGGGATGGACCGTCTGGCAGTCCTTTTGCATGTAATCGGTGATCCCGGGCCACGATCCGGGGACCTTGAAGAATCCCCATCCTCCGGCGGGGACCTCGCTGCCGCCGGGGCTGCGGGACGGCTGCCAGCGCCACAGTCCGTTGAGGCAGACGCGTTCCCGGGTGGGGGTCTTTTCGCGCCAGGCCTTGTCCGGGTCCCACACGGCGCGGACGCCGGGGGGGAGTCCCTCGTCCGGGGTCTCTCCCCCGAGGAATCCCAGAAGAACCGCCAGAACCGTCATCGCACGGATCCTCCCGATAAAATACGGTCCCCGGGTCCCTCTTCCGGTGGCGCGGCGTGAAACAAGAGGATCTCCCGGGGCTATGAGGTCGGCGGGAGGGATTCATCCCTCCTCCGAGGAGGCGGCGTGGGAATCCTCGTGGCGTTTTCCTGCTGGGCGTCGGCGCCGGCCGCGGCCCAGGAAATCGTCTTCCCGAACGACCCTCGCGCCGTGCTGGATGTCCGCCGGGACTGCGGGGCGAAGGGCGACGGGGCGGCCGACGACACCGCCGCCCTCCAGTCCGCCATCGAGGGCGCCAACGGCCCCGACTACTCCCGATTCATCTACCTTCCCCGGGGCACCTACCGGATCACCCGCACGCTCGTTCTGAAGCCTCCCGGCGACGGGCGGGAAGGAGCGATGGTGGGCCCCTGGATCTGGGGGCAGGACCGCGATACGACCGTGATCCGCCTGCAGGACGGCGCGGAAGGGTTCGGCGACCCGGAGAAGCCACGGGAGGCGATCCGGGGGGTGTCCCGCCCGGACAACGCCCGCATGAACGCCGACTTCTTCGACCGCACGATCGTCAACCTGACGATCGATACGGGGAACAACCCCGGGGCGGTGGGGATCAAGTTCTACAGCAACAACACGGGGCTCCTGCAGAACGTGAGGGTGCGCGGGCGGGGGGCCTGCGGGATCGATCTCGGCTTCAACGACCAGAACGGCCCGCATCTCCTTCAGGACGTGGAGGTGGAAGGGTTCGCCGTGGGGATCCGGACCGACAAGATTCTCAACAGCCAGACCCTCTCGCGGGTGACCGTCCGGGGGGCGCGCACGGTGGGCCTCCTCCACCGGGGCCAGGTGCTGGCGGCGGAGGGGCTGACCATCCTGGGGGCCCCCTTGGCGGTCGACTCCGGGGGCAACGGGGTGCTCACCCTCGTGGACGGTCGATTCGAGGCCCCCCCCGGCGCGGCGGGACCGGCCGTCCGGCTGGAGAAGGGTCATCTCTATGCGGCGAGGCTCTCCACGCCCGGCTTCGCCCAGGCCATCGCGGCGGAGGGGGCCCCCGGAGGCGGTGCCAAGGGCCCCTCCGTGGCGGAATATTCCTCGCACGAGGCCCAGGTCCTCGGCGAGGGAGCCCCGAAGGCGGGCCTCCTCCTCAAGCCCGAGCGGGAGCCCGAGGTCCCCCTGCCCGCCGATCCCAAGCAGTATGTCTGTGCGAACGATTTCGGCGCCAAACCGGGGGACGAGGAGGACGACGCCCCCGCGATCCAGAGGGCGATCGACGAGGCCGCCCGAAAGGGCGCCGGCACGGTCTACCTCCTCGGCGGCCGCAACCGCGACCCGAACTGGTACTGGCTCCGGCAGGACGTCCAGGTGCGCGGTCCCGTGCAGCGCCTGATGGGCTTCGGATTCGTCCGCATCCTGGGCGGGCCGACGAAGGACCCGCGATATCCCGAGAACCTCGCGAAGTTCGTCGTGGCGGAGGATCCCCGCGGCCCGAAGACGGTCGTCTTCCAGCACCTCCAGGTCTTCGCCCCCTGGCCCAGCTTCGGGATCGAGGCCCGGAGCGCGGCGCGAACCGTGGTCTGCCGGACGACCGGCGGGACCGTGATCGCCCGTCCCCGCACCCGGGTCTTCCTCACCAACTGCGTGGGCCACGCCTACCAGGAGACGGGCTCCACGGTGTGGGCCCGCCAGTGGAACACCGAGGGAGGTCCCGAGGCGGTGGGGGTGAACACCCGCAACGACGGGGGGCAGCTCTGGATCCTGGGGATGAAGACCGAGGCCAAGAGCGTCAAGGTGGCCACCGGGAAGGGCGGCCGCACCGAGGTGCTGGGGGTCCACAACTACAACACCTCGGGGGTGAAGGACACGACCCCCTTCTTCCGGGTGGAGGACGGGGCGCTGTCGGTGGCGGGCTACCGCGAGGTCTGCTTCGTGGGCGCCTGGTGGAAGGTGCCGGTGCTGGCCCGGTTCGCGGGCCGGGAATTCACCCAGCCGCCCCGGGAGTGGCAGACGTGGTCGCTCCTGCGGGCGGGGCGGTGACCCCCGCTACTTGATCTCCCGCAACCGGAGGTTCCGGAACTCGATCTTCATCGGGGCCCCGGCGTGGATCTGGAGCGCCACGATCCCCGAGAGGGCCCGGTTCTTCTCGTCCTCGTCGGTGAAGTCCACCACGGTCACCCCGTTGAGCAGGTGCAGGATGTGGTTCCCCCGCGCGACAACGGCCCCCTCGTTCCAGTCCCCTTTCTTCTCCGCCTTCGCCAGCGCCTCCTTGTCCACGGTGGGGCCGACCAGGTCCTTCTTGTCCTTCCAGACCACCTTCTCTCCCCCCATGGCCATGCGGCCCCGCTTGCCCTTCTCCTCGTAGAGCTTGCCCATGTGCTCGGGGCCGGTGTTGATGTCGTACTGGTAGCCCCCCACGACCCAGTTCCCCAGATCCCGGGACCGGTACTGGACGCCCGAGTTGTTGCTCCCCGAGAGGCGGAACTGGAAGCGGAGTTCGAAATCCGCCACGGTGCCCCCCTTCCAGATCAGGAAGGTGTTCCCCTTGGCCGGGTTCTCCCTGGTGGTTTCCCCCACGATGGCCCCGTCCCTGACGGACCAGAGCTTGGGATTCCCGTCCCACCCCTCGAGGCTCCGGCCGTCGAAGATCGAGCGGAACCCTTCGGCCTTCTCCTTCGGGGAAAGGGTGCTGTCCTGGACGTGGACCAGGAGCCCGGCGGCGAGGGTCAGCGGGAAGATCGTTCTCATGGCTTCTCCTTCCGGCGCGGTCCCCAGTGTAGAACGACGCGCGGTTCCGGGCAACCTCCGCCTTCACTCCGCCCGGAAGCGGTGGACCATCACGTGGCGGTAGGTCTGCCCCGGCCGCAGGATCACGGAGGGCCAGTCGGGCTTGTGGACGGAATCCGGGTGGTGCTGGGTTTCCAGGCAGACCCCCTGGTGCTTGCCGTAGGACGCCCCTTCCTTCGCCTTCCGGGCCTTCATGTTCAGGTGGTTGGCGGTATAGACCTGCATCCCGGGCGCCGTCGTGTGCAGTTCCAGGACGCGCCCGGAGGCGGGGTCCTTGAGCCGGGCGGCGCGCCGGAGCGTCCCCGGCTCGCCGTTGAGCACGAAGTTGATGTCGTAGCCGGGGGGGATCTTGCCGATGTCCGCCCCGATCTTCTTGGGGGAGCGGAAGTCGTAGGGGGTCCCCGCCACCGGCTCCATCGCCCCCGTGGGAATCAAGCCGGCATCGGTGGGGGTGTACCGGTCGGCCTCGATCTGCAGTTCATGCCCCAGGACATCCCCCGACCCGTGTCCGGCCAGGTTCCAGTAGGTGTGATGGGCCAGGTTGACGATCGTGGGGGCGTCCGTCGTGGCGCTCATCTCGATCCGCAATTCGTTCCGGTGGGTGAGGGTGTAGACCACCGTCACGGAGAGGTTCCCCGGGTACCCTTCCTCGCCGTCCGGGCTGGTGCGGGTCATCCGGACGGTGGGGCCCTCGGGGGAGTCGGCCTCCTCGGCCTCCCAGACGTACTTGTCGAACCCCTTGATCCCGCCGTGGATGTGGTTGGGACCGTTGTTGCGGGCCAGGACGTACTCCTTCCCGTCGAGGGTGAACCGGGCCCCGCCGATCCGGTTGGCCACGCGCCCGGCCAGCGCCCCGAACATGGGATGACCCTTCAGGTATTCTTCGAGGGTGTCGAAGCCCAGGACGACGTCGGCGGTCTTCCCGTTCCGGTCGGGAACGTGAAGTTCGGTCAGGATCGTCCCGTAACTGGTGACCTTGGCGGTCATTCCCCCGGCGTTTCTCAGGGTGAAGAGATAGACGGTCTTCCCCTCCACCCGCCCGAACTCGGTTTTCATGATCTCCCCCGCGGTCCCGGGGCCCCCGCCCGCGCACCCGAGAACGGCCACCCAGAGGACCCCCCTCCGGAACCGGCCCCTTTCATCCATTTCCGATCCTCTCCACGACGGGCCCAGCTTACGGGGACGGATCGAACGGAGTCAAGCCCCGCGGGACCCCCGATTTCCGAATCCCCGCGGGGCCGCCTCCTGTATATTCCGCGGATTACCATTGCACCGGGAGGGTCCCATGAAAAAGATCGGGCTCGTCATTCCCCTGTGGCTGGCCGGCTGCTTTTCGGTGAACATCCCGCTCGGGGGCGTGCCGAAGGAATACGACGAGAAGGTCGTCTCCGAGGAACCCCGCGCCGAGGGGAAGATCGCCCTCGTGGACCTGGAGGGGATCCTCACCAGCGACCACCACGAGTCGATCTTCGGCACCCGCGAGTCCGCCGTCGTCTCCTTCGTCGAAAAGCTCAAGAAGGCGGAGGCCGACGAGGAGGTCCGCGCCGTCGTTGTCCGCATCGACTCCCCCGGCGGGGACGTCACCACCAGCGACGTCCTGTACCACGAGCTGAAGGCCTTCAAGGAGCGCACCCGGCGGCCGGTCGTGGCGGCCTTCCTGGGGGTGGCCGCCTCCGGAGGCTACTACGTCGCCTGCGCCTGCGACCGGATCGTGGCCCATCCCACCACGATCACGGGCTCGATCGGCGTCATCGCCCTGCACATCTCCCTGGCGGGGCTCATGGACAAGATCGGGGTGAAGGCCACGGCCCTCAAGAGCGGGCCCAGCAAGGACGCGGGATCCCCCTTCCGGGACCTGACGGAGGAGGATCGCAAGCTCCTCCAGGGCCTGGTGGACCGCTTCTATGAGCGTTTCGTCGGCGTGGTCGCCGAGGGCCGCCGGGGGAGGCTCGCCGAGGCCGAGGTCCGCGCCCTCGCCGACGGCCGGGTCTTTACCGCCTCTCAGGCCTCCGACGCGAAGCTCGTGGACCGGGTGGGATACCTCAAGGAGGCCGTGGAGGAGGCCAAGCAGCTGGCCGGGCTCAAGGCGGCGAAGCTCGTCATGTACTCCCGGCGGCCCCAGAAGCTGGAGAATCCCTATTCGGCGAACGCCTCCGCGCCGGGGATGCCGGGCGGCGATCTGGAGGAGGCACGCCGGCTCCTGGGGTTCCGCCTCTACTATCTCTGGGAGCCGTACGTGCTGGGGCGCTGAGCATCTCCTCCCGGGGCCGGCGGTCCCGGCGGCGCCCCGCGTTCCCGCCGGCCGACCCGGGGCGGGAGCGTCGCCGCCCACCGGGTCCACGCCCGGTACAGCCGCTCGAGCCGTTCCGGCTCCCGGGCGGCGAGGTCGTGCTGCTCTCCGATGTCCTCGGACAGGTGGAAGAGGCGAGGACGGGGCTCCCCCGGACCCAGGAGCAGCTTCCAGTCCCCCTGCCGCACCGCCCCCGCCTCGTCCTCCTTCCAGAACAGGATCTCGTGCGGGTCGCCGCCCGACTCGCCCCGCAGGAAGGGCAGCAGATTCACGCCGTCCAGGACCGTGCCGGGGGGCGCGGCGGCGCCCGCGGCGGCGCAGAACGTCGGATACAGGTCCATCGTGCTGACGGGACGGGAATAGACGCTCCCCGCCGGCAGCCGCGCGGGCCACCGCAGGAGGAACGGGACGCGGAGGCCGCCCTCGAGGAACTGGGCCTTCCGGCCGCTGAGGGGGCCGGCCGAGCCCACGAGGATCTCCTTCGGCCAGTGGTCGGGCCAAACGACGATGCGGGGACTTCCCAGGGCGGGACCGTTATCGGAGGCGAAGGCCACCAGGGTGTTCCTCTCCAGCCCGGCCGATTCCAGCTTCGCCAGGACCCTGCCCACGTTCTCGTCCAGCGAGGCGATCATCGCCGCATAGAAGTTCAGCGGCGGCGTCAGGGAGGCGAACCGCGGGGCCGCCTCCCTCTTGGCCTGCCAGGGGCTGTGCACGGCATTGAAGGCAAGGTAGAGGAAAAACGGCCGCCCCCGGTGCCTCTCGATGAACTCCACGGCGTGGCGGCCCATCCGGTCGGTCAGGTATTCGTCGCCGGGCCGTTCCGGCCCCCACACCCCTTGCACCTTGCGGGAGCCGATCTCGGCGGGGTTGTCGACCCCGTGGTAGTGGCCGCTCGCGTCCGGGAAATAGTCCGCCTCCCAGTCGATCAGGTCGTGGACCTCGTCGAACGACGCCCGGGGGTCCGCCGGGAGGTTCCACTTGCCGATGTGGCCCGTGACGTACCCGGCCGCGCGCAGCGCCTGCGGCAGGAGGGCGTGTCCCCCGAACGTGTACCTCCGGCGCTCGTCGTTCCTCTGGATGCCGAACCTCGGGGGGTAGGCACCGCTCATCAGGCCGCAGCGGCTCGGGGCGCACACCGGCGCGGTCACGTACCCGTCGGTGCAGCGCACGCCGCCCCGGGCCAGCGCGTCGATCGCCGGCGTCGGGACCAGCGTGCCCCCGTAGCAGCCCACGTCGCCGTACCCGAGGTCGTCGGCGAAGATCAGCACGAGGTTGGGGCGATCCGGCGCGGAGGCGGGAACGGCGGTGGCGCAGGACGCGAGGCCCACGGCCAGGATGAGGATCGTTCTCATGGCCCTCCCCCAAAATCCCGCCCTCCGGAGTCCCCGGCCTAGAGGCTCTGGAGGAGCGTCAGAAGCTTGCGGTCCAGCTTGTGCCCCTGCCAGTCCTCGTAGGCCGCGTCCGAACGTCCCGAGTCCACCACCCCGAAGGAACCGCGCAGATTCCAGAGGGCCCAGCCGATCCCGTGCCCCTTGAGGATCTCCAGGACGTCCGTCAGCCACGCCAGGAAGACGGGGTAGGGCGTCTTGTTGTAGCAGCCCGTCTCGCCGCAGTGCACGCCGATCCCCTGCCGGGCCAGCTCCCCCCACGGCTTGAACCGCTCCTCCAGCTGGGGCCTCCCCTGCCGCACCGTGCCGTTCTTGTCCTTCACCGGCCACTCGGGCGGGGGAAACGTCCCCTTCCGGTCCACCCACGAGGCCCGGTAGTGGCTGACCCCGGCGGGCCAGTAGGCGTGCACG
>Ga0068707_1004154_pt1 | contig 10038 bp, 5 predicted proteins | sample YNPNPMetaG_FD_66600 | JGI IMG/M metagenome (GOLD analysis project Ga0068707, IMG submission 66600) | Anoxygenic and chlorotrophic microbial mat microbial communities from Yellowstone National Park, USA - YNP NP MetaG | ecosystem: Environmental > Aquatic > Thermal springs > Hot (42-90C) >... | reverse complement strand
CACCTCGTCCACGGGCCAGTAGATCCCGATCTGGTCCATGAACCGGTGGAGGTCGCCCTTGGGATCCGTGGGACGGGGCGGCATGAAGGGATTCCGTCCGCTCCCGGGGCCGCGCCGCGGCTCGCGGGGGGCCAGGGAGGGGTTGAACAGCGGCAGGGGGTCGTCGAAGAGGAGGGCGGCGCCGCCCCGCCGGATGTAGGCCGCCAGCCGGTCCATCTTCGGCTGGGGAAGGGTGGAGGGCATGACGGCCACCAGGACGTCGTATTTCTCCGTCAGATCCTCGTCGAGCTTCACCTCCACGACGTCGTACTGCTTGCGGAGCTCCCCGATGATGGACCACTCGGGGGTGGAGGCCATCTCCTCGAAATCGAAGCCTCCGAAGAGCTTGACGTCCGTGGCCACCACGCCGATCCGCTTGCGCCGGGCACCGAGGACGCCGGCCGCGGTGCCCAGGGAGCGCGTGAGCTCGTACTCCACCGACAGACCGCGGTAGAGGAAGGGAATCACGACCTCCTCCCCCGCGCAGGCGAAGGAGACGCCGAGATAGATCTGCTCCGCGGCGCGGCGGCCTTCCCGGGTCTCCCGGATGCGCTCCGGCTTGATGCCCTTCTCCTCCGCCTCCCGGGCCTCCGGAGAGTAGCGGACGGTGTCCACCACCCGGAGCTGGAGGCGCTCGCCGCCGATCGCCTTGTATTCGCGCAGGAGTCCCAGCAGCGTCTCGCGGGTCTCCACGTAGGACTGGGGAACCTCGGGGCTGACGAAGGCCTGGACGTAGACGGGCCGGGCAGGATCGATCTTGCGGAGGACCTCGCGGGTCTCCCGGCTGAGGGAGTAGAGGCGCTCCTGGGTGAGGTCCGCCCGGCATCCCGTCCGGCCGGCCAGCACCCCCAGGCTCACCGCGGAGACCAGGATCATCCCGGCCCGGATCCAGAGATGCTTCCACAGCCCCGTCTCGGAGGCGTGGCGGCGGGAGATCAGCACCAGGTTCAGGTAGAGCATGAGGACCGTGAGGCCCGCGAAATAGACCAGGGCCTCCAGGGAGAGCACCCCCTTGGCCAGATCCCGGAAGGGCTCGGCCACCCCCAGCCCCTCCAGGGAGCGCTCCAGCCACCCCCCCACCACCGCCCCGGCCTCGCCGAGGAAGACGGGCACGGCGCAGAAGAGGGCCCCGAGGATGAAGGCCACCGTCATGCTGGAGGTGAGCAGCGACGCCAGCGATCCCACCGCCAGGAGGGCCGACCCGAGCAGCCAGTACCCCAGGTAGGTCCCCAGCATCACCCCCAGATCGGGCCGCCCCAGGCTCGCCAGGACCACCAGATGGCTCAGGGAGAAAAGGAGCGAGACCGTGTAGATCCCGACGGCGGCCAGGTACTTTCCCAGGACCAGCTCCAGATCGCGCGCCGGCAGCGTCAACAGCAGCTCGTCCGTCCCCTGCTTGCGCTCCTCGGCCCACAGTGCCATCGCCACGGCCGGGATGAAGAAGAGCAGCAGGTAGGGAAACAGCCGGTTGAGAGGGTCCAGGTTGGCGAGATTCGAGGAGAAGAAGCGCTCCTGGACGAAGGCCGCCGCGGCGCTGAGCAGGATGAACAGGGTGATGAAGACATAACCGGTGGGGGCGCTGAAGTAGGCGGCGAAGTTCCGCCGGAAGACGGCCCCCACGACGTGCTTGCGGATCATGGCCTCAGGCACCCGTCAGCTGGTGGAAGACCTCCTCGAGGGAATTCCCCCGGGAGCGCATCTCGTCGGGGGTCCCGTCGAAGACGATGCGGCCGCGGTGGATGAAGAGGATCCGGTCGGCCACCGCCTCGACCTCCTGGAGGATGTGGGTGGACAGGAGGATGGTCTTGCGGCGGCCCAGCTCGCGGATCGTCCGGCGGACGTCGCGGATCTGGTTGGGATCCAGGCCGGTGGTCGGTTCGTCGAGGATGAGGACGTCCGGCTCGTGGAGAAGGACCTGGGCCATCCCGCAGCGCTGCCGGTACCCCTTCGAAAGCTTGTAGATGGGCTTCTCGAAGACGGACCGGATGGCGCAGAGGTCGGCGACCTCCTCCATCCGCTTCCGGAGGCGCTCCGGGTCCATCCCGCGGGCGCGCCCGAAGAACTCCAGGAGCGCCCGGGGGGTCATGTCCAGGTACAGCGGCCCGTTCTCCGGCAGGTAGCCGATCCGTTCGGCCGCCAGGAGGCGCTGGGTGGAGATGTCGAAGCCGGCCACCCGCGCCGTCCCGCTGGTGGGGGCCAGGTAGCCGGTGAGGATCTTCATCGCGGTGGACTTCCCGGCGCCGTTGGGGCCCAGGAACGCGGCCACCTGCCCGCGCGGGATGGAAAAGCTCACGTTCTCGATCGCCGTGAAGTTCCCGTACCGCTTGGTCAGGCGATCCGCCTGGATCATCACGGGCGCTTCGATCATGGCGAGTTCACGCCTCGCAACGGCCTTCCCGGGCCGGGGCCCCCCTTCTTCCCCCCGGCGGCCCCGCCGCGGAACGCCGTCTATGTACAAAGTACGGAGGACCCTTTCAAGCGTTAGCGATCCCGTCGGGAACCCCGGACCGTATAATCCGGGCATGGCCCCCGCCGGGATCCTCGCCGCCGCCCTCTTGGCCGCCCCCCCTCCCCAGGATCGGTCTCCCGACCGGGACCTGGAGGGGCCGGCCGCCCGCTGCGGCTCCGAGATCCCCTGGGCCCCCTCCCTGGAGGAGGCGCAGCGGCGGTCCCGCCAGACGGGGCGGCCCATCGCCTGGTGGATCCCCACGCTCGAAGGCTCCCCCATGGACCGCAAGAAGGTGGTCGAAAAGTATCTCCTGGCGGGGCCCCTGATGATGCCCGACGTGGTGGAGAGGATGTCGCGGGACTTCATCCCGCTGCGGATGGCGGGCGACCGTTCCCACCGCCGCCCCTTCGGGCTGGAGCCCCTGGAGTTCATCGAGCCCGGGATCCTCTTCCTCACGGCCGACCTCGAGGTGCTCCACCGAGTCGACCGGATTTCCACCTTCTCGGAGGAATGGTTCCGGCACCTCCTGGACGGGGTTCTCCGGAAGGCCGGCCGTCCGCCCCCGGAGGGCCGCGACCGATCCGAGGGCCCCCGCCGCCTCCTGGCCCTGCCCCGTCCGGACCCCGCCCTCTTCGAGAGCCTGGAGGGTCCCGAGGCCCGCTACTGCCAAGGGGTGGCCCTGCACCTGGCGGGGCGGGACGACGAGGGCCGCACCGTCTGGAGGGCGATCCCGGAGGGGCGATGGGCCTGGAAGGCCGCGGCGGAACTCTCCCGCGACGGCCCCTTCGTGCGGGGATTCGAGATCTACGAGGCGCTTCCCCCCGGCGCCCCGGAGGGGCTCCCCTCCAGCACCACCCGGCCGCAGAAGGACGCCGACCCGGAGCGGGCGCTCCGGTTCCTCCTGGGGATGCAGCGGCACCACGGCGGCTGGGACGACTGCAACTACAATTTCGGGGGCGACGATTCGCTCCCCAACGTGTACATGGCGGTGACCGCGCTGGCGGCGCTGGCGCTCCGCGAATGGGGGGAACCGGCCCGGGTGGGGAAGGCCCTGGAGCGGGCGGAGGCGTACCTGCGGGACGAGTCCCGGATCGCCGAGGAGGACTCCGACGAGATCGTCTGGGCCCACGCCTACCGGTTGCTCTACTTCGCCCGCGCCGGGGACCGGCCTTCGGCGGCCCGCATGGTGCGGGCCCTGGCGGTCCGCCAGGACCGCCGGGGGGCCTGGGGGCACGAGTACCCGAACCCGTTCGTGACGGCCACGGTGCTCCTGGCCCTCGATGAGGCCCGGCGGGCCGGGGTGGAAGTCCCCGAGGCCCTGCTCCGCCGGGGAGGGGAGGCCCTGGCCTCGGCGCGGGATCGAAGGGGAGTCTTCTCCTACGGCTTCCCCGGCCGGGGCGGGGACGTCCGGGGAGCGGCCGGGCGGATGCCCCTCTGCGAGCTGGCGCTCCTCCGGTGCGGCCGCTCCACGACGGAGGACGTGGCGGCGGCGGTCGAGGAGTCCTTTCGGCACCATGCGCTGCTGGAGCGGGTCCGCAAGTATGACGACCACGCGGACGCCTGGCGCAACGGCGGCTTCTTTTTCTGGTACGACCAGTGGGGCCGGGCGATGGCGGCCGCGGCGGCGGGCGCGGAAGAGGCCCGTCGGCGGCAGCGTCGGATCGTGCTGGAGACGTCGGAGATCGACGGCTGCTGGGTGGATTCCCACGAGCTGGGCCGGGTCTACGGGACCGCCGTGGCGCTCCTGACGCTGAAGGCCTGCGGCCCCTGACCCGGGGGCGTCCCGCGGGAGTGACTGTCAAATCTTCTGTGCTCGAGTCACCGGACCCACCACCCATGGGGTAATCCAGACCGGGATGGATCGAGCCCTTGGGGTCGCCGGAATCCAGGCACAGGAACGTGGACAATCACCCCACGGGATCCGTCCTTGACCTCTTCCGGCGGCCGGGCCTATAATCCACCCCCCGCGGGCCCGATCCCGCGCCCGGCCCGATGGATTATTTCCGCTACGACCGCGGCGAGCTCCTGGCGGAGGAGGTCCCCGTCCGGGAGCTGGCGGAGCGGCACGGGACACCCCTTTATGTCTATTCCGTCCGCACCATCGCGGCGCATTACCGGCGGCTGAGCGAGGCCTTCGGGGAGGCCCCCGGCCTCCCCCAACCCCCGATCATCTGCTACTCGGTGAAGGCCAATTCCAACCTTTCCATCCTCAAGCTGATGGGCGACCTGGGGGCCGGTTTCGACGTCGTCTCCGGAGGGGAGATCCATCGCGTCCTCAAGGCCGGGGGGGATCCCCGCCGGATCGTCTACGCCGGGGTGGGAAAGACGGACCCGGAGATCGCCCTGGGGCTGGACCAGGGCATCCTCCTGTTCAACGCCGAGAGCGAGGAGGAACTGGAAAACATCGACCGGATCGCCGGCCGGATGGGCCGGAGGGCCCCCGTGGCCCTCCGCGTGAATCCCGACGTGGACCCCCAGACCCACACTTCCATCGCCACCGGAAAGAAGGAGACCAAGTTCGGGGTGGACCTGGTCCGGGCCCTGGGGATTCTCGAGCGGGCCCGCGGCCTGCCCCACCTCCGCCTCGCGGGCCTGCATGTCCACATCGGAAGCCAGATCACGAAGGTGGAGCCCTACGTGGACACCCTGCGGCGGATCGCCGAGTTCCTCCCCGAGGCCCGCCGGAGGGGGCTGGAACCCGAGTGGCTCGATCTGGGGGGAGGATTCGGGATCTGGTACAAGGACAAGCTGGCCCGGCCGGCCCGGGAGATCGCGGAGGCGCTTCTCCCCCTCCTTCGGGGGATCGGCGCCAAGGTCCTCCTGGAGCCCGGCCGGTTCATCGTGGGCAACGCCGGGATCCTGGTGACGCGGGTCCTGTACGGGAAGGAGTCGGGGGGCAAGAAATTCGCGATCTGCGATGCGGGAATGAACGACCTGATCCGTCCTACATTATATGGCGCCTACCACCGGATCTGGCCGGTCCGGACCGACCCGGGATACTCGGGGGAGGCGCCGGACGAGGACCGCTGGGCCGGGCCGGGGGTCCCCACGGACGTCGTGGGCCCCGTCTGCGAGAGCGGCGACTTCTTCGCCCGGGAGCGGCGCCTGCCGCCGCTGGGGCGGGGAGACCTGTTGGCCGTCTTCTCGGCCGGGGCATACGGGTACGCCATGGCGTCGACGTACAACTCCCGGCCGCGGCCCTGCGAGGTGATGGTGTCGGGCCGGGAGGCGAAGCTCGTGACGGAGCGGGAAACCCTGGAGGATCTCACCCGCCGCGAGCGGGTCGTCTCATTTTCGTTGACATAGGAAACCGGAGGGCGAGAATCAGGGGGGTTCGGACACGGGGAGAATGGCCATGCTGAAGCGCCTGCTGGTGTTGTCTGTGGCGGCCGCCCTCGGCGGCTCCGGCCTCGCGGCCCAGGACGAGTCCTTCGGCGACAAGGTCCGCAAGCTCCTGGACGAGGGGACGGAGCTCTACAAGAAGGACAAGTTCCAGGAGGCGGCCGCCAAGTTCGAGGAGGCCTTCCAGGCCAGGCCCTCCAGCGACCTGGTCTACGCCTTCATCAAGCGGGCGGGCGAGGACCTCGTGGCCGGGATGATGAACTCCGCCGATCCCCGGATGCGCGACATCGGGCGCCGCCTCTTCGAGCTGGCCAAGCCCGGCGAGCCCCTCCGGGAGGGCAAGGAGGTCGTCCTCAAGTATGTCGAGGACCTCAAGTCCGACGACTTCACCGTCTCCCAGAACGCCTTCTGGCACCTGAAGAACTTCGGGCCCTACGCGGTGCGGTTCCTCATGCCCGCCCTGGCGGATCCGCAGCAGGACCGCTACCGGGCCCGCGTGATCCTCCTGCTCACGGAGATGGGCGTGGACGCCTCCCTGGCCGTGATCGAGGCCCTGGATTCCAAGGACGCCTTCCTCCGCCAGCAGGCCGCCATCGTGCTGGGGAACATCAAGGACGAGCGGGCCGTCCCCGCCCTCAAGCGCGTGGTGGAGGACGCCAATGAACCCCCCGAGGTGAAGAAGTTCGCCCACGAGGCCCTCCGCAAGATCCTTCGCGGAAAGGATCCCTCCCAGTGGAAGAAGGCCACGGACTACTACTACGAGCTGGCCATGAAGTACTACTACAGCCACTCGAGCGTCATCCTGGCCTGGCAGCGCCACTACCTGATCTGGAAGTGGGACGTCGAGAAGAACCGCCTCACCGAGCGCCGGGTCGCCCGCATGCTCTTCAACGAGCAGCTGGCGGAGGAGGCCCTCTACGACCTCCTGGCGATCGACCCCGACTACGTGGACCCGGCCACGGGCCTGTCGGCCTGGAGCCTCCTGGCCTGCGTTCATTTCGCCCAGCTCCATGAGAGCCTGGCCGCCGTCGAGGCGGCGATGGAGGCCCTCAAGACGGACGACCTCGACAAGGCGGGACTCGTGCGCTTCCTCCGGGAGACGGAGGGGATGAGCGAGGCCTCGATCAAGGAGCTCGGCGACAAGATCACGGCGGCCGCCTCCGTGGGGGACGTCAAGACCCTCGTGGACGACTACTTCCGAGCGAAGGCACGGACCATCCGCGCCGGCGTCCTGGGGGAGATCCCCGGCAAGCGGTACCTCTACGAGGCCCTCTCCCGCTCCCTGACCGACGGCAACTACCTCGTCGCCAAGTCCTGCATCGAGGCCATCGCCGAGATGGGCCGGCCCGAGGACCTGCCCGCCCCGGCCCCGCCCCCCGGCGCCGGGCCCTCCGAAACCCCGGCGGCCGCCGCCGGACAGGACGGCACCCTCGGTCATCCGCTCTGCGAGGCCCTCGGCAACGAGGACAAGCGCGTCCGCTACGCCGCCGCCCAGGCCATGGTGGCCCTCAACCCGCCCAAGAACAAGCTGGGCGGGGAGCTGGTGATCCCGAACCTCATCGATGCCCTCGGCGAGCAGGCGGTCCGCGTGGTCCTGGTCATCTACGACGTCCAGGACGACAGCGACCGCAACTTCATCAACTCCTTCAAGAAGACCCTCCAGGCCATCAACTGCTTCCCCGTAATCGCGACCACCGGAAGCGAGGGCATCGTCAAGGCCAAGCAGTTCCCCACCGAGGACGCCATCATCATCCAGAAGAAGATCGCCGGACAGGTCTACTTCCGCGAGTCGGACGTCAAGAAACCCATCGTCGAGTCCGTGTGGGACACCCTCCGCGACGACATCCGCACGCGCCATATCCCCCGCATCGTCCTCTCCGAGAACGCCGCCGAGGACCAGGAGGCCCGCAAGGTCTACGAGCAGACCGCCCACGGGTGGATCACCAAGGACGTTCACAAGCTGGACCTCCAGGCGCTGCTCGACAAGATCTTCGAGCTCCCGGAGGCCAAGAAGGACGCCAAGGACCGGGCCGACCGGATCGCCCAGGCCGCCGCGGAAACCCTGGCCTCGATCGATCCGTCCAACACGATCTTCCCCTACCGGGACGCCGTGGAGGCCCTCATCCGGACCGTGAGCCCCGAGATCCTCCGGGAGGACTTCATCCGGATCCCCGCCGCGCGGGCCCTCGGCCGCTTCGGCGACCAGCGCGCCGTCGACGTCCTGGCCAAGGTCCTCTCCGAGAAGGACGCCGACCCGGAGCGCGCCCAGCGCCAGGCGGCCGTCCGCCTGGCCTGCGCCAAGGCGCTCTCGCAGATCTTCCGGCAGACGGGTGCGACCCCCACGGAGGACGTCTTCAAGGTGCTGATGAACAATCTCAAGGACGGCGACATCCGGATCGAGCTCGCCTGCGGCGAGGCCCTCGGCAATGCCAAGCTCACCAACAAGCAGAGGCTGGAGCTTGCGGCCTTCCGCCGCCTCGAGCGGGAGACGTACACCGCGGAAGATCCCTGAAGGCACCTTATCCCCCCGGCCGCGGGAGGCCCGGCCTCCCTGCCGGACCTTGCCGTCCGGGCACGGTGACCGTCAAATCTTCTGTGCCCGAGTCACCGGACCCACTACCCATGGGGTAATCCAGACCGGAATGGCTCGACCTCTTGGGGTCGCCGGAATCCAGGCACAGGAACGTGGACAATCACCGGGCACGAAAGGGATTGACCCCCCTGCGGAGCTCCCCCTATAATCAGTCCGGTTTATGGCCCTCCAAGGACGTCGCCCGATCCGCAAGTTCGGCGGGCCGGAGATCGATACCCCCGGGCGCCGGCGGCTGCTGGCCCCCCCCGCCTCCCAGGCCTTGGCCCCCGCCGCCCCCTCCTCCGTCTCCCTCCTCAGGCTCAAGGCCCAGAAGCGCCTGGCCCTCCGCCAGCGGATGGGCCTCCTCAAGCACAAGGGGATCGACGAGGACCTCAACGAGGTCGAGAAGAAGATGCTCGACCACGAGCTGGCCATCGCCGAGGAGCTCCAGGCCAACCTGCTGCCCCGCAAGGTCCCCCAGATCCCCGGCTACGACGTGAGCGCCTATTACCGCCCCTCCCGGGAGGTCGGCGGGGACTACTACGACTTCGTCGAGATCGACGCGGACCACCTGGCCATCCTGGTCGCGGACGTCTCCGGCAAGGGCATCCCGGGCTCCATCGTCATGACCGAAACCCGCGCCCTGTTCAAGTCCGAGGCCGTCCGTACCCTCTCCCCCGCCGAAACCCTCATCCGCGTCAACCGCGTCCTCTACAACGACATCAAGCGCGGGATGTTCGTGACCGTCTTCTACGTGATCCTCTCCCTCCAGCGGTCCGTCCTCTCCTTCGTCTCCGCCGGCCACAATCCGATGGTCCTCTGGCGCAAGGCCTCCAACACGTGCCACTTGGTGAACCCCAACGGGCTGGCCCTGGGCATCGACAAGGGACCCCTCTTCGAAAAGACCCTCAAGGAGCAGAAGATCCAGCTCTTCAAGGGAGACCGCTTCGTCCTCTACACCGACGGCGTCATCGAGGCGATGAACGAGCGGCACGAACAGTTCGGGCAGAACCGCTTCTACCTGGGAGTCAAGCAGAACGCGGACAAGAGCTCCAGCGAGTTCCTCTCCGTGCTGATCAACGAGATCGACGAGCACCAGGGGCAGGCCCCCCAGCACGACGACATCACCCTGGTGACGGCCCGCACCGTATCCGAGGAGGCCCCCGAGGCCCCCCCCAGGCCCAGCTAGCGGGGAAGGTCCAGCAGGGGGCGGGCCCCGCTCCCGAAGTCCAGAAGCTCCGCCACCGTCCGCGATCCCACCCTGCGGAGGATCAGCCCGCCGTACTCGCTCCCCGCGTAGACCGGCGGGACCTCCGGGTGCCAAAGCGAGACCTCCTCCACCAGGCGGCCCTCCGCGTCCTCTCGGAGGACCCGGACCCGCCGGGCCGCCAGCTCCCGCCCCGCCACCGCATGACGCTCCTCCCCCGTCTCCCGGGACAACTCCTCCGGCTCCCGCGCCGGCGGGGCGGCCCCCGGGCGGATCTCCTGGGGCACCGGGACGGGACGGCCCGCGGCGGGGACCTCCGCGTACCAGGCCCGCTTCACGCCTCCCCCCGGCGCCACCAGGCGGGCGCTCACGACCCGCGGCGTCCCCTCCTCGACGACCTCCACCCACGTGCCTCCCGCCCCCCCCCCC
>Ga0068707_1004152_pt1 | contig 10046 bp, 8 predicted proteins | sample YNPNPMetaG_FD_66600 | JGI IMG/M metagenome (GOLD analysis project Ga0068707, IMG submission 66600) | Anoxygenic and chlorotrophic microbial mat microbial communities from Yellowstone National Park, USA - YNP NP MetaG | ecosystem: Environmental > Aquatic > Thermal springs > Hot (42-90C) >... | reverse complement strand
ATGACAACCTCTGTCTGACTTATCGGCAGCTCTCCAGCAGACCTTAAAATTCCTTGCAAAAAATAGTCCTGCCTTTTAACTTTTTTGGCCCTCGCCATCTCCCTTATGGCACCACACCCCCAGGCCTTAGGCCACCCCGCTCACCAGCCGCTCGTAAAGCTTGACATACATCCTGGCGGAGGCCCCCCAGGAAAAGTCCTCCGCCATGGCGTTCCGCATAATCCTGGTCCACAGCTCCTTGTTCTGGTAGGCCGTCAGGGCGGCGTTCAGGGCCTTGATGAAGGCCGCGGCACTGTAATCCGTAAACAGAAAACCGGTGCCGGTACCGTGGGTCGCATCCACCGGCGTGACGGTATCTGCCAGGCCCCCCGTGGCCCGCACCACCGGGATGGTGCCATACTTGAGGGAATACATCTGGTTCAGACCGCAGGGTTCATAGCGGGAGGGCATCAGAAACATATCGGCCCCGGCCTCAATCAGATGGGCCAAAGCATTGTCAAAGGCGATCTTCACCCCCAGGCGGCCACGGTATCTGGGGGCCAACTCACTGAGCAGATCATGATACTTCTTCTCCCCGGTGCCCAGGATGACCAGCAACACCCCCCTGGCCATCAGTTCAGGCAGGACCGCCGCCACCAGATCGAAGCCCTTCTGGTCGGCCAGCCGGGAAATCATCCCCAACAGGGGAGCCTCCCGTAAAGACAGGTCCAGGCCATAGGCCTCCATCAACGCCTGCTTGTTGACCGCCTTGCCACCCAGATCAGCCGCGCTGTAATTGGCCGCAATCAGCTTATCCGTCTCCGGGTTCCAATCCCGGTAGTCCACCCCGTTGATGATGCCAAACAATGATTCTGCCCGGCTCCGCAACACCCCTTCCAGGCCGTAGCCATATTCCGGCGTCTGGATCTCCTTACTGTAGCCCCGGCTCACCGTGCTGATGGCGTCCGCAAAGACAATGCCACCCTTGAGAAGATTAATCCGGTCGTAATATTCCAAGCCGTTGATGCTGAACAGACTCCAATCCAACCCCAAGAGGGGGAACTTATCTTTGTCAAACAGCCCCTGATAGGCCAGGTTATGGATGGTGAGCAGGGTCTTGGCCCCCCGGAGGATGGCCACCTTGTCCCACTTGTGCCGCAGATACACCGGCACTAGGGCCGACTGCCAATCATGGCAATGGATGATGTCAGGCTTGAAGCCCAACGCCTGGCACACCGACGGCACACAAGCGGCCAAAAAGGCAAAACGCTCCAGGTTGTCGAAATAATCTCCTCGCGGGGTGCCGTACAGCTGGCTGCGCTCATAAAATTCATCCCGTTCAATGAAATAAAAAGGATAATCCCCGGCCGCCGGGGCCAACAGATTAAAGCTCAACCGCAAAGGCCCCTCCCCGGCTTCCAGATTCTCGGCCACCCCGGCTAAGGGAATCTGCCCCTGCTTTACCATGCCATAGCACGGCATGAGCACCTTGACCTCCACCCCCACTTCTTTCAAGGCCTCCGGCAACGCCCCGATCACATCCGCCAAACCGCCGGTTTTGGCAAAAGGCACTCCCTCCGAAGCCACCATCAGCACCCGCAACGACTCTCCCATCTCTTCCCCCTTCCTTTCCCTCAATCCTAACCCCAGTCCCTGGCCTACTTTCTCTAAACCTTTCCCTGACCTCTCGCCTTTAATATTTATAAACCAACTCAATATCGCTGGCCACGAACCCCTTGTCCCCTTCATTGATGGTAAATTCCATAATATAATCCCGGCTGGGCAGATGCTCAGGAGGTACCCCGGCCGGCAGGTCCTTTTCCAAAAAGAACACCGAAGTATAGGGAGATTCCTCCAAACGGGTGTCCGTAACCCATAGTTTGCCGAAACCGTGCATGAACCGGAAAAATCCATAGGACCGGTCCAGAAAATACTTGGTGCACACCCCCCGCACCCGGCTCCCGGGCTCACCCCAGGGTGGGGCCCCGGCGTACGGCGGAGAGGTCGGCAACAGTCCGGGTATCAGGTAGCCGGGAATGAATAAGTCCACCTCCCGGCGCAACCGCGACGACACATTGGCAAACGCCACCAACTCCACCCGACAACCTTTGTTCTGCACCATGGTTACTACACTGCAAAAGTCACCGTCCCCGGTAAACAGATAAATCACATCCAACCGATCCGACTGGGAGATGATGTCCAGGGCCATCTCCATGTCCAGATTGGCTTTCCCGTAAGTGCGCCCCGATTCGTCCACATACCAGCGGATGGGCTTCTCCACCACCTTAAAGCCCAAATCCCGCAACGTCAAAATAAAGTTCAAGGTATTCTTGTAAGCAGGATCAGACACGGCTCTTTCTTCATCAATGGCCACATAGGCATTCAGGCGCATCACCTCATCATTGTTGTGAGCTGCAAAACGGCGAATGACCTCATAACGCATGCCATAGCCGCCGTTGCGCATAATGTTCATGGAATCTACATATACCCCTACTCGTCTCTTGGACATATACTCCCGCTCTTACCCCCTATGTTCTGCAAAGTTGCTGGTAGGGGAGGGGGCAGGGGCCTTGAGGCCCCTGCCCCCTCCCCCAACACCCCCTCCCCCAATCCCTCCAAATAGGGGGTGGGGAGGGGGGTTAAGGGGGAGGGCGGGGGAGCTGCGCTCCCCCGGCCCTCCCCCCTTAAACATCTTTTAAAAAAACAGCCGTTCCCCCGGCCTGGGGCCAAAGGGGGCTGCGTCGGTCAACACCCGGCCCAACTTCACCAGGCGTTCCTTAAGATATACCGGCAGCAAAGGAAGACTGGCGGAATATTCCGGGCTGAACCAGCGCAGACCCGTGACCCCCCGCGCAGCCAGACGCACCGCCACCTCGGACACCAAGGGCCAGACAAAATTCTCAGACCCGGCCAGGTGAAAGCCATAAAGGTCCATAAAACTGGGCACAAAAGCCGTGTAAGCCACCACCCGGGGAAATACCTCCCGCAGCGTCCGGTTCAGGTCCGGCATCATCTGCCCCCAGATGCCCGCCGATCCGGATTGCACCACCATCAGGCCCTCATGAGCCAGTTTCTGCCGCACCAGCTCATACATCTCCCGGGTGAACAGCCGCACCGCCGGCCCCCCCGGCACCGGCTCCGGCAGGTCTATGATGATAACATCAAAAAAATCATCGGGAGCCTCGGCCAGCCAGCCCCGACCATCGGCAAACACCAGTTGTACCCTTGGGTCGTCGAAAGCCCCGCCATGAAAAGTGGGCAGCGACTCCCGGCAGAAGGCCACCAATTCCTCGTCGATGTCCACCATGACCGCTGCGGTGACCGTATTATGTTTTAGCACCTCCCTTAAAGTCGCCCCCTCGCCGCCCCCCACCACCAACACCCGCTGTGGCTGCGGATGCCCCGTCATCACCGGATGCACCAAGGCCTCGTGATAGATAAACTCATCCGTCTGGGCCGACTGCAGACGATCGTCCAAAATCAGGGACAGACCCCACAAAGGATTCTCAAAAACTTCATAGCTCTGATAGCGCGTCCGCCCCCGAGCCACCACCCGCTTCCTTTCCATGGCGATCAGATCCACCGGGCTGCCGTAATCCAGGTACCAATCACCCGCAGGCCAGTCCACTTTCCGGGAACAAGACCCCTTTTCCTCCACCATCAGCCTCCTAAACCCCCTTGAAACTGAACATAAATTGTATAGAAGTCAGCAGGTCAGCACAAGTCTGATCCTACCCAAATCAATCTCACGACACCCTGATCTTTGCGTCTCCGCCAACTTTATCCCAGGGCTGCTCCCTTGCGCCTTGTTTTTCTCCCTCCGCCTCAGCCGTTAAAAAAAACCGGGGTGCCCTGCCGCTCACCCCGGCCTTCATCCCGAAAATCCCCTTTGTCATCAGTCTACCTGCCTCGCTGTTTGGTCGGAGGTGGGGTTCTGAGTGGGGCCCCGCCAGAGCTCGAACCCTCCGTAGAACCGGTCTTCTTGTCTTTCTCTAGCCTCTGAATGGCTTGCCCCGCCAATTCAAAGCGGGGATTTAGGAGTTGGGCCCGCTTGTAGTGGCTCAAGGCTTGACCTTTATCCCCCCAAGCCTCATATATCCGACCCATCTCAAAATGATACAGGAAAAAATCCCTCTCCTTGTCCATCAGATAGCGGAATTCCCCCAAGGCCCGGTCCCGGTCTCCCTTCAGCGCGTAAACCCGTCCCAGGTCAAAGTGCGCCTCTAATAAATCCGGAGAGATCTTTAAGGCCTTTTTTAACATCTCCTCAGCCTGATCTATCCGGTCCCGTTCAAAGGATAAAATCTTCCCCAACATAGCCATGGCATGGTAATTTTCCGGATTAAGTTCCAAAACTTTCTGGAAGGCCTTCTCCGCCTGTTCCTTTTCCCGGCGGAAAACATGCACCTGACCCAGCCAGAAATATCCCAAGGGTTTTAAAGGATCCAAGCGCACTGTTTCCTGAAATTCCTTAAAGGCCTCGTCGAGCTTCTGTTCGGCCAGAAACTTGTGACCCTGCCTAAAGTGCTCCATAGCCTGAGGTGAAAGCGGCGGCTCGGCCTTTTCTTCCTTTTTGGCCTTGGCCGGCTGCTCGGGAGCGCTGCAACCATTAACCATCAACCATCCCGCCAGTCCCACCCCTAAAAGCACCAGCTTACACATCCTCCACATCTGTCGCCACATATTCTTTTCAATCCTCCTTCTCGGCAAGTAAAAAATCGCCCCCTCCGCCAACCCCGCTTATGCCAGCCGACAAACCCCTTCCACCCGCCTCCACACCTCCCCCGTAGCCGGGAAAATGCCGCCTTAAATCGGTCTTGAGGGCCAAAGCACTCGGGTAGCGCTCCTCCACCTTCTTCTTCAAACACTTGAGGATGATCTTCTCCAAGGCCACCGGCAAATCAGGACGCAGGACCCGGGGCGGGGTGGGCTCCTGCTCCAAAATCAGATCAATCAGAATCTTTTCCACCTCGTGATAAAAAGGCAGCTCCCCGGTGTACAGCAAATACATGATCACCCCGATGGCCCAGATGTCGCTTCGCCGTTCGCTCTTGCCCATGATCTGCTCCGGGGCCATGAACGGCCGGGAACCCACCATGGTGGCGCTGATATCTTTTTCCTTCAAAATCTTGGCGGCCCCGTAATCCAGCAGCTTCAGCACCCCGTCAGGCCGGATGATGATGTTGTTGGGCTTGATGTCCCGGTGCATGATCCGCCGCCGGTGGGCATGGGCCACCACCTCTATAAGCTGCATAATGATGGACTCCACCTGGGCCAAAGACAACTCTTCCCCCAACAACTCTTCCAGGGTCCGCCCGGCCACATACTCCTGAATGAGCACCACCTTGCCCTCCTCCTCCACCACCTCCACCAAACCCACCGCCCCGGGATGGGGGGCCAGTCTCCGACAAACTTCCGCCTCCTTGCGAAACTTGGCGTTGACCTTCTTGCTTACCGGAATCTTCGCCACATAGTGGCGGGCCTCCCCCACCGCCTCGGTGTCCAGCACCAGCCACACTTCCCCAAAGCTCCCTTGTCCCAGCTTCTTTTCCTTCTTATAACGACCCCCTAACAGCGGCGTCATCTGCAGAATGGCCAGATAATCCCGCGCTGCCGGCACAAAATGTTCCACCAGACCCCGCAAGGCCTCTTTCAAAGGAGACAGCGCCCCCACCGTCTGCACCCGAAAGCGCGCCATTTCCGGCCCCTGACCTGCCCCTACCTCATTGATCAGCACCACCACCGGCTGCCCTTCCCGGTGCCGCAGTCGCACCTTCACCGGCTCAGGACTCGGAGGACGGGCCAATAACTGCTGGAAACGCTCCCGGTCCGCCTCCTGGTAAAAGAGCTCCCCAGCCCCCATCCTCACCCCCTCCCGCCTCTTCCCCGGATACCCCAACAACCGCCGCAGGCTGGGATTCACCTGCACCAGCTCCCCCCGCCGGTCGCAATAAAACAGGGGATAGGAGTTTTCGGCAAATAGCCGGGCAAACTCCTGCGGCGAGGATAGCAACAGGCGGCGCTCCTCTTTGAGCTTGAGTAATACCGCCACCCGCGCCAATACCTCCGCCGCCTTAAAGGGCGGCAAAAGATACTCGTCCGCCCCGCGGCTCAATCCCTGCACCACCGTAGCGTCATCCCACCGCGACAGGGCCAGAATCACCGGAATGCCGCCGCTCTCCGAACCCTGGCGCAAAGACCGCAGCACCTCCAGCAAATCCGGCGTCTCCGAGCTCAACATGATAAGGTCCGCCCAGCCTGCCGCCGCCTCCCTAAGCAGTTCCGCCGCCGCACAGACCTTTACCTCATGACCGCCTTCCTTTAGAATGGCAGCCAAAGGGGCCATGGTCTCCTCTTTCTCCCCGCTCACTATTACTTGGGCCAACTCGCCCCCTTATATACCGGAATTAAAAACCCTGCCGTCAGGCAGGCGATCTAGATCGGGAAAGGCAGAGCACCTGCACTCCCCCACTCCCTTTCCCGTCAACCCACCCGGCGGTCCCGGCCCTGGACGTCGCAGACCATGACCACCAGATCACCCCGCCGACCGGCCATGTCCTGCACCAGGTCCTCAAAAACCGCCTTCACCACAAAGCCGGCTTTCTTAAAGGCATTTAAGGCCGCCACCGATTGCAGATGAATCTCCGCCACCAGTTTCTCCAGGCCAAACTCGTTGGCCAACTCCACAATCTCATTGATGAGCAAAGTACCCAACCCCCGCCCCTGAAACTCGTTGGCCACCACCACCCGCACGTTACCCAGATGCCTTTTCCAACCCACCTTCCGCATGTGCAAAGTGGCATCCCCCACAATCCGCCCGTCCACCTCGGCTATCAGGGGGAAGACCCGGGAATAATCAATATTCTGGACCCAGTGCTCAATGACCGCCGGATCCCGCACATTGCTGCGCAGGAACATGAGGTCCTTTTCCTCCACCCGCCGGAAAAAGTCCAGCAATCTGTCCCGGTCTTCCTTGACCAAGGGACGAAGCGTCACCCGCGTCCCGTCTTTCAATACCCCTTCCTTTGAAAATGGCCTCATCTTCCCTGTCCCCCCTTTATTTTCCCAGGGCCAACCGCTCCGCCAGAAACTCCGGCAGCCCGGCCTCGAGAATGCGCCGCTGCGCCGACCTGATGTCATAGGGCACGGATTTGAAGTGGATGGAATAATCCCGGAAGTCAAACACGGCATAGGCAGCCTCAGGATTACCGTCCCGGGGCTGGCCGACACTGCCGGGGTTGATGAGGTACAGGTTTTCCCGGTCAAGGTGAATCTTGCCGGCCTTAATGTCCAACAGCGCCACCTTCCCCCGCACATCCCGATACCAGAGGGCGCGCTTGTGGGTGTGGCCGAAAAAACAGATGCGGGCCCGACTCTGGTGGCGCAGATAATTGAAGACGCGTTTGCCCTGGAAATGAAAGCTGACATAACTGTCCACACTGGTGGGCGTTCCGTGGCAGGCCAAAAAACCCTCCCCCTCACGCAGCAACGGCAGATGCTGCAAAAACGGCAGATGCTCCGCCCTTAAGTGCTCCCGAGCATAGACAATGGCCTGATACGCAATGAGATTGAAATACTCCGCCCGCGCCAAGTCCAACAGGGCCAGATCGTGGTTCCCGGCCAGACTCCACACCAACCGGGTCTGCAAAAGCTCCAGACACTCGTTGGGGCTGGCGTTGTAACCCACGATGTCGCCCAGATTCAAAATAGCGTCCACCCCCTCCCGGTCAATCTCCGCCAAGACCCTCTCCAACGACTCATAATTACTATGAATATCCGAAATCACCGCCAGCCGCATGCCGCCCACCCGATTCCCATTATATCCCAAATTCCCCGAACCAAAAGGAATTCTTTCTTCTCCCCTACGACGGCGACCTCCCTTTGGGCCAAGCCGCACTGACCGCTACCCGCCTGTCCCACACGTCTCAGGGATACCCGCTTCCCCGGCTGGAATTACCTGGTGAGGGCGGCGGACTTAAGTCCTGCCGGCGAACTATTTTCCCATCCCCCGGCAGAGAAGGGAGAAAAAGGACAGGAAAGGAAAAGATTCGTGTCTGGTGATAATTAGGCTGGTTCTGGAAGTTGACGGCCTCTCTGCCGGGACCGAGATGGCGGGAGTTTAAAAATAGGCCCTCGGGACCTGGTGCCAGAGGCGACGGGGACAACTAAGTCCTGGTGCCCACCGGCTTGGCCATCGCCCGCCTGGCAGATAGGGCCGCCCGAAACCCTGTCCCCGCGAAGGAGCCGGCGCCGCCGCCTTTGGCTGGGAAATTAGACAGTAACCCCTATAGTTCTGGCTCAAAGTGCTAAGCAAAGATAAACAGGTATAACTGATGGCTGATTCAGGTAAGGAGCAAGAGCTGCGAGGCAAAAGATTTTCACCTTATATCCCTTGCCTCTCGCCCACCCTTAAGGCACCACAATGACCGCGCAACCCCGGGAATTTTGCACCACCTTGTTGGTGACACTCCCCAAGAGCAGCGATTTGGCCGTGCCCAACCCCCGGCGGCCCATGACGATGGTGCGGTAGCCGCCGGTCACCGCTTCGTTCACCAGGTCTTCCGCCACGTCAAAATACTTGGTTTTGAACTTACTGGTCACCGAACCTTCTGGAAAACCCGCGGCCAGCAGATGCTCTTTGGCCTTGGCCACTAGCTCATCCCAGTTCTTTTCCTGGTCTTTTTTCCAATTGGCCTTCAGACGCTCCCTGGCCTCCCGTTCCTGCTCTTGCAATATGTGGCCGTCATCCCAGAGCGCCGGTGGCAGACCGGCTAAAACATGACAAAAAGTAACCTCTACCCCCGGAACTTGGCCAAAACTTTGGGCCACATATTCCACCGCCCGCCAGGCTCCGGCCGAACTGTCCAGGGCAATCAGCATCTTATGCGTCATGGCGGCCTCCTTGATCCCCGTTAGGTAGTCGAACTCCCGCCTTTTATCACCTTAAAAAAATAACCGCATCCTCTGAGCAAACCAGTGTCTTTGTCTGCCACCTGCTGCCCTTGCTTACCGCCGGTGACCTAAGCCGTCTAAGTCACCGTAAGCCCAGGGATATCCACGGAGTCCTACAAAAAAATTAATCACCGCCGCCTTCCTCTGTCAACCGCATACCGATTTTTCCCCCTTTGGGGGAACCCCTCCCTTACCCCCGTGCAAGCTTGTTTAATTTTCTGAACAATGTTCATCTTTTGAAACATAAGGTTAAGTTATTATTATCATTAAGTTAAAAGCATATTCTTGCCTGCGCCCGGCCAAAAATTTGGCCGCCCCCCACCGGTCACCCCGCTGGTAGATCACCAGCTCATCCTTTTATAATAATATTATCAAGTATATAAATATTTTTTTCTTTGATGCTCTTCTTTGGTATGCAAACTGCATATATAAAGGCAGTAGCGGATAGTTTATCCCTAACCAAAAAATTTATTGTATATGGAGGAGTTGTGACATGCGTAAAAAAATCTTGGTAACCCTCTTGGCTCTGTCGGCCCTGGTCCTCTGGGTCAGCAGTGCCTTGGCCTTCACCATCAACGATGTTCAAGGCGTGGGTGTGTGGACGGACGTGGAAAAGTGGAAATCAGGCCAGCCCAATCCCGGCGCCGTGGGGACGGGGGTCTTTCAGGATGTCCTCGGCAACCAGTTCTCCACCGACCAGATAGTGGTCAGCTTCAACCCCTTCACCATCGACATCTTCACCAACAATGCGCCGGGGGGCCACGTGGTGGGTGGCGTGAACTGGGGAGTGGCCGACATCGCCATCAATGTCACCCCGGCTGTTGCTCAGTATAGCGGCTACACCCTGACGAACTTCCCCGGCGCCGTCAGCCGCTTTGAACTGGGCATTGATATGCAGAACTATTTCAACAATATCAATGGCGGTACGGCCACTCTATTCAATGTCGTCGGCTGGAAAACCTCCTTTGACTGGGTCAATCCGGTAGCAGGCCTGTGGTACGGCGGCGCCTATAAGGCGAGCAACCAACCAGCCGGCGCTAAGCAGGCCCCGGTGGAGACCTTCATCGCTGATTCCGGAGATCAGGTGGTTGCCGGCACCATCCGCTGGGTCGCCA
>Ga0068707_1004151_pt1 | contig 10049 bp, 6 predicted proteins | sample YNPNPMetaG_FD_66600 | JGI IMG/M metagenome (GOLD analysis project Ga0068707, IMG submission 66600) | Anoxygenic and chlorotrophic microbial mat microbial communities from Yellowstone National Park, USA - YNP NP MetaG | ecosystem: Environmental > Aquatic > Thermal springs > Hot (42-90C) >... | reverse complement strand
CACTTTGTTGAGGACCGAACCCAGGACATTATATTTGCTCAGAAGCTCCAAACAGTTGCTGATGTCCTCCCGGGGCGTGCGGCCCATCTCCACCACCAGCACCAAGGCATCCACCAGAGGTGCAAAGGCCAAAGCATCCGCAAAAGACAACAGCGGCGGTAGATCAAAGAGCACATACCGGTTGGGGTAAAAGTTTTTCAACTCTTTGACCAGCTCCCCCATCAAAGGCGAGCTTATCAGCTCGGCGGCCTCACTCACCGGCCGGCCCCCAGGTAAGACCACCAACTTAGGCAGTCCCTCAGGATGGATCAACAGGTCAGGAATGGTCACGCCGGCCATCAGGTAATCCACCAGACCCGGACCATCCGGCAGTCCTAAATACCGGTGGATGGAGGGGTTGCGCAGATCGGCATCCACCAGGAGCACCGTCTGGTTGACTTCTTGTGCCAGGCTGATGGCCAGATTGATGGCGGTCAGGGTTTTGCCTTCATTGGGACGGGGGCCGGTGATCATGATGGTGTTCAGGTTCTCAGCCTTGGTACGGTGTAAAATATGAGTTCTAATGAGTTTGTATTCCTCGGCCACCGCCTCATGGTTGTCGCCGGCGACGATTTTTTGACGGCGCAAAAAGTCGAAGTCCACAGGAACCACCCGGGTGATGGTGTAGTCGATTTTTTCTCCCAGAGCCGGAAGAGGATAGCTGGCAGGAGCCGGCTCCCAGGCGGGTGGCAGCTCTTCGAGCCGACCCTCAGGCTGAGGGGCGGTAACGGCCGGCTCTTTTCTGGGGGGTAGGGATTTTGCCTTTTCCAGCGCTTTGTCGATGAAGCCCAATTTTTCCACCATCCTTTTAGCAAAAATGTGCTGCCGGAGGAACCCGGGAGACAAGTATCAAATATATTTATTGGCCAGCCGCTGCAGCTTGGCGGCCACAATCCATAAATCCATGACCAAGAAATGAAAGACCAAGAGGCCGATGATAATGGAGACGCCGGCCATACCCCAGATCAGACGGCGGCGGAAGATTTTCTGGGCCACCTCTTCCGCCGTCTGCATCAGGGTAACGGTTCCCAAGACCGGCAAACCGGTGAGCATGGCCAGTTCTTCCTGGCCCTTGATGGAATGGTCCAAATTTTCCACTAAAAACACACTCCCCAGCCCGGCCCCCACACTGCCCAGGAAGCCCGCCAGTAAAATGAGCAAGCGGTTGGGAGAGACCGGTTTTTCGGGGAAGCTGGCCGGGTCGATCAGGGTGAACTTCTCTGCCTTCTGATGTTCCTCCATGCCTTCGGCGATGCGGGCTTCGGTGATTTTGTTCAAAATTTCCTGATACTTTTGGTGAGCGTTCTGATAATTGCGCTGGAGGTCCAAATATTCCTGCTCCACTTTGGGCGCCGCTTCCAAGCGCTGGCGGAAGACCTGCAGCTTGGCCTGGAGTTCGGCCTTCTGACGCCGCAGCGCCGTCAGATCATTCTCGGTGGTCCTGATCTGGGTCACCAGCGACACATAAGCCGGGTTGTCGGCCTCCACAACACCTCGGGAGGCAACTTTGGCCTCAGGCTCTTTTTCCAGGTTGTCGATCTCCTTCTGTAATTGCCGCACCTCCGGGTGGTCTTTGGAATAACTCCCCAGTTTGCGGGCCAGCTCCGTCCTGAGCTCTGCCAACCGTTGCTTCTTTATCTGGGAACTGCCGCCCGTTTTCCCCACCACATTTTCCAACTCCGCCATCTCCCGGCGCACCTTGCGAATGTCCGGATGGTCCGCCGAAAACTTGGATTGTAGTTCGGCCAACACCACTTGGAGCTGTTTGAGGCGGGTCTTGGGATCAGGCAGCTTGTCACTGCCAACGATCAGATCAGGCTGCACCGTGGCCAACTGACCTTCCAGATAAATCTTGCGGTCTTCCGCGGCCTTGATCTGATTATCAATCTGCTTGAGTTCAGTATCAAGACGCTCCGCTTGGGTAAGATTAAATTGCTGCAACTCCGGCAGAATACCTTCATTTTCCGCCTTGAATTTGGCGATCTGGGCCCCCAGGTTTTTGATGCGCTCCTGGATTTCCCGGAGCTCGGCCTCCAGAAACTGGGTAGTGGATTTGGCCTGGGCCTCACGGATGCGCAGATTCTGTTCCAGATACAACGAGGCCAAGGTGCCGGTAACCTTCTGCACGGTTTCCGGATCCCGCCCCCGATAGGCAATGGAAAAGGCGATGGTCACCACATCCGTGGGTCGGGCGGGTCGCCTGGTTCCGGCGGTTCCGGCTCCGCCCCCCACCTGGGCGCTGATGGTCTCAAACTTGATATCATCCCGCATCCTCTCAAGTATCTCTTCCCGGGTAAATTTGTCCCGCCAGTCCGGATAAAGATTGAACTGTTGGACAATCTCCCAAAGTCTGGTGCGGGAGAGAATCTGCTGGGTTAGACTCTGGATGCGCTGGTCGGCGAACCCGGTGACCGTAGCCCGAACAAAATCCGGGGGGATCTGCTGTTCTTCAATAAGGATGGTGGACTTGGACTCATAAGTGGAGGGCCAGAGCAAGGCGATCAGGATGGCCACGATAAACAGGGAGACGGCCGGGATAAAAAAGAATTTTTTGCGATTAAGAAAAATCTTCCAATAAAAACGGAGGTCTTTTTGCGGTTCCATATCGTTGTAAACCTTAAAAAAATTAATAAAAAAACTACTTGGTCGCTATGAATCCCGGTTTGCCAGGAGAGCCAGAGCAGTTTCCCACACAGCCGCCCTTTGACCCAGCTGACCGAAGCACGGGTTGGCCCACTGGGTTTATTGAGTTATCGTCTTATTTTTTCTTAAGCTTAAATTATACCATTAAAATTTTCCTTGGGAAGAGGGGAAGGTTATCAGACTGGAAAAATCCCGTGGCAGAAGAAAGAGAATGAAGACTCACAAGGAGAAAAATTTTTAAGGAACCTTTCCCCACCGAAAGAACAGTTTCACCGGTGAAAATGCCAGGGATAAGTGTAGTTCAGGGAGAGCCAGACATTGTGGCGGTGGGTGGTTTTGTCGCTCACTTCGTTCTCCCGCCAGCCGAAGGTGTATCCTGAGGTCAGGGTGAACTTTTCGGTCAACTGATAGCTCAAGGTGGGGGTCAGGTTAAGGCTGGTCTCTTTGGAGCCGCCCCGCTGCACCGCCCGGTTGCTGTGATAATAATAACCCCCCAGGGTTACCGACATACGCTCGGTGTAGCGATAAGTTACCGAGGCATTAGCCCTAGAGAACTGATAAAGGGTGCCGTATCCCGAGGCAGATTGGTCCCGCATAAAACCAGCGGAAACACTGCCTCTGTCCCAACGTTTGACAGTGCGAAGGTCGAAATAAGGGGTGACGGCACTCTCTTTCTGCACTTTTTGAAGCCGTATCAAGAGAGGATAATCAACGACAATGGGTGGGAGTCCGGGGATAATGACGGTGACAGGGAAATAAGAGACGCCATAGACTACGGTGCGATATTTCGTCCAGGTGAAATTCATCCCGCCGATGGCGGTGACCTGCCAGGTATCGGAAAATTTATGAGTGAGTCCCACATAGGTCCCCAGAGAGCGGTAATTGTCGTTATTAGCGACGTAAGTCGTGTCCCGCACCAATAAGGTGCTGCTCAAGGTGGTTTTCTGATTGGCGCACTGATACTCGTTGCTCCAGTTGACTGTGTGGGTCAAATAATTGCGGTAGTGGGGGCTCTCGTAATTCACCCGATTGAAATCGTAACCTAGGGAGGTAATCAGTTTCTCGCTGACACCAACAAAGAGGTTGGGAGTCACCCCATAAGACGTCCGGGTCGTGCGGCCCAGGGTCAGACCTGAGGCCAGGTATTCCTCCTCCATGGTGGTGTCGGAAATATAGCTGGCTTTGAGGCCCAGGCCCAAACGAGGGGTAAACTGATAGCGCCCGTTGATCTGGTAGTTCTGGTCCACGGTGTCCAGATTGGAGTTGCTGATGAAATGAAAGCCCTTCAGGCCCACACGTCCCTGCAGCAGGGCGCTTTCCGTAGCGTAATTGAAGTCGGCCCCCGGCCTTAAACTGAGAATATAGTCTTTTAACCGGGATCTATACGAATAGTTGATATTGCTGTCAAATTCCGTGCGCAGCTCCACTGCGGGGACAATGGACCAATCAGCCGCCTGGAGGCCCTGGCAACTTAGAAGTCCGGCAAATACCAGGAGCACTGCCAATGATCGGGATGGTTGCAAGAGTGTCATTGTCCCCTCACGGCACCACCACCACATCACCCGGGATCAAAGTCCGGTTCTGCTCCAAGGAATCGCCCCGGGCCACAGCATTATAATTGAAGGGGAAGACCAGGTCTTTGCCTTCCACCTTGCGGAGGACGACGATGTTGGAAGGGGAGGCAAAGGGGGTGGGGCCTCCGGCCATGGCCAGGGCCTGCATGACCGTGGTGGGCCGCCCCACCAGGAATTCGCCGGGCTTGGCCACTTTGCCCACCACATAGACCTTATATTGCTGAGCCTTTAACAGAATTACTGTCACCTGGGCGTCGGTGACATACTTTTCCAGGCGTTTGCTGATTTCATCCCGCAATTCCTTAACGGTCTTGCCAGCCGCCTGGATTTCGCCGATCAAGGGGTAGGAAATCTTGCCGTCGGGGCGTACCACCATCTGTTTGGTCAACTCCGGCTCTTTCCAGACCGAAATTTCCAGGGCGTCTTCAGGTCCCAGGGGATAGTTTTCCTCTGGGACTACCGCGGCCACCGCCTTGATTTCTTCTTCGGTGCTGATGCGGGGGGCACATCCCGCGGCTACCAGCAGAATCAACCCTGCCGCCAACAGCCACACGACTTTTTTCCCACAGACTCTCATAGCACACCCGCCCTCTTGAGATTACCAATTCTATCGGTCAGTTAAGCGAAAAACTGACGAAATCTCACTCTACCATAAAGATACAGTAGTAATCTGTCAAGTTTTTTAATGATGCCGTGGCAAAAAAACCGGCATTAAGAATCACAAAAGATATCGGCCCCAGATTGCAACAACCTAATAAAAATTTCGGCATGTATGAAGTTATTGTAGCTTTAAACCTTTCACCCAGGTAGGTCTACTTGTCAGGTGTTCTGAATCTTCTTTAGCCCTTGTCGGCTGGCGTTTGTGACGCCTAGGTTTGTTCTCTGATGAAAGGTAATGTCTTACTATCCAAGGTGACCCAGCCCATCTCCGGAATGATGAATTATGTCTCGACCCTCGTATGCTCAGAAATGAAAAAAATGGCTCAAGCGACAAAAAATGATGATGAAATGTAAGCTCTTAGATAATTATCCTGTGAACGAAATATACCTCACCTAATTACTTTTTGGCGTTTTCCCATTATAATTTTGTCGGTGGGCCGCCTAAGAAAAGCATGACCAGCCAGAGACAGGCCAAGAGGAGATAAAAGGCCGAAGCACGTTGGGAGGGGAGACACTCCCATTCGAGCCGGGTAAGACCGGCGGCCAGATCAAAAGAATTGAAGGCCAGACGGATTTTCTTGTATTCGGCTTCGGTCATTAAGGCGGCAGAGGCTGGATAAGGGGAATTGGCCTTAGGTTGCTCCAGACCAGTAGGGGCCAGCTGGCGCGCCAGGGTGGGAAACACCTGTCGGCCGGCCCAGAGGCTGAAGAGGAAAAGCAGGGCCAAGCCACATAAAAAAGCAATGATGGCGGTCTTCATGACTGGTTACCTCTTTGGTAATCTCTTATGAACTAAAGATTCCCGGGAAAGGGAGAAAAAGACTGTTTTTGCGCCAGGAATTTTTTATATTATAACCGCTCTGACCGATACGGGGTCTCAAGACTGGGGTTAAAAAAAGCAGGGTGGTTTATCCTGTTTTTACTGACAATCAGTTGCCCTCCGGATAGCAAGGTCGGGCTGGAGGGATCTCCACATAGAGGAGGTTCTATAATCCAACCTGCAACATAGGTTATTAAGACCCCTCATCCTATCCCAGTCGGCGGCAAGCAGGAATAAAATGCTTGCCGGCAGAAGACCAAAGATGGTTTAAGGGGTTTATAACTATTCGGATACAGAAGTAGAGGATGGAGAATCTATGGAATTAATGGAGAAGATCAACTCCCAGGAGGCGCTGGTGGGGGTCATCGGGCTGGGCTATGTGGGCTTGCCTTTAGTGTTGCGGAGTGTGGACATGGGGTTTCGCGTCCTTGGGTTTGATACCGATCGCCGCAAAGTGGAGATGCTCAACCGGGGGGAATCATATATCAAGCACATACCTTCCACATTTTTGAAACCTTTGAATGCCAGGGACAACGAACCTTGGCGTTTCCAGGCCACCGCTGACATGAGCCGGCTTAAGGAGCCGGATGTATTGATTATTTGCGTTCCCACCCCCCTTACCTCCAAGCGGGAGCCTGACCTTCGCTATGTGGAGGCCACTACCCGGGATATAGCGGCGGCTTTGCGGCCGGGACAGCTGGTCTCCTTGGAGTCCACCACCTATCCGGGCACCACCGAGGAACTGGTGCTGCCCCTGCTAAGCGCCAGGCTGAGGGTGGGCCAAGATTTCTTTTTGGTCTTTTCTCCGGAGCGGGAAGACCCGGGCAATCCTCAGTTCTCGGTGCATAATATTCCCAAGGTGGTAGGGGGGGTCACCGCGGCCTGCCTGGAGCACGGCCTGGCCTTTTATTCCCGTCTGGTCCAGCAGGTGGTACCGGTGTCATCCCCCAAAGTGGCGGAGATGACCAAGTTGCTGGAAAACATCTATCGGGCGGTGAACATCGCCTTGGTCAACGAACTTAAGATCTTGTCTCTGCGCATGGGTTTCGACATCTTTGAGGTCATCGAAGCAGCCAAGACCAAGCCCTTCGGTTTCCAGCCCTTCTACCCGGGCCCGGGTCTGGGGGGGCATTGTATTCCCATCGACCCGTTTTATCTGACCTGGAAGGCCCATGAATATGATTTCCCCACCCGCTTCATTGAACTGGCAGGGGAAATCAACACCAGGATGCCTTATTTTGTGGTGGAAAGGGTGGCCGAGGTGCTGAATCAATTCGGCCAGCCGGTGCGCGGCTCCCGCATCCTGGTTCTGGGGGTGGCCTATAAAAAGGATATCGATGACAACCGGGAATCACCGGGGGTGAAGATTATCCACCTCCTGAGACAGCGGGGGGCGGAAGTAAGTTACAACGACCCCCACATCCCCCACTGCCGGGGCATGCGGCATTATCCAGATCTGGACCTTAAGTCCGTGCCCCTTACCGCCGAGACCCTAAAACAGTCTGACTGCGTCTTGCTCATCACCGATCACAGCGCCTACGATTATGCCTGGATCGCTTCCCAGGCCCGTCTGATTGTAGATACCCGCAATGCCTTCAAAGACTACAAAGCGGCGCATATTTTTCAAGCATAAAGACATAGTAGAGGCAATAGGCTATAGGCAATAGGTTATAGGTTTTAGCATAAGAGGTTTTGTTAATGTTTTTTCAGTATCTTATAAAACTGAAAATTTTTAGCTGCTGTTTGTCTGCAGATATGAGATAAGGTCGTCCAGTTCTCCCGGATGGAAGCCGGATTCCTTTGGGGCGACCAGATCAAGGTGGGCGGCGTCGAGGGGGCCGATGCCATAGGAGTTGGCTGCTATGTGGCTGAGGAGGTCAAAGGGGGTGCCGTGTTGCAGCCAGGTGCGGCCCATCAGGAATTCCCACAGCGAATCACCGCCGGGCGGCAAAACTGCCAGGATGTCGGGGGTTTTCCCGTAAGCCTGCTTCAACAAGGCTCCGGCGATGACATCCAGGGTCACGGGGTCGCTGGCCGCCAGGACGGCGCCGATGTCCATGAAATCGCCGATGTCCGGCCCGAGGGAACTTACCGTCCGGCGCATATCCACGGCGCTGAAACGTTCTTTAGCGGCGCAAGCCAAATAGAGCTCGGCGATTTTTTCATGGAAGGGTAGGGCAGGGGGGTAGGCCTCCTGGTTTATCAGAAGGTTAAGAAGGTAGCGGCGGGCTGAGGCGCCGCTTTTATCCTGGATAATCGCCTCCCTTTGAGCCTTTAAGTCCTCTATATAAGCCGTATCGCTTTGCCCCTCCCGGGGTTTGGGGTAGCGCTGCCAGCGTCCGTGCAGGCCTGGGGAGCGCGCTGCTCCATCGAGGAGACCGATGTGGTTCTTCAAGGCCCCGGTCAGACCGGTATTGCCCATGATCAGGTGGCGGCCCGGCGGTTTGGGGAGGTTAATGATGTCGGTGACCTCAGCGGCCAGAAGCTTGGGAACAGGGATGCCGGCGGTGAAATGTCGGGCCCCGGGCACCGGGATGGTGGTTTTCTCCACCTCCTCGAAGGCCACCACCTGCACTCCGGCCCGACGGGCCATGTTAATCATGGTCTCTGAGTCCTGAGTCATCCTGTGGCCGCGGCGCAGCGCCGCCAGCAGCTCCCCTGCGCCCCGGAATATTTCTGCTCCCTCCTCTTCCCGGGAGGCGGCTTGCTCAAGACCGGCCAGCACGGCCTCATGAAGGATGCCGGTGTGCTCCAGGTTGTCCATGGTTTTGCCGCCCCAGAGCTTGATTTCGATACCGCTTTCATCCCCCACGATGACCCGTAGCGCGGCGCCCCTCGCCGCCGCTTCCTCAAAGCATATCCTGGTGAGAGCATAGACGCTCTCGGCGCTGGTGACCGTGGGATAGCCGAACTGACCCCAGTTTACCCCCACTTTGATCAGGATAATATGTTCATTGGCGGCTCTGCCCGCCGGGGGCCGGGAAAGAAAGGCGAACCCGTCAATGGCCCGGATGGTCTGGCGAAGCGCCGCCACGATTTCATCTTTTGCGGCTTGGGGGTCAATCCGGGACAGACTCGCCTTGCCGCGAAAGTTACGGGGGGCGGCCTCTTCTCTGACTTTTGCCAGGTACTCAGGGGTAGCCCGGCCGTCTCGGAAGACCTCCCCCCATTGTCCCAAAAGGGCCTCGACAAGAAGGTTACAGAGTCCGGGGAGGGCGGCAGGTATCTCCAGCAGTCGCGCCATCAGGGGGCGTTTGCACTTGGCCGCCTCCGCCAGGAAGATTTCCAGGTCACGCCTGGTGGTCTCATCGGCAAAACGTTGGCCCTGTCGGCCCAGCACCTGCTCCGCCAGAAACATCACTTCAGCCTCAGAGACCCCGAACCAGTCTCCGGCTAATTTTTTAAAATGGTTAACCACCTGGGCATCAAATGACCGGTTTTCAGCCAACAGCTCCTCCAGATAACGCCTTAGCCTAAATACTGTCATGACATCATTCCTCCTGGGGACAGTTTTGCTCAGGAAACTCTTTCACGGGAAATTAAAGTTAACGGCAGTTGGGAAGCTTTGAGGTTCAGAGGGACTGCTCTTAAGGAGCTTCCGGCTGAGCCTGTTATGAGGTGGTGTTGATGAGTTGGGAGGAAAAGGGTGATAGGAAACGTCGGTTTTAAAAATCCACGGAACCAGGCTCCTCGCTGGTCCCCAAGCCCAGGCAAGAGGCCTAAGCTGCCGCCTTAAGGCAACGGTTGCCGGGATAATAGCGGGCAGTCCAGATTTATTTGCCTGCTTACGAAATTAAATCGGCTCAAATATATATTAATTAATTAATTTGTCAATTGAAGTTCCCGGAACAGTGGCTCATGGGCCTAACGGCCCACCCGTAAAGGATGGAAAGGTATAGGCTATAGGCTAGGGGCTATAGGCTATAGGCCATCAGCTGACCACTGATTACTGACCACTGATCACTGGTCACTGGTCACTGATTACCCCATGAAAGCTATGGTCCTGATTAGATTGAGGATATTTGTTTTCCCCAGAACCCGGAAACGAACTTTTCAGAACAGTTGCTCATGGGCCCACGGCCCACCCGTAAAGCATGAAAAGGAGGTTATGGGGGTGGCCGGGGCGCGCGACCCCTGGCCCCCTCCCCCACAAACAAACTTTTCAGACCAGGCATCATCGTCGGGAGGAACTTTCGTCACTCACCCTGCCGGCTGGCTGGTGGTTTTGAGCTTGGCTGCCCACAGGGACTGCCAGGTGGATTTTTCCAGAAAACTACCCGCCACGTGGCTCTCCATTTCCAGGAAAAGGTCCC
>Ga0068707_1004150_pt1 | contig 10051 bp, 7 predicted proteins | sample YNPNPMetaG_FD_66600 | JGI IMG/M metagenome (GOLD analysis project Ga0068707, IMG submission 66600) | Anoxygenic and chlorotrophic microbial mat microbial communities from Yellowstone National Park, USA - YNP NP MetaG | ecosystem: Environmental > Aquatic > Thermal springs > Hot (42-90C) >... | reverse complement strand
GGGCCTCCTCGCGACCCCAGCCCAGGATGGTTATGCCCAGCTCATCCGCAGCGGAGAGCATCTCATCTCTCTCCACCATCAAGGTGCAGCCTGCCTCGACGGCCAGGAGGGTTGCCCCGCAGGAGGACATGGTGTCTAAGGTCCCAGGCCCCACGGTGGGCAGATCGAATCTGAGGTCCTGGGTCGGTTTGCTCCCCTTGATCACCACGCTCCCCGCCCCGCCTAGCTGCGCCCCTCTCGTGATCGTCTGGTCCGTCCCTTCCACCGCCTCCACCGCGAGCACGACCCCTTCTTTCACTACCACCGTCTGTCCGATGTCCAGAGGGCCCAGATGGGTCAGGACCTTTATCCCCACCTTCAGGTCCAGCAGCTCTCGCGAGGTGGGCCTGCGCGCACTCATGAGACCGCCGGGCGCGATCCAGCCGGAGACGAATTCCCGCAACCCCCTCACCTGGATACCTTCCAATTCCAGCTCCCGCGCCAGGGCCGAGAGCAATCGGTCGTCCCCTCTGGAGGCCAGTTCCCTCAGGAGCCTTTGGGCCCGCTCATCCAGGGAGAGCCCCTTGATCGCCCTTTTCTTGTCGATACCGCCGAGCATGACCGTCTCCGTGACCCCGCGGCCTCGCAGGATCCGGATCAAGGCATCGATCTGCCCCACTCGGACCCAGTCCATGCTGGCCACCAGTCCCTCCAGCCCCGGGGAGGTCTCCCCTTCGTGCCCTACCGCCACCACGGAGAGCCCCTGGGCGAGGGCCTCCCTTGCGAACAATGCCGGCAACGGTCCATTGCCCGCGATGAGTCCTATCATGGGTCTGGGCTGCTTTGTGAGTGTCGAACCTCCCCGCGGCATCGCGACCCACCCCCGGCCCTGAAGGGCCGTGGTCTGAAAGAACCACCAATTGCCCGGTGAGCTGAACGAATCTTAGCACCCATCCGATTCTTTTACAAAGAGGAGAGAACCTTCACGGGAGTCATGTGGTCAACAGGACAAACCGGTTGCTTCAAGATGGACGGGACACAGGGCCCGCAGCTGGCCAAGACCTCATCGGCATACACCGCGACGGGATCCCTGCAGGAACCTGAGGAGGGTCTCCACCTCCTCCGATGCTGGGATCTCCGCACGAACCCGCTCCATCGCCCGTTGGAGGGGAAGATTGGAACGAAACAGGAGGCGATATGCCTTCCTGAGTCCATTGATGGTCTCCGGGGCGAAGCCGTGCCTGCGAAGCCCCACCATGTTGAGTCCGAAGAGCCTGGAGCGATCGCCTGCCACCAGCGTGTATGGCGGGACATCCTGGGCCACGCCGCTGAAGCCTCCCACCATGGCATAGCATCCGATCCGCACGTACTGGTGGACCGCCACCAATCCGCCCAATATCGCATGGTCCTGGATCTCGATGTGGCCCGCCAGGGTGGCCCCATTGGCCAAGATCACATGTTCCCCGATGATGCAGTCGTGTGCCACATGGCTGTATGCCATGAAATAGCTGTGGGACCCGATCACCGTGCGTCCACCCCCCTGAACGGTTCCCCTGTGGATGGTGCAGAACTCCCGGAAGATGCACCGGGCCCCCACTATCAATTCCGTGGGCTCGCCCCCGTATTTCAGGTCCTGAGGATCCTCGCCCACGACGGCGAAGGGGAATATCCGGCTTTCCTCTCCGATTTGGGCCGGGCCGCTTATCCGGGCGTGATCGCCCACGCGCGTCCCCCTATGGATTCGAACCCCTTGCCCTATGATGGCGTAGGCCCCGATCTCCACATCCTCCCCCAGCTCGGCACTGGGATGGATTATGGCTGTCGGATGGATCTGGGGGTCCTTCACGTCCGCCTCCTCCCCGCCTCGACCCGCGGTCAGGGATTCCTCATCCCTCAGCCTCAGGCTGCGCCTCACCCCCCCATTGCACCATCGCCATCAATTCCGCCTCAGCCACTGTCTCCCCCTCCACCATGCATCTGCACCCGAACTTCCACACGGTGCCGCGGCGTCTGAGGACCCTGGCCTCCACCTTCAACTGGTCGCCGGGCCGGACCACCTTTCGAAATCTCACCTTGTCCATCCCCAAGAAGTAGACGTCCCTGCCCGCGTACTCCTTGCCATGAGAGTGCAAGACCAAGACCCCCCCTGCCTGGGCCATGGTCTCAACCAGCAAGACCCCTGGCATCACAGGCTTGTCGCGAAAGTGCCCCTGGAAGAACGGCTCGTTGACCGTGACGTTCTTGAGACACAGGATCCTCTTTTCCGGATCCAGCTCCAGGACCCTGTCGACGAAAAGGAACGGAAACCCATGTGGAAGGACCTTGATTATATCCTCGATCTCCAGCACCCTGTCTTTACCGCCTTCCATGGACCTCCCTCTCGAGCTCCTCGACCCTTTTCTCTAGGGCCCTCAACCTCTTGACCAACTCAGGGAGCCTCTGGATGATCTGGGCATTGCGAAGCCAAGTCTTGTGGGAGATGGCCGGAATCCCGCTGATCACCGCCCCCGGGGGCACGTCCTGAGCCACCCCGGATTTGGACCCAACCACTGCACGCTCCCCTATCCGAAGCCCGTTGGCCACGCCGACCTGACCGGCGAGGGTCACCGCACGACCAAGCTCCGTGCTCCCTGCGATGCCCACCTGCCCCGCCAGCAGGCTGTCCTCCCCGATGACCACATTATGGCCGACCTGGACCAAGTTGTCTGTCTTGACCCCCCTCTTGACGGTGGTCGAGCCGAACGAGGCCCGGTCTATGGCAGTGTTGGCCCCGATCTCCACGTCGTCCTCGACGGTGACGATCCCGAGCTGCGGTATCTTGACCGCCCGGTCACCATCCCTGACGAATCCGAAGCCGTCACTGCCGATCACCGCACCTGAGTGAACGATGACCCTCTTTCCCAGACGAGTCCCCGGATAAAGGACCACGCCGGGATACAGGACCGAGTCCTCTCCGATGACACACCCCTGCGAGACGCACACACCTGGATAGAGGGTGGCGCGGTCCCCTATCTGGGCGCCACGATCGACCCAAACCATGGGGTGAATCGTTACCTCGGCCCCGATGCTCGCCTCCGGGTGCACGAAGGCGTGCGGGGAGATCCCGAGCCTTGGGTGCGAGACTGGGTTGAAGAAGCTGGCTATCCTCGCATAGGCCAGATACGGGTTGGAAACCACCAGCTTGGGCCGGTCACCTCCCAGGTCGCGGCTGGGGACCACGACGGCGGCGGCCCGCGACCCCTCGACCCGGCCCGCATGTCGGGGATGAGCCAGAAAGGTTATCTGCCTTGGCCCCGCCAGCTCCAGGGAGGATATCCCCTCTATCTCCAGGGAGGGGTCCCCGACGACCTCACCCCCGACGAGGGCGGCCAGCTCCCCCAGCGTAGCCGTCACTTCTTCTCCCCTGAGGATCCGCCCTTCCTGGACATGGCGTTGTACTGCTGGATGACCTTTTCGGTGAGATCTATGGAGTCCGTCGCGTACAAGGTCGCATCCTTTTCCACGATGATGGTGTACCCTTCCGCCTGCCCTATCTGACGGACTATGTCACTGAGGTCTTTGAGCATCAAGGCTTGCAGCTTCCTGCCCTCCAAGAGCACTTCCTGCTTGTAGGACTCCGACAGGGTCTGGAATTCCAGCTCCTTCTGGCGCAGCTCCTGTTCCCTGTCCAGGCGGGCCCGGTCGCTCAGGGTCAAGGCCTTCTGCTGGTAATCCTGTCTGGCCTTGATGATCTCCTCCTGTTTGGCGGAGAGGATCTTTTCCTTGTCCTTGCGCAGCTGAAAGATCTTGTCCCTGAACTCCTTCCCCTTTTCCGATGTCTCCAGGATACGCTGTACGTCTATGAAACCGATCTTCACCGTCGTCGGTGGCGCCGGGAACGCCTGGCCGAGGCACAGCCCCAGGATCCACAAAACCACACCCATCGTGACGATAGATCTCCTCATCTTCCCCTCCTTCGATTTGTTCCAGCGCCGGTTTCTCGAGCCTCTCCTGGAGAGCGCACGATCCGGGACGCCTCACAACCCCCATCGTCCAAGAGAAAGTCCACCACCTCCATGCCTCATCCCGCAGGATGAATCCTCTGTCAGAATCCACCCCCCATCCCGAAGGCCCACTCGAATGCCTTCTCGTCGAACTCGGGCTTGAGGTTGTACCCGATCTCGATCCTTATGGGCCCCAGAGGAGACTGCCACCTGATGCCCGTGCCCACTGTCCGGCGCACATTTGTGATGTCGATGGAGCCCAAGTAGGCGTTGCCGATGTCCGCGAATACAACACCGCGAAGCTCCAGCTTCCGCAGGATGGGGAAGATGTACTCGACGTTGAAGAATAGCTCCTTGTCCCCCCCGATGATCTCGTTTGTCTTGGGGTCCCGAGGCCCGACCCCGCCGGGTTTGAAACCGCGTATGGAGTTGAGCCCGCCCAGGAAGAACCTCTCGAAGACCGGCAGCTCCTTGCCGCCCCATCCGTAACCCGTTCCGAACTCACCCCTGACCATGAACACGGTATCCCAAAACGCGGGGAAATACCAGGCGGAGGAGAGCACGTGCTTGACGAACTGGGTGTCCCCCCCGAGGCCAGCGAACTCCGTGGTCAGGGCCGTGTTGGTGCCACGGGAGGGGTAGAGTTGGTGATTCCGCGTGTCCCACGTGAGGCTCGCCAGGATCTCGCTGGTCAGGTAACGCCCCTCCTGTTCTTTGAAGATCTGAGCTGCGTCCTTGTCTATGTCCTTCATCTCAACATCTTGGACCCTGTAGCCGATCAACCCCCTCAACCTAGGTGTGATGAACTCCAGCGGGCGCTCGAAGAGAAGATCTCCTCCTTGGGCCCGGCGCGTGAAGTCCACGTACTCCCTCTCCACATTGAACAAATCGAACCTCATGGCCACGCGGGTGTCGAAGAGATACGGGTCCAGGAAGGAGAAATCGTAGTACTGCCTCTTGCTCCCTACTTCGGCCTTCAGCCTCACCTTGTAGCCCCGGCCGAAGAGGTTTGTCTGGCTGATCTCGGCGATTCCCACCAATTTGTCCACGGAGCTGTAACCCGCCCCCACTGAGAATCTCCCCGTCTGTTGCTCCTTGACCTCCACGTTCAGGTCCACCACCTCCTCCGTGGGGCCTGGGGTGGTGGTCACGTTGACCTCCTCGAAGTACTGGAGGGCCTTGAGCCTCTCGTTGCTCTGTTTGAGGGCGGTGCTGCTGAAGGTGTCCCCCTCGTTGAGCTGCAGCTCCCTCCGGATCACCTTGTCCCTGGTCTTGGTGTTGCCGGTGATCCTTATCCTCCCGATGTGGACCTTTTGCTTTTGCTGGATCCTCAAGACGATGTCCACGGTCTTCTCCGCATCGTTGACCTGTGTGGCCGGCTTGACGTCCGCATAGGCATATCCGCGGTCAGCGTAGCGCTCGGTGAGGCCGAGGATGTCCTTGCGCAGGAGCTCCCTGTTGAAGAAGTCCCCTTCGCGGACCTTGAGGGACTTCAGCATGACCTCCTCCTCTTCCAGGAGGTCCCCCTCCAGTCTCAGGGATCCTATCTTGTACCTGTCACCCTCCTCCACAGCTATGGTGATGTAGATCCACTCCTCGTCGTTCTCGATCCTCGGTGTGCCTATCCGGTTCTTGAGAAACCCTTGGTTGTAATAGAAATTGGAAAGGCGCTCCACGTCCTGTTTCAGCGTCTCCTGATCCAGGACACCCGAGTCCGTGAACCAGTGGAGCCAATCCTTCTCCTTGGTCTTCATCTGGCCCTTGAGCTCCTTGTCGCTGAAACGCTCGTTGCCTTCAAAGGATATGGTCTTTATCCAGAACTTCTTTCCCTCTTGGATCCTGAAGACCACCCCCTTCTGATTTCCCTCCAGATCCTTGAGCTCATAGGAGGCCTGGGCACCGTAAAAACCCTTCTCCTGGTAGAGCTTCCTGATCTTGGCCACCGTGTCCTGCAGGGCCTGATAGTTCAGGATGCTCTGGGGCTGGATGGTGACCACCTCCAGTATCTTGTCCGTATCGATCTTGTCGTTTCCCGCGATGACCACCTCGCGAACCGTCGGCTTCTCCTTCACCAGGAAGACCACGACCTTGCCGCCCTTGGCGTCCTCCACATGGACCTGGACGTCCTCGAAGTAGCCCATCTTGTCGATCTCTCGGATGTCCGCCTGTACGCGATGGGGGGAGAAATCGTCCCCCACCCTCACCTTGGTCCTGAGCAAGACCGCATCCGACCCGATTCGGCGGTTGCCCTCCACCCGGATCTCCACCACCTTCTTCCTCTCCATGATTCTTGTCAGGATCTTTTCCATCTCCGCGTCCATCTGGGAGAGGAGCTGCTCCCGGTCGGATGCCTGGACGAACAGGGTGGTCAATGGCTTGGTCTCCGGGACGGAGAGCAAGCGGAGGTCCAAACTGAGCAGCCTCCCGGCCTGCGTGAGGCTACCCCACAGGACCCAGCCAACACCGTCCCTCTGCCCTTGCGCCCTGGCCTCCTCCTCGCTGTAGCCTTCCGGCGGGGCCTTCTCCCCGGTCCTGTGGATGACCTTCAGGCCTTCCTCTCCCTGGAGCCTCGCGGCCATCACCCCCTCTATCAGGATCCGGGTCTCTTCAGCGTCCTTCTCCCCGCTGAAGACCTGGAGGGGGAGAAGCTCGATGCCGGAATCGCTGGCCGCACGCGCCGTGAAGGGCACGGCCGCCAACAAGGCCAATCCCATCATGAGGAGGCACTGCCGAGGGCGTCTCATCGCGCTTCTCCTTGCGTCGCCTTTGCATTGTGTTCCACGAACCGCCCATCCACCAGCTCCAGCCTGCGATCCATTTTCTTCGCCAAAGCTGGGTTGTGGGTCACCACCACCAAGATCGCGCAAAGCTCCCTGTGCATCTCCAACAGGAGGTCCTCCACCCCCTCTCCGGTGCGCCTGTCCAGATTTCCGGTGGGCTCATCGGCCAGGATCACCTGGGGCTTGAGGACCAAGGCCCTGGCTATCGCGACCCTCTGCAGTTCACCCCCGGAGAGCTCCCCCGGCTTGTGTCTCAGTCGATGTGACAGCCCAACCTTCGCCAGCATTTCCTTGGCCGCTGACCGGGCCTGGGGCCGCGACATCCCGCTTATCAAGCCTGGCATCATGGCGTTTTCCAAGGCGGAGAGTTCCGGCAGGAGGTGATGAAACTGGAAGATGAAACCGATAGCCCTGTTGCGAAACCTGGACAATCCCCGCTCGTCCAATCGAAAGACATCCTGCCCGCCGTACAGGACGCTGCCGGTGGTGGGCCGATCGAGGGTCCCCATGATGTGTATGAGGGTGCTCTTGCCGACCCCGGATGCACCGACGATGGATATGGCCTCGCCACGCTGCACCTCGAGATCGACCCCCCTGAGGACCTCGATCACCTGAGAGTCCTTGACGAACCTCCGCGTGACCCCACGGACGCTGATGAAGCCCTCCCCCATCAGCCTCCATCCCGTCCCGGAGCGGCTCCCGATGAACAAGCCCGAGCCCCCGGTCTGCCCTGCGCTCCGCAGGCGTGGCAGCCGTCGGACTCAGGGATAGCCCGCCATCTCCTCCACAAGTGCAGAGCCCCTTTCCAGGTTCACTCGTACCTGAGCCCCTCCACCGGGTCGAGCCTGGCCGCCCTCCACGAGGGATAGACGCTGGCCAGGAGGCTGATGAGGAGGGTGACCCCAACGATGATCCCCACATCCGCCGGGTTGACCCTGGAGGGAAGCTCGTTGATATAATAGACATCTCCGGGAAGAAATTGGATCCCCACAGTGCGCTCGATCCAGCCCACGACCCGCTCCAGGTTCCAGGAGATGAGCAGACCGCCGGTGCAGCCGAGCAGTGTGCCCACCAAACCGATCAGTAATCCCTGAAACACGAATATCCTCATTATCTCCGCGGAGCGGGCCCCCATGGCCTTGAGTATTGCGATATCCTTCTGCTTCTCCATGACCATCATCACGAGGATGCTGATGATCAGGAGGGCCGCCACCCCCACGATGCAGAAGAGGATCACGAACATGACCTTCTTTTCCATACCCAGGGCGAAGAGGAGGTTTCGGTTCCTTTGCATCCAGTCTTCCACGAGGTACTCCGCCCCGAGCTCCGAGCTTTGAATCTCCCTTCGGACCTCCGCCGCGCGATAGACATCCGCCACCCGAAGCTCGACCCCGGTCACCCTGCCCGGTATCTCAAAGACCTCTTGGGCCACGCTCAGGGAGACATAGGCCAGCTTGAAATCGAACTCCCAGTACCCGGAATCGAAGAATCCCCTCACCTGAAACTTCTTCCACTTCGGGAGGTTGCCCCACGGGGTGAGGGTGCCCAGCGGCGAGACCAACACCACAGTGTCGCCCACCCCACAGCCAAGGTAATTCAGCAGTTCCTTGCCCAGGAAGATCCCTGGCGGACCCCCCCCCTGCGGGGGGTCGAGTTCCTTGACCGTGCCTGCCTTCAAAATCCTCCTCAGAGGAAGCACGGTATTAGCGGTGCCCGGATCTATGGCCCTCACCACGGCGCCACCGGCCCTGCTGGGACCTTGCAGGATCACCTCCCGGATGATGAAAGGGCTGGCGCCGGTCACCCCGGAAAAGGAGTGGAGACGATCCAACAGCCTTTCGTAGTCCCTCATTTCCTGGCCGCGCTGCAGGACCACCACGTGGGCGGTCAATCCCAAGATCTTCTCCTTGAGATTCTCCGCGAAACCTGTCATCACCGAGATGACCACTATGAGGGCCATGACCCCTACCCCTACCCCCAGCACAGAGAGAAACGTCACTACGGAGACCGCGGTCTGTCTCCGCTTGGCCCGAAGGTACCTGAGGCCGATCCAGAGTTCATAACTCATCTTGTGTCTTTGGCCGCATCACACCTCGCGGGGACACCCGTGGGGTCACTGTACCTCCCTGCGTTGGAGGGGAAACAGGATGACGTCACGTATCGAAGGGGAGTCCGTCAACAGCATCACGACTCGATCGATACCGATCCCTTCTCCCGCAGTGGGGGGCATACCGTGCTCGAGGGCCCTCAAGAAATCCTCGTCCAAGGGATGCGCCTCTGCGTCGCCGGCCTCCCTGAGCTCCTTCTGCCGAAGGAACCTCTCTCTCTGATCGTCCGGGTCGGTGAGCTCCGTGAAGGCATTGGCGATCTCCCTTCCCCCGATGTAGAGCTCAAAGCGGTCCGCCAGATGCGGCTCCTCGTGGTTTCGACGGGCCAAGGGGGAGATCTCTATGGGATGATGGGTCACGAAGGTCGGATCCTGAAGCTGCGGCTCAACCAGGGCATCGAACAACTTCGCAAGGACCTTTTCCCGGCTGCGGCGCCCCTCGATGTTGACCCCCCTCTCCTGTGCGATACCTTTCAAGCTTTCAAGGTCTTCCAGGCTCTCAGGCGGCACCCCGCCGATCTCCACCATCCCTTCCAGGAACCGAATCCTGCGCCAAGGGCGTGACATATCTATCTCGGTACCCTGAAAGGAGATGACCGGACCGATGTGCAGCCTCGCCAAGAGGGTCTCGAAGAGTTCCTCTGTCGTCACCATCAGCTCTTCGAACGTCGCGTAAGCCTGATAGAACTCGAGCATCGTGAACTCGGGATTGTGCTGAGTGGAGATCCCCTCGTTTCGGAAACTCCGGTTGATCTCGTAGACCTTCTCAAGCCCTCCGATCACGAGGCGTTTCAAATATAACTCCGGTGCTATCCTCAGATACAGATCCATGTCCAGCGCGTTGTGATGCGTCACAAACGGGACGGCCTCGGCCCCTCCTGGCAGGGCCTGCATCATAGGGGTTTCCACCTCCTGAAAGCCTCGCCCGTCCAGGAAATCCCGAATCGTCCGGATCACTTGGGTGCGTATTCTGAAACACTGCCTTGCCTCCGGGTTCATGAGGAGGTCCAGATAGCGCCTCCGATAGCGAGCCTCCACGTCCCGGATCCCGTGCCACTTCTCTGGGAGGGGACGCAAGGCCTTGGAGAGGATGCTTAGGCGTTCCACGCGGATGGTGAGCTCCCCGGTGCGAGTCTTGAAGACCCTGCCCGTGACCCCCAGATGGTCCCCGACGTCCAGGCATCCGAAAAGCGCCTTCTCCT
>Ga0068707_1004148_pt1 | contig 10052 bp, 8 predicted proteins | sample YNPNPMetaG_FD_66600 | JGI IMG/M metagenome (GOLD analysis project Ga0068707, IMG submission 66600) | Anoxygenic and chlorotrophic microbial mat microbial communities from Yellowstone National Park, USA - YNP NP MetaG | ecosystem: Environmental > Aquatic > Thermal springs > Hot (42-90C) >... | reverse complement strand
CAATTTCCGCAACGCTGCAACGCTTTCCTCGCTTTGCTCGCGAAGCCATTGACCTACCTGCGATTGGTCTGCAAACTTCTTTACCCCGAATAACTAAACGGCTAATTATGACCTCTGGCCAATAGCCTCGACGCCTGTCTCTGCGTTGGTTCAGACATGAGATCTGGTGGATCTTCTTCTAGAGTCCGAATTGCAGGACCATAGCTTCTACTAACACAAGCCCTGTGTGAATGCTTTGACGTTGTTGCCAACAAATTCTGGTTTAAGCCGGTTATCTCGTTTATTAATTGCAGCCATCGTACTGTACTTGCAGACATAAACTGCACATAAAAATTAACTGGAAAAAAAACAAAAAATCCTGGCAGGTTGTTGAAAAATAGCTTTCTTGGAAAACTGGCCCTCGAAGAGATAGGGTTTTTTGAAAGTTTTTCCTCAGATAATGACTTTTCCAACACCCTGCTAGGATCGTAATGATTTGGGAATACAATAATTTACAGCAATTATTTATCGAAAATGTGCTTAAAAGATTAAAAGTTTAGGTTATGAATTCAAAGCTTCATATACTTTGCCGACCATTTTTTCTGAGGGGGCTAAAGTCCTATCACCTTTTCGCCATTTGGCCGGGCATGCCTCATTTGGGTGTGACTGTAAGTATACATTAGCTTCAATCTTTCTAAGCAATTCATCGGCGTTTCTACCAACGTTATAAAAGTTGATTTCTGATGAGACCAGCTTGCCTTCAGGGCTGATCACAAAAGTTCCACGTAGTGCTAAGCCAGAGGTACTGTCATAGACGCCGAACATCTTAGAAACTGCACCGGTCGGATCTGCACCCATTGGGAACTTTACATCCTTGAGAAGTTTTTCTGATTGTTGCCAGGCCAAATGACTAAACTTGGTGTCAGTTGACACCGATATTACTTCGGCACCCAGTGATTTTAGTTTTTCATATTTTTCGGCCAGATCCGCTAGCTCAGTTGGACAGACAAAGGTGAAATCAGCAGGGTAGAAAAACAAGATAGTCCATTTATTCTTTTTTTTGAGGTCTTCTAAAGAAACTTTACCGAATTGATATTCGGCTGGATTATATGTTTCGAGTTCGAAGTTTGGCACTTGTTGGCCAACAAATATGATTTTATTCTCTTCGTTCATAGCTTTATTCTTGGTTTTATTGTTAATTCAGGTATAGCCTGGGTTAACATTTTTCTTTTTTAACTGCACTATTTATGCAGTATCAACTACTTGATAAAAGAAAGCATAAGTTTAAAAAAAATCAAGTGATGCCAGGCCAGATTTATGAAGCAGGCATTTTATGTAGGCCTGGATCATTGTTATTTATTTTAGGTTGGTGAAAAAATTTTAAGTCAGGCCTGGAAGTTCAGAATCCGAGTAATCGAATCGTAGTCGATTAAATGCAAAGCAACTTGTTCAGACTAACTCCAGCATCAGTGGTTGTACAATGGGCTCGTTTATTTGATTTCGAGTTTTCAGTTTCCAGAGAGAGGCAGCAAATAATAAATTCATAAAAGATGCTAGAGTTGTTGGTTTTGTAAAGATTTAGGTGGGTAAACGATCTGTTTTTTGATTTCTTGCATAGGCGAGCAGTTTTAGTAAACTTCACACCCCATGATTGATTTAGGACAATTGAATCCACAGCAGCTTCAGGCTGTGAAGACAATAAACGGGCCGCTAATGGTTTTAGCCGGGGCTGGTACTGGAAAGACACGGGTTATAACATACAGGATAGCGCATATGATTAGCGAGGGTATTGCCCCATCAAACATATTAGCTGTTACTTTTACTAATAAAGCGGCCAAGGAGATGCAAGAACGTGTTTGTTCAGTAGTGGTCCATGGTGGAGCTAAATCAAAACCATTAATTTGCACGTTCCATTCGTTTTGTGTGCGAATTTTACGTTTGTATATTCATAAACTAGGGTACAAGCCAAATTTTGTTATCTATGATGAGAGCGACCAAATAGGTGTGATAAAAAAGATTCTGTCAGCTTATCAAACCAAAGGACAACGTCCAGATCCAGCAAAGATTTTGTCATTAATAAGCAAGATTAAAAACTATGGGAGTGAATATATTAGTATGTTAGGCGATCAAGCAGATCTTTGTAAGAGTTTATTAGAAAAGTATCAATCTGTCCTTAGATCCTGTAATGCTGTTGATTTTGATGATCTTATTGGACTGGTTATAGATTTATTCAAAAACAACGAAGATGTTCTTAATGAATGCCAGGATAAATACAGATATATAATGGTAGATGAATATCAGGACACTAACAAGCTTCAGTTTAAACTTTTGAATTATTTAGCTGCCCGGCATAAAAATATATGTGTTGTCGGGGATGATGATCAGAGCATCTATGCTTGGAGAGGTGCGCAGATATCAAATATCAAGGATTTTGAACATGCTTTTACCAATGTTAAAATTATAAAACTTGAGCAAAATTATAGATCGACAAATACTATCTTAGAAGCAGCAAACCATTTGATACGGAATAACACGTCAAGATATCTCAAGCGGCTATGGTCACAAAAAGGTAGTGGAGAAAAAATTTTGATAGCTGTATATGATGATGAAAATTCTGAAGCTGAGGCCATTGCAAGGAGGATTGAATATGATAGGCTGGTCAATAAAATACCATGGTCAAAACAGGCGGTGTTGTTTCGGACAAACGCTCAGTCTCGTGCTATAGAAATGGCATTACGAAAGTCTGGCATTAGATACAAGCTAGTAGGCGGTTATTGTTTTTTTAATCGCAGGGAAATTAAGGATATTATTGCGTACCTGAAAGTTTTGGTTAATCCTGATGATGACGTTAGTTTATTGCGTATAGCCAATGTTCCGCCACGTGGTATTTCAGAAAGTTCAATTCGCCTTCTTTTACAAAAAAGTCATGAGAATCATTGTTCGGTGTTCCAGGTTATGTGTCAGAGTCATCTATTGAATTTGCTGACTGAGCGGACCCGGAGCAAGATATCAGAGTTTGTTTCCTCAATAGAGAATCTCAGACAAACAATAACATCCTCGGAAAGTCTGTCTTTGTCTAAATGTATTCATGACTATTTGGTGAGATCAGGTTATTTGGATGATCTAACAAAATCAGAGAAAGACCCTGAACTGGCAAGTTCGAGGGTCAATAATGTCTTAAATTTAGTAAACGAAATAGATAATGTCTCTTGTGCATCAAACAAACCACTAGAAAAGTTGGAAATATTTTTGGATGAATTGTCGTTAGATTTTGATCGGGAAGATGAGATGGATAATGATACTAACAACGTAACTTTAATAACCATGCACAGCTGTAAAGGATTAGAATTTCCAGTGGTTAATATTGTGGGCATGGAAGAGGGATTGCTCCCGCATGCCCATAGTTTGAGCGATGGCACTATAGAAGAGGAACGTCGTCTGTTTTATGTAGCAATTACCCGGGCAATGGAATTGCTAAGAATTTCCTATTGCAGAAGCAGGAAAAAAGCAAACACTACCTTACCATCTCACCCGTCACGATTTTTGAAAGAACTTCCGTCGTCTCATTTAGAATATGATGATCCACAGACAAACCCCGCGACACCGGAAGTTGTGGAATTGTTCTTTGAACAGATCCGCAAATCAATTGGCCAATCATGAAATTTTTAGGGAGCTATCTTTTTGTTATTGTTGTACAAAAGAAGAGCGGTTTTGAGATTATGTGGGTAATGTTTGTTTAATAGGCCGGATAAGTTCAAAGTTACACAAACGAATTTCTGGCAATCCATTGTTATCCAGAAGAATTTTATTCGTGTGATCAAATGAAATCAATAAATGGTCTGGCTTGAGACGTAAGTGCTCGAAACCAATTTCCCGAATCCGCTGATCAGCTAGGCTAACTAGCTTCCACATTGTTTGTTCAGAAATTATTTTTTCAAGGAAAGCTTTTGCCACGTCAACCCCTTTATAAAAACACCCATCTGATTCGGCAAGGAACTCATCTGGACCATTCCAGAATCCCCAGATTGTGATATACTCTCGAAATGGCGTTAAGATAGGTTCACCGAATGGTGTTTTTATATCTTTAAATAGCTCGAATCGGCTTGGGTCACTGATGATTCTTGGATTACTTTTTTTACCTGTTACATATATGGCTCTGGGATAGACTGTGGCGAGCCCGCCTTTTGCTATTTGTTCTGCATATGAGAATTCTTCAAATGGACTATTATAGCCGAATTTTATGATTTTTTCGAGTTTTGACAGGATGTTGCCTAAACATGGTGGATCGCCTACTCTTGATATTTTCCAGACTAAAAAAATATTATCTTTAGTTTTGGTACAGAAGAGTTGATATGTTGGCGAGAGTGGTATTTTAGGTGTGCGCCGCCAACGTTCTGGAAGGAAATAGTTGAAAAGATCCGGGTCTTTACCAACAACCCATAATAGCCCGCCTGTGCTTTCTGCTTCTCCAAATATATAATCTACTCCCAGAATATTTAATTGCTGCAAATGCGAAGGTAACTTTGTATTAGGCTGGGCCTTAAATCGTTTGGCCATGTGATATAGATAAAACTTTCGATTATTTTTTCTAACTGCTTCCTCGTGTTCGGGGGTGCGTTCAAGTAATTCATAATCCACGATTGCATAAACAATTTCACCATTTCTGTTGCGGAGAAAAGGAACATCCTTTTTAGGACGGATTATAATATGTTGTGGTTTCATATCGGCAACCCGATAGCCTTTGAGCTGCAATTCATGGATTGCCAGGCTTGTGAATCTATCAAGCATTTCCTGGCGCTCGGTGTTATTTAGATGCCACAGTTCTGCAGCCTCAGTTAAGTCTATACCCTTTATCCAGCTATACATAAGAACGTATTGTCTGAGTATATCAATTTCTACATCCGGATGTTTTAAAATTTTTGCTGCAATTTTGGACTCAGACCTGCCGGTTTGCCACAGCTTGAGTTTTTCAGATGGAACATAAATAGCCAGGGGACGTTGGGTAAGAATTTTTATGCCTTGTGGGCCTGTCTTACCCTGACGTAATTCCATGAGCAAGGAAAATTCTTCAAATGGACTATTAAATTCTGCATTTATAAATTTGTTTATGGTCAATGTGTCCAGTGGAACTGTTTCACCGACTCTTGACCATTTAACAACAAGATCTAGCCTTAGACCGTTTATTGTGCGGGTTGGGATTTTATATACCAAACTAGTACCGCTCAGCCTTAATCTATGCTGGTTGAACCAGGTGGATTCGAACCAATTCTCTGGTTTCAGATGTTCTGAGTATGGAATCCCATATTTTGTTAAATAAAGATCACCCCCGTCTTGTGTCTTCAAATGCAAGTATTTAACCCCAAGCAGTTCAATCTCAACAGAGTTGGCCAGTTCAGCTTTATATGACTCATTCATTATGATGGAATCCAGGTCTTTAAATTAGTTGTTAATGCCATTTCTATTCTCAGGAATATAACATAAAATCCGTGAAAAATGAACACTGCCAGATTTATAAAAAAGTTTTGTCTAACTTAAAGTACGGTTTTTTACGATACTCTACACTAACTCCGACACCAAAAATTTGCGAATTCATTTTGTTCAAAACCGAAGTTAAGTTTATCACAAATTTTGAATTTTTTAGAAATTTTAGTTTTGCCAGATGTTTTCAGTTGAAACAGCCTTGGCCATTGGAGTAATCGAATTGAATATTACGAGATTATTTTTTCTCATACTCACGATTTAAACGGCATCCGTAATCCAGTAGCAGTTGAGTTGAACAAATAAAACCTGAATAGTTCTTTTTGCTTCATATGTTTTAAAGTTCAGTTTCGAAATATGGTTTATCAGGCCTATGTTTTGGTTAGGATTGAGATTGTTGTTAGGTGTATTAAAATTATTGTGCTGGGTTAATTTTATAGTTTTCATAGGTTGTTTTACGGGTTAATGTTTAATGGAAATGGTTGCTTAGATGATTAGATTGTTTGTCTGGGAATAAAAACAAATTCCAGATTATAAAAAATTAGATAAAAATATGTCGGGACCCGACCTATTTGATGATACCAATTCTTCCGGGGTTGAACAAAAGAAATTCAACGGCATTGTGGAGAGTGTCCCCTTAGCAACCCGGATGCGCCCAGAATCTTTATCCCAGATACTGGGTCAGGACCATATATTAGGTCCGGGTAAACTGTTGCGTCGGGCAATTGAATCGGATAGGTTTCAGTCGCTTATTTTTTATGGGCCGCCTGGGACCGGAAAGACTTCTTTAGCTTGGGTTATTGCAAAACATACAAAATGTAATTTTGAGAGACTAAGTGGAGTTGAATCGAATGTTGCTGACATGCGCAGGGTGCTTTCTTCTGCGGCTATAAGACTCAAAAACACTGGCCGTCCAACAATCTTATTTATCGATGAGATTCATAGATTCAACCGAGCACAACAGGATGTTTTATTGCCTGATGTTGAGCAGGGAATTATAAGATTAATAGGAGCAACTACTCAAAATCCATTTTTTTTTGTAAATGCACCATTAGTTTCCAGATCCCAGATATTTGAATTACGGCCATTAACTGAAAATGACTTAGTTCAACTGATGGAGCGAGCAATAAGTGACACCAGGAATGGTCTGGGAAATTTTAAAATAATAGCTGACAAGGAGGCTTTGGTTCAATTAGCAAGGGTCTCAGATGGCGATGCCAGAAAAGCCCTAAACTCCCTCGAAATAGCCGTGCTAACCACCCCGCCTTCTGAGGATGGCATAATTCATGTAACACTAGAGACAGCCGAACAAAGCATTCAAAAGAAAGCTATTGTTTATGACTCTGATGACGACGCACATTACGACACGATCTCGGCTTACATAAAATCAATGCGTGGAAGCGATCCTGACGCTGCTATTTATTGGTTAGCAAAAATGATTCATGCGGGTGAAGATCCGAGGTTTATTGCGAGACGATTGGTTATCTGTGCTGCTGAGGATGTTGGACTTGCCGACCCGCTAGCATTAGTTCTTGCGACAGCTGCTCTGGAAGCTGCCGAGTTTGTTGGTCTGCCTGAAGCCCGAATTCCACTGGCAGAGGCAACTATCTATGTGGCGTCTGCCCCTAAAAGCAATAGCGCCATCATGGCAATTGATGCGGCTCTTGCAGATGTGAAGTCCGGTAGAACATTGCCGGTACCAGATCATCTTAGAGATGCACATTACAAAGGTGCAAAGTCTCTTGGTCATGGTGAAGGATATAAATATGCTCATTCATTTAAAGACCATTTCGTGATTCAAGATTATTTGGGCGAGATCCGCCGTTATTACCATCCTTCAGACCAGGGGTCAGAGAAAAAAATCAAAGAACGCATTGAGAAATTGCGTGAGGCATTAGACAAGTCCAGACAGAAACATTGATTGGTTTTTATGTCGCCAGTTGAAGCAAAAAGGGCATTAAGGGCCGAAATAAAACGAAAACTTATGCAATTGTCAGATTCGGATATAACCAGGGCAAGTGACTCTGCAATGCTGCTTTTAGGCAATTGGAATGTATTCCGTGGCGCAAACACTATTTTGTTCTATTATCCTATTCAATGTGAAATAAACATATGGCCGTTGGCAAAGGTTGCAATGAAAAATGGAAAAGTAATCCTTCTGCCTAAGTTTAACGATTCCTTAAAAACTTACGAGCCTGTAATAGTTCGACACGAACTTGATCTGAGCCCTGGAAAGTTCCAAATCCCCGAGCCAGACTCAGACGAAAAAATTCATCAGACAAATAAACTGGACTTATTGCTAGTACCTGGTGTAGCATTTGCATTGGATGGTAGTAGATTAGGACGTGGTAAAGGATACTATGATAGGCTCTTGGCTGTAACTCAAGGAATAAAATGTGGAGTCTGCTGGGATTTCCAGGTTTTGGATAATATCCCAGCTGAAATGCATGATAAGAAAGTGGACTTTATTCTTACACCGACACGGATAATAAGTACAACAAGTCGGTTTGAAAATGAATTTTCTAGCTAATATTGATTTAGTAAACATTATCTGGTTAGGTTGCGGTTGCCTGGTAGGATTTTTATTTAAATTATTTATTGATCACAAAAAACGAGCCTCAGTCTTAGCAGAAAGTGAAAAAATAATTCAAAAAGCAAAATCTGATGCTGAGGCAATAATCCGGGAAGCAAAAATTTCTGCCACCGATGAGATTAACCGCAAACGTGAAGAGCTACGTGCATCAATGTCTGCACGTAAGCAGGAACTCGCCGAACTGGAAAAACGTGTCGAACAGCGTGAAGCCTTAATAAATAAACAGCTGGAGAGCATTATTGAGCGTGAAAAGGTTTTACAGCAGCAATCAAATGAACTTAAAAAACGTGAAGCCTCTGTAAACTTGGAGAAACAGGAACTTTCTAAACAGGCCGCTCACTGGCGGGAAAAATTGATTAAACTATCACATTTGACCGAGGAAGAAGCTCGAGCCCTTGTTCTAAAAGAAATCGAACAGGAAGCTATAAAAGATGCAGTCGACCTAACCCGTAAGATAGTAGAAGATGCTAAGGCCAAAGCCGAAAGTGAAGCTCGCAGGATTTTATCTATAGCAATTCAACGTTATGCAGGAGAACATGCATTTGAAACTACCACTGCCACAGTAGATTTACCTAATGAAGAACTTAAAGGGCGAATCATAGGTAGGGAAGGAAGAAATATCCGGGCCTTCGAGGCTGCGACTGGCGTTACTGTGCTGATCGATGATACACCCAACGCAGTAGTATTATCCAGCTTTGATCCTGTTAGACGTGAAATTGCACGTGAGTCAATGATACGGCTATTGCAAGATGGCAGGATCCATCCAACACGCATAGAAGAAATAACGGCTAAAGTAGCCCAGGAAATAGAAGAAACTATAGTTAAATCCGGAGAAGAAGCCGTGCTTAGTGTTGGCTTACCACCATTACATCCTGAAATAACTAAAATGCTTGGTAGATTGAAGTTCCGCCATAGTTTTTCACAGAACTTGCTCGAACATTCGATTGAAGTTGCTCATATAGCCGGATGCCTGGCCAGCGAGCTTTCACTTTCTGTAAGTGTGGCGAAACGTGCAGGCCTGCTTCATGATATAGGCAAGGCTATAAACCATGAAATTGAAGGAGCACATGCTATCGTTGGAGCAGATTTTTTAAAGCGGTTTGGTGAATCAGATGAGGTCGTTAATGGAGTTGCTTCTCACCATGAAGATGTTCCGCATGATGGCCCGATAGGTGTTTTGGTAAGTGCAGCTGACGCAATAAGTGCCTCACGCCCGGGATCGCGCTCTGAGACTATGTCCACCTATATCAAACGTTTAGAGGAGTTGGAAAAGATAGGACTGTCATTTCCGGGCGTAGACCGTTGTTATGCCGTTCAAGCTGGAAGGGAACTTAGAGTTATGGTTAAACCAGAATTAACTACAGATGACCAAGCATTTATGCTTGCCAGAAAGCTAGCTAATAAAATTGAGGAGGAATTACAATACCCGGGCCAAATCAAAATTACTGTTATAAGAGAGACTCGCTGTATCGAGTATGCAAAATAATGTTTTTCTGATGTTTTTTAACAACCGACAGTCAGAAAAACTTTGTTCCATTTCCTTGAATCAGAATAGATATGACACAGTAAATGCCCCGAACTCAGAGTGCTCGGGCTGGTTTTTAAATTCCTGGCCCCAGAACACATATGAAAACGCAGCTATAAGTCTACTGCATTTTACTGACATTCCAACTTCTGCTGCCGGTACAAACCATTCTTTATCAACACTTGGGCTGTTTTTCCATGTATTCCCGTCTAAAGTAATATCACGTGCCACGAAGTTGCCATGGACGCCACCATAAAAATAAACTCCAAATTTTGGTGATGTTTCCCTGGGTGGCGGCATATGAACCATGCCTCGCATAAGGGTTGTTCCGAAATCATGAGGTATATTATATCCAATGCGCAATTGAGTGCCTGCTTGAGCCTGGCATAGTACATTGCCTAACATGATATTTCCAGCAGGTAGTATTTCTACGCCGAATCCGTTGGATTTACCTATTATTTGATATTTCTGCCTATG